>Ga0209648_10000450_pt1 | contig 31229 bp, 28 predicted proteins | sample GraSoi2013_115cm_FD_185830 | JGI IMG/M metagenome (GOLD analysis project Ga0209648, IMG submission 185830) | Grasslands soil microbial communities from the Angelo Coastal Reserve, California, USA - Sample 9_17_2013_115cm (SPAdes) (version 2) | ecosystem: Environmental > Terrestrial > Soil >...
GTCAATGGCTCGGAGATGCGGGCGTCTCGGTCGTCAATCTCGCCATTGACGCTGTCGATGTCAAACCGGGATTGCCCAAGGCGCTGGTGCCCCTCCGGCCGTATTTCGATTACCTGATCAAGAAACAGTACAGGTATGGATACAGCGTTTTTCTGAACATCAATATTTGTGGGAACAACATGGACGATGTGCGTGAGCTCACCGAAATTGCCCACGAGAACGGCGTGGCCACTGATTATCACATCTGCGAGTCACCGATGACCGAGCAGCCGCACTTCAAGCACCTGGAGGAGAACCCCACTTTCATCACACCCAGGCACTACGATCAGGTAGATGAGCTGCTCGATTGGCTGATCGAAAAACAAACCTCCGGATACAAGATGACCAACTCAACTTCGCGTCTGGCGGAGATGAAGCAGTTCATGCGCGGCCAGTTACAAGAATGGAACTGCCGCGCCGGCCAGAACACGTGCATCATCCGTACCGATGGGACTCTCGCGCCATGCTTCCCCATGTACTCGGCGGGTTATGACTGGGGCACGATCGAGAACCACAAGTTTGAGGTTGCCCAACTCGATGAAATGAAGAAAGCCTGCCAACCGCATTGCTTTTCCACGCTGAATCACATCGTTGGCTTCTGCTACAACGACGCGCGGGTGATCAAGTGGCTCTTCAAGCAGGCAATGCACGGCTTTCAGGGCGCAACCAACTGGAGTGATTAAGGAGGCATTGAATGGGCGGACATCACGATCACCCTGTCCCCGGTTCGAATGGTTCGATCAAAGTGGATGTATCCATTGAAGAGCTGATACGGTCCACGCCCAGACGCATCGAGGGCGGACGGGCGGCAGCGGCCCGCGAGCCATTCCAGCTCAAGTACACGGTTGGTCTCGACGTTGGTTCAACCACCGTGAAAGCGGTCGTGGTCGAAGCTGAATCTGATGCCATCTTATGGCAGGACTACCAGCGCCACGAAACCAAACAGCCCGAAAAAGTCCTGGAATTCCTGAACAGGATGGAGAGCGAGATCGGCATTGCTCCCAATAACTGCCGCATTTTCGTCACCGGCTCGGGAGGCGGATCCCTGGCGCCGCTACTAGGCGCAAAATTTGTGCAGGAGGTCACGGCTGTTTCTCTCGCCGTGGAGAAGCTTCACCCCGAGGTGAACTCGGTCGTCGAGTTGGGCGGACAGGACGCCAAGATCATTGTCTTCAAAGAGGACGAGCCCGGTGGTCGCAAGAAGAAAATTCCTTCCATGAATGACAAGTGCGCCGGAGGCACAGGCGCGGTCATAGACAAAATCAATGCCAAGCTGAAAATACCTACGGACGAACTGTGCAATCAGGGATATTTCGGGATCAAATTGCATCCTGTGGCAGGCAAATGTGGCGTTTTCGCTGAAACCGATATCAACGGACTACAAAAGCAAGGCATACCGTCTGACCAGCTAATGGCGTCTCTGTTTGATGCCATCGTGCATCAGAACCTTTCCGTCCTCACTCGTGGACATACCTTGCGCCCGCATGTGCTGCTGCTGGGCGGACCGAACTCTTTCATTCGTGGCATGCGTGAAGCCTGGCAACACAGCATTCCTAAGACCTGGGAAGAGCGCAAGATCCAGATTCCCGAAGGCGCCAAGCCGGAAGAGCTGATTAAGGTTCCGGAGAACGCCCAATATTTTGCCGCGATAGGCGCGGTGGAGTTCGGCAAAGATGAAGACACAGAGACCGGCCGTTATAGCGGTACGGAAGGCCTGCAGGATTACATTCAAGTCGGACGGCTGGAGGAAAAAGCCAAATCCGGCAGTCGTGGACTGAGCGCCTCGACCGCGGAGCTGGATGAGTTCAAGGAGAAATACACGATCAAGCGCTTCGTTCCCGCCAGCTTTCTTGCAGGACAAACAATAACCGGCTTTGTCGGTTTGGATGGCGGTTCGACCTCGACCAAAGCAGTCCTCCTCTCGACCGAAGGCGAGATCCTGTGCAAGGCATATCAGCTTTCCAATGGAAATCCTATCCAGGACACGATTGACATGTTCAATGCCCTGCGCTCGCAGGTGGAGGCGCAAGACGCGAGGCTCGAGGTCCTGGGCGTGGGAACTACCGGATATGCCAAGGACATTCTTAAAGACGTGCTGCACGCCGATGTGGCGTTAGTCGAAACGGTGGCGCATACCGAATCCGCCATGCGCTCTTACAAAGACCCGCATTGCATAGTGGATGTTGGCGGGCAGGACATCAAGCTGATTGTGCTCAAGGACGGACGTGTCAAGGACTTCAAGCTCAATACTCAGTGCTCGGCCGGAAACGGGTACTTCCTGCAATCCACGGCGGAGTCGCTAGGGATAAAAGTGGATGAATACGCTGACATCGCCTTCGCGGCCCAGACGATGCCGGTGTTCGGTTATGGCTGCGCCGTCTTCATGCAGTCAGACATTGTGAACTTCCAGCGCCAGGGATGGCGGGCCGAAGAGATTCTGGCCGGATTGGCCGCCGTGCTGCCCAAGAACATCTTTCTTTATGTAGCCAGTATTCCCAACCTGGCCAAGCTGGGGAGGCGCTTCATTCTCCAAGGCGGCACTCAGAAAAATCTGGCAGCGGTAAAAGCGGAAGTGGATTTCGTGAAATCGCACTTCCATAGCTCGGAAACGGAGCCCGAAGTGATCGTGCATGAGCATTGTGGCGAATCCGGCGCAATCGGGGCCGCGGTCGAAGCCTTGCGCCTGTGGAAGAACGGGCGCAAGACCACGTTCATCGGCCTGGATGCGGTCAAGAACATCAGCCACCGCACCACACGCAACGAAAACACACGCTGCTATTTCTGCAAGAACAACTGCCTGCGCACGTTCATTGATGTCCAGGTAGGCGACGTCCAAAACTGGACGGCGCCAGTACTCAAATCCAAAGTGCCGCTCCAGCCGGGCGAACAGCGTTTGATTATCTCCACTTGCGAAAAAGGCCAGGTGGAAGACGTTAACGCGATGCGTGGCATCAAGGCTGGGATGGATGCGGTGAAGACGGCCAATCCAAATTTCGTGGACATTGCTTCGCACGAGGTTTGGAGATCACGCAACCCGCGGAAGATTGCCGATCCCGCCCTCTCGCGGGCCTGGACGGCCGCTTCACGGCAGCGAATCGAGTTGATGAAGCGGCGCGCCACGCTGCGAGTGGGCATGCCCAAAGTGCTGAACATGTATGTTTATGCGCCTCTATTCAGCGCGTACCTGGAATCACTCGGAGTCGAGCCGGAAAACATCATCTATTCTGACTTTACGAACCACGAACTATTCAAAGCCGGAGCAGGACGAGGCGCCATTGATCCGTGCTTCCCGTCAAAGATCGGTATTCCTCATATCTATAACCTCATTGCAGTGAAGCATGCCAAAAAACCGCTGGACGTAATCTTCTTTCCCATGATTGACGTGCTCTGCTCGCCGCTCAAGCACATCACCGGCTCGAATGCTTGTCCTACAGTCACCGCGACACCGAGCGCGGTGAAGGCGGCCTTTACCAAGGAGACGGACGTCTTCGCCGACAATGGGATCAGGTATGTGGATCCGATCCTCAATCTGGCGGACCGCCAGCTGTTCGGGTTGCAGATGTTTCAGGCCTGGGCCCCGGTGCTGGGGCTCTCTGAAGAGGAGAACCAACGCGCGGTAGAGCAAGGATACAACGCGCTGGAGGAGTGCGAGGCCAGCCTCCGCCGGCGCGCCCGCGAAACGCTGGACATGCTGGAACGCGAGAACCGCATCGGCATTGTGATGCTGGGCCGGCCTTATCACCATGACCCCGGCGTGAACCACGAGATCATGGATGAATTCCAGAAGCTCGGCTATCCCATCTTCTCGCAAAGCACCTTGCCGCTGGATGAAGACCTGCTGGAACGGCTCTTCGGCGATGAGGTACGCGCCGGAGTCATCAAGCATCCTCTCGATATTACCGACGTCTGGAAAAATGCCTATTCCGCCAGCACCAATCACAAGATCTGGGCGGCCAAGTTCACGGCCCGCCATCCTAACCTGGTCGCGCTGGAGATCTCAAATTTCAAGTGTGGCCACGATGCCCCGATCTATACCGTTATCGAAGACATCATCGAGAGTTCCGGGACTCCCTATTTTGCATTCAAGGACCTGGATGAGAACAAGCCGACGGGCTCCATCAGAATCCGCGTCGAAACCATTGACTATTTCCTGCGGCGCTATCGCGAGGATCTGGTCAAGAAGTCTGAGGTATCCCAAGACATAGAGCAGCAACTGGCGGATTACGAGCGAAAGCTGCGCGAAGAGTTGCTGCCGGAGCCGGAATCCGCGGTGGCGCAATCGATCGCCGGCGACTAAGCATGCAGCAACCATGAACATCGACGAAGAAAAGCGAATCATGTTTGAGATCTATCGGGAAGCAGCAGACAGAGGCTGCTACCGGGTGGTGTATTTCACTGAGTTGGGCGAGCATGAGCGGGAGACTGAAATTGGCAAGGCCCTTCGTGGCGATCACGTGTTCGACGGTTTCATCCTCAGCCGTGAGCGGTGGGAAGCCAAACAGGCAGTCGAACGGATTCTGGACAGATTGAATAACGGCACCGCAGCCGACACAGGCGACATCGAACGTGAACTGAAGCCCTTCATGGCTCGATAACCGTGGGTGGCCGCGCAGTCCGTGCAGTCCCCGCAGTCTACCGAGTCAAAGACGGCCTCATTGAGTAGCGCGAGATGCAATGAATAAGCTGATCATTTCCAACCTGCTGTATCGGCCCGTTCGTTCTCTCATTAGCGTCACGGGCATCGCAGTTGAGATCGTCTTGATTCTGGTAATTGTTGGCCTGCTGCTGGGCATTGTGGACGATAGCCGCCAGCGGCAACAGGGAATGGGCGCCGACATTATGGTCCAGCCGCCGGGTACCTCTTTCATGATGGGTCTTTCCGGCCTGCCCATGTCCACTAAGGTGGGTGACAAGTTGAGCAGCTTGCCACATGTGGTGGCGGTTGCGCCCGTGGGCGTACAACTCAACACCACCGGGGGAGTCGAAACCATCTATGGAATTGATCCTGATTCATTCGAGAGAATCGCCGGGCCTTTGTCTTATTTGGCGGGAGGACGGTTCCAAAACCCGGACGACGTAGTGGTGGACGATTATTTTGCTAAATCGAACCACGCGACGGTAGGCTCCGAGATCGTAATGTTGAACCGCCGATTCCGCGTTACCGGCATCGTGGAGCATGGCAAAGGCGCGCGCAAGTACATCTCCTTAACCAGCATGCAGAGACTGGTCGGGTCGGAGGGTAAGGCTTCAATCTTCTATGTCAAACTCGATGATCCGGCAGAGGAAGTCGTTAAACAGGTGATTCGGTCGATCAACAACCTTCCCGGAGGCAGCGAACTCCAGGTTCGTTCCATGCGTGAGTGGCTCACGTTGATGACCGCCACCAATCTTCCCGGTTTCTCCAAAGTCGTCGAATTGGTAATAGCAATAGCCACCATGATCGGCTTTATCGTGATTTTTCAGACCATGTACACGGCAGTGCTGGAGCGCACTCATGAAATCGGAATCCTGAAATCACTGGGCTCATCCAAGTTCTCGGTCGTCAATCTGGTGTTGCGCGAAGCCATGCTTCTTGCCATCGGTGGAGCGGTCATCGGCATCGGCGCGAGCTTCCTCGCGCGCATGGTGATCCGTAACAACTTTCCTACGATGCAGGTGCTCATCCAGGGCAGGTGGGTTGTGTACGCCTCAATCATAGCGATCCTGGGCGCCATACTGGGAAGCGCTTATCCTGCATTCCAGGCTGCGAAGAAGGATCCCATTGATGCATTAGCCTATGAATGAGCGTTTTGCGTCCCGGGTTTCTTCGGTCTCTTTAGAAGAACTAGATGAGCGGCCCGGCCTTGTGAATACTGCGTAACCCTCTATCTCAGGGCGCTTTCACGGTGGTGACACCAGTTTAAATCCCGTTGGGAACGCCATGATTCTAAAGGGTTAGTCCCGGCCCCGCTGTTCCTAGCAGCACGATCGTGAGTGTAATCGCCTGATTTCGACAATTGACTTCCGAATAGCCCGTCAACCGCTCAACAGGCCGACGCCCAAGGCGGTCTCCGCAAAAAGGGCACTAACGTTTGTCACGCCAGGACGTCTTAATCTTCGTTGTCTCTGAACCTTTTTTGGATCTCTTGCCGTACCATTGAATGTCGATGGCCGCCACCGCCCTTAACCCAACAACTTCACCCACCGACGACGCCCCGTTCCCGGACCTCGCCGTTGGCGCCATCGTCACCGTCTGTGCCGCCAAGCTTCTCCTGCACCTGTTCACCAGTGTCCGGCATTACGGCTATTTCCGAGATGAGCTTTACTACCTCGACATGGCGCGCCACCTCGACTGGGGATATGTCGACGCTGCTCCGCTGATCGCAGTTTATGCGAAAATCGCCCTGGTCATGGGCGGATCGCTTGCCGCCCTGCGAATCCTTCCCGCGCTGGCCGGCACCGCGCTGGTGGCTCTGTCAAGTCTCATTGCTCGCGAACTCGGCGGCGGCCGCTACGCCCAGTTGCTCGCCGGGTTGGCAGTCCTGCTCGCCCCCGGCGTGCTGGTGACCGACAGTCTGCTGAACATGAACGCCTTTGAGCCCCTCTTCTGGATGGGGTGTGTGCTCGTTATCGCCCGCATACTACGCACCGGAAATTCCCGCCTCTGGCTGTGGTTCGGGGTGCTCGCCGGGCTTGGGCTGGAAAACAAGCATTCCACCGTGTTCTTCTGTTTCGCGGTGACGGTCGCGCTGCTGCTGACACCACACCGTCGCGAGTTCGCCAAGCAGTGGATCTGGATCGCGGGCGCGATCGCGGTGGTGCTCTTCCTCCCCAATCTGATCTGGCAAATCCGGCACCATTTCCCGACGCTCGAGGACCTGGAGAACGTGCGACGCGAGGGCAAGAATGTCGTGCTGCCGCCGCTGGCCTTCGTCAAAGAGCAGATCCTGGCCAACGGACCTGCATTCTTCCCGGTGTGGCTGGCTGGACTGGTATGGTTCCTCAGGGAGCGGCGCTGGCGCGTGCTCGGCTTCATCTTCGTGGTGTTCTTCGTCCTCATGGAAGTGGAACATGCCAAGAACTACTATCTGTTTCCCATCTATCCCATGATGTTCGCCGGGGGCGCGGTGGCGCTGGAGAGGTGGCTCGGGCCGCGGCGCGGGCTGCGGCTGGCACTGGCGTCGGCGATGGTGCTGCTGAGCTTGCCGCTGGTGCCGCTCTCCACCTGGATGCTGCCAACGGAACGCGCGCTAGCCTACTGGAATGCCATCGGCATCAGGCCTCCGAAAACGGAGACACATATGCAGTCTCTGTTAATGCAGCCCATTGCCGATCAGTTCGGCTGGGAGGAGATGACGCGTGAGGTAGCCGCGATCTACAACTCGCTGCCGCCGGTAGAACAGGCCAAGACTGGCATCCTCACCGGCAATTACGGTGAGGCCGGCGCGATCGACCAGTTCGGTCCGCGCTACGGTCTGCCGCACGCCTGGTCGCGTCACCAGAACCATTGGTTTTGGGGGCCGCCCACCGAGGAGTACAAGAACCTGATCTTCCTGGAGTTTGATCTAGACACTGTGCGCGATAATTGCGGTTCCTACCAGGCCTTCCCGCACTATAACCATTGGGGCATGGGCGAGGAGAACACGCCCATCTACCTTTGCCGCGGCGCCACCTTCGACCTGCGGAAGGTCTGGTGGCACTACCATCATTGGAATTAATACTGGGCACCGGAGATGCGACGCCGGTCGAGCGTTCCCATCAGGGACGCGCACTCCACGTTTGTACGCATTGTCGGCCATCGAGAAACTGGGGCCGCTCGATCGTTGGCGTAACATCGCCATTACACTCACAACCTCCAAGAGTCTGCCGGTCCCTTCGACGAATGTCACCCCGCGGTCACCCTCTCGTGCGACTACGGCCAGGGCGAAGCACTTTCGTTTAATCGTTTACAAGCACGGCTCTGCAGGCAAGTTGCCCACTGCGTACTGCCTCGAATGCGTCTGCGACTCGAGTCAACGGAAATGTCTTGATGCGAGGGCGAATACCGTGTTCTGCGGCAAATCGAACAGCTTCCTTCAACTCCTGACGAGACCCGGCGGGGGATCCCAACATGCGCCGACGTCCCATAACCATTGCCACCGGATCAATTTGTATTCGGCCTGCGCCGACGCCCAAAACAACCATCGTCCCATCCGCTGCAAGCCCGGGAAACGTTTCGCTTACAGACTCCACATTTGGAGCCGTCGCCAAAATGACATTCGCTCCACCATCCCATTGTTGCAGTGCGTGAGCAGCGTCATCTTTCTTCAAATTGATGAAAAGCTCAGCACCAAGCCGAGATGCCTCCTGTTTCTTTTCCGCCGTTGAAGAAAGCACAGCAACTCGCGCACCCATGGCGCGTGCGTAGAGTACTCCAAGGTGTCCAAGTCCTCCCAGGGCGATCACAGCAACCCTGTCTCCCTTTCGATATCCGGAATGCTTCAGGCCGCTGTATACGGTGATGCCTGCGCACATCAGTGGTGCCGCCTCTACGTATTCCAATTCAGGGGGAAGCGGAGTCACGTACGTAGCCTTGGCGATTACAAATTCGGCGTAACCGCCGTTGACCATCATTCCTGTCCAAACCCAAGTAGGACACAAGTTTTCTCTGCCTCTCTGGCATTGGGGACAAGACTCACAGGAGGAAAACAGCACAGATAAGCCCACACGATCGCCCGCTGTGAAACCTGTCACCCCGTCACCGATCTCCTGTACAGCTCCGGCGATCTCGTGTCCGGGTACGATCGGATACTGAACAAACGGGAAGGCTCCTTGTTGTACCATCAAGTCGCCGTGGCAGATTCCGCAGGCATGGACCCGGATCAATAATTCTCCGGGACCAGGTGAGGGACGAGGGCGGGTTTCGATCTGAAGATCTCCGTTAGGCTGCCGAATACAGACTGCGTTCATGCTTGGCCTCCTCGACCGAGCGGGAATCTGATGTGCCGAGAAGGATGTTAACTGACGTTCTGACACGGCACAATGAGTTGGTCGGCAGCAACAGTTTCCTTTTGCTGCACGCGTGTGCCGCAGCGCCATGATTGCCTGGTTGAGGCGGTCACGCTCGGCTTCTAACTCCGCGATGATGGCTGCTGTGTCCATGGATCCTCTGTTCGTGCGGGGTTGAACTTTCCGGCAAGTTTACCCAAGGGTTGTGTTTCTGTCGTCCGCGAGGTAGTCTTCCCCTAGGAACACAGCTATGGAGATCGGGTTCGGGTCGCGCGGAAGACCGTTCTCCCAACGCCTCAGCAGGACAAAAGTTCACAGCAAGAGCCCAAGCAGCAGTAATCGCGGGCATGTAATTCTCGGACAGCTGGGCGCTCACAATTCAAACGAAATCTGTCACCATGAGCAAAGCTGAAGACGCCAAGGCAGACCGTGAACTAATGGCCCGTATCGTGAAAAAGCACGAAGCCGCCAAGAAAAAGCTCACCCCCAAGCTTGAGGACTTCAGCCAAGCCGCCGCGCTCGCCAATGGTAAACCTGCCGTCCGCGTGCGCATTTGTCCTAAGCCGGACGCAGCAAATTAGGACACTACCCAGCGTTGAGGAAATGACAATGCTCTGAGTATCTCTTGGCGGTTTCGGGGTGCGCCGATGGATTGTTGGCGTAACATCGCAATTTCACTCATTGACCGGGGTTCTGAGTGTAATCGCCTGGTTTCGCCAATTGACTTCCGGTTTGCCCGTCATCCGACCACAATCGCGGATTGGACCTTGGCAAATCTCCGATAAGCACATAACTCGGCGAGCAGCGCCTCATGCACGGGCACCTTGTTTGTGCTGCTCGGCGGTCCCCCGTGGACGATGCTCCCACAATCCGCGCACCGAGAGGATGACGGAGAAGAGCGCGGTAACGCCGAGCGCGAGGAGTGTCCAGATAAAGAAGAACGCTCCGCTGGACTTGGCGATCGCGCCGCCGACTCCCGCCCCCTTCATGTGGATGATAGGGACAAGCAACCCAAGGAGCGACCCGAGGAGGATGATCACGTACCCCGATCGCCTTTCGGCCAGCACCAGCGTTCCGTACAGCCAAACGACCAGGATGGGCACCGCAATGAGGTTTGAAAGCGTTCCTGGTTCCATCCCGCGGACGATGTCGTCCGTCAGGTGAAATGTTGTGAAGAGGATCGAGAGCAGAGACGCGATGGTTAACATAAGGTTGTGTTTCATTGGATATTCTCCTTGTCAGACTGGAGCGCTCCGATCTTGCAATGCGCGGAGGATACCACTTTTTACCCTAGGTGAGTGTGCCCTGCTCGTCAGTGAGGTTCAATACGGCCCGGATTGTTGGCGAAAAATCGCCATATCACTCACTGAGCAGGTTCTGAGCGCTAACGCCTGATTTCGACATCAGTTATCTCGAATGCGGGTGTTCTTCGGCGTAATGTATTGACTATGAAACAGCTTCCAGTTGCAGTCTCCTGTGTAGTTCTAATTTCGATTCTGATTGGGTGCCGCAACAGCCACGATCAGGAATCCTTTTATCCATTTCTTGCCGACGCCAAGAAAGACGGCGCAATGACTCACGGTTGGATACCAGATGACTTCCTGCCTCGAAGTTCGCGGGCCATTCATGAAGTCCACGATCTGTCCCCTTCTCTGGAATGGTGTACGTTTGAATTTGCTCCCACGGACTCGCAAAATCTTCTCGGAAATCTCAGGCGCGTAGATGCCTTGCCGCCGTCAGTCAGTCATGTGCCCAATCCAGGCATGTCGTGGTGGCCCTACGTTCTTATGGGTCAGCTGGATGTTGAGAAGATTCACAAGGCGGGATTCGACTTCTACGTCATAGAAAGACCCGCGACATCTGTTACTACCACTGTCTGGCTCTTTGCGATCGACTGGTCAAAGGGGCGCGGCTTCTTCTACAGCTCATAGCAGGTAACTGATGACATATCGCCATTTCACCAACAACCGGTTTCTGAGTGTAAACGCTCAGGCTGGGGCACCCGCGGACCGAGTTTGGGCATGGTTGAACAATACGTCCTTCAAACATAGAATGTCGCCGTCGTGCCTTATTATGAAGAGTTTGACTTGGCTTGAGATAATCGGAGCCTTGAACGGTGAGAGTTGAAATGAAGCGCAATATCGGACTTCTACCGGCTGTGGTCATCCTGCTGACGAGCGTGGGCTGTGGCGCGAAAAAGATGGCGCCGCCTCCTCCTCCACCGCCCCCGGAGACGATTTCCGAAAGCGCGAACCTCCAAGACTCGCTCTTTAAAGGAGACCAGGCGGTCTTATCGGATCAGGACATCGCAAGGATACTCGGCACTCAAATCAGGCTTGCGGACCGCCACCGGTTGGCGATTCTAAGCCTAAGTCCGACGGGATGGTGGTCTGAGGACCTTGCTGACGTCGAGGCAAAAAACCTTGACAACCTCCAGCGCGTACTCAAGTCTTCCCCGCAGCTGACCGAGGTTCGCTTTCTGCCAACGATGCTAGTGCCTGAAAAGCGCACCGTGCCATATCTAAGGGAAGCGGCAGCGCGCATCCAGGCGGACCTGTTGTTCGTCTACACCACCCGGATCCAGTCGTTTCGGCGGGACCGCTTCCTCAAGCCCGATGAAGTTCACGCACAATCCGTGGCTGAATCGGTCCTTTTGGATGTGCGCACGGGAATTGTGGTTCATAGCGCGCACTCGACCGAGAACATCGCCATGAAGAAAACGCCCAAGGACCTTAACTTCAGCGAAACCATCGCACGGGCAGAATCGGAAGCACGGGGAAAGGCGGTTCTTTCCCTAGCCAACGCTCTCATCACGCATCTGGCCGAAGAGACAAGGTGACCGTGAAATCACTTTGCGCGGAAATGCACGCCGACTGGTGCCAGACGAAGCCCAAGCGCACGAGAAGCATCTGTTGACTAGCGCGCGACCAGCGAGAGCCGCTGCGGAGGACAATCCCATTGGACCAGGTCGACCAGAAATTTGGTAAGCCCAACCCCAACGCGCCGGCAGCGCTCTCTCAATTTGCCTTTCTCATTGGCAGATGGCGGTGCGAAGCAAGAGTGACGTCGGCCAATGGAGAATGGCAGACGTTCGAAGCAACGTGGCTGGGTCGCTTCATCCTCGACGGCTATGCAATCGCAGACGAATACAGGATGACAGGCTCCTCCGGAGAGCTGATCGTGCTAGGCATGAATTTCCGCACGTATGACTCTACCAAGCAGATTTGGAACATTAAATGGCTAAACGCGCTGGCTGGAACGTGGGTGGACCTCGGACCGGAGGAGCTTGGTGGAGTCAGGTTCGATGGCCCATCAATCATCTATGCCTTCAAAGAGCTGGTGGCCGCCCACGCATATACGCGCGCCACTTACACGAACATTTCCAAGACGCACTTCACGTGGCGAGGCGAGAAGTCTGATGACGGGAAGGCATGGAGCGAATTCATAGTCGTTGAGGCCTATTGTAGCGAGGAGTAGGAGGCCCGTCCTGCGTCACCGCGGCTTGCTCGCTCCTCGAAACAACCGGGTCGCCGTGTCTGGATTTCGCGACAATTTTGGTTTAGACGCGGAGGAGCCTAGGTTCTTTCAAACCCGATTTACGGTCAGCTTACGGACCCCTTCTTCGCCTGGAGAATATGGCGGTATGTCTCGAGGATATAGCGGTGACTCTCGATCAGCTTCCGCCGGTCGGACGGTTTCAAGTTCTCGCAAAGTTCCCTAAAGAACTCCTGCCTGTACTTCTTGATTTGCGAAACAATTCTGTGACCGGCTCGGCTCAGTGAGACCTTCACGACGCGCTCGTCATCGGGCGACCGCCTCCTCTCCAGGTATCCCTTGCGCAGCAACCCGGCCGCAGTTCTTGTCAGAGTGCCCGGCGTCACCCCAAGCCGCGAAGAGAGCTTCGACATCGGAGTCGGTTCACCAAAGAAATCCAGCGTAAACAGGATCTTGAGCTGCTGCGGTGTAAACGACACAGCGGACTTGGGAAGAGTGTGACCCAGCAACGTCAGCTGCTGCATCATTGCTTCAAAAATGCCAGCCAGCTCCCCTGCGGGGCGCCCTTGAGACTTTCGCCGTCTTGCCCTTCTTCTCTTATGTTTCATGGGTTTATGGTTGCAGTATACAATAGTTGTAGACTCCAAGTAATATTGCGCCTTTCACCGCGTCTACAGACCTAAAGCTGTGGCTCGCGGCCAAAAAGGAGCCCCGACAGCCGGTAATGCTCAACGAAGCTTGGAGGACCTAGTATGGAGACAGCCAGTCGAAAAACCGTCAATGAAGCACGCCACCGCGGCCCCAATCTGGGCGCCGTTGGCGTCATATATACATCGTTGTTTTTGGCGAGCCTCATCGTTCCGGCGATCATGACGAAAGGTGGCCACATCCCGTCGCCGTTTGCCTCGCCGGATCTAGCGCAGGCGTTTTTCTATGGGCACGCAGATGCGGTACGCATCGGCGCATTCCTGCAATTTGGAGCAGCAATCCCGCTGGGAATCTTTACGGCGACGGCAGTCAGCCGTCTCCAATTCCTGGGCATGAATGTGGCCGGTGTCTTCATATCTTTGTTTGGCGGAATCGCGGCTTCGGTGTTAGCTGCAATCTCCGCCGCAGTGCAATGGGTGCTAGCTCAGCCGGGCGTTCCGGCGAACGCAGTAGCGACACGACTGTTGCATCTTCTTGCCTTCGTCACGGGCGGACCCGGATTCGTGGCGCCTTTTGGTCTCCTAGTAGCCGGTGTATCCGTCATTTCCTGGTTCACGAGGTTCCTGCCCCGTTGGCTGGTGTGGATGGGTGTGGTCATAGCCATAGTCGCCGAACTCTCAAGTCTCAGTCTGATATGGACGCCGGCTGCGTATCTGCTCCCCGTGGCACGCTTCCTTGGTTTTGCGTGGATTATCGCTACCGGATTCAGGCTGCCTCGATCCCATGCGGAGGCGCAGAAAGTAAGAACTGTAACCGCCTGATATTGTTTATGTTCTAGGCTACGATCGTCCCTTACGGAAGGTAAGTTAACTTTCACAAATAGGCCTTGAACGGGCATGGCTTGAGCCGTGCCGCAAGAAGCTACGTCGGGCTTCAGAGGGTGTGTGAGAACTAGAAATCGTCATCCCGAAGGGCGTAAGCGAGCCCGCGCGGTCTTCAGCGGGCGAGTAGCCCTGAGGGACCTCGTGGTTTGCCAGGGTTTGATTCGATTCCACCACCAACGCAAGGTCCCTCACCCCTACTCGGCAGGCCTCGCTAACGGGGGTTCGGGATGACGCCTTTTGGGTGTGTCAGGCAGTTCTCACACACACTCTTGAAACCCCGCGCACGCAATTCTCTTAGCTCGCCGCGGCACGGCTGAAAGCCGTGCCTTTTCAAACCACGGCAGACTTCTGATGTTGAGAGAAATTGTGCTTGACTCATGACTCCATGAGCATACAATTATTTCGCCCACGGTGGGCCCCCTCTCGGTTTCCCTTTTACTTACTGTTAACGCTGGTATCTCGTTCTGAAGCAGGCATGTTCCTTTTGGCGCGGAGATGGGAAGAGTAAGGACTTTCCTTGGCTCCCTTGACTGCAAGTTGGGCCGACCCCCTCAACCTTACTAAGTTTTGGCCGGCCTTGGCATGGCCTATACACAAAAGCCGAGACCTGAGCATGGCGCGCTGGGACGCGCCGGCAGAAATGCGAGAAATCAATGCACCGCCTCTCCTACCTATCTGTTGTAGCTGCTACCTGGCTATTGGGCCTTCTGTCAATCGAGAGCATGGCGCAGACGGTCCTGCCTCACACCACAAGCATTTATGACAAGAAGGGCATCTCCGTCAGTTACCCGGACGGTTGGTCACTAGCTCAGCCGGCACTCAACTCCTGGGTGATATTGAATGTGCCTGCCGACCAGCAGGACACAGCGACACCGACTGTTCGAGTGACGATCGGTTATTTGGAGAGGAAGGATCACGCCGACGCACTGAGCCAGCTCGCAGAGTACGCGAAGGAATCCAGCGTGAGCTCGACGTTTCTTGCCATCGGCGGGTGGCCGGCCTTGCAACGCGTCCAGCTTGTTAAGAGACGGCTGCCGGGCGAGCAGGAGCAGGAACTTTTCCGAGATTTGAACATGGTCCAGATCACCACGGCAGTGGCGGCAGATAATCTGCTTATCCGCCTCGAGGGCGACCTACCATCGGATGCCGACCAAAAGCTCAAGGACCTCGTGCTCGCCATTGGCCAGAGCCTCGTGTTTAGCTCGACCGGCGATCCGGCACAAGTTCAGCAGGAGCTGAACCAACTCAGGAGCTCACCGCAACGCCCTGCCGGACCGCAGAGCGCGGCTTCCCTGCCGGCAATTGGCCCCCTGCTCTTGGCGCCGCTTGCCAGCGCTCCCATCTTCGCAGCCTTGCAGCTTAACAACGGGACGAACGGCGAACTGGAGGTTGCCGTCTCCAATAATGGCACCAACATCGTGGTGGTTAAGCAAAGCGGGTTCATCACCTCGAATGACGGCGGCCAGACCTTCCCGTTCGGCGGCGGCCTCAACGTCAGTGACGGTGATAGCTCGATCGCATTCGGACAAAGCGGAAACTTTTATCACGCCGCACTCGCGTGTTTCGGAAGCAAATGCCAGCCTCCTTGTCCGGGAGCGTCCCCAACAGGGACACCACCTTCCACAAGCAACTGCGTGGAAGTAGCTGCTTCCAACACCAGCGGCCGAACCTTCGGTGCCTTGGTCAACGCCGCAGTGTGTCCGAATTCCGGCGGGAGCGCGTGTTCTCTCGACCAGGAACACATCGCTGCTGACTCGGTCAACGCTGGAGCGGGAGGCGCGGATCGCGTATATGCCGGGGTCAGAAACTGCCAGGGTGGTTGCGGAACCAATGGAGCTTTTGTCACCTGCTCTCCGGATAGTGGCGCCACTTGGGCGCCTGTGCTTGCGCTTGAGCCAGGCTCCGACTTTCCCAGGGTCGCCGTGGGCCGCGACGGGTCCTTCTATGTAGTGTACGAACTCGGCGGGAACATCCGGGTCGACAAATTCAACGCTTGCACTACCTCGGCGGCGCAAATGACGAGGGCTGCCGGTGGTTTCCCCTCGACCGTGAGCGCATTCTCGAGCTTCGCAGGCTGCGAAGCAGCCAACGGCTTCGGGGGATTGGATCGCTGCAATGACGGCAACACTCTCTCCGGCCCCACGGTCACGGTGGATGACACCAATGCGAACCACGTCTACGTGTCTTGGGCGAACAACACCGCGGCAAACAACGAGAATGTCCTGGTGGCGGATTCTACCGATGGCGGCGTGAACTGGCGGGCTCCTGTCACCATCAGCGCGGGCGTCACGGCACGCCGGTATCATCCTTGGGCTTGCGCCACAGGCGGCAATGCCTTCGTCAGTTGGTACGACCGGCGGGCCGCGACTGCCGCCAACAATGACTTGACCGATTACTTCGCAGCGAGCGCGGGGCTTTCCGGGGGAAACCTCGTCGCCAACAACGACGAGTTCAAGATTTCGACGAGCTCCGACGCCCAGTGCACTCTGTGGCCCCGTGGGGTCCGTTCCATGTTCGACTCGGAGAACTGCTCGGTTCAGCCTCAGCTCGCTGGTTTTTGCAAGCTCACCCCGATACCGAATCCGGATACGTCGTCAAACCAGCGCTGCGATTTTACCGGCCCTGACGCCACCGTGTGTCCTGCCAATCCCGCGGGTCCGGAGACCTGTCAACTTGGAACCGTTGGGCAAGCCGTCAAATACGGGGACTACAACGGAAATGCGTGCGTCCTCGGACGTTTGTATACGGTCTTCGCCTCAAGCGCCGGCTTGACTAACGTGCTGAACTTCTTTCAGTCCTTCGTGGTCGCTCCGACGCCCACTACGCTCATCTACAATGGCGCCACTACGTCCGACTTCCACGACACCGTAACTGTTTCCGGGGTGCTCACGCTGAGCGGCACCTCCGCGGGAATCAACGGCCAAACCATTAAATTCTCGGTCGGAACCGACAGCTGCTCCGGCGTAACCAACACGGCCGGTTTCGCTTCGTGCCCTCTGACTCTCAATCAGGCCGCCGGACCCTCCACAGTCACCGCCAGCTTTGCGGCCAACGGCAACTTCAAGGCCAGCAGCGCGTCCGCAGGTTTCACCATTACTAAGGAAGAGACCACGCTGAGTTATACAGGCGATACTGTCATCGCCAATAACACAGTCGCGCACATGAAGGGGACGCTGCTGGAGGATGGTGTGGTACCCATCCAAGGCCGTCAGGTCATCTTCACTTTAGGTACGGGCGCCACGGCCCAGACCTGTATGGGCACGACTGATCCCATGGGCATCGCCACCTGCCCGATCCTAGTGAACCAGCCTCTGGGCGCGGGCATGGTTTCCGACAAGTTCGCCGGGGACCCCTTCTACCTGCCGTCTTCGGCCAGTGCCACCACGATCCTGTTTGCGTTCCTCGATCACGGATCCTTTATGCTCGGCGATAAAACGGCAGCGGTCGGTCCTAATGCCGTGACCTTCTGGAGTGCGACGTGGTCCAGTCAAAATGTGCTCAGCGGCGGAAACGCTCCAGACAGCTTCAAAGGTTTCGCTTCTGTGGTCAGCACCAACCCTCCTGTCTGCGGCGACACCTGGACTAGCAGGCCAGGCAACAGCTCAGACCCACCGGCCACATTGCCGGCCTTCATGGGCGTGGTGGTCTCCACGGCCGTTAGCAAGAAGGGCTCGACTTTGTCAGGGAATGTGCCGGAAATCGTTGTCGTACAAACGAACCCGGGCTACGCCCCGAATCCCGGACACCCCGGCACCGGCACGGTGATCGCCGTGTTTTGCCACTAATTGGAGGGTCTACAAAGTTCAAGAACGCAGCGTCAAAGGAGCACGCGGCAGGTGAGCCGCAGATTCAACCAGATAAACGCGGATCGAGAACGATTGGGCCGCGAATCAACGCGAAGAAACTCGAATAGTAATAGGTGATTCGAGTCCATTCGCGTGTATTCGCGGCCTCGCTTTTTGATCTGCGTTCTTCTGCGTAAATCAACGACCAAATATCAACGCGCGAGGACTCCTAACGATGAATGATCTTTGACTGCGAGTTTTAAGAAATTTCGACACGAGCTGCGCTGAGCGCCACCCTGTAAAAGCCGCTCACAGTTAAAAGGGATTTGGCGAGCTGTTCGCTCCCGACTTGGTCCAGCCATCGAGCGCTAGTGGGGCTTTTTCGGCGCTGGCAGTTCTCCCAAAAGCGCCTCCACAGCCGCAGAAGGATCAGTTGATTTTTCAATTTTGCTGTAGAGGTCGCCGAACTTCAGGCGAACTCCCGCGAGCATCTCTTTGTCCGACAGAAGACGATCAAGCAGCGTCTGCCAGTTTGGGACTGCGCGATGTTCGAGTATCAGTTTCAAGGCTATGTTTTCGAGGAACAGGTACTCCGTCGCATGAAGGACAGCGGACAAGCGTTTCTTTTCTGCTTTGGTCATGAGAAGTGGAATGGCTAGCCAAAATGCAAGAATGGGCCGCTTTCGAGAATTATTTTAGCGCCGGCCCCGCACCACTGTTGAAATATCGCGATTACACCGACAACCCTTCCAACGTGCCTCCTAGGGATGGGACGGGACCCGTGCTTGCAACGTTTCTTTTTTCGTCGCCCCCCGGCGAATCGATGGTGCCCCAAGGTTTGCGGAGAACACAGCCGCCGACCCTTCCAAGATCATCCAAGATGATGTTGGGCAAATGGCATGCGTCCAATGCGGGTGGTATGCGTAATCCTGTTGCAAAGTTCTTTCTTGCGCTTGTTTGGATTTGTTCAAACGCCTGTAGTTGGAACGCGCTCTTGAGAATGCGTTTCGGGTCAAGTACGCTCGCAGGTTGAGCATATGGTTCGGAGAACTAATGATTGGCCGAGATACCTGGCGCTGAGCATAGGTGTGGCTGTCATCGGTTTTGGAATTGCCGTCCTGATTGCCTGGCACGTGCATTTCATTCCCCTGATCCAGGTCGCCCCCGGTCAGCCTCCGACGACCCGCCAGGCTGCGTCCTGTTATGTGCTGCTCGGCGCTGCGCTGTCTTTGTTGGCCACAGGCCATCGGCGGGTCGCCTCTGTTTGCGCCGCGATCGTGTTCTTGCTTACAGTTGTTATTGGTCTCGAATATGCCCTGGATCGAGACCTGGGGGTCGACCACCTACTGGGAAGCGGATACATCACCGAGGGCGCTGAACCCCCGGGCCGCATGTCTCCCATAGCCGCGCTCTCCTATTTCCTCAGCAGCGTGGCGCTCCTGGCCATATCCATCCCAAGATTGGCCCGGCACGCTTCCGCCTTCGCCGGGATGATTGCCTCGGTGCTGATCGCGGTGGGTTCGGTTTTGTTTCTTGTCTACCGCCTGACGCACATGCCGGTGTACGGCTGGGGGCATTTTCGCCACATCTCCATACAGGCGTCCGCGGTTTTGGTATTTTTAGGCTTCGGCATCCTGCTTTTGACGCTAAAGGAAAGCTGGATCAGCAAGACACCGCCGCCTTGGCTGCCGCTGGGCATAGGTCTGGGCCTGTCGGCCGCGTCCCTCGGGATATGGCAAGCGCTCCTGGTGCACGTGGAAAGCCAGCTTCCGCTGCTCTCGCACATTATCCTGGCCGGGGGAATCCTGAGCGCATTGCTGGTGGGAATTGCCGTCCACGCGGCACAGCAGGCGTCTATACGCAGCCGCAAGTTGCGGGAGGGTAAGGATGCATTCGAGAGACTGTTCGATGCCTCAGCAGATGCCCTGCTGGTCGTGGACCGCGATGGCAAGATCGTGAGTGCCAACCAACGCGTGCACGGGGTTTTTGGCTATACTGCCGGCGAGCTCATCGGCAGCCCTGTTGACAGTCTGGTCCCCGTTGATCTCAGTGAGCTGCACCGGAGCAACCCGGAAAGTTCCTTAGGCCGTCCCAGCATCCGGCCCATAGGCGAAGGGAAGGAGCTGTTTGGCCGGCGCAAAGACGGAAGCGAGTTTCCCGTGGAGGTCGCCCTGAGCCCCCTGCGGGAACGAGGCGAAATCAGGGTGCTGGCAGCCGTCCGGGACATCACCGCGCGCAAGCAACTGGAGGAAGATCTTGAGGCCACCCGGGTTCAGGCCATAGCTTCGGCGCGCCTCTCGGCCCTGGGCATGATGGCCGGCGGTATCGCTCACGAGATCAACAATCCTCTCGGCATCATTCACGCTATGGCCAGCGACCTGACGGAGATGGCGGAGGAAGATTCTTTGACGCCCCAAGCGATCACGCGAAAAGGCGCGGTCATCCGCCAGACGGCTGAACGTATCGCCCAGATCGTGAAAAGTCTGCGCCAGATTTCCCGCGAGGGGGCTGGCGACCCGCTGCGGCCGACCCCGCTGGCCAAAATCGTGGCGGAGACTTTGGAGATCTGCCGAGCCAAGTTCAAGACCAACGGCGTGGAACTATTCCTGCCCGGCGCCATTCCCGAGGTGAGCGTTGCCTGCCGCGAGGTGCAGATCGCCCAGGTCCTGCTCAACCTGCTGCAGAACGCATTAGACGCGGTATTGGAGCAGGAAGGCGAGCGGTGGGTGCGGCTTGAAGTGAACAACGGCGACGACTCGGTGGCCCTCTCGGTGATCGACAGTGGGCCCGGCATTCCATTGGAACTCCGCTCGCGTATCGGCGAGCCCTTTTTCACGACCAAGCCGGTGGGCAAGGGAACCGGCCTGGGCCTCAGCCTGTCAAAGACCATCGCGGAAGACCATGGAGGCAGTCTCGAATACAGCGAAGACCAGGGTCACACGCGCTTCTCGCTGATCCTGCCCTTGGCTAGAAAGGCTGGCGCTGCGTGAAGCTGAAGGAAGCCGCGGTGCTTTTCGTCGAGGACGAGCCGCTCCTGCGCGAAAGCATGGGCGCGTGGCTGGCCCGGAAGGCCGGACGAGTCATCTGCGCCCAAGATGGTGCGGAAGCTCTTGAGATCCTGGCAGCAAACAAGATTGATCTTCTCTTATCGGACATACGTATGCCCGTCATGGACGGCATTGCCCTGGTCAAGAAAATCCGCAAGACTGGGCTTAAGCCTCGAGTGATTCTCGTCACCGGATTCCAAGACTCTGCGCTCCGGGACGCCTACAAGTTGGGCGTTGACGCGATTGTGGAAAAACCGTTCGACCGTGGACAACTTCTTCGCACCATGCAGTATTGCTTAGAAGATGTCCACAGTCTCGACGCGTAGACGTTACTAGCCTTCACTGAAACGAAGAGCCACTCAAATGGCAAGATGTACGACCCAACGATGCGCCAAGGAAATATCGCCGTTTCGCTCACAACGTTGGTTCTGAGTGAAATCGCCTGTTTTCGCCGGTTACTTCCGGATTGCCGGTGACTCGGCCGATGCGTCGAGGAAGAGAGGTCCACAGTTATCCAATCAGTTGCGCATCGGATGGTGCTACCGGTTGCTTGCCTCCTTGGGCCAGGTCCACGCATACCAGACGATAAGTAGCGTTAATATAACTTCGATCACGCCGTACATGATATAGAAGTACCAGCCTACCTTGACCGCGACAATCACGGCGATCATAATCAGGCTGTATACGACGCCGAAAATGATGTTGAGCCAGCGATTCAGTCGCACCGGCAGCACCAGTGCGAGAAACGGCATCAGGCTGGGAACTATCATCACGCTGGCCCCCGCCAGCAACACCCATTGGGGACTACCAGGAAAAAACAGCTGTCCCGCGAGCATTCCTTGCAAGTGTCCGGGCTGCCACAGCTGAAAATAGTCGTTGTAAATGTAAAAGAACATCACCGAAGACCATAACGCGAAAAGCTTGAGCCGCACGTGAACCCTGATGTCCTCGAATGCCATGGTGTTCCTCCTGTAGTGATCAGATCCGCTTGGTTCGCGCAGCACGTACGAGTTGCCGCCTGCTGCCGAGCGGCTATCGGAGCAAACTTCGTTTCTATTCTTTTGGCCGCGTTTATGCAATGTGTGAGAGGCAGAAAATACGCACTTGCCGGACGGTTCGTCGGCAATCCAGAAGTTATGTTCAGAGGCCGAGCCGGATTGCTGTGAAGGGTTGCCCTCGTTGTTGGTGTAACATCGCCATTACACTCATTGGCCCGGTTCTGAGTGTAAACGCCTGATTACATCAACTATCTTGGGAGGAGTGCCGCTTGCCTTTGCGTTGACTCCGCAGCATTGTTCCGTCTGGCGAGGTCGAACAAGCCTATCGCCAGCAGGACAAACGACCACCACCAGATGAAATACCCAACCCCGAGGTCTGATACCCAGCTATCGGGCTTAAGCCGAACATACCAATGTGCATTGAAGAGGAAGGCCGTAAGCGGCGACCCATGCGAACGCACGCCGACGTGAACGAGTCCCGCGCATTACCACCCACGGTGAGCCGACCAGGAAGAAGAGCGTCGTTACCACGCTTAGAGTTGCAAGTACCGCTTCGTACACTGCGCCGGAAAATTGGCCCGGCCAAAACGCACTGGACGCCATGACGAATGCCTGCCATCCAATGATAGGGTCAATGCTTCCCCCGCCAACGCCCTTAACGACAGGGAGAAACCAAGCTGCCCCGTGAAGCAACCATGCACCCGAAATCAGGAGATGTGGCCTCCTCAATTTGCGGCCTTTCCCAAGAACACGATTCTCAACCGCTGATTAGTATATTCACAAAAAGTGCCCACACGATGTAACTGTTGAAGAATCGCCATTACACTCACAATCCGGTTGTGAGTGTAATCGCCTGTTCTCGACAGTTAACTTCCGATTTGCGCCCGTAATCTGGGAATTGCGTGTTCGACCTGCGTCCAACCGGCGCGAGAGTAGCTCGACCAACGTAGAGTAGGCAGCTATCTCGCCTGGTCAAGCCCGACGCGGCGGACTAGATCCGCAAAACGAGGGTCGTCGCGCAGTGGATCAAAGAACGGATGTACCTTGACGAATTGCAGAATGTTTGACTTCTCCTGATAGGCCCGGGCCAGCCAGACAAACGCCTGCTCCTGGTCGTCGAGTCCCAAATAAGCATTCACAAAAGCGGCAGTCGGAACATAGCCTGTCTTCCGCCGTCGTTTCAATTCCTCAAGAAGCCGGAGTGCATCAGCACGTCGCCCGGCGTGGGCATATGCCCTGACCAGCACACCTATGACTCCTGGGCTACGGTCGGAAACAGAAAGAGCCTTCTCCAGTACAGGGACTGCTTCTTCGGACTGGTCATTGGCGGTAAGTGCGAACCCAAGAAACCAGAGTGCGGTCGGATGGTCCGGGAGCACCACCAACACGCTTCGCAACTCCTGTATCGCCTCTTCATAGCGATGGGCCTGGAATAGAATCCACCCGATTCCAATGCCGGAAACAGCAAGCGGGTCGCGCTCACGGGCACGCTGGGCCCAGGCCAGCGCCTCGTCTGGACGCCCCTGACTTAGCAGCCATCCAGCGAATCCGTTCTGCGCAATAGCATCGTTTGGGTTCAAGTCGAGGGCTCGCTCGTACTCAGCCTCGGCATCGGCCCACTGCCACTGCTCTTTTTGCACATCCGCCAGCAGAACATGAGCTTCGGCCAATTCTGGGTCTAGTTCCAGTGCTTTCCGAGCTGCGCTGATGATTTTCGGGCGCGCTTCAGCTGGGGAAGCGCCGATAAAAACCGTGCTCAGTCCACCGTACGCATGTGCGAGACCGATGTAAGCTGGTGCAAACGTCGGGTCCTTCTTGATCGCCTCCTCGAAATAACCAATACTCTCCTCCATACCTGCCCTGCCGTTGCTTCTGTCTAAGGTGAACACGCCTTTGAGATAGCTCTGGTAGACTTCAGGCGCAACGGAACGGACTGACGTTAGCCGCTTGTGTTCCTCCCCTGTGACTGTAACCTCAACCTTTCCAGCGATGGATTGCGCTACCTCGCTTTGCAAGGTCAGGGCGTTCCCCAGCTCGCGGTCGTAGGTCTCGGACCAAAAGTGCTCGTCAGTCGAGGCGCGAATCAACTGGGCGGTGACGCGAATCTTATTGCCCTCTCGTATCACCGACCCTTCGACGAGCGCATCCACCCGAAGCGTTCTGGCAATCTCGGGCACCGAGAGCTGCGTGTCCTTGAGGTGCATCACCGAAGTGCGGGAAATCACGCGCAGATCGTGGATACTGGAGAGGCGTCCAATGAGTGCCTCGGTCATCCCGTCGGCAAGGTATTCCTGGGCCGGGTCCCCTGACAAGTTTTTCAAAGGCAGCACCGCCAGCGAGGTGATTTTGGGTCGGGTCACATCGCCAGCGCGAGTCCGGGTCACGATGTAGGTGACGGCAAGCAGGGCGACTACAGTCATCCCACTCACAACAAACCATGGACGCTTCCCCAGAATCCTCCTTGATCCGTGGTCACCTTCCGCATCCACCAGCGGCTCCGCACTAGGGTCTTTCTCTTGTTCCTCCAAACGCAATCTGCGGGTTTGCAACCAGGCATCGAGCTCGGAACTGAAAGCGTAAACAGAGCCGCGCTTGTCGTGGACGTGGCGATGAATCGGCATGCCCTCGCGCTTTTCCCAGCGCTGAACGGTGCTGACGTCCCGTTTTACGTAGGTGGCAATTTCCTTCCACGAATCAAGGGGGACTTCGACCAGCTGGTCGGTGAGACCTGGGGACGAGACTGGCGAGGGATCCTTCATGTAACAACCTTTTCTCGCGGTCACTGACAGCGTTAACGTTGTGCTGAATTCTAACACTGGGCACAAATTGGGCCGCGTTAGGCCGCAACCACATCGTGCGGGCTTTTGCCGCTTGCTCGCCCGCGTCGCTGAGGGCATTCTTGCGCACATGCCTATCGGGAGGGCTAAAAAATGACCGTAAGCAACATTTTCGCTCACGGGCTTCAGGGAGGAGTCATGACGAACCTATTCGCATCAAAGCTTCGCTTAATTCTTTGCCGCTGTGCTTTGCTGCTGCTCTGCCTGCTGGCGTGGTACACAGGTCCGGGTATTTCACAATGCAAAGCGCAAACATTTGGCCCATGGTCTGAGCCTGTCAACGTTGCGTATCCGATAAACACTGAATTCAACGACACGTATGCCATCCTGTCGCGAGACGGACTAACGATGTATTTCACCTCGGATCGTCCGGGGGGCCTCGGAGGAGACGACCTGTGGGTAGCGAAACGTGAGTCGCTCAGCGATCCGTGGCAGGTACCAACGAATATGGGAGTGCCGATCAACACAGCCGCCAATGACTCGCTGCCCGTGCTCTCCTCTGACGAGCACGTGATGTTTTTCCACAGCACCCGTGGCGGAGGCTGCGGCGCGGGTGACATCTGGATGACGCGCCGCCACGACGCGCGTTCGGAGGACTGGGGGCCGCCGGTAAATGTCGGATGTGTGCTCAACACCGGTTTCACCGAGATCGCCCCTGCGTTCTTCGAGAATCCTGAAACCGGAGAGGTGACGCTGTTCTACGGCAGTAACCGGCCTGGTTCGGAGGATTTCGACGTGTATGCCAGCGCCGTCGGAGAAGACGGCTACTTCGGTCCGGGAGTGCGGGTACCGGAACTGAGCAGCCCCAAACGAGACACGCGCACCTTCTTCAGGAAAGACGGACTGGAGGCGTTCGTGACTTCGGATCGCGATGGCGGACTGGGAGGAATTGATATCTGGGTGTCGACCCGGAAAACGCTCTCGGACCTGTGGTCGACCCCTGAAAACATTGGAAGTCCGGTGAACAGCACATTTGACGATGGTTCTCCCTGGCTGTCGAGAGACGGAACCACGCTCTACTTCTTCTCAACGCGTGATGGTGGTCATGGGAAGCGGGACATCTGGTATACGACGCGGGTCAAGATCGACGGAGAATAGCGCCGGCAACCTGTCCCATGAATCGCGCGCCGATCGACGCGAACCCACTAGCAAATTCGTCGCTGAAGTTGGGCAGGGCCGGAAGCCTCCGATGCAGGTCACTGGCGGACGTGACCCCGGTCACCAGCGGCGTAAGCCTCGGGATTGACCGCCTGCTCGCGAGCAAGGCGAGTGCGTTCAGGGTCGGAAAGTTTGTCTCGGTTTCTGTGGGCAGACGAAATGCGCAACTGGACACTGCGGCACGGTGCGAGATTGCCTGCCGAACCACACTCTGATTGATACGATCCAGGAACCCACCGGGCCGCGTGATGCTCTCCCATGAGACATTCTCAACAGGAAAATCGACACCCTGATGGATAGACGGATTGGCATTGCTCCCAAGACATGAATCCATAGCGCCTGCGTAACCGGAGTAGTTTGAATGAAGAAGCCCGGCAACTCTATGGAGCGGACTGCATCGCCATTGCCAAAGGCATAGGGAGCGCCTGACGTACCAGGGACGTAGACCAACTCAAGAGTGTGATTGCTCGTTCCGATGCCCCATTTGTAGGTAATCGTCTCCATCAGTTCCTCGGAGAGCTTCCCGGTATGGCGTCGCGCCGTGACAGCATAATCTCTTGCCTAACTGTCGTGAAATCCCCATTGCACCAACTACAAGTTTTGAGTGTAAACGCGGCGGCCCTTCTGAGACTTTTCGTGCCCGCGCTTCGTAACCGTATGTGCGGGAGGAATTGCGATGAAACCCTCTTTGACCTTCGTTGTGCTTGTCCTACTGTTGCTGAGCATTCTGGCTGGATGCGCGCCGGGTCCTAACCAGTCCAAAGGAACGGCGAGCGAACACGATGGAGTTGCGGGCTTCTGGCTCGGCCTATGGCAGGGCCTTATTGCGCCCTTTGTGTTCGTGGCCTCGCTGTTCAAGAGCGACCTCAGTATCTACGAGGTCCACAACAACGGAGCCTGGTACAACTTCGGCTATCTGTTCGGTCTAGCCTGCTTCTTCGGCGGCAGCGGCAACCGCGCGGCGCGGCGGCGGTGAAGTCTGGCAAGGCTCCCGCATGCTGCTACCGCGCTCAGCTTCCATCGTTGTTGTAACATCGCCATATCACTCACTGAGCAGGTTCTGAGCGCTAACGCCTGATTTACGTCAACAAGCTCTATAGCAAAAGCAACTTTTGACGAGCACAGTTTGCTCGACGTTCGACTCAAACGTGAGAGCGAGCCGCCATCACCAGCCAATTACAGCAATTTTGTACACGAGCAGAATGACTACGGCCGCCAGCGCAATCCAGACGGACAGCGTGTAGCGTCGGAAGAAGTACAAGGTCACGCCTGCCCAGCAGGAGCAAGCAGCTATTAGGGCGCCACCAACATACGGCGCAGCGACTGCGGCCGAGAAGCTCGTGCCAAGGACGTGCCTGAGCCGGAAGAACTCACCTAGTGTCCGTACCACGATGAGGAATTGAGCCGTGATTCCTATCTGAGCCCAGCGTTCTCTAGTCACGGGGGATATTCTAGCTGGGCGGGCAACGCTTGGCGACAAATCGCCATTACACTCACAAAGAAGTGAATGACGGTAAGGGCCTGATTCGTGATGACCGACTGCAACCAATTGCCTTCGCGAACGAAGTACTCAGGGGGCCCACTGGCAAACAGCCACAGAAGAACTTGCGCCTAGGGGAAAGCCCGCGTACTATCTCCCGCAATCCTTGGAATTGTTTCGAACTGAATCTCAAGATTGTGGAGCAACCATGAAAAAGTGCCTGGTGCAACTCGTCTTGCTGCTGTCCTCTGCGGCGGTCTTCGGGCAGCAGTACGACATTCTCATCCGTAACGGCCGCGTGGTGGATGGCGCCGGGAACCCGTGGGTCTATGCCGACATCGGCATTACAGCCGACCGCATCAGCTTTCTGGGCCGGGCGCCTGCCAACGCCACGGCCAAACGTCTGATTGACGCCAAAGGACTGGTGGTAGCGCCCGGGTTCATTGACATGTTGGAGCAATCCGAGTGGAATCTGCTGATCGACAAGCAGGCTGTCAGCAAACTGACTCAGGGAATCACTACCGGGATAACCGGCGAAGGCGTATCCATTGCTCCACAAAACGATGCGACCCTGGCTGATCGCCGTGACTTCCTTGAGCATTATCACCTGACCGCAGATTGGCGCGATCTTGACGGGTACTTCCGGCGGCTGGAGAAGCAGGGCTCCGGCATCAATCTTGGCACATATGTTGGCGCGACGCAGGTGCGCAGGTACGTCATGGGCGCCGTGGACCGCGCGCCTACCGCCGAGGAACTCGCGCGCATGCAACAACTGGTGGATCAGGCGATGCAGCAAGGCGCCATGGGGGTTTCCACTTCATTGATTTATGCGCCTGCGGCCTATGCCAAGACCGAGGAATTGATTGCTCTGGCCAAGGTGGCGTCGAAGTACGGAGGCATCTACGCGTCCCACATCCGCAACGAGGGCGACCGCGAGATGGAAGCGCTGGACGAGGCGTTTCGCATCGGCCGCGAGGCCGATATTCCTGTCGAGATATGGCATTTGAAAGTAAGCGGCCGGGAGAACTGGGGCAAGATGCCCAGCGCGATTGCCGCTATCGAGAACGCGCGCGCCTCCGGCCTGGACGTTACCGCCAACCAATATCCATACGTGGCTTCCGGCACTTCTCTTGGCGCCACCATACCCGCCAAGTACCACGAAGGCGGATCGGAAGCGTTTGTGAGCCGGCTCAAGGACCCTCAGGTGCGAGCCGCGATCCGACAACAGCTTGCCGGCGCCGGCGGGAATGCGGAGAACATGTGGCGGGGCACGGGCGGACCGCAAGGCATCCTCGTGGCCTCGGTGCTCGATCCAGCGCTCAAAGCTTATGAAGGCAAAACCATTGCTCAGATTGCCGCCGAGGAACACAAGGAACCTCTCGACGCGCTGATGGACCTGGTGGTTGCCGGCAAGGACCATGTGGGCGCCGTGTACTTCACCATGAACGAAGACGATGTGAAGTTCGCGATGCAGCAGCCGTTCGTGAGTGTAGGCACGGACGCGGGGGCGGTGAACGTCCAGGGACCGCTGAGCGAGTCGAAGGTGCATCCGCGAGCTTACGGCAGCTTCCCGCGCATTCTGGGCCGGTACGTGCGCGACCAGCACTTGCTTACCCTGGAACAGGCGACCAGGAAATTCACCAGCTTGCCGGCGCAGCGCATAGGGTTACGCGACCGCGGCTTGCTGCGTACGGGCGCGTTCGCCGATATCACCATCTTCGACCCGGCGACAGTCAACGACGCGGCGACTTTTGAAGATCCACATCGTCCCTCGGTCGGCATCGAATATGTCATCGTGAACGGCGTCATTTCGCTGGAGCACGGCAAGGTGACGGGCCAGCTCGGCGGGAGACCGCTACGCGGTCCGGGATACGTTGCCAGTCCTTCCGCGAGATAGTAAGCGGGGTTTGCACAATTTAGTGAAAATCCGACCCTTCATCCTGAGCCAGCCCGAGCAATCGCGAGGGCGGTCCGGGGTCCCCAACGATCAGTCTTTCTCCAAAAGTCAGGTCAAATTTCCAAGAGTTCTTTTGTTGCGCACGTCATTGATGAAAACCGATGCTCAAGGTCACTGTTTGGTGTTGACAGACGAAGGCAATAGAATAACAACTGTGAAAGAAGTTCTTGGAAGACATTTTTGGGACGCAACGTTTGGAACTCGATGCTTAGCCCTGGGAGCTTAGTCTGGCTCAGCCTAAGTGTGCTGCCCTGCGGTTTTCTGGCTCGGGCTCAGTCTCAGCAGCCTGCTATTGTCCAAGCACCGGGAACAATGACGTCGGTTAGCCAGCAGCTGCCCGATCTGCAATTGCCAGGACGCATCAGCGGCACGGTGGTTGATGGAACTGGAGCCGTTGTCGCGGGGCTCGCGTAACACTGACGCATACAGATCAATCCCCACCACAAGAGGTGCTATCGGGCGACGATGGGCAATTCTCCTTTGCCAACGTCTTGCCCGGGACCTTCCAGATCGCAATTACGGCGGCCGGTTTCGCTGCGCAAACATCCTCTGGAACCCTGCACTCGGGCGAAACATACAATGCTCCGCCTACTGCGCTGGCTCTCGCGAGCGTTAACACTGAGGTACAGGTTACGGTTTCACCGGCCGAAGTGGCAGAGGAGCAGGTCAAGGTTCAAGAAAAGCAACGAGTGCTTGGCGTGGTTCCAAATTTCTATGTCAGCTACGTCCCTAATGCAGCTCCTCTCACAGCGAAGCTAAAGTTCAAGCTTGCCTTGAGGACGATGATCGATCCAGTCACTTTCGCACTGGCTGGAGTGGGTGCGGGAGTGCAGCAGGCAAACAATGATTTCAGCGGGTATGGCCAGGGCGCAACCGGTTATGCCAAGCGCTTCGGTGCGTCCTATGCTGACACGGCGACAAGCGCGTTCATCGGAAGCGCCCTCCTGCCATCGCTCCTGAAACAAGATCCTCGTTATTTCTACAAGGGCACCGGGAGTGTTGGATCACGAATGCTGTATGCGATCGCCAATTCAGTCATCTGCAAGGGCGACAATCAAAGCTGGCAGCTAAATTACTCGGCTATCCTCGGAGGACTGGCCTCAGGCGGTATCTCAAATCTCTACTATCCAGCGAAGGATCGTGGAGCAGCATTGGTATTTGAAAACACGGCGATCGGGACCGGCACAACGGTCGTCCTCAACCTATTTCAGGAATTTGTCGTGCGGAAGTTGACACCGCATGTTGCGAATCACGATCCCGCCCAGCCGTGAAGCGATCGGCGGTTTCACTGGAGCTGGTAAAGTTCGGGGTCCAACAGGCATTAGGTGACTGGTGTGATGGATACGGGATCAAGGGCGACGCCGTTGCGTAAACTCGTACCCTGACGCTCCTCGCGCACGTTCAGAGTTTTTCCGTAACCTCTGGAGTCATGCTCTGTACGAATCGTTTTTTTGAAACACGCTCTAGTCGAAAAGTCTCCAGTACATCAACAACCTCCCCTTCGCGCCTTTACAGCGGATCGTGAACCAGAAACTCTCAAGCAAATTCGCGGCTATAATCCTCTGCCATGGCGAAACAAGATCTGTCTCAACTGTGGGAAGAGCACACTCATCTGGAATTTGTGACCCGCGATGCTGAATCGACTGTAGCCACCATGGTCGAAGACGCGCATGTGAATCACGTCCCGGTGATGACCGGCGGATACGGCAAGAGCGCGTTGCGCTCGTTCTATGGGCGCGACTTTATTCCCTGCATGCCGCCCGACACCAAACTCACCCCGGTTTCACGGACCGTGGGCGAAGATCGACTGGTGGACGAAATGATCTTCTCCTTCACGCACACGCAAGAGATGCCCTGGATGCTACCCGGCATCGCGCCCACCAACGCACACGTGGAAATTCCTCTGGTCGCGATCGTGGCGTTCCGGGAAGGCA
>Ga0209648_10000451_pt1 | contig 31221 bp, 23 predicted proteins | sample GraSoi2013_115cm_FD_185830 | JGI IMG/M metagenome (GOLD analysis project Ga0209648, IMG submission 185830) | Grasslands soil microbial communities from the Angelo Coastal Reserve, California, USA - Sample 9_17_2013_115cm (SPAdes) (version 2) | ecosystem: Environmental > Terrestrial > Soil >...
AGCGATGGCGCCCAGTCGCTGGATCTGCCTCAATTCGAGCGCATGATGCTGGACCTGCGGCCCTACATCGAGTTATGGGAAGCATCGCGCAAGACTGAAGCCCTCGCCGCCACAAATTAAACAGTCTGCGTGGCTGCGCTACCCGCTACAAAATTTCAAGACACCGGAAAGATATAGGCCTATAATCACTGGCACCAGGTACGCTGTCCGCCTGGCCTTCCAGTGAGATTGGGGCCGCACACTTCCCGCCTGTGATGTGCCACATCCCGAGAGAAGCGTGGGTATGCCTTCTCGTCCGAACGCGAGCAGTTGCAAAACTGCAATTGCGGCCATAGCCTCCGCATCTGATCCCCGATTCTAGTCCGCATTGGAAGAGGGTGCGACAGCCATGCCTCGGCGAATTAAAAAATCGAAGACGAAAACATAAGAGGTGCTTTATGAAGGAACCTCGGGCCCTCGATGAACATGTGACCGGCTCCGCCGGCGCTACGCTCGGATTTCGAAATAGGAAGGTACGATCCTTGATGGGACAGCTGGGTGCAGCGCGTAAGTGGGCTTTGCTTTTGACCGCTGCCGCGCTGTGTTTTGGCGTGGCCCTCTATTTTGGCGCGTCGCGCACATCCGCAGAGCGTGAGCATGGCAATCACGACTGGCTGCATCACGGCAATGACCTTGCTAACACGCGATTTCAGAACCTAGACCAGATCAATCCGCACAACGTCAAGAACCTGAAGGTGGCCTGGGTCTTCCACACTGGCGTACTCGATCCGTTGGCTGAATTAGAAGCCACGCCGATCGAGGTGGACGGGCGTTTGTTCATCACGGACGGCCACGACGACGTATTTGCGTTGAACGCTACCACCGGAAAGATGCTGTGGAAGCTTGAAGGATTCAATGACGAGGCACAACTCGCGGCTTTCTTTTTGTGCTGTGGCCGGAACAACCATGGCGTGGCCTACGGAGACGGCACGGTGTTCGTTGGGCGGTTTGACGATTCCGTTGTGGCATTGAATGCAGAAACGGGCAAAGTTTTGTGGCAGCGTACGGTGGCCGATTTTCAGGACAGAGTGTCCATCAATTCGGCTCCTCAATTCGTGGAGGCGGGTGGACACGAACTGGTCATCATCAGTCTCTCGGGTGGCGAGTTCGAGATACGAGGCCAGGTTTTTGCGTTGGACGCAAAAACCGGCAGCACGGTATGGCACTTCTCGACGACACAGCCGACCAGCTTCGCCGGCCAGTCGTTCCTGACAGGTGGCGCCGCAGTCTGGGTCCCGCCCGCTATCGATGAGGACTTGGGGCTTGTGTACCTCAGCGTGGGAAATGCCGCGCCCGATATTCAGGGAGAGAACCGGGGCGGCGACAATCTATATTCCGCGTCGATCGTTGCCATAAACCTGTTTACGGGCAGTCCTGTGTGGCATTTCCAGGAAGTGCACCACGACATTTGGGATTACGACAGCGCACAGCCCGCAGTCCTATTCCCCCTCGAGCTCGAGAACAATGGGGGTGAGAAGCACTTCAAGGCGCTTGGCCACTGCAGCAAGAATGGGCAGTACTACATTCTTGACCGGCGCACGGGCGAGCCTATTTACAGCGTGACCGAGAAGCCGGTCCCACCAAGCGGCGCTGGCGTTGCGTTCCAGAATGCTGCCCCGACCCAACCTGTTTCTGCTGTCGAACCGCTGACGCCACTGAGGTTCGACCAGCTTACGGCTGAGGAGCAGCCCGACAAGGCCGCCATAACCGCCGCCTTTAGTGCGTTCCTTGCCCCTGGTCAGAAAGAGGTCGTCTTATCGCCGGAATACACCCCTCCCGATGAGACGCTACGGCTGATTATGCCCGGTGACAACGGAGGATGTGAATGGGCGCCGGCAGCTTATAGCCCGCGAACAAAATACGTCTACTACGGCGCGAGGCATGACCCGGATGTTTTTAAGACGCACTCGGGCAATAACAGTCTTATCCCCGAGGCGGTCAACGGAGACCTTCACCTGGGCTCGACCTTTATCAACCACGTTCCCGGCGCAAAGCCGTTTGGTCTATACGGCGCAACTGACACGCGGACGGGCAAAGTGATTTGGAAGATCCGCATCCCTGCGCCCGCGAAATCGGGTGTGCTGGTTGCCGGTGATGTGGTTTTCTTTGGCGAGGGCAATGGGACGTTTGATGCTGCTGACGCAAGAACAGGCAAGATGCTGTTCGCTTTCCATGCGCCGAGCAAAGTTACGAACGCGGGCGGAGCCCAGGCAGGCCCTATGGCCTACCTTGTGGACGGGCGCGAGTTCGTGGTGAACGCTTTTGGCGGAAATGTCCCGGATCGAAGTGTGACGTCGAATGGTGACTGCTTGGGTGGTGGGAGTACCTGTGCTAACCCGGTGGGCGATGCCTACATCGCTTTCGCACTTTCCACTCACGAAAAAGAGGATGACCAGTAGTTTCCCGGGGACTCCAAGAAAAGGGTGTTTGGACGATTAGCGAGGGTGGCCCTCAATAAAGAGCGAAGGCCACCCTTGTTTTAAAGGCAACTGCTCGGCGGCTACGGGAACACAGTTCGCGGCTGTGTCGGCGTGGGCAACACTTACCATAGTGCCGGGTTTGTTTGGGAAGTAGGCGTAATTGTCCATAAGTTGCGGTTACACGCGCGGTTTAACATAAAGGAATTCGCAAGATTTAGGGTACTTGTACCGCTACCACGGAGACGCCATAAAACTTCAGTGGAATGACGGCCGCGTGACTTCGGCTGGGCACCCTGTGGGCAAGGGTTGCTGGCTGAGTTGTGCGGCCCAGCACTCCGCTTTGCGCTTGTTGTCCGCATTCACGGGCGCTCTAAGATAGTGACGCAGGTCGGCGATCACCTGATCGGTTTGACCCCAAATGAAGTGGATTTGTGCGAGAACCAAGCTTGCATCGGGGAATGCCACCTCGCTCTGATGGAGCATCTCGAGGGCCTCAGGCGTGGCGTGTCGCTGCGCAACTAAGGAGCGGCCGAGCAGATAGCGTGCGGGCACGGACTGGGGATCAAGGTCCAAAGCCTGACGGGCTTCGGCTTCTGATTTCTCGGGTTGATCCAATAACAAGAGCGAAAGGGCAAGATCCTGATGTGTCTGGGCGACGCGGGGATCGATAGAGAGGGCGGTTTCATGCTCGGCTAAAGCTTTCTGGTATTCGCCAAATTGAACGAAGCAGAGTCCAAGCACGTTGTGAGCTTCAATGTAATCGGGATAGATCTGAAGAGCTTTCTGGACATGCTCCACGGAAGTGCGTATGTCGCCGGACCGGAAGGCCTTTTGGGAGCGCTGGAATTCTTTAATTGCTTTGGAAGGGATGTGGAGTTGAGTAACGGAAACAGCGCCAGCATTATGCGGCGCTGGGGGCGGAGGACTCGATTCGACACGCAAGCGAATATCTCCGAAGGGATCGTCCAAAACGGGAGCCACGCCATTCATACGACCTGGATCATCGATGACTCGGCGGCGCTGGGCGCTTTGCGCGGAGAGATTTGAAGAAATAAGCAGGAAGACAAAGAGGACAAGGATCGAGTATTTCATGGAGCCACCCCGACGGCGAGCTACTGATTGAAGTGCCTCACCGTTTATTTCGTGAAGTGGAGAGCCGAAGTGTTTTTGAGTTACCGCTCAGCGCTTCAAGGGGAGAGACGGAGAAAGTTGCGGATTTGTTTGGGAAAGAGCGCGTAATTGTATGTAAATTTCGGCTGCACTCAGCGTTTAAGAAATTCTTAAGATGGGGTTCGTGATATGGGCCAAAGTTTCGGGAGTGACTCGCTCCGCAGCGAAGGGTTAGACCGGCGTGCTCAGCGAATGGTCGAGAATGCGGGCGCTACGAGGATTAACCGGAACGCTTTTGGGTGTTTTTCAGGGCAGTGTCAAGCCAGCGTTGCAGGACGGCGAGCGCCTGGGGTGCTACTTCGAGAAAGGAGACGCCGGCTCCGAGATTGGGTTGCACGTAAACGATTTTCGCTTTGGCTTGAAAGAAATCTTCGCCGGCGAAGATTTTGACGAGCACAAGAGTGCCCTGAGGGAAGGGATTCATCATGTCGAGATAGCAGCCGTGGAGGCCTAACTCGCTGACGCGTGTGGCGATGCGCACGTCGGTTTTGTGCTCGATGAGTTCGGCGCTGGCGATGAAGGTGTAGCGCGGTGTGCGACGCTGTTCTTTCCTCAAAGAAGATCGGCCCTCTAAAAATTATGTTCCCATGAAAATAGGCGTGGGTGAATGAGGCGTAGCCGAAGGGTTACACCCGAAAAAAGAGTTGTGGGGGAGCTGGACGGAAGTCATTTCCAGCAAGTGTAGTCACGCTGAAGTGGGGCGCAGCAGTGCTGCGCCCCGACAGGGCCTGTGGGACTTAGATACGATTGAAAAGAAGAGGAGCGCCTAGTTTGGATGTGTAGTTGGGGCGATAGCGTTCGGTGTTGTAGAGCGCAGTGATGTCGACCTTGCGCGCGCCCATGGAGGAAGCGGGAAGGGGCGCGTGGGCGTAGCAGCCGTTTTGCAGGCCGACCATGCGACCGGTGATGCCATCGCGGAGCATGTCGACGGCGATGTTGGCGTAGGTGATGGCGACAAGCTGGTCGATAGCATCAGGCTCGCCACTGCGCAGGTCATAGGTCAAGTCGCTGACCATGATTTCGTCACCGGTGCGTTTGCGAATCTCCTCACCAAGGGCCTGACCGATATCCACTTTCTTGCGATGGCCGTAGGCGTCCGCTTCGCCGTATTCCTTCACGGAGCCTTCCTTCCAGACGGCGCCTTCGGAAACAACAACGAGGGCGTAATGGCTAGGGTTGTTGCGCTTGTCTTCCGAAAGAAGCTTGGCGACGCGGTCGATGTCGAAGGGATATTCGGGGATCAGGCAGCGGGTGGATGTAACGTAAGCGGTGTAGAGGGCGGTGAAGCCTGCATCGCGGCCGAAAATGCGGAAGACGCCGATACGTTCGTGAGAGCCAAGAGTAGTGCGCTGGCGGGTGATGAGTTCCTTGGCGCGAGTGATGGCGGTGGAAAAGCCGATGCAGTATTCGGTGCCCTGCACATCGTTGTCCATGGTTTTTGGAATGGCGATGACGGGCATGCCCGCTGCGGAAAGAGCGGCGGAGAAGCTGAGCGTGTCGTCGCCGCCGATGGTAATGAGGCAGCCGACGCCGAGGCGGTCAAGATTTTCGAGGACGATGGGCGTGAAGTCGTAATGCTTGCCGTCGAAGGGAAGTTTCTTGACGCGATCGGCGGAGACCGTCTTGGGGAGTTTGGATTCGACCATTTTGCGCGGGTTGGTGCGAGAGGTGTGGAGGACAGTGCCGCCGGTGCGGTCGATGGCGCGGGTGTTCTCGCGATCGAGCGGGCGAATGTAGGGGTCGGCTGGATTGGAGGGATCCATGTGGGTGAGACCTTCCCATCCTTTGCGGATGCCGATTACGGAACGGCCGAGTTCGCTGGCGCGATAGACGACGGACTTGATGACGGGATTGAGGCCTGGAACATCGCCGCCACCGGTGAGGATGGCGATCTTATCTTTTGCTGGCACCGAGATGATTCTCCTCTGGGAAGTTTTATTAGTCGATACGCTGAACAATCATACTGGCGAACATCCTCAAGCTTGACAGCTGAGCTATGCGCGGTTTTCGCTCCGGATCTAGTATGGAAGCGGTGGCCCTTGAAATCAGGGTACACAGGACAGCCACACCTCCAAACAACCTAGCGTGCCGCGTTGTTTGTAGCCGTATAGTTTCGCATAAGTTGGGAGCGGAGGCGGTGGCAGGATGTAGAAAAGATTTCGATGAGACGAATTTAGTTTTCAAACCGACGATTTGTGGCTAGGCTATGCCTCGCGAGGGGGTAGTCCATGGCAGAGAGCGGAGCGCGGACGGCTGAGACGCCAAAATTTGGAGATACCCTGAGGCGGGATTCATGGTGGGCGGAAACGATCCCGGTTGTACTGCTGCTGGGAGGATTTGGAATTTATGCGACGTTGAGGGCGTTCGAGGGACAATTTTACGAGTGGGGACCGTACCTCTCGCCATTCTATTCGCCGCTGATTGATGAGCGTCATCATTGGTGGAAGCTTTCGCCAGCGCTGTTGATACTGGGCGGGCCACTCGGCTTCCGAGCTACCTGCTATTACTACCGCAAGGCCTACTATCGGGCGTTTTTCCTGGACCCGCCGGCTTGCGCGGTGAGCGAAGGGAAGCGGGACTACAAGGGCGAAACGCGATTTCCTTTTATTCTGCAAAACATACATCGATATTTTTTGTATTTGGCGATCCTGTTCCTGTTTTTCCTGTGGAAAGACGTGTTTCAAGCCTTCAACTTTGACGGGAAATTCGGAATGGGAGTGGGCACGCTGGTGTTGTTGGTCAACATCATTCTCCTGACCACTTATACGTTGTCTTGCCATTCACTGAGGCACTTGGCTGGTGGAAAGGTGGATTGCTTTTCGTGCGCCACGTTTGGAAAGCCAAGGTACAAGGCGTGGCAGTGGCTGACGATTTTAAATGAGCGGCACATGTGGTTTGCGTGGATGAGCTTGATTTCGGTTGGATTGGCGGACCTGTACGTGCGGCTGGTGGCTTCCGGCGCGATCCAAGATGTGAGGATCTTTTGAGCGACAGGTTCGAGACGCATGAACACGATGTGCTGGTGATTGGGGCCGGCGGAGCGGGATTGCGGGCGGCGATTGAAGCGCTCGGGCAGGGCGCTTCGGTGGGCGTGGTGAGCAAATCGCTGCTGGGAAAAGCGCACACGGTGATGGCGGAGGGTGGAATCGCGGCGGCGATGGCGAACGTTGATTCTGCGGACGGCTGGAAACCGCATTTTCGAGACACGATGCGGGGCGGAAAAATGCTCAACAACTGGCGCATGGCGCAACTGCATGCGCAGGAAGCGCCGGAGCGAGTAAAGGAGCTGGAGCAGTGGGGTGCGCTGTTTGACCGCACAGAGGACGGGAGGATTTTGCAACGTGCGTTCGGCGGGCACACGTTCCGGCGGCTGTGTCACGTGGGAGATCGCACGGGACTGGAGATGATTCGAACGTTGCAGGATCGCGGCGTGCACATGGGATTTGACGTGTACATGGAGTGCACGATTGTGCGGCTGCTGACCGACGGACGGCGGTGCGCGGGAGCGGTGGCGTATTGGCGAGAGACGGGTCGCTTCGTCGTGTTCAGAGCGAAATCGGTGGTAATGGCGACGGGTGGCATAGGAAAGGCTTGGCCGATCACATCGAATTCGTGGGAGTACACGGGCGATGGAATGGCGCTGGCGTACGAGGCGGGCGCTGAGCTGATGGACATGGAGTTCGTGCAGTTTCATCCGACAGGGATGGTGTGGCCGCCGGGCGTGCAGGGAATTTTGGTGACGGAGGCGGTGCGCGGCGAGGGCGGAATCCTGCGCAACAAAAACGGCGAGCGGTTCATGGAGCGCTACGATCCCAAGAGAATGGAGCTTTCGACGCGGGATGTGGTGGCGAGGTCGATTTACACCGAGGTGAAAGAAGGGCGGGGGACGGAGCACGGCGGAGCGTATCTGGATATTTCGCACAAACCCGCGGAGTACGTTAAGAAGAAATTGCCCAGCATGTACCACCAGTTCAAGGAACTGGCGGACGTGGACATTACGAAAGGGCCGATGGAAGTGGGTCCGACGTGCCACTACATGATGGGCGGCATTCGCGTGGAGGCGGAAACGGCACAGAGCTCGCTGCCAGGACTGTTTGCGGCCGGAGAAGCGGCGGCCGGGTTGCATGGAGCGAACCGCTTGGGCGGGAATTCGCTTTCGGACTTGCTGGTGTTTGGCCGGCGGGCGGGTCTTGCGGCGGCACAGCACGCGAAGGAAGTTTCTGCTCCCAACTTGGATGAAACGCAGATTGGCGCGGCCGAGGGCGAGGCGTTGAGCGCGTTTCACCGCCAGAACGGAGAGAATCCCTATGCGGTGCATCGCGATTTGCAGAAGGTGATGCAGAACCTGGTGGGGATCTTCCGGACTCGCGAGGACATGGAAAAGGCTCTAAGTGAGCTGGCGAAATTAAAAGAGCGAGCGGCGCGCACCAGCGTCGAGGGCTCGCGGATGTTCAATCCGGGTTGGCACATGGCCATTGATCTGAAATCGATGCTTACGGTTTCGGAAGCGGTGACGCGCAGTGCGCTGCTGCGGGAGGAAAGCCGCGGGGCGCACAGCCGGATTGATTTTCCGGAACTGAGCGCGGAGTGGGGGAAGAAGAACAACATTATCTGGCGCGACGGAAGCGCGATGGCATTGCGGCAGGAAACGCGTCCGGAAATGCCGGCGGAGTTGAAGCAGATCTTGGCCGAGGACAAATAGCGGAGGCTTGATGGCGGACGCGATTCTAAAGGTGTTTCGCGGAAATAAGGACGGCGGCCAGAGCGTCGAATTCAAGGTTCCGGTAGCACCAGGAATGGTGGTGCTCGACGCGCTTCACTACATTCAGGGACATTTGGCGCCGGACTTGGCTGTGCGCTGGAACTGCAAGGCCGGGAAGTGCGGCTCGTGTTCGGCGGAAGTGAACGGGCGGCCGCGGCTGACGTGCAAGACGCGCATGGATTCGCTGCCGCAAAACGAGCCGATTACGGTGATGCCGCTGAAGACGTTTCCGGTGATCAAAGACTTGGTGACCGACGTTTCCTGGAACTACAAGGTGAACAAGACGATTCCGCCGTTCGCGCCGAAGGCCGGCGCGGATTGGAAGTTTTACCAGGACGATGTGGATCGCGTGCAGGAGTTTCGCAAGTGCATTGAGTGCTTCTTGTGCCAGAACGTGTGTCACGTTTTGCGAGATCACGACAAACACGAACAGTTTGGCGGGCCAAGGTTCTTCGTGCGGGTGGCGGGGTTGGAGATGCACCCGATGGACGGCGCATCGCGGACGAAACTGCTGAAGGACGAACTGGGCATAGGGCTTTGCAATATCACGAAATGTTGCACGGAGGTCTGTCCGGAAGACATCCATATCACGGATAACGCGATCATTCCGTTGAAAGAGAGAGTGGTGGATCAGTTTTATGATCCGCTGGTGTGGATTGTGCGGAAGATTCGAGACGCGGGAGAGAGCTAGTCGGGTTTCCGAGTTGTTTAGTTATGCGGAGGGCCTATGGATCTGAAACTGAAAACCATCTCGAAATCCGGGATTCCGGAGGCCATTGCGAAGGCGGAGTTGTACCGATATTTGAATGAGCCGGAAGAGGCGGAGTCGATTTGCCGGGACATCCTGGCGGCGGACCCGAAGCATATGCTGGGTTTGCGCACGCTGGGTTTGGCGATGACGGATCAATTTACGGGCGGACCGTCCGACCGCTACGCCGACGTAGAGGGCATCTTTCAGAGTTTAGCGGAGCCGTACGAGCGACTCTATTACACGGGATTGCTGTGCGAGCGACGGGTGAAGGCGCAGTTGCGCTGCGGGCGCGCTCCGCACACTTTGTTGCCGCTTTTGGAGAAAGCGCTGCAGTGCTTCGCAGATGCAGAAAAGATTCATCCGCCTGGGAATGATGACGCGATATTGCGATGGAACCGGTGCGTGAGGTTGTTGCAGAGTCAGCCGGATTTCGAGGCGGAAGAAGTAGCTTCGTTTGAAGCGCAGGACGGGCCGCCGGCGTAAGCGAAAAGCGAGTGCTTCGCCAACAGCGCTATCATCCCGCTATTGCAAAACGGGCAGCGTGATGGACGTTGGGTTTCCCTTCGAGCGATAGATGCGCTCGGTGGCTTTCACGAAGTCCGATTCGGTGGCGTCCGGAATATTCAGAAACTTCTGCGGGTTGCGATCGACCAGCGGAAACCATGTGCTCTGGATCTGTATCATGATGCGGTGGCCACGGCGAAAGGAGTGATTGATGTCCGGTAAGGAAAAATCGAGCGCAGTGGGCTGATTGGGAGTAAATGACTCGGATTTTTCGAAACTGTTGCGGAACTTTCCGCGGAAGGGCTCGCCGCGCACGAGTTGCTGGTAGCCACCCATTTGCACTTCCCTGGGATTCGGATCGGGATTGCGGAAGTCCATGGGGTAGACGTCAATAAGTTTTACGACGAAGTCGGAGTCTGTCCCCGATGTGGAAACCCAAAGGTGGGGGGAAACCGGCCCGCTGACGGTGACATCTTCTTCGAGCGGATCCGTTTGATAAACCAGAACGTCGGGGCGCTTGGCGGCAAAGCGTTGGTCGGCGTCCATATAAGTCTGCGGTACGTCGGTCGTAGGGAAATTCACGAAAGGCACCGGGCGGTTGGGATCGCTAACGTACTCATCGGAAGAATTTTTCGTGTCGGCGGACGCTTCGGTCGAAAGCCGGCCATCGGCGCGCAAATACAATGTGAACGGCCTGGTGTTCTTCGGTGGCCAGGAATCGTAGCGGCGCCAGACGTTGCTGCCGGTTTCGAACGCGTAGGCGACAGGGAGATTGGCGTCCCCTGCGCCCTTCAGATGTTCGCGGAAAAATGGCAGAAGAATTTTCTCGTTGTAGAAGTCTGAAGTATTGGCGGCAAAATTCACGTCTCCCAGGTGATCGCCTTCCGTGGAGGCCCAGCCGCCGTGAACCCAGGGGCCAAGGACGAGTTTGTCGGAGGCTCCGGGGTTGAACTGCGCGATGGCGTGAAAGATTTTGCGCGGCCCCACGAGATCTTCCGCGTCAAACCAACCGCCCACGGTGAGTACGGCGCAATGCACGTTTTTCATGTGGGCGGAAATATTGCGGGCCTTCCAGTATTGATCGTAGTTAGCGTGAACGACCTGATCGTCCCAATAAGGATTGGTGTCCTTGAGATACAGGTTTTTGGCATTAGAGAGCGGCCCCATGTGCAGGTAAAAATCATAGCCATCCGTGGTGCCGTAATCGAAGCGCGGTTCGTGAGTGGGAGGGGCGATTTCCGAGCGCGGCTTGAAAAAGGTGTAGAAGCCGAAATTGGCGGCGAGCATGAACGCGCCGTTGTGATAGGCGTCATCGCCCATGTAAAGGTCGGTGACTGGAGCCTGGGGTGAAGCTGCTTTTAGGGCGGGGTGTGAATCGATAATGCCGGCGGCGGCGAAAAATCCTGCATACGAAATGCCCCAGATTCCGGCCTTGCCGTTGTTGCCGGCGACGTGGTGCAGCAGCCACTCAATGGTGTCGTAGGTGTCCGTGCTTTCGTCGACGTCTTTGGAGGATTTCTTGTTGTCTTTATGCGGCGTCATTTCCTGGAAGGTGCCTTCCGACATGTAGCGGCCACGAACATCCTGGTTGACGAAAATGAAGCCGTCGCGCTGAAACACGGGCGCGGGCCCGAGGCGTTTGGGGTACTGATCGGTGCCGTAGGGACTCACACTGTATGGGGTACGAACGATCAGGAAAGGATACGTCTGGGCCGAGTCTTTCGGAACGTACACAGCGGTGAAAAGCTTCACACCGTCCCGCATGGGGATTTGATATTCGTATTTCGTGTAGTGCGCGCGGACTTCCGCCTCGCCCGCAGTCTCGGTGCTGGATTGCGCGATCGACCAACGCACCGGCGCGGCTGCAAGTCCCGCAAGCACTAAGACCGCACTAGGCACAACAGAACGAAAACGCTTCCCGCGAGGATTCACGGAACTCTCCACAACTTTTTAGAGTTTTTCGACCGACGAAACGATACGTTTTTCAGGCAAGCAGTGTCAACGATCGGGCAGCAGCGGTCCGGGGACAACGGGTGCAGGGAATGCGTTAATGGGGGTTCGAAGACTTGGCCGAAACATTCCGGGCGACATCGTTGAGCTTGAGTATGAGGATACGGCCGTCCGAATGGAACGAGCCGCCGGTGGCGGTTCTTGCTTCCTTGAGCGCTCCAGCGGGCAGAGCATAAGCGACTTCAGCGACTAAGCCCGTCGAGATGAGGGTTTTCTCAACAAAAGTGCGCTCGAGGTCGACATCCGGATCAATTTTGTGCGTGACGCCGTTGTTGCGTTCATCGCGCTCGAAGCCTACGTCGTGAGTAGCCGCACCGACCCAAAGCGTTTGTCCGTCGATTTGGAAAGGCGCTTTCCAGATGCGTAAGTGATTGCGGGAGGCCACAACCTTGATGGGCTCGGCATGCGCCCAGCCGTAATCCTGCGAGCGGTCGAAAAGATATAGAGGACTCATGGGCATGGTCAGGTAGGATTCCTTGGAAACGCTTTCGAGGATGCCGTGAAGCACGGCGCCGCGTACGTCGGCATCCACCTTGACCCATCCGGCAGCCGTAAAAACCTTCTGCATGGACTCTTCCGAGCCGAGAATGAGGAAATTCACCATGTCGCCCGGATTGCCGTTTTTGTCCGCGACGCGGCGTGGAATCTTTGCAAAGACGCTGGCGTCCACGCCTGAAATGGTTTTCACCTGGCGCACCGGGTGATACGCCGCATCTGGATCGGGCGCGTGGATATCAATGTGCACGGTGTAGGTGCCTTCGCCGGTTTCGTCGCTGGATTGATTGATGCCGATAGCCAGCCGCCCACCAATAGGGGCGACAAAGTCGCGGTGCGCACCCAGGAGAAAAGGTTGCGCGATCTCCGCATCGCCAACGCGACCGATCAGCGCGCCCCTCCCGGCGTCATTGAATGGCAGAATCCGAAGCAGGTCCTTGAAGCCACGGCTGATGCCATCCGGACCGTTGCCGTCCTTGGCGTCGACATAGTGGAGCTTACCGGTCGCGGTGACGACGATGTGTTCTCCAGGCTGCACGTCGATGCCGGTATCAGACCAGAATTGATCCCCTGTAATTTGAACCTCTTGCGCGATGCGCCGCTTGCCGGACGGAGTTTGCTTCGGAGCGTCGGCGGGTGGCGCTTGCGAGGAACTGTTTTGACGAACGAGTTGTGCGCTGAGGGATTGCGGTGAAAACGGCAAAAGGACCACAGCGGCGGAGAACAGCAATAGCGGTCTAGCTGATTTCTTCATACCCGAGACTTTGATAGACGCACCAATGCATCTTATTTGGAGATGCGCTTAGGGGCGCAATCGTTGGCCGCAAAAAGAGAGAGAAATGTAGGGCTGGATTTCTTGACTCTTCACGGCGACGCCTTGTATGGTGACAGGATGGTAGCGCCTCATCGAAAAAACAGTCCGGAAACCTCGCGCTGGGGTGGGAGTCGCGGATCGATACAGGCCACATGACGAAATCGATTTTACATATTTTATTCATTCTGTGCTGTGGTGTTGCTCTTTGTTCGGCCTCGGCGAACGCGCAAGCGCGACCGCAGCAGAGCGCGCCTCCTTCCAATGCGCGGTTGCGGCCGAGTCCGGTCACTAATGTATCCGTGGACGGCAGCGAAGCCATGTTCACCACGATGTGCGCGCTGCTCGCGGCGGGCTTTGAGTCAGACGTAAGCGCGGCCAATTGGCATCCGCTGCGCGCACAACTTCGCGAGCAAATGCAGCACCAGCAGGGGCCAGCAGTCGATGCAGTGCGGGAATTTTATAAGAAGCACCAGTTGGTTGACGAAGGCGCGATGCTTTCGCAATACATCTGGTTTGGATTGGTTTCCGGCCCGGCTCCAAAGTTTGAGTTGGCGTTGCGCCGCGACGAACTGCCTCCGGAAGTCATCGCGCTCGAAGGCTTCAGCGAAATCCTTGCGGCTTACTATCAAGAACAGAAGATCGGGCGGTTGTGGCGCGAACTGCAGCCGTTGTACAACCGCGACATCGAACGTTTACATGATTCAGTATCGCAGATCGTCTTCGTGGCCACGAACTATCTGCGCGAGATCATGGATAATGCAAATCCGCGCACGTTCATCGTGATCGTCGAGCCGCTGGTGGGGCGTATCACAAATGTGCGTAACTTCGGCGACCACTATGCGATTGTGTTGAGCGGAGCCGACGATCTGCCAGCTGACACCGTGCGTCACGCCTACCTGCATTTTCTGCTTGACCCGTTGCCGCTCCAATATCCTCACGTTGTCGCGGTGAAGAAACCCTTGTTTGACTCGGCGGCCCGCGCACCGCGATTGGTAGCGGACCTGAAGGACGATTTCCCTTCGTATTTTGCGGAGTGCACGGTGCGAGCGGTGGAATTGAAGCTGAAACGGATGTCGCCCAGCGAACGCGCGGCGGCGCTGGATATCGATGATGCAGACGGCTATGTCCTGGTGAGACCACTATTTGCAGCGCTGGCCAATTTTGAGGGCGCCGAGCCTTCCATGAAGCTGTTTTTCCCTGAGATGGTAAGGTCGATCGACGTCAACGCAGAAGCCAAGCGTTTGCAAACGATACACTTTGCGCCAGCAAACTCGGCGGCGAAGGCGGATGAGACGGCGAGCGAAGCGGTCGCGCGCAAGAGGAAGCTGGTCCCGTCCACAATTCCCAACGATCCCGACGCGATCGCGGCGCTGACGGAAGGAGAACGAAGGATCGCGGAGAAGAACCCACGGGCGGCGGAAGCATCCTTCCAGAAAGTTTTGGCGAAGTATCCGGACCAGACACGCGCGTGGTATGGCATCGGACTGGTAGCGTTAATGGACCACGATGGCGTGAGAGCCAAGGAAGTGTTCGGAAGGCTCACGTCCGGTCAGCACGCTGCCGCTGATGACCCGATGGTATTGGCCTGGTCGCATATTTATCTGGCGCGGATCTACGATGATGAAGGGCAGGTGGATCGGGCCAAGGCGCAATATCAAGAGGCGTTGGCCGTCACCGGGGGGCCGGACCAGGCTCGGCAAGCAGCGCAAAAGGGTCTTGCGGCCTTCAGCGGAGGCAAGCCGCCGGAGAGACCGTAGGCACTGCCCGCCGCGACACCAAATATTCTTAGGAGTGCGTCTCAAGCCCACGGACTCCAGAACCAAAAATTAAAACTGAGAGGGAAGTAATGAAAAGGAAATGGAATATCTGGGTGGGCGCGGGAGCGCTCACGGCATTTTTATGTGGCACGTCATCGACACTGGCCGGCAGCGGACAGCAAGGTGGGCAGAGCCAACCCGCGGCCCAGCAGCAACAACCTCCGGCGCAGTCAGGCAAGGATAAACAGCCCAATCCCGCGCCTCTTGCGATGGATAGTGTGGCTGCGAACCCGGAAGAGGAGTCTGCCACCAAAGCTGTTCAACAGGCCGCCGACCCTAACAAGAAGATTCAACTTGCAGAGGAATTCTTGCAGAAGTATCCGCAAAGCCGTTACCGGGCGACAATGTATCAAGCGTTGGTGTCAGCTTATTTCGCCACCCAACAGGTACCGAAAATGTTGGATGCCGGAGAGAAGGAGATTGAAATCAATCCCAACGATGCGCCGGTGCTCGCGGTGATGGCGCAGACGCTGGCTCGCACCTATAACCCGAAGGCCCCCGATGCTGCGAAGCAGTTGGAAAAGGCCGAGCTTTATTCAAAGCGTGCGATTGAGATTACCCCGACGCTTCCCAAGCCGGAAAGCCTGACGGACGAAGCCTTTAACAACGCCAAGAGCGATACGCTGGTGATGGCACACGGCGGGCTCGGGCTCGTCTACATACGGAGGGGCAGATATTCCGAGGCCATTCCGGAGTTAGAGCGATCAGTAAAGAGCGATACCCATCCGGAGCCCGACCCGGTAAATTATTACCTTCTCGGTATCGCGGATAAGCAAACGTCACACTTTGACGCCGCAGCGGCCGCCTTCTCCAAATGCGCAGCGGTGCAAAGCACATTGCAAGCAACGTGCAAGAGCAGCGCGGAAGATGCCAAGAAACAGGGCTCCACGCAGCTTAGCGCTCCAAATTGACTCGGCGCTGATTACGCCGGCGATTATCACGATGACCGATACGGATGAGCAGAACGAGCGGTTCGAGGACCGGCTGGGCCGCAAGTTCCGGAATCCGGAACTGCTCAGGCGCGCTTTGACTCACAGCTCAGCCCTTCCCGAACTGCGGGCAGCGGAAGCGGGGAAAGCTGAGACGGCGGAGGATAATGAGCAACTGGAGTTCCTGGGCGACGCCGTTCTAGACTTGCTGGCCAGCGAGTATCTGTTGGAGAAGTTTCCGCAATGGAGCGAAGGGCAGCTCTCCAAAAGCCGCGCGCGATTGGTCAACGCACAAGCTCTGGAACTGGCCGCCCGGCGCTTACGTCTGGGCGAACATCTTCGGCTCGGCCGGGGCGAAGAGAAGACCGGGGGGCGAGAGAAACCAGCTCTGCTGGCGGACGCATTCGAGGCGGTTGTGGCCGCGATCTATCTGGATGCGGGCCTGGCGGCAGCAAAGGAGATGTTGCGAACTTCGCTCTTTGAATATGCGTTGGAGGAGCGAGGCGGCAGCCTGTTTGAGACCGACCGCAAATCGGCCTTGCAGGAATTTTTGCAGGGTCGCGGGCAAACTCCCGCGGAATACCGGCTTGTCGCCGAGAGCGGACCCGATCACCACAAGACATTTCAGGTGGAGGTCTGGATCAACGGTTCTTCGATGGCTTCCGGTCAGGGAAGCACAAAGAAAGAAGCTGAGCAACGCGCAGCCGGCACGGCACTGGAGCGGCTGGAGCAAGCCGCGGTGAGAAGCTGACACGAAATGTCTGAAGAGACCATAACGCAGGAAACCGCGGTTCGCGAAGCCACGACGAAGCCGGAGCGCCGCGCCGACGAAGCTACTTTTTCGGAATACATGGAATCGCTTCTAGTGACCGTGATTCTGGCGCTCTTCGGTACAACATTTATCGTCCAGGCGTTCAAAATCCCGTCAGCCTCAATGGAAGGAACGCTGTTAATTGGCGACCACTTGCTGGTGAATAAGTTCATTTTTGGCGGGCATGACGCCTGGTATGAAAAGCTGCTGCCTTACCGGCCGCTCGAGCGGGGCGACATCATCGTCTTCAAGTATCCTTATTTGGATCACCAACACTTCGTCAAACGAGTTATAGGATTGCCCGGGGAACGACTGAGGCTTGAAGACCAGAGGGTCTACATCAACGGAAAACTGCTTAGCGAACCATACGTAGTTCATGACCCGAGCGTCGGCTACGATCCCCTGAACTATGCGTTTCCGCCCACGGGCAACCAGCTGTATTCCAATCCTTTGGTTCCGGAATGGGCGCATGAAATCAAAAAGTACGTGCGCGGCGACGAGATCATCATCCCCCCGGGCAAATATTTCGCCATGGGAGACAACCGCGATCGCAGCCAAGACAGCCGCTACTGGGGATTTGTAGACCGCGACGCCATCATGGGCCGGCCTTTTTTGATCTACTGGTCGGTGGAGGCGAGCAGCGCCGATTACGGGCAGAGCAGCTTTCTGCAGAGGCTGAAGAGCGTAGTTGATACGCTGATGCACTTGCCGCAGCGCACGCGTTGGAGCCGAATGCTGCGCACGGTGCACTGACACGGACTCGCCTCGCTTCCCATTTCCTCGGCACTCTGCGAAACTTTCGAGCATCATGTACCGCGTACGCAAATGGCGAAGGCTCGCGCTGTCGATCACCGCGATCTTGATCGCAGCGCAACTCGGGGCTTCCTTTCTGGCACGCGCGCACAGCGTTCACTCCTACTTGATTGCACACCTGGAGCGCGCTTTCGGGAGAACTGTCGAAGTTCGCGAATTCAATATTTCGCTGCTGCCCAGCCCTACGCTCAACGCCGAGCAGGTGAGCATCGGGGAGGATGCAGCGTTCGGAAACGAATATTTTCTGCGCGCTGAGCGCCTGACAGCAGGACTAAGATGGAGCGGCCTGCTGCGCGGCCACTTTGAATTTGGCACTCTTTCGCTGAGCCGCCCAAGTCTGATTCTCGTGCGCAATGGCCGAGGGGAGTGGAACCTCGAACGCTGGCTGCCACCGGCGAAATCGACTCTTGGGGCTGGCTCGCTGTTTTATGGTCCGCTCCTGCGGCAAACCCCTTCGAACCGGCTGCAGAAAATTGACATCGACGATGGCCGCATCAATTTCAAAATTGGCGACGAAAAATTACCGTTCGCGTTCCTCGGAGTGTCCGGCAGCGTAGAGCAAGTCTCGTCGGGTCGCTGGCAACTCCAACTGGAGGCGCAGCCCTGGCGCAGCGGCGTAACACTGCAATCCACGGGCACGCTCTTGGTGCGCGGTGACGTTGCGGGCACCTCGGCTCGTCTACAACCTGCGGAGGTCCACGTACACTGGGGCAAAGTTTCTCTCGCGGACTTGTTTCGTTTACTTCGCGGTCAGGACTATGGTGTGCGCGGTGTCTTCGCGCTGGACGGAACCGCAAAAAGCGGCGCCACCGGTCGAGTTGCTGACGCCGACATCCGGCCGGGCGACTGGAGCTTTTCCGTGCAGGCGCGCGCCGCGCAGATTCATCGGTGGGATCTGACCGAACGGGCGGACAATCCCGCCGCCAACGTAAATCTTGAAGGCCGATGGAACGCGGCCATGCGCAATATTTCCGCGGAGCACCTGGTTGTGGAAACCGCGAGGTCCAACCTGAGGGGCAGCGCGCGGTTTGTCGTGGATACCCCGGCTGCCTGGGAAGTCCGTCTTGATTCCGCAGGGGTACAAGCCGCTGACCTGTTGACGTGGTACCGCGCGTTTGACCCGAATGTGAACGACGCACTGTCTGCGGACCAATTCTTTACCGGCGCGATTACCGTGCACGGGTGGCCGCTGGAAGTTGACGAAGCAGCTTTCTCCAGCTTTGGCGGCGAAGTTCGCGTCCCCGGATTGAACGTGCCTCTGCGAATTGGTCCGATCCAAGGCGGGCGCCAGCGGGCAAGTTTGAACATTGCACCGGTTCGCATCTCTTATGCGACGCCCGTGAGCAGCGAGGGATTGACACCGGCCTCAACGGCGACAACGACGAAACGGCGCAACGCTGCTGAAAGCAAGGGCACGCTGGAGATCGGTTTCATGCATGATTTTCGCAGCCGGACAGGAAGATTCAGCCTGGACGGACGGACAGAAAACGTAGAGGATGTGCTGCGAATTATGTCCGCCCTGGGCCGACCAGTGAATCGCGGCTGGGACTTAACAGGCCCCGTCTCGGCTGCGCTGCACTATCGCTGGGACAATGTGGCCGCGACGAAGAGCTGGAGCGGCCATCTCGATATGAACAGAGCGAGATTGCAAGTAGCCGGGCTCAACCAGCCGCTGGAGGTGAACAAGGCGCGCTTGGAGTGGAACGATGGCCTGCGGAGTGTGAGCGTCGCGGACCTGGAAGGCTTCGGAGCGACGTGGTCCGGGCAAGTTGCCGAGGCGGCCGTTGCAGACGCGGATGGAAGCGCAAAATGGAGTGTCCAACTTCACGCAAATCATCTGGACGCCGCCGATCTCGATCGCTGGATGGGCCCGCGTGCAAGGCCCGGCTGGCTGCAACGCCTCCTGCCGTCCCTGCTCGGAGGAGGCGCGGCAAACCCGGCCAGCGAGCTCCTGCGTCGAATAAACGCAGAGGGCGAACTGCGCGTCGACGAATTTACATTGGAAAAGATCAAGCTCGATCAGGTGCGTGCCACCGGCGCTCTCCACGATTTGCATCTGGAATTGCGCCAAGCCGAAGGTCGCTGTTTCGGCGGAAAGTTGCGCGCCAAATTGCGCGCCGCGTTCTGGCCGCGGCCGTCATACGACGTGATCGCGGAACTCGAGCGCGTAGATATGCAACAAATTCCCGCACCCAAGAATGTGCCGGAACGATGGAGTGGACTCGCTTCGGGAACTGTGCATCTAACTACGCAAGGCGTAGGCCGAGACGACCTGCTCCAGCATCTGGCTGGCAAGGGCGAACTGAAGCTTCGAGAGGTGGAATTTCGCGGCTGGGATGTGAACGCCAGCATGGTCGACGGGGCGCCGCACGAAGGCGCGTCGCGCTGGTCTTCCGGGGAGGGCGCGTTTTTGGTGCGCGATCGCTCCATCATCTTTCCAGGCTTACGCTTGGACGCGGGGTCGGAGTCGACTTTGCTGAAAGGCACCCTGAGTTTTGTGCAAGATTCTGATTTGACGTTGCAAACTTTGATTGACGATCAACCCGGCGCTATTTTGCCCGAACAAGGCTATGTGCTCAAGATTTCCGGCCCGCTGGATGTGCCGAAAATTTCAATCGAGCGCCTTGTTGCGCGTCGGCCCGCGGATTAGGTGTGCGCTGAAGTGTTCTCGGCTTCACTCAGAACAGACGGTCGGAGATGAAGATGAAAAAGGGCATTTTGGTCGGGCTTGCGATGGTGTGCCTTGCGCCAGGCATTTGGGCGCAAAAGAGCATCACCCTGGAAGAACTCATGAGAGCGCCGTTTCCTGAGAATTTGACTGCGGCAAAGAAGGCTAATCGCGTCGCCTGGACGTTCAATCAGGAAGGGAAGCGCAACATCTGGATCGCGGAGGCGCCATCGTTCGCCGCGCGCAGGCTCACGTCTTATCTCGAAGACGACGGACAACCGCTTTCGGCGCTGAATTTCTCCGACGACGGCAATACCATCGTTTATGTTCGCGGAGAAGGGAAGAATGCTTCTGGTCAATTCCCCAATCCCACCAGCAATCCCGCTGGAGCGGAACAAACCGTTTGGTGTGTCACTTGGAGCGGCGGCGAGCCTAAAAGAGTCGATGCCGGCGATTCACCAAAGATTTCCGCTAAGGGTGCCATCGCCTATGTACGCGATGGACAAATGTGGATCGCTCCCTTGGATGGTAGCGAAAAGCCCAAGCAACTGATTGTGCGCGGCCAAAATCATTCGGAAGAATGGTCGCCTGATGGCTCGCAATTGGTCTTCGTGTCCACGCGTGCCGACCATAGCTTCATCGGTATTTACGACATGTCCGCAAAGACCGTGCATTTCGTTGCTCCCAGCGTCGATACCGACAGCGACCCGGTCTGGTCGTCGGACGGCAAGCGTATTGCGTTTGTCCGGCGTGCCGCCGAGCCACGCGACACGCCCGTTGGCTACTTTCTTCAGCCTGATAAGCCGCATCCATGGGCGATTTGGGTGGCGGACCCGCCGTCTGGCGGCGCGCGCGAAATTTGGCACAGCAGTGGCTCGCCTGAGGGTTCTTACCCTTACATGGCGCGCGACACCGGAGGCGGTGTGATTCGCTGGGCAGCCGGCGACCGTTTGCTGATCGCTTCCGAGGAAGACGGCTGGCAGCATCTCTATTCTCTTTCCGCGGAAGGTGGAACCGCGCGTCTGCTCACCCCGGGCAACTGTGAAGTTGAGCAGTGGTCTCTCGCGCCCGATCGTAAGATGGTTCTCTTCAATTCCAATTGTGGGGATATCGACCGGCGTCACCTTTGGTCCGTAGACATCACCGGAGATCACCCCAGCCAATTCACACGCGGGGAAGGTAACGAGTGGAGTCCCGTGGTGCTGGCTGACGGGCAAAGCCTTGTTTACTTTGGTTCGGATGCTAAACATCCTGCTCGGCCGTTCTTAACCAAGGTGACCGGAGACCACATTACCGGTGCGCTCGCGCCCGAGACTTGGCCAGCCAACTTTCCATCCCCACAGCTGGTCGCGCCCCAGCAGGTAATTTTCCACGCCGCTGATGGTGTCGAAATTCACGGGCAGCTCTTTCTTCCGCCGAACGCCGGCGCCAAAGAAAAAAAGCCGGGCCTCGTTTTCATGCACGGCGGCCCGATGCGGCAAATGCTGCTGGGCTGGCATTACATGTATTACTACGCGAATTCCTACGCGATGAATCAGTACTTGGCGAGCCGTGGGTACGTTGTGTTGTCTTTGAATTACCGCAGCGGCATCGGCTACGGTCGCGCGTTTCGCGAAGCCCCGGGCCGCGCCGGACGAGGCGCCACCGAGTACAAAGACATCGTTGCCGCCGGGAAGTATCTTCAGGCTCGCACCGATGTCGATCCTTCACGCGTCGGACTGTGGGGCGGCAGCTATGGCGGATTTCTCACCGCCATGGGCCTCGCGCGCAACTCGGACATTTTCGCCGCCGGTGTCGATTTTCATGGTGTTCACGATTGGCCCACCGACAATTGGGACGGCAAGAACATTCCGCCGGATCTGACCAAGCTCGCTCACGAATCTTCTCCGGTCACTGCGGTTGAAACGTGGAAGTCTCCTGTACTTTTCATCCACGGCGACGACGATCGTAACGTCTACTTTGCGCAAACGGTCGATCTCGTCGCGCGCTTGCGGGCCCACGGCGTAGTGATCGAGCAGCTCGTTTTTCCGGATGACGTGCACGACTTTCTGCTGCACCGCAACTGGCTTGCTGGCTATCACGCCACTAACGACTTTTTTGATCGACACTTGAAAGAGCGCGGCGATATAAATAGAGCTGTCAAGACACAGTGAGCGTTGGGCAGAAATTGATGAATCGAACCCACAAATTCCGGGTCGCTAAGCTCTCCCCAGCCGTGTGTTGTTCGACCCTTTTGTTCGCACTATCCGTCTGTGCTGCGGCCAAAGGGCGGCCCCAGCGTGTTGATCTCTTTCCACGATTGCAAGCCGGGCAAACCTTCGCCTACCAGATCCGCTATCACAGCGACAAACACATCAAGACGGAAAGCCCGGTGATCGTTGCCACTCCTGCTGACTCTGCCAAAGTGGATGTCAGCGCTTTGGTGCATCTCGAAGTTATCAGCGTTCAGGCGCAGGGTGACCGCTCCATCGTTCATGCGCGGACAGAATTTGAAGTGCTCAACGAGGATTCTCATTCTAGGGTTCCCCCAATCGAGCAGTCCGCATCCCAGCTCCAAAAGCAGAACTCAAACGAAAAGTCGATTGAGTTTACGATCCTTCCGGATGGCCGGCTCGATCAAGTCACCGGGCTCGACGCGCTTCTTCCCGAGCAACAGCAGGCTTGGCAGGAATGGGCATCCCGTTTTCTGCTTGCCGCAACGTTCCGCACCCAGGGAGTCCGGGTTTCGCAAAAATGGAATTCTGATGAAGTGGAGAAGTCGCCCTCGCCCATCGCCGGACTTCATTGGATTCGTGATTCCACCTACGTCGGCGATCAGCCTTGCCGCGCCGTGGAGCTAACCCCGCAAGGTAGCGTCGCCACGTCAGATGCCGAGCAGGAAACCTGCGCGGTGATTCTCACTACCGCCGCCCTAAAGCAGGACTCCAACGCCAAAAACACCACGCCGGAAGACTTCAAGCTTCACGAGTTGCGCACCACAGGTACCGCCCACGGCGCCAACCGCATCATCACCTACGTGTCGCTAAAAACCGGCCTCGTCATCCGCGCCACCGAAGAAGCCACGCAGCAAATGAACGTTACTGTGGCCAAAGCTGACGGCTCCAATCGTGTCCGCTATGACGTGAATGCCAAAAGCAACTCTGAAGTTGTTCTCGTTACCCAGAGTCCTTTGAATCCAAACAATTCTCAGTAACCGCTGGCTCTGCCTTCTAGGGTCTTCAATTCTTCCGCTCAGCGCGTGATCAAGTCACGGACACCTGCGCCTGGGCGTATAATGAAGGTTTCGGCTCAGCCCGGCAGACCGGGCAGGAGACGCCTAGCATGCAATTTCGACTGCGCAGCGGTTACCAACCCCGCGGAGACCAACCCGCGGCGATCGACCAACTCGTTCGCGGCGTGGAAGCGGGCGAGAAGCACCAGGTTCTCCTCGGCGTCACCGGCTCCGGCAAAACGTTCACGATGGCAAAGGTCATCGAAGCCGTCAATCGTCCTGCGCTCGTGCTCGCGCACAACAAGACTCTGGCCGCTCAGCTGTATCATGAGTTTAAGAGTTTCTTCCCGGAGAACGCTGTCGAATATTTCGTCAGCTACTACGATTTCTACCAGCCGGAGGCGTACGTGCCCTCCGCTGACGTCTACATTGAAAAAGAAGCCACTATCAATGATGAGCTCGACAAGCTGCGCATGAGCGCAACCCGTTCGCTTTTCGAGCGTCGAGACGTAGTCATCGTCGCCTCCGTCTCTTGCATCTACGGCCTCGGCTCGCCGGAAGCCTATTACGGCATGCTCGTGATGCTCGAAAAGGGCCAGCACACCTCGCGCGAAGCGCTCCTGCGTCGGTTCGTTGATATTCAGTACGACCGTTCCGAGGATCTGCGCCGTGGCACTTTTCGCGTTCGCGGCGACATGATCGAGATTTACCCCACCTATGAAGACAATGGGTATCGCATCGAAATGTGGGGCGAGCAAATCGACGCCCTGCGCCAGATCGATCCTCTTACCGGAGAAGTCCGCGCAGGGCAGGAAGATTTGACTCGCGTCCCGATCTACCCCAAGACGCATTATGTAATGCCTGCCGAACAGCGAGAGCGCGCGATCGTCACCATCTATGAAGAGCTCGAGTGGTGGAAGAAAGAGCTGGAGCGCGCCGGGAAATTCGTTGAAGCGCAGCGCCTCACGCAGCGCACGCTGTTCGACATCGAAATGATGCGCACCATCGGCTATTGCCATGGCGTCGAAAATTACTCACGCCATCTGAGCGGCCGCTTACCCGGAGAAGCGCCACCCACGTTGCTCGACTATGTCCCGCAAGATTATTTGCTCTTCGTTGACGAATCGCACCAGACCATTCCTCAGGTGCGTGGAATGCACGCCGGCGATCGCTCGCGCAAAGAAACCTTGGTGAACTACGGCTTCCGCATGCCCTCAGCGCTCGACAACCGCCCGCTCACTTTCGAAGAATTCGAACACCGCGTGAATCAGGTTCTTTACGTGTCGGCGACGCCTGGCCCTTACGAGCTGACCAAATCGGGAGGTGCCTTCGTCGAGCAAGTCATTCGCCCCACTGGCCTCGTCGATCCCGAAGTGGAAATTCGCCCCGTGAAGGGTCAGGTTGACGATTTACTCGAGGAAATTCGCCTACGCGCCGAGCGCCATGAGCGCGTGCTGGTCACGACGTTGACTAAGCGCATGGCCGAGGATCTATCCGAATATTTCACCGAAATCGGTGTGCGCTGCCGCTATCTTCATTCCGAAGTGGAAACGCTCGATCGCATCAAGATCTTGCGCGACCTTCGCCGCGGCGAATTCGACGTTCTCATTGGCATCAATCTTCTGCGCGAAGGCCTCGATCTCCCGGAAGTTTCTCTCGTCGCCATTCTCGATGCCGACAAGGAAGGTTATCTCCGCAGCGCCACCTCGCTCATCCAGACCATGGGGAGATGCGCGCGCCACATTTCCGGTCGCGCTATCCTCTATGCCGACACGCGGACCGGCTCCATGAATCAGGCCATCAGCGAAACCAATCGCCGGCGGGACAAGCAGCTTGCCTACAACAAGGAAAACAACATCACGCCTGAATCCATCGTCAAATCCGTGGATATGGAGCTCGCCCGCATCGTTGAAGCCGATTACGTCACCATACCCGTAGACGACGTCGCGCTCGACACTGCCACTGCCAACGTCAAAAACGAGCAGCAGCTCGCCGAACTGTTGAAGCAGCTCGAAGGCCAGATGCGCGAAGCCGCGAAGAAATTCGAATTCGAGAAGGCCGCGCAGCTCCGCGATCGCATCCGCGGCTTGAAGCAGCGCGACCTCTCAGGCCTCTTCTCCACCGAAAAGGCGGCCTCCGCTCCCTAAGTTCGATTGCTGATTGTTGCAGTCGTCCGTGTGCGCCTGCGACTGCCGCTGTTTCTTCGCTAGACGATGCCGCGTCGCAATTCATCCAACGGGTAAAACGTGTCCCGCCAAATCACGCCTCCTTGCCACAACGTCACCGCAGTCGAACGCAGCAACATATAGCAAAACAGCACCGCTCCAATCGGCTGTGTCAGCGCATAGAGCGGTGAAACGCGCATCACCATGTCGACCCCAATGTGAAAACCCATCGCGATCGCCACCGCGACCGCCGCAAGGATCCGAATCCACCCGTGCCCCACTATCAACGCAACGAATGGCGCTACATTCAACAACAGCAATCCCGCGGCTGCCATAAACGCCAGCCCCAGGTTGTAGCCCGCCGCCGCAAAAAAGTTCTTCGTAACGCCGCGAACAAGATTCCCCAGTCCCGCATGCCAGCGAATAGCCACCGCGTCTTGAGCGATGCCCACGCAACTCCGAAATCCCGCTTGCTTCAGGATTTTCCCCAGCTTCATGTCATCGACCACTTCCATTGCCAGCCGCCGGTGCGTCCCCACCGCCTCGTATGCGTCGCGTTTCACCATTTGAAAGGCGCCCACGCCTACGTACGCTCGTGAATGCGGGTTGCCGACTCGATACGGATCCGTTGCCAGGTGAAACGCCATGCCGAAGAAAGTAAGCAAAGTTGTTTCCCAGAATCCGTGCATCTCCACATCACCGAACAATGTCAGATGATCAAGCGCGCGCTGCTTCACAAGGCTCGCCGCTCTCCGCAGTGCATCCGGCGCAAACCGCACGTCCGCATCCGTAAACAGCAGCCATTGCCCGGTCGATACTTCATAGCCGCGTTGCAATGCATGAGGTTTCCCCAGCCATCCGGCCGGAAGTTCCTCCACGTGAACCACGCGAACCCGCGGATGATTGCGGGCGAAGTCATCTAGAATTTTCTTCGTAAAATCCTGCGACCGGTCATTCACCGCGATGATCTCGAGACCGGGATAGTCGAGCGTTGCAAGCGTAGCCAACGCAGCCGGCAGCTTCTCCGCTTCGTCGCGCGCCGCAAAAATTAGCGAGATGCGCGGGCAGTCAGGATTCTCAGCAGGAGAAAAATCCTTGATCCACGGCAGCCGCAGCGCGCCGTAAGCCACGCGCAACCCGTGAAAAATCCAGAAGAAAGCGATCAGTCCGAAGAGCCAGACTCCCGCGATATGTTCAATTCTCGCCGCCAGAATTGGTGTCAACGCTCGCCTCGCGGTATCCTAGCACGAGACAGGAAACGCAATTGAAATGAGCACTCCAGGTGAATCCATTTGAAAATCTCCATTGAAAGCACCACCCTCGCAAATGGGCTCAAGGTAGTTATCGCACCCGACACCACCGCGCCGGTCGTCACCGTCGGTGTCTACTACAAGATTGGTTTCCGCCTCGAGCCGCAGGGCCGCAGCGGTTTCGCGCATCTTTTCGAGCACATGATGTTCCAGGGCTCCGCCAACGCCCCCAAGATGCAGCACATCAAGCTCATCAATTCCAGCGGCGGCACGCTCAACGGTTCAACACACTACGACGTCACCAACTATTTCGAGTCCGTTCCTTCGAACGCGCTCGAGCGCGTCCTGTGGCTCGAAGCCGATCGCATGCGCGCCCTCAAAGTCGATGACGAAAATCTCCGCAACCAGCGCGACGTCGTCAAGGAAGAAGTCCGCGTCAACGTGTTGAACCAGCCCTACGGCGGATTCCCCTGGCTTGACCTTCCACCGGTCGCCTTCCGCAATTGGGCCAACGCTCACAATTTTTACGGCGATTTTGCCGATCTCGACGCCGCCAGCCTCGCTGACGTGCAGTCTTTCTTCAAGACCTACTACGCGCCGAACAACGCCGCGCTTTTGATCCTAGGTGACGTGAAACCCGACGACGGCCTGGCTCTTGCCAAGAAATATTTCGGCGATATTCCCGCCGGCGCCGCGCCCCCGTTCGCCGATCCCCGCGAACCCGAGCAGACCGAAGAGCGCCGCGGCGAAGTCGAAGAAAAATTCGGCACGCTCCCTGCTATGGCCATTGGCTACACCGTTCCGCCGCGCCGCACCACCGACTGGCACGCCATGACCTTACTAGATCAAGCTTTGCACGGCGGCCGCGCCGGGCGCACGTACCGCCACCTCGTCCTTGAAAAACAGGTCGCTGTTGAGGTAGACGGCGGCATTGACGATATTTTCGGCTACAACGGCCCGACGCAAATGGTCACCAAAATATTGCACAAGCCCGAATTTTCAAGCGACGCCACTCTCGCGGAATTCGATTCCGTAATTCACGAGATTCAGCAAAACGGCATCACGCAGGACGAACTCGACCAGCTCAAAGTAAAATTCCGTTCCGACTATTACTCTACGCTCGAAGGCGGCCGCGGCGGCATGCCTCGCTATGGCCTGATGCATCTGCTCGCGTGCTTCTCTCTTTTCGACAACGAGCCGCAACTAGTCAACTCCATTCTCGACGGCTTTCTCACGGTGAAGCGCGAAGACATACAAGCCGTTGCGAAAAAATATCTCCGCGATGACAAGCGCGCTATCGTTTTCCGGCGGCCAGTGACCGCCAGCCTGCCCGCTGGGGCGGGCGCAAAGGAGGCCGCGTAATGGCCACCCGCGCAGCAGCTGAAGTTCAAGCCGCCGTTCCGCCACTCTCCGCCGAGCGCCAGGTCACCTGGCCCAAGCGCACCAAGGCGCGCCTCGCCAACGGCCTCGAAGTCGTCCTTGCCGAATCACACACCATCCCCAAATTTCACGGCGAGCTTTTCCTCCGCTCCGGAAACGCCGCTGCCATTCACCGGGCTCCCGGTCTCGCGGAAATGACCGCCACAGTCGTGCGGACCGGCACCGCAAAGCGGCCGAGCCGCCAAATCGAAGAAGATCTCCGCCGCCTCGGCGCAGATCTCTCGTCGCACGCAGGCGCGGACAACAGCGCCATCGCCTTTGCGGGCCTGTCCGAACTGGCCGAGCCGCTGCTTAGGCTCGTCAACGAGCTTGCGCGCGAAGCCGCCTTTCCAGAGGCCGAATTCGAACGCGAGCGTCGCCAGAAACTAGAGGAAGTAAAGCTCGACCGCACCCAGCCTGGATTTCTCGCCGGCGAGCGCCTGCGCAAAGTTCTCTTCGGCGCGCACCCCTACGCGCAGGTCGCGCCCACGGAAGAACAGGTCGCCGCTTACAAGCGCGATGATCTCCTGTCTGTCTATCGTGAATTCTATACGCCGGAAAACGCGCTGCTCTTGATGGTCGGAGACTTCGATTCTGCCGCCATGCTCAACACCATCGAAAAAGTTTTTGGCTCGTGGAGCGGAAGCAAGCCCGCCATCCCGCCGTCGCCGGAGCCTGCCAAGCCGCGCGGCCGCCACGTCCATCTAGTGCACGTGCCCGGCGCCGTGCAAGCCCAGATTCTTGCCGGCTGCCACGCCATCACTCGCAAGCATCCCGATTGGATTAAGCTCGGCCTCACCAATAGCCTGTACGGTGGCGCTTTCAATTCACGATTGGTGATGAACATTCGCGAAGACAAAGGCTATACGTACAGCCCGCGTAGCGGCGTCAATCCGCTGCGCGAGTACGGCTATTTCTCCGTTTCCGCCGCCGTTCGCAACGACGTTGTCGCCGCTTCGCTCACCGAAATTTTCTACGAGCTTGACAAACTCCGCGCCCTGCCTGTCCCCGAGCCGGAGCTTGCCGATGCGCGAAACTATGTCAGCGGTGTTTTCTCGCTAGGCCTCGCCACGCAAGACGGCTTGCTTTCGCAACTGGCTACCGTCGCGCTCAACGACCTGCCCGACGATTACCTCGAAACCTACCGCGAAAAAGTTCGAGCGCTCACGCCTGACGATTTGCTCTGGACCTCGCGAAAATATCTAGATTCCGCCAGCATGCAGATTGTCGTCGTTGGCGACCGCACGCAAATCGAGCCCCAGGCCGCCTTGTTCGGCGACCTCGACGTCTATGACGCCCACGGCAAACACTTAAGCTAGCCAGGGAATTATGTACTTAGCAAACTATCTCTGCTAGTATTTCCCTTATGGAGCGTCGAGAACTGCACCGTCGGTTCTTCCTACTGTTTCTGTTCTGCTGCTTCGTTTTCGCTGCAGGATTACAGGCCACGAAGAAGCCGCCGCTCAAGCCCATCAACATCAACACGGCCACCTCCGACGAACTCCAGCAAGTCCCCGGCATCGGGCCTGTCACTGCCGAAAAAATCCTGCAAATGCGCAAATCCTACGGCGCCTTCAAAAGCGTCGATGACCTGCTCTCCATCCGCGGCATCGGCAAAAAACGCCTCGAAAAAATGCGCAAATATCTGACCGTTAGCAGGGTCCCCGGCGCAGGCAAAACTCCTGGAGCAACGAAGTCGCAGCCACAGAGTCCAACCTCGGCCGCCAACAAGCCGAAAGCATCAACGGAGCCAACCGAAACCGAAGAACCACCGCGCTAAGCCTCAACGCTTATTCGATTCGCTGTCAGCGTCTCTATTTCAATTTTTTGTTTGGGCACTACAGCCGCTGATGAGTCTCTCTCGGCTGCTCGACCCGCAGCGGCACCTGGTCCGCAATGCGAATACCGTAGCCTTCCAGCGCCACAACTTTTTTCGGGTGGTTGGTAAGTACGCGGATATCCTTCAGTCCCAGATCAATCAAAATCTGCGCGCCAATCCCGCTCTCGTGCTGCACCATGCGTTGCCGCGCCGGCTCGCGGTCCAGTTGGCCGCGCGAGTGGACATGAATCTGCGGCAGCGCGCCCGGCTCCTCTGACAACTCAATACCGAACCCGCGCCCGGTGTGATGAAGATACAAAAACGCGCCGCGACCCTCTTTCGCAATCGCCTCCAGCGACCGCGCAACCAACTCCGCGCAATCGCACGTGATCGACCCAAAAACGTCGCCCGTCAAGCAGTGCGAATGGACGCGGACCAGCGGTGCGCCCCCGTTGTCGAGGTCTCCGCGGACGAGCGCCACATGCTGGTCGTGATCTACGTCGCTTGAATAGGCAATCATCCGAAACTCGCCATAACGCGTCGGCAGCACAGCCTCAGCCACGCGTCGCACGTAACGTTCATGTTGCATCCGGTAGCGGATCAAATCCGCGACCGTCAGCATTTTTAAATTGTGCTGTTTGCAGAACTCCACCAATTGCGGCACGCGCGACATCGTGCCGTCCTCATTCATAATTTCGCAAATCACTCCGGCGGGAGTCAGTCCCGCAATGCGCGCCAAGTCAACGCTCGCTTCCGTTTGACCCGCGCGAACCAGCACCCCGCCTTTGCGCGCGCGCAGCGGAAAAATATGCCCCGGCCGCGCCAGGTCCTGCGGCTTAGTCTTTGGGTCCACCGCGGTTAGAATCGTGATTGCGCGGTCGGAGGCGCTGATCCCGGTCGTTACTCCTAGCCGGCCATCGATCGCCTCGCAGAACGCCGTCCCGTGCACGGAAGTATTGATCGGCGACATCAGTGGCAGGTGCAGCTCGTCGCAGCGTTCCTCCGTGAGCGGCAGGCAAATCAGTCCTCGCGCATACTTCGCCATGAAGTTGATGGCCTCCGGCGTAATCTTCTCCGCCGCCATGGCCAGGTCGCCTTCGTTTTCGCGGTCTTCGTCGTCGACAAGGACAATCATCCGCCCTTGGCGAATCTCCTCCACCGCCTCTTCCACCGTCGCAAAGTCGGCTCGCATCTCTCTCATATAGTATCGAATATAGCATTCACGACGCGGGAACGTTTCTGAAACTTGTCGGAGATTTGGAATCGCTCAAACGCTCTACTATCGCTGGAAGGATGAAGCGGAACAGGGAGCGAAGGCAGCGCTTGGGGGGAGAAGCGCTGCCGCGGCGGAAAC
>Ga0209648_10000453_pt1 | contig 31190 bp, 29 predicted proteins | sample GraSoi2013_115cm_FD_185830 | JGI IMG/M metagenome (GOLD analysis project Ga0209648, IMG submission 185830) | Grasslands soil microbial communities from the Angelo Coastal Reserve, California, USA - Sample 9_17_2013_115cm (SPAdes) (version 2) | ecosystem: Environmental > Terrestrial > Soil >...
CGCCCAGGGGTTGTAGCGCCCAGTGGCCTGGGGGGCGTAAGCCGGCGGTGCGGTGTACGGCGCCGGCGTGGCGGGCCGCTGCTCCATCGAGGGCAGTCTATTCGAGCTAAGAGTCTCGGCCGGAGCCATCGGCGGATCTTCGGCGCCCATGCGGCCCATCTGCGTCGTTGCGGCCTCCGCTCCTCGCTTACGCATCGACAGATGCGCTCGCTCCGGTGCTCGGCCGCGCCTAGCAGCTGGACCACCTGGTCACCGAATCTCTCGCCGCTGGCCCCGTCCGAGACTCTTTCTAAAATCGATTGCGTGGCGGTTTCCCTCGAAGACACGGTCAAGCGGCGCCTGCGGGCGGTGCCGGACGGTCCTGGCGTTTACCTGTTTCGCGACAACAGGAGCCAGGTCATCTACGTCGGCAAGGCGCTGCGTCTGCGTGACCGGCTGCGCTCCTACTTCACTCCCGGATACGCACAGACCGCGCGCGTCGCCGAGATGGTGCGTAGGGCCACCGACTTCGAGTTCGTCACGACAGCCAATGAGGTGGAGGCGCTGGTTCTCGAGTGCAGCCTCATCAAGAACTACCGGCCGCGCTTCAACATCCGGCTCAAGGACGACAAGAACTACCTCTACCTGAAGCTCCCCGTGACCGAGGAGTTTCCGCGCGTGCATTACTCGCGCAGGGTCCAGAACGACGGCGCGCGCTACTTCGGCCCTTACACCTCGGCCCAGTCGCTGCGCGGCACCGTCAAATCCATCCGCCAGCTGCTGCCGTTCAGGACGTGCTCGGACGAGATCTTCAAGCAGGGCAAGGTCTGCCTGGACTTCCACATCAAGCGCTGCCCGGGTCCATGCGAGCGGCGCATCAGCTCGGAGGATTACAAGGCGCGTATCAACGAGGTCGCGCTTTTCATGGAGGGGCGCTCGGACCTGCTCGTGCGCGAGCTCGAGGAGCGCATGGAGGGCTCGGCGAACCGGCTGGATTTCGAGAACGCCGCGCGCTACCGCGACCAGCTCCAGTCGATCGAGCGCATCGCCGACCGGCAGAAGGTCCTCACGCGCGGCCGGGACGACGAGGACCTGATCGCGTACGCGCGTCACGCGGGAGACGTGTTCGTCGAGGTGGCTTACATCAGGCAAGGCAAGATGGTCGGGCACGACGGCCACGCTCTCGATGGCGCTGCCGAGGCGACCGAAGCCGAGCTGCTGCGCGGCTTCGTGCTCCAGTACTACGCGAGCGCCACGCATGTGCCGCGCGCGGTGATCCTGCCGGGGCCTCTTGACGAGCCCGACCTCCTGGCGGGCTGGCTCAGCCAGAAGCGAGGGGGCCCGGTGTCGATCGACGTGCCGCAGCGCGGGCGCAGGCGGGCCCTTGTGCTGCAGCTCGCCGAAACGGCGGCGCAAGAGCTCGAGCAGCTGCGCATCCAGGCCGACTATGACCGCAGCCGCACCGAGCCGATGCTGGCGGCGCTGGCCCAAGCCCTCGACCTGGAGTCGCCCCCGAAGCGCATCGAGTGCTACGACATCTCGAACATCCAGGGCGACTCGGCGGTCGGGGCGATGGTGGTCTTCGAGGACGGCAGGCCGCGAAACGACCACTACCGCCACTTCAAGATCAAGTTCGTGCCGGGGCCAAACGACTTCGCGATGCTGCAGGAGGTGCTGCGGCGCAGGCTCGAGCGCCTCGAGTCCGCCCAACGCCGCGAGGAGGCCGACGCGGTGGGTGACCGCTCGTTCACGAGCCGGCCCGACCTGATCCTCATCGACGGAGGTCGCGGCCAGCTCAGCGCGGCGCTCGAGGTGCTCGAGTCTGCGGGCTACGCGGACATCCCGACGTTCGCCCTCGCCAAGGAGAGGGAGGAGATCTTTGCGCCGGGGCGCGCGGAGCCCATCGTCCAGGAGCGGAACTCGCCTGGCATGTTCCTGGTGCAGCGCATCCGCGATGAGGCGCACCGCTTTGCGATCACCCACCACCGCAAGGTCCGGACGCGCAAGGCGTTGACGTCGCCGCTTGACTCGGTCGAGGGCATCGGGCCCGCGCGCAAGCGCATCCTCCTGCGACACTTCGGCTCGGTGCAGGCGATCCGCGAGGCGCCCGTCGAGGACATCGTCAAGCTGGGCGTGCCGGAGCGCCTGGCCAAACGCTTAAAGGAATCCCTGTGACGCTAGTGATCGTGGGTGGGGGCAGCGAGCCCCAGCTGGATGAGGCCGTGGGCGTGTTCATCGATTCGGGCTTTCAGCTCGCGCGCTGGCTTTCCGCGTGGGACGACACCGACGCGGTGCTGCCGCTGCGCGGCGATGCAGTGTCTGTGCTCAAGGACGCCGACGCACAGGACATCCGCTACGTGCTGGTGCACGTCGGCCCGGGCGACGGAAGGGCCGGAGGCAGCCACGAGCGCGCGCATCACCGCGTCGACGTCGCGCAGCTGCGCGAGCTTGCGCAGCAGCTTCGCTCGCGCGAGCGCCTCCTTGTGTCTTGCGTGGCGTTTGGTTACAAGCACGGCATCCCGGACGGCGCGTCATGGGTGGTCGATGTAAGGCTGCTGGAAAACCCTTACTGGGTCGAGGAGCTCCGGCCTCTCGACGGACGAGACCCACGCGTGAGGGACTTCGTGATCGAGCAGCCGGCGGCGCAAGAGCTCCTGGGCAACCTGGAAAGGACGCTCGCCGCGGCAATCCCGCACTACCGCGAGCGCGGGCGATCGCACCTGGTGGTCGCGTTCGGATGCACCGGTGGACGCCACCGCTCGGTCGCGATGGCGCGAGAGATGTCCGAGCGGCTGAAAAACCTGGACGGCATCGACGTCGAGTTCACCGCGCGCGATCTCTAGTGACGCGTGCCCTGGTTTTGGGCGGTGCGGGTTTCGTCGGCGTCGCCGCGTGCAAGGAGCTGATGAGACGCGGCGTGGAGACCATCGCCGCGGGCAGGAAGGAGCGCCCGTATGGCACGTTCACCAGCTATGTCGCGTTCGACCGCACGCAGGACGACCAGCTCGAGCGCGCGCTCCGGCAGGTCGAGCCGGACGTGGTGCTCGACCTCGCGTGCTATCAACCAGGCGAGGTGCGCTCAGTCGCGCGACTCTTCAGCGGTGCGCGCTACGTCTTCGTCTCGACCGGCGTGTATCCCAACCTTGACGGCAAGGCCGCTCGCGAGGACGACTTCGTGCCGCTGGTCGGAGATCCACCGCCCGAGCTCGACTATATGAATGGCAAGCGCTGGTGCGAAACGATGCTGGCGCGCGAGACGGATCTCGCATGGACCGTGATCCGGCCACCCGCGGTGTTCGGGCCGGCCGACCCCTCCCTGCGCATCGCCGCCTACATTCAGCGCGTGGAGGACGGCGGGCCGGTGCTCGTTCCGGTCGAGTCGTACGAACGGCAGGCGGGACTTGCGTGGGTCAAGGACATCGGTTACGCCTGTGCGCTGGCGTGCGACCTGCGCAAAGACTTGACGCACAAGGCGTTCAACGCCGCCTTCGAGAACGTGAGCCTGCGCGACCTGGTCGAAGGAATCGCCCGGGCCATGGGCCGTCCGGTCCGCCTTCACCCGGTGCCGTTTGCGGAGCTGCCGGAGGGTGCGAGCCCATATGGGCCTGATCCCAAACGTTCCGCCGGGTACGTGCTCGACCAGGCTCGCAAAGACCTCGGGTTCGAGCCGTCCGCGTTGGAGGACGCCCTTGCCGAGACCCTGGCGTGGTACCGAGTGGCGCACCCGTCGCACCCGGGCTACGCGAACCGCGCGAAGGAGCTCGCGATTGCCGGAGAATCGACATGACGCGCCGATTCGCGCCCTACGCTGGCGCCAACCGTGCGGAATGGGCTGGTGGCTATCGCTCTGCGTGGCTTCGGTTCAGCAGGTAGGCCGCGATCAAGGCTACGACCACGATGCCCGGCGACCAGCCCAGGCCTGGGCCGAACGGGTCGTAGTTGGAGAGGTCGACGCCGACGGCGAGGCCGCTGACCGCGGCGAACACCAGGACGATCAGGATGCCGCGCGCCTGTCCGTGGCGGGCGAAGAACAGCTCGAACTCGAGCTGCCAGCCGGGACGGTGCCGGCGGTGCTCCGCGGCCGCGACCGCGGCGTGCGCGGCGACCCGCCGCCCATGCTTGTAGCGAGCTGAGCTCGGCAGCGGCGCGGCCGGCAAATGCTCGATCTCGCGGTCGACGGGAGGTGGCTCCTCGAGTGGCTCCCACAGGGGCTGCTTCCGGTAGCGGCGATAGACCACAAAGGTGACGCCGCCCAGCAACAACCAGCCGAGGTAGATAAAAGAGGAGTTGGAGATGTTCTGTGACATCAGCTGGGTGAACACGGTGCCGATCGCGAGCGCTCCTAGCAGTGATAGAACCGGGATGCTGTCCCGGCCGAACTTGATGTTCCAGGGCATGCGGTATGGGCGATAGAGATTCGGCTCGATGAACCGCAGCCGCATCACGGAGAGGTGCGCGGAGCAGAACGCGAAGGTTGCCGCGAGGGCGTAGACAGAGCCCAACAGGTCGATCTCCTCACCGTGTACGAAGATTCCAGGTAAGACGAGCACCGCCGCCGCGATGCCGAACACGATGATCGAGATATAGGGCGTCTTGAATTTCGGGTGTAGGCGGGCGAAACGATGTGGAAGCAGGTCGGCGCCGGCCAGCGAATAGCTCAGCCGCGAGATTCCGATCAAGCCTGCGTTGGTCGCGATCACAAGGATCGTGAAGGCGAGGAATCCGACCCAGAGGCCGGCCCAGAACGCAAGGGTCGTCGAGACCCTAGTGAAACCGGTGACGATGCCGGCGACGGGGTCGCTCTTGTAGGTGGTGGCGAGGGCCGTCGTGTACTGGCCGTCGACGAGATGGACGGGAAAGACGCTCATGCCGATCGTCGGTAGGAAAGCCGAGACGAACAGCACCGCCGCGATCACCGCAAATGTTGCCCGAGGCACGCTGCGGCCCGGGTTCTTGACCTCTTCGGACATGTTGGAGATCGTCTCTATGCCGGTATAGGTGACCATCGCGATCGAGATGCTCGCCAGGAAGTTGCCCCAGGTCGGCGCCACCCCGAGGTGGATGTTGTGGATTACGACGTCGATCTTGAGCAGGAAAAAAAGGCCGAGGATGACCAGAGCAAATTGCGTGACCAGGTCTGTCATGGCCAGCACCAGGTTGAGCGCGCTCGATTCCTGGATGCCTATGACGTTGACCACGAGCAGAAGGCCGATCAGCACGATGGTGGCCCCGATGTGCCACGGCTCTGAGGATCGAAACTCGCCGAACAACCAGAAGTATTTGCCGAACACCCCCAGGTAGCTGATCGCGAAGTACGCCGAGATCGAGACGGTCGCCGTGTAGTTGAGCAGCTGGACCCAACCCACCAGGAAGCCGATAGGCGCGTTGAAGGCGCGGCGCGCGAACTGCGAACTGCCACCGGCGTGGGGCAGCGCCGCCGAGCCTTCGGCGTAGTTCAGCGCGGTGCTGACGAAGATAAGGCCCGCGAGGATCAAGGCCAGCGGCGTGAGGCCGAGGGCGAAGGCGGCGGTGACGCCCAGGGCGTAGTAAATGCTGGACCCGACGTTCCCGTAGCTGGCGGCGAACAGGGCCGGCGCTCCGAGCGTGCGGGGCAGCTTGGCGGCGCGACCGACGATGACTCGGAGGTCGCCGGGGCGGCGCCCGCGGCGAGCGACGGCGTCGGGGCTCATCTCAAGCGAGGTTAAAGGATCGGAGCCGCCTCCATACAGGATCCAGAGGGATCTTCGCCCGGGCCACACGGGGACCTAACGTCCGCGGTTCTAAGATCGCGTGCGGCGCCACACCGCCGACGGCATAACCGTGCTGCACATGTACACGAGCAAGGTCCGGCCGACCCACGAGGCCGAAGCCGTTACGGCGTGATTATCAAATCCTTCAGCTCGCGCGGGTAGTCCGTCATGACCCTGCAGCCGTCCTCGGTGATGAGCACCGTGTCCGAGTGCCGGAAGCCGCCGAGCTCCTTGACGTAGACGCCGGGCTCGACCGTGAACACCATGCCGGCCTCGAGCACGGTCTCCTCGCCGCGGTCGAGGAACGGCGCCTCGTGCCCCTCGAGGCCGATCGAATGGCCGACGTGGTGGCGAAGGTTGCCGGAGACGCCGAGCTCCTCGGCCAGCCTCACCGTGGCGAGCTCGACTTCGCCCGCGGGCACTCCTGGCGCCATGACTTCGATCGCGCGCGTCTGCAGCGCGAGCATCGCGTCGAATGCGCGCTCCTGCTCCGGGGTGGGATCGCCCACGATCATCGTCCGCTCCAGCTCGCTCAGGTAGCCGTCGATGTCGGCGCTCGCACCGCTCACGAGGACATCACCCTGCTGTATGCCGTGGCCGCGCACGAACCCGTGGGGCATCGCGGTCGAGCGGCCGGCCACGAACATCGATTCCAGGCCGTTGCCGGCAAACGAGCGGGGGCGCCAGCCCGGCATCTCGCGAAGCATCTCCTGCAGGGTTTCGGTGACCACCGGCGCGTAAATCTCCATCTCGGTCTTGCCCGTCTTGATCGCGAAGTGCATCCTGTGATGGGCGCGCCCCGCCCAGTCGCAGCTCAGCTGGATGCAGGCGATCTCGGTCGGTGACTTCACGCGACGGAGCGACTCGATGATCAGCTCGGCGTCGAACGCGCGCTGGCCGATGAGGTCGCTGAGGAGCGGGCCGCGGTAGCCCCAGTAGGGGATATAGCCGTCATGGTCGGCCCCGGTTCGCGCCGGCCTGGCGCCGCTCTCGGAAAGGATGGCCGAGACCCGTTCCATGGGGTGTTCGGCGCCGGGGTACTCGAAGTAGACGTCGACCCGGTCGAGCGAGGTGGACGATTCCGCGTGCTCCTTTTCGACCGCGGGCACCACCAGCACCGTTCTTGTCTTGGGCCCGAGCACGAGCGCGATCGGGCGCTCGGTTGGGATGTGGTGGAACCCGGTCAGGTATGCGATGCGGGCCGGGTAGAAGACACAGATCGCATCAAGCCCCGCAGCCTCCATCCCGGCCGCCACGGCCTCCCGGCGCATGGAATACTCGGCTTCCGAAATTGATGGGAATGACCCTCTCCCCGACCCTCCCCCCTGCGTGGGGAGGGGGGTCTTTTTAGTACGCGGCAAGCTTTCTCATGGCCTCGGCGATCTTGTGCGGGTTGGGCATGAAGAACTCCTCCTGTGGAGTGTTGAACGGCATGGCCGGGATGTCCGGCGCCGCGACCCGGACCACCGGGCCGTCGAGGTCGCCGAAGGCGTGCTCCGAGATGATGGCCGCGACCTCGGCGCCAAAACCCCCGGTCAGGTTGTCCTCGTGCACGACCATTCCCTTGCCGGTCTTGCGGACCGATTCCAGGATCGCGTCCCGGTCGAGCGGCGCCAGCGTGCGGAGGTCGACCACCTCGACGCTCACTCCGTCGGCCTCCAGCTGCGCCGCGGCCTCGAGGCAGTAGTGGGTCATGAGCCCCCACGCGAAGCAGCTCAGGTTCGTGCCCTCGCGCCGCACCGCGGCGGGGCCGATCGGGACGAGATGGTCGCCATCGGGCACCTCCTCCGTGACCAGTCGATAGACCTTCTTGTGCTCGAGGAACAGGACTGGGTCCGGGTCGCGGATGGCGGACTTGAGCAGCCCGTGCGCGTCCGCGGGCATGCTCGGCACCACGACCTTCAATCCCGGAACGTGAGCGTAGAAAGCCTCGATCGACTGGGAGTGGTAGAGCCCGCCGTGGACGCCGCCGCCAAACGGGGTGCGGATCACAATCGGGACGGACCAGTCTCCATTTGACCGGTAGCGGGTGCGCGCCGCCTCGCTGACGATCTGGTCGAACGCGGGATGGATGAAGTCCGCGAACTGGATCTCGGCAATCGGGATGAGCCCGTTCAAGGCGGCGCCGATCGCGACGCCGACGATGGCCGATTCCGCCAGCGGCGTGTCGAGCACGCGCGCCTCGCCGAAGCGCGCATACAGGCCGTCGGTCGCTCCGAACACCCCACCCTTGCGGCCCACGTCCTCGCCCATGACGAGCACGCGGTCATCGCGCTCCATCTCCTCGCCGATGGCGGCGCGCACGGCCTCGATCATCCTCATTTCAGCCACACATCAATTGTCCTTCGTGGCCGCCTTCTTTGGTGGTCCTCCCCCCACCCGGCGCTGCGCGCCACCCCTCCCCCTGGCGGGGGAGGGGAGATATAAACTGCGAGGTAGGGCGAGGGCAGGTTATTTCTTCGGTGGAGGTACGCGATTTCGTTCTCGGCGGACGTCAAGAACGAGATGGCCGGGCTCATGCCGGCACGACCCTGTTGCCAGCTGAGCGAGCTGCTCGGGATCTATTACGGCTCGCGGGCAAGGCTGGTCAAGCGACCGGGTGACGCCCGCGCGGCGTACTTCTCGCTGCTGCGCAACGCCGTGGCGCGAAAGGTGGTGAAACTAGGTCGGGCGGTCGGGCAGATGGACGCGAAATACCAGGCCGTCAGGACCCGAAAGCGCATGTCCTTCTTCATCGAGCTCGCCCTTCCGCAAGGTCTCGTGCCCGCCTTCACACAGTCCGCGACGCGCGCGACGCCTGACGCCGCTTGCGACCGGAAGGCGATGTTGCGCGGTCTCTTCCTGGGATGCGGCTCGGTCAACGTGCCGAGCTCGCGCTACCACCTCGAATACGTAGTCCCCACGGATACGTGGGCGGCCGCTGTGTCCGAAATGGCCGGCTCGGCTGATGTGAGGGTGGGCCTGATGGAGCGCGCCGGCCAGCATGTCGCCTACCTCAAAGAAGGTGACGCGATCGTGCGCCTGCTTTCCCTGATGGGGGCGAGCCGCGCGGTCATGGAGTTCGAGAGCGTGCGGGTGATGCGCGAAGTGAGCGGTGAGGTGAATCGCCGGCTCAACTTCGAGACGGCCAACATCGGCAAGACGATCGGATCCGGTCTCCGCCAGGCGGCCGCGATCGAACGGCTCGAGGGCAGCGGTGGTCTGGAGCGGCTTCCGCCGGCGCTGCGCGAGATGGCCCGCTGGCGGAGCGAGCATCCGGAGCTGAACCTGGGCGAGCTGGCGGGGCGGATGAAGCTTTCGAAGTCCGCGGTCAACCACCGCTTGCGCCGTCTGCAGCAGCTGGCGGATTCGCGCGGTGACGCGCGTCCAAAGCGAGCACGCCGCTCCGCCTAACATTACGTCCGTCGTTCACCGGGTTCATCGGGGTTTCGCAGCCGGGATTCGGCCCCAGGGTTCTTGCCCGCCATGAATAGGAGCTTGCCCACATGACCTTGAAGGTCGGTATTAACGGTTTCGGCCGGATCGGCCGCAACATCTTCCGCGCGGCCAATGAGCTCAAGCCGGACTTTGAGATCGTTGCGGTAAACGACATCGGCGACGCGCACACGTTTGCGCACCTTTTGAAGCACGACACGGCTCTCGGCACGTTCGGTCCGGCGGTGTCCTCCACCGAGGACGCCATCAAGGTGGACGGCCGCTCGGTGAAATTCCTCAGCCAAAGGGATCCGGCCGAGCTCCCGTGGAAGGACCTCGGCGTGGAGCTTGTCATCGAGTCGACCGGTCTTTTCACCGACGCCAACAAGGCACGCGTGCACATCGACAAAGGCGGCGCGAAGAAGGTGATCATCTCGGCTCCGGCGACCAACCAGGACTACACGGTGGTGATGGGCGTCAACCACAAGGGCTACGACCCCAAGCAGCACAACGTCATCTCCAACGCCAGCTGCACGACCAACTGCTTCGTGCCCCTGGCCAAAGTCCTCCACGACTCGTTCGGCATCGAGGGCGGAATGATGACGACAATCCACGCCTACACCGCGGACCAGAAGCTGCAGGACCTCCCGCACAAGGACCTGCGCCGCGCGCGAGCTGCAGCCGACAACATCATTCCGACGTCGACGGGCGCGAACCGCGCGGTCGCGGAGGTGCTGCCGGAGCTGGCGGGCAAGTTTGCCGGCATCTCCTTCAGGGTGCCGATCCTGGACGTTTCCGTCGTGGACCTGACCATCGAGCTCAGCAAGGCGACGACGGCCCAGGACATCAACGGCGCATTCGAGGAGGCGGCGAGCGGCGAGCTGCGCGGCATCCTCGCGGTCAGCCACGAAGAGCTCGTGTCATCCGACTTCAAGGGCGATCCGCACTCCTCGATCGTCGACGCCCCGGTGACCGCCATGCTCGGCGGCCGGTGGGCAAAGGTGGTGAGCTGGTACGACAACGAGTGGGGCTTCAGCTGCCGCATGGTCGACCTCACCGCTTACATGGCCCAGACGCTCTGAAAATATCGATCACGTCTGTCGACGTCGCGGGCAAACGCGTCCTCGTGCGCGAGGACCTCAACGTGCCGATGTCGAAGGGGTCGATCAGCGATGACTCACGGATTCGCGCGGCCGTCCCGACCCTCCTCCACCTGGCGCAGCGTGGGGCTGAGGTGATCGTCATCTCGCACCTGGGAAGGCCGAAAGGCGTGGAGCCGGACCTCTCGCTGCGGCCGGTCGCGCTGCACCTGGCGCGCGCTCTCGACCGCGAGGTGCACTTCGCCGAGGACTGTGTCGGTGAGCCGGCGCGCACGGCCGTCGCCAAACTCGAGCACGGCCACGTCCTGCTGCTCGAGAACGTCCGCTTTCACCCCGAGGAGGAGGCGAACGACCCCGACTTCGCACACCGGCTGGCGTCGCTCGGCGAGCTGTACGTGAACGACGCCTTCGCGGCCTCACACCGGGCGCATGCCTCCGTCGTGGGGGTGGCGGCGTACCTTCCCGCCTTCGCGGGTGAGTTGATGGAGGCCGAGCTGACCGCCCTGCACCAGGCGCTCGACAACCCTCGACGGCCGATGCTCGCCGTAGTTGGCGGCGCCAAGGTCTCGACCAAGGTCGGGGTCCTGCACAACCTGCTGAAGAAGGTCGACGCGCTCATCATCGGGGGCGCGATGGCCAACACCTTCTTCAAGGCGCGTGGCTACCCGACAGGGAACGGGCTCGTGGAGGACTCAGCGCTGGATGAGGCGAAGCAGGTGGCCGAGCAGGCGGGGCGCAAGCTCCTGCTGCCGGTCGATCTCGTCTGCGCGCGCCGGATGGAGAGCGGGCAGCCGTTGCGCATCATGGACGCAGACAAGGTGGAACCAGGTTGGATGGCGCTCGACATCGGGCCCAAATCGGTGGCGCTGTTCACGCAAAGGCTGCGCGGCGCCGCCGTCGTCGTGTGGAATGGGCCCATGGGGGTATCAGAGATCCGCGATTTCAGTGACGGGACCACCGCGATCGGCGAAGCGATCGCGACCTCGGGTGGTTACACGCTGGTCGGGGGTGGGGACACCGTCGCGGCCATCGAATCCCTCGGGCTGACCGGGCGCTTCTCGCACGTTTCGACCGGGGGCGGCGCGACACTCGAGTACCTCGAGGGCAAAGAGCTGCCCGGCATTGCGATCCTCAAGGAGGCCTGATGGCTTCGCGAGTCTCGCCGATGCCCCTGGTGGCGGCGAACTGGAAGATGAACCCGAACGACCCCGGCGACGCGCTGGACCTGGTCCGCGGCGTGTTGTCTGTCGCGCGGGGACACGCGGACCGGGTCGAGGTTGCCATATTTCCGCCCTTTCCCTGGCTGATGAGCGTGTCGGAGGTGATCGCCGAGTCCGGCGTCAAGCTCGGCGCCCAGGACTGCTTCTGGGAGCTGTCGGGCGCCTACACCGGCGAGGTGTCGCCGGCGATGCTGAAGGGTTGGTGCCAGTGGGTCATCATCGGCCACTCCGAGCGCCGGATCTACCTCGCCGAGACGGATGAGATGGTTTCGAGGAAGACCGCCGCCGCGCTGGGCAGCGAGCTCAGCGTGATCATGTGCGTGGGGGAGCTGATCGACCACTACGACGCCGGCACGTCTGACCAGGTCGTGGAGGCGCAGGTCAGGGCGGGCCTGGCGAACTGCTCGGCCGACGATTCGGCCCGCCTGGTGATCGCTTACGAGCCGGTCTGGGCGATCGGATCCGGCAAGAGCGCGGACCCGGAGCACGCCTACAAGACCATGAGGTTGATCCGCCGGGTCGTGGGGGACATGATCGGGGCGGGCGCCGCGCGCAAGGTCCGCATCCTTTATGGGGGCAGCGTCAACTCGGCGAACGTCGAGTCGTACGTGGAGCTGCCCCTGTGCGACGGCGTCCTGGTCGGTGGGGCGAGCCTGGACGCGGCGGAGTTCGCGCATATCGTCAAGGTCACGGCTGAGGTTTATGGGCATCGGTAGCGGTTTGGATCTCCCGTGCCGGGCACTGGTAGGAAGTTTGGATCTCCCCATCCGGCGCTGCGCGCCACCTTCCCCGCTCGCGGGGAAGTCACTTGTTTGAATGTCCGCCAGCGGCGAAGTCACTAATTGACTAAACCATTCACTCTTGTGCTGCTCCGGCACGGGCAGAGCACGTGGAATCTCGAGAATCTTTTCACCGGCTGGCATGACGTTCCGCTCAGCCCCCACGGCGTCGAGGAGGCGGTCGAGGCCGGGCGGCTGATGAAAGAGGCGGGCCTTTCGCCCGACGTGGTGCACACCTCGGTGCTGGTGCGGGCGATCGAAACGGCTGACCTCGCGCTCGCCGCCATCGGTCTCACCTGGATCCCGGTGCGGCGCAGCTGGCGCCTGAACGAGCGGCACTATGGAGCGCTGCAGGGTCTGAACAAGGCGCAGACGGCGGCCCAGTACGGTGAGGACAAGGTCAAGGTGTGGCGGCGCAGCTACGACGTCAGGCCGCCCGATCTCGATCCATCCGACGAGCGCCACCCGTCGCACGACAGGCGCTACTCGGAGCTGCCCCGTGAGCTCCTGCCGCGGGCCGAGTGCTTGAAAGACGTTGTCGAGCGGATGCTTCCGTACTGGTACGACGCGATCGTTCCTGACCTTCTTCGATACGAATGCGTTCTCGTGTCCGCGCACGGAAACAGCCTTCGGGCGCTGGTCAAGCATCTCGACGCGCTCAGCGATGACGAGGTGGTGGACCTGAACATCCCGACGGGCGTGCCGCGCGTCTACGAGCTGGGCGCGGACTTCAGACCACGGTCGTGGCGCTACCTCGGCGACCCTGGCGAGATCGAACGGCGGGCGGCGGCCGTCCGGGCGCAAGCCTCGAGGTCTCCAGGTTCGGAATCGCCGACCTCTTAGACTGATTCCTGGGTACGAGGATAAATACAGACCACGGGAGGGTTCCGCCATGCCTTTTGTGCTTCCGCCGCTTCCCTACGGGTTCGATGCGCTCGCGCCGCACATCGACGCCAAGACGATGGAAATCCATCACGACAAGCACCACGCGGCCTACATCGCCAATGCCAACAAGGCGCTCGAAAATCATCCGACGCTGGCGGCCAAGTCGGTGGAAGACCTGCTCTGGGGCATCAACGAGGTGCCCGAGGACATCCGAACGGTGATCCGCAACAACGCCGGCGGTCATTCCAACCATTCGATCTTCTGGACCATCATGGGCCCGGGCGGCGGCGGCAACCCGCAAGGCCGGATCGGCGACGGAATCAAGACCGCGTTCGGCAGCTACGACGCGTTCAAGGAGCTGCTCCAGAAGACGGCGGTCGGCCAGTTCGGAAGCGGCTGGGCCTGGCTGGTAGTCGACAAGCAGGCGAAGCTGTCGGTCAAGGGCTACCCCAACCAGGACAGCCCGTACATGGATGGGTTGACGCCGATCCTCGGAGTCGACGTCTGGGAGCATGCGTACTACCTCAACTACCAGAACAGGCGCGCGGACTATGTGACCGCCTGGTTCAACACGCTGAACTGGGCTGCCATCGAGACCCGCTTCTCCTCGGTCTGGAGCTAGGTAAAATCTCGAGGTCCGATGGCTAAGATCGTCTCGACGCTCGTCATCACGGAGGCCGTGCTCGCGGTCCTCCTGATGGCGGGCGTCCTGATCCAGACCCCGAAGTCTTCAGGACTCGGCGGGACGATCGGCGGTGGCGGCGATGGCGGAGGTGGCGGTTACCGCACCCGCCGCGGCCTGGAGCGCCAGATCTACTGGACGACCTGGGTCCTGGTCGTCGCCTTCCTCGTGTGCTCGATCTTCCTCACCGCGTTGCGAGCCCGTAATCTCGGATAGGCGGCTGGTCACCGCCGCGCTGGCGGCGGTGGTGGTCCTCGTCGGTTGCCAGCCGGTTGCGACCGTGCCGAAGCCAGCGCGCGGTGGAACGGCGGTCGAAGCGCTGGTGGGCACGGCCGGAGTCCTGAACCCGCTTTTCGAGTCGGTCGACAGCACCAGGGACGTGGACAGCGTCATCTACCAGGGCCTGACCACGGTCGACGGGCAGCAAAACGTCGTCGGACTGCTCGCGAGCGACTGGGCCGTTTCGGAGGACCACCTCACCTACACCTTCAACGTACGCAGCGGGATCAAATGGGCCGACGGCCAACCGTTCACCGCCGACGACGTTCTGTTCACGTACCACGTCCTCCAGGACATCGAATACACGCAGCCTGGCGCGGATTTCTGGCGCCAGGTGGGAGTTGGGGCGGGAGGTCCCGGCCAGGTCCTGTTCACGCTCAAAGCGCCAAGCGCGTCGTTTCCGCTGGCGCTGCGCGTCGGCATCATCCCGAAGCACATCTTTGGCGGCATGGCGCCGGCCCAGATCGCGGCGAGCCCGTACAGCGGCGTTCAGGCATTTGGAACGGGTCCCTTCAAGGTGGGCGCTCTCAACCAGCTTGCGATCACGCTGGACCGCAATCCTTACGCCAACCCTCAGCCGTACCTCGACCACCTCGTGCTGCGCACGTATCCCGCCACCGATCCGCAGTCCGCGATCCGCGCGGTGGGGCAGGGCGTGGCAGACCTTGTGGGAGGCCTGGAGCCGCAGGAGGTGGACGCGCTCCAGGCGATCGCGAACAACGTGTCCGTGGTCGACTCGCGGATGTTCACCAACTCATTCGTGAGCTTCAACCCGACCGGTGACGGCAAGCTGTTCTTCAGCGACCTCAACGTCAGGCTCGCCCTCACGCAGGCGGTCGACCGCCAGAGGATCGTCACCGAGGTGCTGGCGGGAAAGGGCGACCCGGACCCGAGCCCGATCCCGGTCGGGGACTGGGCGTTCTCGGCGGCGGCGGCCGCGCTGCACCCATACGACCCGGTCGCGGCGGCCCAGGCGCTGGACAAGGCGGGATGGGTGTCCACCGCGGGCTCAAAGCTGCGCATGAAGGCTGGCGTCCCTTTCAAGGTTCAGCTGGTTGCACCGAACTCCTATCCCAGCCAGCAGGTGGCCGACGCCCTTGCTCGACAGCTGCTCGACATCGGGGTGGAGATCGACGTCAAGGCCGTTCCGCCATCGCAGCTGGTCCAGAACTACTTGATCGGCACCAAATACCAGATGGCCCTGGTTTCGTTTGATGTCGGGTCTGATCCCGACGAGTACTCGCTGTGGCACTCGGGCGCGGATCCGAACAGCTTGAATTTCGCCTACTCGCGCGGCTGGGGGTTGATCGACAGCGACCTCGAGAGTGGGCGCGCTACGGTCGACCCGCAGGCGCGCCTGGCGGCGTACATCGACTTTCAAACGCTGATGGCCGACGCCGCCCCGGCGATCTTCCTGTATTCGGCGCGCTACGAGTACGCGGTGTCGCAGCGCGTGCACGGCGTGCGTATGAACAAGGTGGTGGAACCCGCCGATCGATTTCAGTACGTCACGGACTGGTACGTCAACACCAGCGGCTGAAAGAAAGTGGGGACCGCAGGGTGGCAGACCAGACCCTCCATCATGGCCGGTCCCGCAATCCCCGGGCGAGTATGGGCCTGTCCCGCCGTTTAGGGAAGTGGTAGTTCGCACTTTACGGATCGGGTTCCGGCCACCGAGCGCGCAGGCGGCGATAAGGATGGGACCTGCTGATCGCCGACAATTGTTCCGTGGACCTCGGTCTGAAGGACCGGCGTGCCCTTGTAACCGCTGCGAGCAAGGGGCTCGGGCGCGCGTGTGCCGAGGCGCTGGTGGCGGAAGGCGCGGGCGTCTTCATCTCGTCGCGCGACGCTGCGACGATCGAGGCGACGGGCCATGCGATCAAGGCGGCCGGCTGGGCCGCCGCGGACGTCTCCAAGGAACCCGAGGCTCTGGTCGACCAGGCTCGCCGCAAGCTGGGCGGCCTCGACATCCTCGTCGTCAACGCCGGCGGCCCGCCGCCAGGAACGTTCGAGAGCACGCCGCTCGAGAGCTGGGAATCCGCGTTCGAGCTGACGCTGATGAGTGCGGTGCGTCTGGTCAAGGCCGCGCTCCCCGACCTGAAGCGGTCTGACCAGGGGCGGATCGTGTTCATCACCTCCGTCTCGGTGCGCCAACCGATCCCTCACCTCGCCCTGTCGAACTCGCTGCGCGCCGCCGTCACCGGGCTGGCCAAGACGCTGTCGCGGGAGCTCGCGCCCGACCGGATCACCGTCAACTGCCTTGCTCCAGACGCGATCCTCACCGACCGGACGCGGCAGCTGGCCGCGGGGGCCGGCGACATCGAGGAAGAGCTCAAGCGAAGGGCGGCGGTGACGCCGATGGGGCGCTACGGCAAGCCGGAGGAGTTCGCGGCCGCGTGCGCGTTCCTCTGTTCCAGGCAGGCCGCATACATCACGGGGCAGACGCTGGGCGTCGACGGCGGCGCGCTTGTGGGCGTCCACTAGGATTCGTTCATGAGCGCGATCCGGTTTGCAGAGCGCATGTCGCGCCTTGGCACCGAGGGCGCGTTCGAGGTGCTGGCCAAGGCAAGGCGTCTCGAGGCGCAGGGCAAGAAGATCGTGCACCTGGAGATCGGCGAACCCGACTTCGCCACACCGGACAACATCGTCGAGGCCGGCATCTCTGCGATGCAAAACGGCTACACGCATTACACGCCGGCGAGCGGGATCTTCGAGGCTCGTGAGGCTGTGGCCGGTTTCGTGTCACGCACGCTCAAGACCGAGGTCGATCCGCTCGAGGTCGTGCTGGTCCCGGGCTCGAAGAACGTGCTGCTGTTCACCTTGCTCGCCTGCATCGAGCCGGGCGACGAGGTGATCCTCCCCGACCCGGGCTATCCCGCCTATGCGTCTCAGGTCAACTTCATTGGCGCGGTCGCGAAGCCGGTGACGCTGCGCGAGGATTCCGGTTTCCGGATGGACCTCGACGAGCTTGCTTCGCTGGTCACGCCCAGGACGCGGATGCTCATCGTCAACACTCCGCAGAACCCGACCGGTGGCGTGTTGACCGAGGAGGACGTGAAGTTCGTGTGCGACCTCGCGCACAAGCACGACCTTCTCGTGGTGTCGGACGAGATCTACAGCCAGCTCGTCTACGGCTTCCAGCACGTGTCGCCGCTGTCGCACCCCGATATGCGCGAGCGCACGGTTCTGATGGACGGCCTCTCGAAGTCCTACGCGATGACCGGCTGGCGGCTCGGATACGCGGTTGCTCCGAAGGCACTGGCGGCCAAGTTGGACCAGCTGATGATCAACTCGTCGTCGTGCGCCGCCGGCTTCACGCAAATGGCGGCGATCGAGGCGCTCAGCGCGCCCGAGTCCGAGCACGCGGTGGCCCGCATGGTGAAGGTGTTCGAGCACCGGCGGAACCTGGTGGTGGACGGGCTCAACGAGATCCCGGGCATGAGGTGCGCGCGCCCGCAGGGTTCGTTCTACGTGTTCCCGAACATCGAGGGGACCGGGTTCGACGAGCACGAGCTGTCGGACCGGCTGCTCGCGGAGGCCGGCGTGGCGGTGCTGCCGGGGACGGCGTTCGGGCATGCGGGGAAGGGGTTCATCCGCCTGGCCTACACGCAGTCCGAGGACGAGCTGAAGCTGGGGTTGGAGCGGATCGGGGAGTTCATCGCAGCGAACCCGCAGGGCTAGCGATTCCGCACGCTTGGCGCCAACCGAGCCTTTGACTCGCGGGAATTCCGCACGTTTGGCGCCAGCCGAGCCGTTAATGTCGTGCTTATGGATGACGGGCTTGTCCGTCTGACGGAACCGCTCATTCGAGAGAACGGGCGGCTGCTTCCCGCTTCATGGGACGAAGCGCTCGAGCGGGCAGCGGCTGGTTTCGCGGCAGCCAGGGACGGGGGACCCAACGCCTTCGGCATGTTCAGCTGCTCCAAGCAGAGCAACGAGATGAACTACATCGCGCAGAAGTTCGCGCGGGTCGTCATGCATAGCAACAACATCGACAGCTGCAACCGGACTTGACACGCTCCCAGCGTCGCCGGTCTGGCGACAGTGTTCGGAGCCGGGGGAGGAACCAGCTCGTACCGCGAGGCTGAGGACACGAACCTCATCATCCTGTGGGGCTCGAACGCGCGTGAGACGCACCCGATCTTCTTCCATCACCTGCTGCGAGGTGTGCGCAATGGAGCGCGCCTCGTCGCGGTGGACCCGCGGCGCACGAGCTCCGCGCAGTGGGCGGACGTGTGGCTGGGCATCGACGTCGGCAGCGACATCGCGCTGGCCAACGCGATGGCGCGCGTGATCATCCACGCCGGCCTGGCGAACAGGGAGTTCATAGCGCGAGCCACGACGGGCTATGAGGAGTTCGCCCGCTGCGTCGAGCCGTACACGCTTGAGCTTGCGGAGAAAGAGACCGGCGTGCCGGCGTATGCGATCCGTGACGTTGCGCTCGAGTACGGGCGCGCCGACCAGGCCATGATCTGCTGGACGCTCGGCATCACCGAGCACCACAACGCCACCGACAACGTGCTTGCGCTCATCAACCTCGCGCTTCTGACGGGCAAGGTCGGACGCTACGGCTGCGGCCTCAACCCGCTGCGAGGGCAGAACAACGTGCAGGGTGGTGGTGACATGGGCGCCATCCCGGCGCGCATGCCCGGTTTCCAGGACCTGCAGGACCCCGCGATCCACGACAAGTTCTCACGCGCGTGGGGCGGCGCGCAGTTTCCCGACAGGAAGGGCTACCACCTGAGCGAGATGTTCGAGGCGATGGAGCACGGCGAGCTGACGTCCGCCTACATCGTGGGCGAGAACCCCGCACGCAGCGAAGCGGACCAGACACGCGCCGTGCGGCTGCTGAGCGGCCTCGAGCACCTGGTCGTGCAGGACATCTTCCTGACTCAGACCGCGGAGCTGGCCCACGTCGTTCTGCCGGCCTCCGCGGGTTGGGCCGAATCGGATGGGACAGTCACCAACAGCGAGCGCCGCGTGCAGCGCGTCCGGCGCGCGTTGGAACCTCCGCCCGGCGCCCGCGACGACCTCGACCTCATCTGCGAGCTCGCCCGCCGGCTGGGCTGCGATTGGGGGCAACCGACGGCGGAGCAGGTGTGGGACGAATGCCGCAGCCTCTCGCCGATGCACGCCGGCATGTCATATGCGCGGCTCGACGAGCTTGGCGGCCTACAGTGGCCATGCCCCGACGAGTCGCATCCGGGGACCCAGTTCCTGCACGCGCGTCTGTGGAAGGACCCGGTCGAAGGAATTCCGGCGCCGTTTTCTGTCGTGGAGCACGATCCACCGGTGGATCGCCTCACCGAGGAGTTTCCGATCCGGCTCACGACCGGCCGCCGCCTTGACTCCTTCAACACCGGAGTGCAGACCGGTGGCTACACGTCTCCTCTGCGCTCGCGCGAGGCGCTGCTGATCTGTCCCGTGGATGGCGAGCGACTCGGGATTCAGGACGGGGAGCTCGTGCGTGCCAGCTCGCGCCGCGGCTCTGTCGAGGTGCCCATTCGGTTTGAAGAATCGCTGAGGCCGGGGCTGGCGTTCATGACGCTCCACTTCCCGGACCAGGTGGCCACCAACGTGCTCACGATCGACGCGACGGACCCCAAGTCGGGCACCGCCGAGTTCAAGGCGAGCGCGATCAGGATCGACAAGCTGCACGCAGGCGCCAGGGCTTAGTGGACATCCGGACCACGGGGGGGCCGGCGTCCGCTCAAGAGAAGGCGGCGGTCGACAGCGTGCTCGGCGAGCCCACTTCGCTGTGGGAGGGAGGCGAGCGCCGGCCGGCCGACGACCACGTCGGATTTGGTGGCGCGGCGGCTCGGTCTCAGCGGCCACAACTGCTCCCTGTGCTGCACGCGATCCAGGACCGGGTCGGGTGGGTCAGCCGCGGCGCGCTCGAGTACGCCTGCAGGAGGCTTGCCATCCCGCCCGCCGAGGCTTACGGAGTGGTGAGCTTTTACGGGCGCTTCGCGCTGGAGGAAAGGCCGGCGCTGGCGCTCCACGTGTGCGACGACATCGCGTGCAAGTGCGCGGGGGCGGATGAGCTGTGCGCCGCGCTCGAGAAGTCGGTCGGGCCGGCGGGCAAGCAATGGCAGCGCAGCGCTTGCCTTGGGTTGTGCGATCGCGCGCCGGCGGCCCTGGTTGAGCGCGCGGGCGCAACTCATGAGGAGCTGCAAATCGCGCCGATCACACTTGCGGCTGTCCAAGGGATTTTGGCCGGTGGGATTTGGCCCACGCCCCCCACCCCGACCCTCCCCCGCGGGCGCGGGGGAGGGGGAAAACTGCTCAGGCGCATTGGCGTGGTCGATCCCGAGAGCATCGACAGCTATCGGGAGCAGGGTGGTTTTGCTGCGTTGCGGCGCGCGAAAGAGATTGGTGCGGAGGCGGTTATCACCGAGCTCACCCTGGCTAAGTTGCTTGGTCGTGGTGGCGCGGCGTTTCCGACTGGGCGCAAGTGGGATTCTGTTGCGAAGGCTCCCGCGAGCCCCCACTACCTCGTGTGCAATGCCGACGAATCAGAGCCGGGGACCTTCAAGGACAGGGAGCTCCTGGAGCGTGATCCCTTCGCTGTGGTCGAGGGGATGGCGATCGCGGCTTTCGCGACAGGATGCGAGAAGGGCTATGTGTTCGTGCGCGGCGAGTACCCGCTCGCCAGGCATCGCATCGAAAACGCGATCGCGCAGGCGACCGCGGCTGGATTTCTCGACCTCGAAATCGAGGTCCGGCGCGGCGCGTGGGCCTACATCTGCGGCGAGGAGACCGCGCTCTTCAACTCGATCGAAGGTAAGCGCGGCGAGCCGCGCAACAAGCCGCCCTTCCCGGTGCAGGCAGGCCTCTTCGGCAAGCCCACGCTCGTCAACAACGTCGAGACGCTGGTCAACGTGCTGGACATCGTCAGCGAAGGCGGCGCCGCCTTTGCCGCGACGGGCACCGCCGACTCCACAGGCACGCGCCTGTTCTGCCTATCGGGCCACGTCCGCGAGCCGGGCCTCTACGAGGTCCCGATGGGCACCGCGCTGCGGGCGCTGATCGACCTCGCGGGCGGCGTGCCCGATGGAAGGACTCTTCAGGCGGTACTCCTGGGCGGCGCGGCCGGCTCGTTCGTGACCGAGCGGCAGCTTGACGTCCCGCTGAGCTTCGAAGGGACGCGCGCGATCGGAGCCACGCTCGGCTCCGGAGCGGTCATCGTGCTCGACGACACGGCCGACCTGAAGCAGATCCTGCTCCGCATCGCGCGCTTCTTTCGCGACGAGTCCTGCGGCCAGTGCGTCCCGTGCCGCGTCGGCACCGTGAGGCAGGAAGAGGTGCTGCACCGGCTGCTGACCGATCGCAAAGAATCCGACATCGCCCTGCTCAGCGACATCGCGCAGGCGATGCGTGACGCATCCATCTGCGGGCTCGGCCAGACCGCGGCGAACGCGATCGCGTCGGGCCTCACCCAGCTCACGGTGATCAATGGCTGAGATTGTGTTCGTCGGACAGCCCAAGCGGTTTGTCAAGGTCAGCATCGACGGCCAGGAGGTCGACGTGCTCGAGGGCGCGACCATCCTCGACGCTTGCCGCCGGCTGCAGATCGACACGCCGACCCTGTGCCAGCTCGAGACCCTGACTCCGGTCAACGTTTGCCGCGTGTGCGTCGTGGAGCTCGAAGGTTCGCGAGTCCTGGTGCCCGCGTGTTCGCGCAAGGTCGAGGCGGGCATGAAGATCAACACGGATTCGGAGCGGGTTCGACACAGCCGGCGCCTCGTACTCGAGCTGCTCGCGTCGTCCGTCGACATGTCGCTGTGCTCACAGCAGGTTCACGGATGGATGTCGCGCTACGGCGCGACCCCTGAGCGATTCGGCGAGCATGTCGCCACCGTCGCGCAGCCGGTGAAGATCGACAACGACCTCTACGTGCGCGACTACTCGCGCTGCATCCTCTGCTACAAGTGCGTCGAGGCCTGCGGAGTCGACGCGCAGAACACGTTCGCCATCGGCGTGGCGGGTCGCGGCTTCGACGCGCACATCTCCACCGAGTTCACGACGCCGCTGCCCGAATCGGCCTGTGTGTACTGTGGCAACTGCATCGGCGTCTGCCCGACGGGAGCGCTGATGTTCAAGAGCGAGTACGACATGCGCCAGGCCGGAACGTGGGATGAACCGGCGCAGACGGTGACCGAGACGGTGTGCCCTTACTGCGGAGTCGGCTGCATGCTCGAGCTGCACGTGCAGGACAACTCCATCGTGAAGGTGACCTCGCCGCTCGACCACAGCGTGACGGCCGGACACCTGTGCGTGAAGGGACGCTTCGGGTTCCAATTCGTCCAGAGGCGGAGGGTATGAGAAGGAACCTGCCGGTTCCTTCTCATGGCTCATCTTCCCGCGGTTTGGATTTTCGGAATAGTTACTCCTTGCGACGTGAGGAGGCGTTAAGGACAAAGTCGCAGCCGGGTTGAACCCGGCTGCCCATGCGACGTCAGCAATGGGAAATAGAGAGAGCCGGGCGCCAAGCGCGCCCGGCTCTCAGGAAGGGTAAGGGTCGAATTCAGTCGCCGCTCTCGTGATCACCCGAGGTGGTGGTCGTCTGTTCCACGTCCTGGGTGTCCGCCTGCTCCGTGTCGGCCTGCTCGACCTCCGAGGCGTCCTCGTCGGTCTCCGTCGCCTCCGCGGCCTCGGCGGCTTGCTCCGCCTGCTGCGCGGCCAGCTCGGCCGCTTGCTCCGCCTGCTGCGCGGCCAGCTCGGCCGCCAGCTCGGCAGCCTCCTCCGCGTCTGAGGTCTGCTCGTCGGTGACCGTGTTCGAGGCCGTCGTGTCGTTCGCCGTCAACCCCGCGCCTACGGCTGCGTTCACCAGGGTGCCTACCATCGACCGGCCGTTGGTCGTTGGGGTCCCGTGGGCAAACGCCGAGGTGATGGCCAGGATCGCGGCCACCGCGGCCGCGGCCGAAGCGAGTCCGATCTTGAATATCGTCTTTCTGGGCACGTTTGTCCTCCTTTCTGAACGACGATGAATGCTTAGTAACGCCCGGCGGGGCGAAAGTCGGAAGTGCCGGCTAGTGGTCTCCGGTCAAAGCTGATGGGCTCGGCGAGGGGCTCGGCGAGCTCGAGCCGGAGTGATCGTCCGACGGGCTGGGTGACGCGGTGGGCTCGGGTCCCGGCGACTCCTCCGGCCGCTCGGTGGGCTCAGCGCTGGGCGATGTGGCGTGCTCCGGAGTACGAACGGGAGCGGGAGCGGCGGCCCCGCGAGGCGACGCGGGCGGCTGCGCGCTCGGCTGAGGGCTGGGGCCTGGCTGCGCGACGTGGCCGACCGCGCCGATGGTCGAGGCGGCGTCGCCGGTCCATACCGCCGGGTTGGGACTGCCGGTGGTGGCCGTGGCGGTAAGTGCGAGCAGGACCACGGAGGCGGCTGCCAGCGCGAACGGGGCGAGGCGCCACGGCCTGACGCCGTTCTTCCACCTTGCCGCATAGCGCGGGGTCGTGGACGAGGGCGGCGTGATCCGGTTGAGGGCGACTTTCAATCGCCATTCCAAACCAGGGTCCATGCGGTGGTGGTCAGTGCTCGGCATGCGAACTCGCATCCTGTTCTGAAGACAACGCCGTACCGGCGCCAAGTGAGAAGGCAGACTTGCGAGATTCTTCGAGCAGCGGACGCAGCCGCGCGGCGGCCTGGTTCAACCGTGTGCCGACGGTCCGCTCCGATACCCCGAGCGCCGCGGCGATCTCCCGGTTGTTGTAGCCGTGGTAGTAACGCAGGACGATCGCGGCCGCGAGCCTGGGCGGAATCGCGCGCAGCGCGGTGAGGATGTCAGGTCGGGTCACCTCCTGCGCCGGGTCGGTCGAAGCGGCCGGCCGGCCGAGGCGGCGCAGGATTTCCCCGACCGATCGAAGGCGCGCGCTGCGCCGGTACGAGATCGCACGGTTGACCGCGATCCGGTGGATCCACGCTTCGGCCGGTGCGTCGGGGCGCCAGCGGTTCCAGGCCTGGAAGGCCTTGACGAAGGCGTCCTGGGTGCAGTCCTCGGCCTCATCCGGGTCCCCCAGGATCACGACGAGGGTTCGGTAGACGCGTGGATAGGCGTTGCGGTAGAGGCGATCGAAGTCCTCTCGCAAGCCCGGCTGGTACGTCTGGAGCCCCCGATCAGGCACCGCTGGCATGCTGGATATAACGGAAAAGGGTACTGGTCCCAGGCGCCGCCGGCTTATGGCCCCGCGCTAGAGTTTCGGCGTGCCCATTGTCTGGACCGACGACCCGGAGGCGAACCGGCTCCTCGAGACCGATCCGCTGGCGCTCCTGATCGGGTTGGTGCTGGACCAGCAGGTCAAGATGGAGAAGGCGTTCGGCGGCCCTCTCGAGCTGAAGAAGCGTCTGGGCGGTCACCTCGACGTGCGGGAGATCGCCGCCATGGACCCGGACAAGCTGGTCGCGGTCTTTCGGGAGCGGCCCGCGCTGCATCGGTTCCCCGGCAGCATGGCCAAGCGCACGCAGGCGCTTTGCCAGGTGATCGTGGCCGAATACGGGGGAGACGCCGGGTCGGTGTGGAGGGATGCGCGCGACGGGGATGACCTGGCCGCGCGGATCAAGAAGCTGCCGGGCTTCGGGGACATGAAGGTGAAGATCCTGGTCGCGGTGCTGGCCAAGAAGTTCGGGGTGAAGCCGAGCGGCTGGGAGAAGCACGCCGCGAACTGGCATACGGTCGCCGACGTGGACTCGGTCGAATCGATGGCACACGCGCGAGACATCAAGAAGGAGATGAAGGCGGCGAAAGCCAAATAGATATCTGGTAGGGTTTGGCATCCGGCGCGGCCGCAGGGAGTCGCGCGGATCAGTCGAGAAGAGAGAGAAACCAGATGAGGGAATGCGCTCCTACCCGGGACGAAGCCCGGGTCCTCGCCAAAGACCATGCATTGATCCCGGTGTTCCGGGAGGTTTTGGCCGACATGCTGACCCCGGTCCGCGCGTACACGCTGCTATGCCCGCCGGGGACTCCGGGATTCCTGCTCGAAAGCGTCGAGGGCGGCGAGCGCCTGGCCCGGTACTCCTTCATCGGCTTCGAGCCGAAACACCTGGACCTCGCCCCCGACGATCCCCTCGCCGCGCTCCGCGCCGTGGCGGCGGAGGTCACCGCGCCGGTCAAGGGCGTGCCCCGATTCCACGGCGGGGCGGTCGGCTATCTCGGCTACGAGACCGCCCGCCACTTCGAGCGCCTGCCCGTCGCCGAGGGCGCTCCTCCGCCCATGCCCGAGAGCGCCTTCCTGCGCGCGGATGACCTCGCCGTCTTCGACCACGTGACGCGCCGCCTCAAGCTCCTGACCATCCACCGGCCGGACCGCGAAAGCTACGAAGATGCGGTCGGCCGCATCGACGAGATGGAGCGGCGCCTCGCCTCGGACCAGGTCGCGTCGTACGCGCGTGGAAAGGACGGGACGCGCTGGGAGTCGAACGTGACCAAGGGCCAGTACGAGTCGATGGTGGACGCGGCTCGAGAGCACATCCTAGCCGGCGACGCTTTCCAGATCGTGGTGTCGCAGCGCTTTCGCAAGCCGCTCGAGGCCAGCGCGTTCGACGTCTATCGCTGCCTCCGCGCGATCAACCCGTCGCCGTACATGTACTACCTGTCGTTGGGTGGCGACCGGCACGTGGTGGGGACGTCGCCCGAGAAGCTCATCCAGGTCGAGGGCAAACGCGTCGAGACGCGTCCGCTGGCCGGGACACGCCGCCGCGGCGCCGACCCCGACGAGGACGTGAAGCTCGAGAAGGAGCTGCTCAGCGACCTCAAGGAGCGAGCCGAGCACGTGATGCTCGTCGACCTCGGGCGCAACGACGTGGGACGCGTCGCGCGCCCGGGCACGGTGAACGTCGACCGGCTGATGGAGGTCGAGCGGTATTCGCACGTGATGCACATCTCGTCGACGGTGAGCGGGCAGCTGCGCGACGGCTGCACGTCGCTCGACGCCCTGCGCGCGGCGTTTCCCGCCGGGACAGTGTCCGGCGCGCCGAAGATTCGCGCCATGGAGGTGATCGCGGAGCTGGAGCCCGACCAGCGTGGTGTGTACGCGGGCTCGCTCGGCTACGTGAGCTTTGGGGGCAACCTCGACATGGCGATCACGCTGCGCACGGTCGTGGTGGCCGAGGGCGTCGCGTATGTCCAGGCGGGCGCCGGCGTGGTCGCCGATTCGCGGCCTGAGCGTGAGTTCGAGGAGACGCTGGAGAAGGCCGGCGCGATGTTCAAGGCCATAGAGATGGCGGAGGACATGTAGATGATCGCTGTCGTCGACAACTACGACTCGTTCACCTACAACCTCGTGCAGTACCTCGCGGAGCTCGGCCCCGAACCGAAGGTCTTCCGCAATGACGAGGTGACGGTCGACGAGCTGGGCGCCTTCGACGGGGTCGTCATCTCGCCAGGCCCGGGTACGCCCGCTGACGCCGGTGTGTCAACTGCGGCCATCCGCGAGCTGAGCGGCAAGGTGCCCATCCTCGGCGTATGCCTGGGCCACCAATGCCTGGGTGAGGCGTTCGGCGGCCGCGTGGTGCGCAACGAACCGGCGCACGGCAAGACCTCGTGGATCAGGCACGACAACTCGGGGGTCATGGCCGGCGTGAACGATCCTTTCGAGGCGACGCGCTACCACTCGCTGATCGTCGAGCGTGATTCGATTCCCGAAGAGCTCGTCATCACCGCATGGACGGCTGACGGCACGGTGATGGGCCTCCGTCACCACAAGCACCCGACCTATGGAGTGCAGTTCCACCCGGAGTCGGTGCTGACCAAGGAAGGCAAGAAAATCCTGGCGAACTTCGTGCGGCGCTCGGAGAGGAAAGCTTGATCGAGGAGATCGCAAAGCTGGTGCGGTGCGAGAACCTTTCCGAGGACGAGGCCGCCTCCGCTTTCGAGGAGATCATGCGCGGCGACGCGACGCCGGTTCAGATCGCGGGCTTTCTGGTCGCGCTGCGCATGAAGGGCGAGACGGTGGACGAGATCACCGGTTTTGCGCGAGCCGCCCGCGCGGTGGCGACCCCGATCGAGATCGAGGGCGCGCTGCTCGACACATGCGGGACCGGCGGCGACGGCCTTGCGACCTTCAACATCTCGACCCTGTCCGCCATCGTCGCCGCCGCATCTGGGGCGAAGGTCGCCAAGCACGGCAACCGCGCGGCGTCCTCGATGTGCGGCTCGGCCGACGTGCTCGAGCAGCTGGGCGTGAAGATCGACCTCGGTCCCGAGGGCGTCGCGCGCTGCGTCGAGGAGGCGGGCATCGGGTTCCTGTTCGCGCCCGTCTTCCATCCGTCGTTCCGGTTTGCGGGCGTGCCGCGGCGCGAGCTGGGGATGCGCACCGTGTTCAACGTGCTCGGGCCGCTTTGCAATCCCGCGGGCGCGAAATACCAGGCGCTGGGTGTGGCCGACGGGACGATGGCCGGCAAGATGGCGGAGGTCCTGATGCGGCTTGGCGTGGAACGGGCGATCGTGTTCCACGCGGGCGACGGCATGGACGAGCTTTCGGTGAGCTCGCCGTCGCATGTGATCGAGATCGACGGCGAGCGCAAAGAATATGAGCTGGACCCGGTCGAGCTGGGGCTGGCGCGGTCGCCGGTCGAGTCGATGCGCGGCGGCGGGCCCGAGGAGAACGCTCGGATCGCGCGCGAGGTGCTCCAGGGCGCGAAGGGCCCGCGGCGGGACGCCGTGCTCTTGAACGCGGCCGCGGCGCTCCGGGCGGCGGGCCTTGCGGACACCTGGAAGGATGGCCTGGGCGTCGCCGCCGAGACGATCGACTCCGGGCGGGCGGGCGAGGTCCTCGAGCGGTGGGCGAAAATCTCTCAGGAGTGACCCAGGAACAGAAAGATCTTCTTGCCCGCCTCGTGGCTGAGGCGAGGCAGGATCTGCAGCGGCGCCGCGCGCTGATCGCATCGGACCAGTTCGAGCGCGCCGTCGCCCTGTACACGCCAAAGGACTTCGCGGGCGCGCTACGCGGTCCTGGCCTGGCGGTGATCGCCGAGATGAAGCAGCGGACTCCGACGATGGGAGTGCTGGTCGAGGACTACCGGCCCGCGGACCTCGCGCACGCGTACACCGAGGGCGGCGCGGCGGCGATCTCCGTGCTCACGCACATGGCTGGTTTCGGCGGGCGCCCGGAACACGTCCTCGCGGCCCGCGCCGCGACCAACCTGCCGATCCTGCGCAAGGACTTCGTGACCGACCCGTACGAGATCGCCGAGGCCAGGGCGGCCGGCGCCGATGCTGTGCTCTTGATCGTCGCCGCGCTGGACAAGCCGGCCTCCCCGCTTGCCGGGGACGTGGCGCGCAGCGCCGGAGGGGGGGTGGGATTGCGAGAGCTGCTCGCAGTAGCAAAGAGTCGCGGGATGGCCGCGCTGGTCGAGGTCCACGACGAAGGTGAGACCAACATCGCCCTTGAGGCCGGCGCCGAGCTCATAGGCGTCAACCACCGCGACCTGCGCACGTTCGAAATCGACATCGGACTGACCGAGCGCTTGCGCAGGCTGATCCCGGCCACGGTTGTCGTGGTGGCGGAGAGCGGCATCAAGGACGCGGACGATGCGCGGCGGGTTTACGAGGCGGGCGCCAACGCGATCCTGGTGGGAGAAGCGCTGATGCGCGCGGAGAAACCCGAGCTGAGGATCAGGGAGCTGACCGCATGGTCCAGGTGAAGATCTGCGGCATCTGCGACGCCGCCGGCGCGGCCGCGGCCGTTGAAGCGGGCGCCGACCTGATCGGGTTTCATTTCTGCTCGTCTCAACGACAGGTGACGCCCGAGGAGGCAAAGGCGATCATCGACGGTCTCACCCTTCGCCCGACCATCGTCGGGGTCTTCATCGACCAGGACGCGGAGGAGGTGAGGCAGATCGCGGAGTTTGCCGGCCTGGATCTGCTCCAGCTGCACGGCTCGGAGTCGCCGGGCTTCGACGCGGGCCGTCCGGTGATGAAAGTGCTCAAGGTCAAGGACGGCGAGGTCCCCGACGCAGAGGGGTGGCCCGACCCGGTGATGCTCGACTCGTGGTCAGCCGATCAGCGCGGCGGCACAGGACAGGTTTGGGACTGGGAGCTCGCGCGGCCTCTGCTCGCGGCGCGCAAGGTGTTCATCGCCGGCGGTCTTGAACCGGGTAACGTGGGCAAGGTCGTGAGCGGTTTCAAGCCATATGGCGTCGACGTTTCGAGCGGCGTCGAGGCGTATGTGCGGGTCAAGGACCCGGACAAGGTCCGCGCGTTCGTCCACGCCGTCCGCCTGGCCGAGGCATTGATGTAGATGGCCCGCAACGCTCCGACGCACCCGGTCGACGGCCGCTTCGGTCCCTATGGCGGGCAGTACGTGCCGGAGACTTTGATGGGCGCCCTCCAGGAGCTCGAGGACATGTGGCACGAGGCGAAGGCCGACACGCAGTTCCAGCTCGAGCTGGCCGGTCATCGTCACGCATTCGTCGGCCGTCCGACCCCGCTGTACGCGGCCACCCGGCTCGGCGAGCATTTCGGCGGCGCCCACATCCACCTGAAGCGCGAGGACCTCTGTCACACGGGTGCGCACAAGCTGAACAACGCAGTCGGGCAGGCGCTGCTGGCGCTGCGGATGGGCAAGAAGCGGGTGATCGCCGAGACCGGCGCCGGCCAGCATGGGGTCGCCGCCGCCACGGTCGCCGCGAGGTTCGGCCTCGAATGCACCGTGTACATGGGAACCGAGGACATGCGCCGCCAGTCGATGAACGTGCGCCGCATGAAGCTCCTCGGCGCGGAGGTCGTCGAGGTGACGAGCGGAACGAAAACCTTGAAGGACGCGACCTCGGAAGCGATCCGCGATTGGGTCACCAACGTGCGCACTACCCACTACATCATCGGTTCGGTCGTGGGGCCTCACCCGTACCCCGAGATGGTGCGAGACCTGCAGCGGGTGATCGGCGACGAGGCGCGCGACCAGTACCTTTCGGTGGACGGCAAGCTGCCCGACGTCGTGATCGCATGCGTCGGCGGAGGGTCCAACGCGATCGGCATCTTCACCGCATTCCTCGAGGACAAGGACGTGTTGCTCGTCGGAGTCGAGTCCGCCGGCAAAGGCGTGAAGAGCGGACAGCATGCCGCGTCACTGGTGGGCGGGCGCCCGGGCGTCCTGCACGGCAGCTACTCGTACCTCCTGCAGGACGGCGACGGGCAGGTGCTGCCCACGCACTCGATCTCGGCGGGGCTCGACTACCCGGGCGTCGGCCCGGAGCACTCTTTCCTCCGCGACATCGAGCGGGCCGAATACGTCGCCGTGACGGACAAGGACGCGCTGGCGGCATTCAAGCTCTGCACGCGCCTCGAGGGGATCATGCCGGCGCTCGAGCCTGCCCACGCGCTGCACCACGCCGGGGTGCTGGCGCGCGAGATGGGGCCGGGCGGGCGGATCCTCGTGTGCCTTTCGGGACGTGGTGACAAGGACATGGACTCGGTCGAGGCCGGCCGCGCGCAGGGCGATTAATAGAATGCGAACCGAAACGGCATCACTCGAGCTTGCATTGCGCGCGACCGGCGACCTGAAGCTCGTCGGCTACTTGATGGCCGGGCATCCCACCAAGAAGAAGTCGATCGAAGTGGGGAAGAAGCTGGCCGGATCCGGCATCGCCGCCCTCGAGATAGGAATTCCTTTTTCGGATCCGCTCGCCGATGGCCCGGTGATCCAGCACGCCGGACAGGTCGCTCTCGAGCACGGCATGAACGTCGCGGGTGCGCTCGAGGTGGCGGCCGCCATCGCGACCGAGGGCGTGCCGGTCGTGCTCATGACCTACATCAACCCCGTGCTGGCTCACGACCCGAGGCGCTTTGCCGCGGAGGCCGCGCAGGCCGGCGTGGCCGGCGTGATCGTCCCCGACCTGCCGGTCGAGGAGTCCGAGCCGGTGGCCGGTTGGCTCCGCGCGGCATCGCTCGACACCGTCTTCATGGTCGCGCCGACGACGGCGCCGGAGAGGCTGTCGATGATCTGCGATCACTCGAGCGGGTTCGTCTACTGCGTGACGGTGACCGGTATCACCGGCGCGAGGAAGGAGCTGCCGCCTGGAATGAAGGACCTGTTCGCGCAGGTTCGACGCCATACGAAGCTTCCGATCGCGGCGGGCTTCGGGATCTCGCGAGCCGAGCACA
>Ga0209648_10000455_pt1 | contig 31148 bp, 28 predicted proteins | sample GraSoi2013_115cm_FD_185830 | JGI IMG/M metagenome (GOLD analysis project Ga0209648, IMG submission 185830) | Grasslands soil microbial communities from the Angelo Coastal Reserve, California, USA - Sample 9_17_2013_115cm (SPAdes) (version 2) | ecosystem: Environmental > Terrestrial > Soil >...
CGTCAGGAAGAGGGCGCACTGAATACGCAGAGCATGTGGTCCGGTCCTTCGCATTCTGGTTGTAGTCCAGGAACACGCCATGGCGCTCTTCCTTCCACCATTTCGAGCTGGCCAGAGCGGGCGCTCGCCGCTCCACGGCACGCGACAAGGCAACCGCCGCGCGGCGTACTTCAGTAAACGTCCAGCGCGGTTCGATACGGACATTGACGTGCATGCCGCGTGAACCGCTGGTTTTGGGCCAGCCGTGAAGCCCTACCTCTTCGAGTAGCGCTTGCACTTCGAGAGCGACACGGCACACATCGTCCCAACTGACGCCCGGAATCGGATCGAGATCGATCCGCAATTCGTCTGGGTGATCAAGATCGCCGGAGCGCACTGGGTGTGGGTGCAGTTCAATGCAACCGAGATTGACGATCCAGGCGAGTCCAGCCGCGTCATCGACCACGACCTCCTCCGCGGTTCGGCCGGAAGGGAATGACAGCGTAACGGTTCGCAGCCAAGACGGCCGCTGGGCGGGCGCACGCTTCTGATAAAACGCCGGCGCCTCGGCGCCGTTGACGAAACGCTTGAGAACGATCGGACGATCCCGGATGCCGGCCAGCGCGCCCGGCGCAACCGACAGATAGTAGCGCACTAGATCGAGTTTGGAGACGCGCGCCTGCGATGAAAAATATAGCTTTTCAGGGTGCGTTATCTCGACTTCATGTCCCCCGACCGAGAGCACTTCGCCGGCTGGTTCTTTTGCCACGAAAACAGGCTATCACCGCGACGCGGTGGGGTGGAGCGAGTTTTGCCTGAAATCCCGAACGCAGTGAGGGATCCCTATGCAGATCGGGAGATCGGTAGATCGGGGCATCGGGCCATCCGTGTGGGTCGTGAATTATTTGTACGGGTTCGCTGCGCCAAATCCCAAACGCATTGCGAGTCTTCAGGTTTCCGATCACCCGATCTGATACGGATCCTTCGCTACGCTCGGGATTTCACATTGTATATAGTATGTGGGCCATGGCAGAGTTTCCCATTGAGCAAGTGCGTGCCGCCTTTCCCGCTCTCCAGAACGAAGATGATTTCATTTTCTTCGACAATGCGGCCGGCGCGCAGTCCCCGAAGAATGTCCTCGCCGCGGTAGCCGACCATCTTCTGCATCGAAATGTTCAAAGAGGCGGGCGGTACAAGCACTCACAGGAAGTTGATGCCGCTATCGCGCACGCCCGCGCCAGTGTGGCACAGCTAGTGAACGCTCGACATCCTGACGAGATTTCATTCGGCATGAATGCAACGTCTTTCATGCGGCTGGTCAGCATCGCCATTGGCCAATCTCTGAGGGATCGCCGCGAAGTCATCGTGACCGATCTTGATCACGAGGCCAACATCGCCGTCTGGCTGGCGCTCGAGCGCGAAGGCGCGAAGATTGTGTGGTGGCACTTCCGAGAAGATGGCCGGCTTCACCCCGAGGATCTGGAGCAGTTGCTCTCGCCGAGAACGAGGATCGTGGCTTGCACGTTGGCCTCGAACGCCATCGGATCCATCCTTGATATTGCTGAGGTCTCTAAGCGAGCCCATGCCGCCGGATCCGAGGTGTTCGTCGACGCCGTTCACTACGGCCCGCATGGCCCCATCGACGTTCAGGCGTTCGACTGCGATTATCTGGTGTGCTCCGGCTACAAGATCTTTTCTCCTCACATGGGCTTTCTCTGGGGCCGCTTGGAGGCGTTGAACGCTCTACCCACGTTCCGTGAGGAATTTGTGCCCGATACGGCGCCTGCCAAACTCGAGATCGGGACTTATATCTACGAAAACGTAGCTGGGATGGACGCTGCAGTGCGTTATCTGGAGGATCTGGGACGCCGGATCAGTCCTGAAGTAACGTCCCGTCGCACCGCGCTGGTGGCTGCCGCGGAAGCCATCCGCAATTACGAGGCGCAACTCTCTTGCGCCATGCTTCGCGTGCTGGCCCACGCGAAGGCAACGGTGTACGGAGTCACTGCACAGGATAAGATCTCGCATCGCACGCCCACCCTGTGTTTTAATCTTGCGGGCTTTCCCCCGGCCAAAATCACCGAAGAGCTTGCTAAGCAAAACATCGGCGTGCGCGATGGTCACATGTACTCACCGCGCCTGATGAAGCGGTTGGGGCTCACCCAAGAGAGTGGCGCAGTGAGAGCGTCTCTGGTGCATTACAACACGATGGAAGAGGTCGAACGGTTCGGAAGCGCGTTAGCCAAGATGATGGGCAGCCGTGAGTGATCAAGAGCGCTCGACAGCCGTGACCGCTCCCGCGGACGAGGGCCTGCCCATGGCTGAAGGCGAAGGCCTTCACCGGCGCTTGGGTCAAAGGCAGCTCACCATGATGGCCATTGGCGGCGCCATCGGTGTTGGCTTGTTCTTGGGAAGCAGCGTTACCATCCGTCTCGCAGGACCCGGAGTGATCCTTTCCTACCTCTTGGGAGCTGGGATCGCGCTCATCATGTCTTATGTGCTGACAGAGATGGCAGTCGTCCATCCGGTCGCCGGCGCGTTCGGAGTTTACGCGGAGAAATACCTCAACCCCTGGGCAGGTTTTTCGGTTCGAGCAACTTACGCCATCGCGCAGATCATCGCCATCGGCGCGGAAGTTACCGCCGCGGGCATCTACATTGCCTATTGGCTGCCAAATGTTCCGCAATGGATTTGGGTGGTCTTGGTGTCGCTCGCCCTAGTCGCGCTGAATGCGATGCAGGTCAACCGCCTGGGTGAGTTTGAATATTGGTTCGCGATGATCAAGGTGGCCGCGATCGTGGCCTTCATCCTGGTTGGACTTGCTTTAATTTTCGGCGTGGGTTCGCGGCATGCGATTGGGTTGGCCAATCTGACCCAGCACGGAGGGTTCTTGCCCGCGGGATGGAAAGGAGTGTGGCTGTCGCTCACCATTACCGTCACCAGCTACATGGGCGTGGAGATTATCGCGGTCACTGCGGGAGAGGCGCGGCGGCCGGAGGTCACGATCCCGCACGCGATGCGGCACATTGTTTACCGCCTGATTGCGTTCTACATACTGGCAATCGCGATCATGGTGACCATGGTTCCGTGGAATCAGAGCAGCGGATCGTCCACGCTCTCCGGCAGTCCTTTCGTTACCGCCTTCGCCGCTGCGCATATACCCTATGCTGCGGCGATCATGAACTTTGTGGTGCTCACCGCCGCGCTCTCCAGCGTGAATACGAACCTGTACCTTTCGACTCGCATGCTGTTTTCCCTGGGCCACGGAGGCTATGCCCCGTTATGGATCGGCAAAGTGAGCAGCAACGGAGTTCCGCATCGCGCGCTGCTGGCTTCGACCGCGGGAATCGTTGCGGCTATTCTCTTGGCTATTTTTGCGCCGAAGAACGCGTTTCTTATGCTTTACGGGACTGCGGTTGCGGGAATGCTCTTCGTGTGGCTGGTGATTCTCATCACCCACCTTCGATTCCGCGACACAATCACTAAAGACCGACTGTTCAGTTTGCCCATGCGTCTACGAGGGCATCCTGCGTTCACGCTGCTCGGCATTTTGTTGCTGCTGGCGATCTCGGCTACAACCTTCTTCGTGGACGGGCTGCAATGGTCGGTCCCGGCGTTTTGCGTTTTCTTGGGGATCATTTCGCTTTGGTACTTTGCAAGGCCAACATGAGACCGATAGCAAGAGCTCAAGTCTCACCACGGAGACGCGGAGGCACGGAGAAAAACTGATGCCCTTTGCAGTCTGTCACCCCGACCGGAGCGCCACGACAATTTTGCCCTTTCAAGAAATCTGTGGCGCGGAGTGGAGCGATCCCGAGGGAGTGGAATCGCCGAAATCGCCGTAATCGCGCGAAATCGCCGGGATCGGAAGAACCAGATTCCGGCGATCCCGGGCGATTCCGGCGATCTTCGAAGTAAGAACTCCCTGTGGCAGCATGGTTCGGGACGATGCCTCGGGATCCCTCCACTCCGCGCAATTAGATTTCTTGTGGGTGCAAGATCCCCGTGGCGCTCCGGTCGGGATGACAGCTCTTAAAATGGATTTCGAAAAGGATTGGATATCAAGAGCGAAGCCCTTGTCTAGTTTGGCGTGTATAAAGAAATTTCACCAAGGAGAGCACACAATGCCCGATTCCTGCGAAGAGGTTTACTCTTCGCTCCACCGGCGGTTCAACGGTGATTTGCTGCGTCCTGGCGACGACCGCTACGAAGAAGCGCGAGTGGTTTGGAACGGCATGACCGCGCGCCGGCCGCGCTTGATCGCGCGCTGCTCGGATGTGAGCGATGTGCAAAGCTCAGTCCGAGCCGCCTCCCACGCTGGAATTGTTACGGCTATCCGTTGTGGCGGCCATAGCCTGGCCGGTTTTAGCACCTGTGATGGCATGGTGATTGACCTATCGCGGATGCGCCAGGTCAGCGTTGATCCTGATGCGCGCCAGGCGCGGATTGCGGGTGGCTGCCTGCTGGGGTCGGTTGATGTTGCAACGCAAAAGGCGAGACTGGTCTTTCCTTCCGGCGTCGTTTCTCATACCGGCGCCTCTGGATTGATCCTGGGTGGAGGAACAGGATGGCTTACCCGCCGACTCGGACTCTCCTGCGATAACGTCGAGCAGTTCACGCTCGTGACAGCCGATAGCTCCGTGGTGCGCGCCAGCGCAAAAGAGAACCCGGACTTGTTTTGGGCTTTACGCGGAGGCGGCGGCAACTTCGGTGTGGTCACGGAATTCCACGTGAATCTGCATCCGCTCACTGGGGTGGTGCTCGCCGAAGGATTGACTCCCGAGGCTGAGATTCGAGCGCTCCTGGCGCGCTGGAAAGACATGATGGCCGAGGCCCCGCTTGATTTGAAATGGAATATCAATCTTCGCCTTGCAGCGCATGCCAGCCGAGTTCCCGCGGAGCTTCGCGGGCGGCCGGTAGCCAGTAGCTCTTTGATTTGGACTGGTGATCCTGAATCCGGTCGTCCTTATTTGGAGCGGGCACTCTCCTTGTGCCGTCCGGATTCTGTGAGCAATAGAGCAGTATCGTTCCTCGGTTTGCAGACCATGGCGGATTCCGATTTCCCGCACGGACGCCGCTATTACACCAAGTCAGGTTACTTCGTTCATGTCGATGACTGCACGGTGGATCGCCTGCTGGATGCCCTGGCCACGATTCCTTCGTCGGAAACGATGATTGAGCTCGCCTATCTCGGCGGCGCGGCAGGGCAAGTCCCGGCGAGAGAGACTGCTTTCGGTGATCGCAGCACTCCCTTCGTCCTAACGCTGCTGGCGAACTGGTCGCAAGCGTCCGAGGATGGTACGCACATTGCCTGGGTCCGCCAGGTCTTCCAAAAACTTCGGCCGGCGATGAAACCAGGCGTCTACGTGAATTTCATGAGCGGTGACGAGCAGGATCGCGTGCCCGAGGCGTATCGTGAGCGTTGGGATCGCATGGTCGAGATTAAGTCGCACTACGATCCAAATAATTTCTTTCGCCTAAACCAGAACGTTCAACCGCGGAAGTCGGCGACCTGAGAGGGTGGAGCAGGCCTTTCAGGCCTGCGGTAAGGGCGATGGGAAAAATGGCGGCTTCAGCCACTGCGGTCGGGTCCTTGACTACGCTTAGGATTTCGGCTGCAGGCTTCCCCGTTCGACTGCGCTCAGGGTCACGCCTGCGTGCGCCTCAACCTTGCCGACACTTGGTTTCGCGGCTATCATTCCCCGCATGATCAGATCGATAATGTTCGCGATTCTTGCGGCTACGGCTACCGCGCAGAGAGGTCAACTCAAGAGCCAGGTCGAGTCTGTCTTTCCCGAGGCTCAAGCCTGGTATCTGGACCTGCATCAGCATCCCGAGCTTTCCGGGCATGAGACGCAGACCGCGGCAGCTCTGGCCGATCGCCTGCGTAAGCTTGGTTACGAAGTGACGGAGCATGTCGGCGGCACCGGCGTCGTGGCTGTCATGAAGAACGGCGCTGGGCCAACCGTGATGCTGCGCACCGAACTCGACGCATTGCCCGTGGAAGAGCAGACCGGACTTCCTTACGCGAGCAAGGTTCGCGCGAAAGATGACAACGGCCGCGACGTCCCGGTGATGCACGCCTGCGGACATGACGTACACATGGCTACGCTCTTCGGCACGGCAGCCATCATGGCCAAGACCAAAGACACTTGGCATGGGACGCTGATGCTGATCGGCCAACCCGCGGAAGAGACCATCACCGGCGCCGACAAAATGGTGAAGGATGGGCTATTCACCAGGTTCCGCAAGCCGAACATCGGCGTAGCCATGCACGACGAGAACGGAATCGCCGCCGGCCAGGTTGGAGTGACGCCCGGATACTCGAAGGCCAACGCCGACTCACTGCGCATCACTGTTTACGGCAAAGGCGGGCACGGAGCGCGACCGGAGTCGACAGTCGATCCGGTGCTGATTGCGGCGAGCATCGCCGTGAGATTGCAATCGATCGTCGCCCGCGAGATTCACCCCGGCGACGCAGCAGTCATCACCGTGGGCTACATTCAGGCGGGGACCAAGAACAACATCATTCCCGATCAAGCTCAGATGGGGCTGACCGTGCGTTCGTATAAGCCTGAGGTCCGGCAGCATCTGTTAACCGCCATCGAACGCGTGGCCAAGGCTGAAGCCGAGGCCGGCGGCGCGGAGAAGATGCCACTGATCGAAAAGTACGAATCGACGTCGGCCGTGTATAACGATCCGGTTCTCACGCAGCACTTGTCGGGGGTGCTGGAGTCGGTGGTCGGCAAAGGGAATGTGATTCAAGAAGAGCCGTTGATGACGTCGGAAGATTATTCGGTTTACGTCGAGCAAGGCATTCCGTCTTTTTATTTCACGCTGGGCGTGGCCGATCCACAGAAACTCGCCGCCGCGCACGCCAGCCACAAAGAACTGCCGTCCAACCACTCGCCACTGTTCGCTCCTGTGGTGGAGCCGGCGTTGCATACCGGCATCGCTGCGGAAGTCAGCATCTTGAGGGATTTGCTGAAAGGCAGCACTGCGGATGTGGCGAAGATAACGGAGCACCGGGCGGGCAACTGACTGGGCGGCACTCTTGCCTGTGCCGAAGGGTCCTTCTCGAGGAAGCAAGCACCGGCAGGAGTGCCGGTGCCACACGAGTTTGGTCCTTTCCGTTTCAACCTGCGCCGCAGGTCCGTGGCTCAGGATGACACGTTTGTATCGTGAAACATCAATCTGCGTTGATCAGCGTCATCAGCGGCTCGTCCTTTGCTTCCTCTTCCATAAACGCAAAGGCGTCCTGCACGACGCTGCACATCCACACCGGCGCAAATGAAAGCCGATGCAACGGAGTCGGGCCGAACTCTTTGAGCGCGGCCAGATGTTTCGGCGAGCGATAACCTTTGTTCGACGCCAGATCGTACTGTGGGTAAACCGGATCCCAGCGGCGGATCATCTCGTCGCGGGCGACCTTGGCGATGATCGAGGCCGCGGCAATCGAAATGGAAAGGGCGTCACCGTGGATGATGTTGGTCTGCGTGCAGTCCCAGTCGACGCGAACCGCGTCAATCAAGAGATGATCGGGAGCCGGCACAAGCTGCTCGATGGCCCGGCGCATGGCGAGAAGCGAGGCCCAATAAATATTGAGCTGATCGATACGAGCGACATCGACGGCGGCAACGGCACAAGCGATAGCGTGCTCCTTGATGCGCTCGGCCAGCTTCTCGCGAGTCGCCTGATCAAGCAGTTTGGAATCGCGCAGCCCTTTGATCCGGTAGTCCGGTTCCAAAATTACCGCAGCGGCAACGACCGGGCCGAACAGCGAGCCGCGCCCTACTTCGTCCACGCCCGCGATCAGCCTGGCTCCTGCAGCCTGAGCGAGCTTCTCAAATCTTTGCGTGCACTTCAGGCGCTTGAGCAAGCGCATCTTCATAGTGCCCGCCGAGTAAGGCACTCCCGTTGCAGGATTGATAGGGACTGGAACTTTCTTCCGCTTTTTGCGGCGGGCTTTGGTGGAGGCAGCCATCGGCCTAAGAATAACGCAAGACAGGGGCGAATCAACGCTAATTGCGCGAATTGAGAATTAGCAATTCGCGACCGTTCGCGTGCATTCGCGGCTGAAGATCTTCGACGGTAAACCGCCGTCGAAGCTACGCCGGTTCCTGCGTCTCAGTGGTCGCTGCGACGGTTTCCTGGGGACGCTCCACTTCCCGCAGGCGGGCCGCTTTGCCCTTCAGCGCGCGCAGGTAGAACAGTTTAGCGCGACGCACCTGATTCGAGCGCACAACTTCCACCTTGTCGATCACTTTCGAATTGAATGGGAAGATGCGTTCCACGCCTTGGCCGAAGCTGACTTTGCGCACCGTGAAGCTGCCACCGGGGCCGTTGCGCCGCGAGATCACCGTGCCCTCAAAAGCCTGCACGCGCTCTTTGTCGCCTTCTTTGATCTTTACCTGCACCCGGACGGTGTCACCGGGATTGATGGCCGGGATGTCCTTGCGCTGCAGCTTGGCAGCGAGTTTTTCCATGATGGGATGTTGTGACATAGATTCCTCTTCAATACCTCTCTGTTTCAGTAAGCAATTAGCAATTAGCAAAACTCGTCGACGCACGATTCGTCGCAACCCGACGCATGATCGGCCATCTGTACCTGGCGTAATCGTCAACATCTCCGATGCTCCTGCTAATTGCCATTTGCTAACTGCTATTTGCTTTTTTTATCTCCGCCAGCAGCTTTCTATCTTCCTCGCTCAACTGCTCCGCCGCCAGCAGGTCGGGCCGATTGCGCAGCGTTTTTTCCAGCGCTTTGCTCCGGCGCCATTTGCGAATCTGCTCGTGGTTGCCGCCGATCAGCACTTCCGGCGCCGCCATGCCGCGAAACTCTGCCGGGCGCGTGTAGTGCGGGTAGTCGAGCAATCCGCCGCTCGCGCACGTGCTATCCGGGCCGCCGGCTTTCATATTCAAACCTGCAGTCGTAAAACTTTCCTGCCGGGCGGAAGCCTCGTTGCCCAGCGCGCCCGGTATCAGTCGCGCTATCGTGTCCACGATCACGGCTGCGCCCAGCTCGCCGCCGCTCAAAACGTAATCGCCGATAGAGATCTCGCGATCGGCCAGTCCCTCGGCCACGCGCTCGTCCACGCCCTCATAGCGACCGCAAATTAATACGATGCGTTCCAGCGTCGCCAGCTCTTGCGCTGTTGTCTGCGTGAACAGCTCACCCTGCGGCGAAAGCAGAATCACAGTCTCAGCTTTGACGCGCGGCTTCTTCAGGCGTTCCTCGCGCGACGCCAGGCCCAGCGATTCCACGCATTGAAACAGCGGTTCCGGCTTGAGCACCATGCCTTCTCCGCCGCCGAACGGCCGATCATCCACGGTGCGATGCTTGTCCGTGGTGAAACCGCGCAGATCGTGAATCGAGATTTCAATGAGCTTGGTTTCGCGCGCCCGGCGCACGATCCCGTAATCCAGCGGCCCGCGAAAAAAGTCCGGAAAAATCGTTACGATTTCGAACTTCATCAGCGACCCTTACCAAAAGCCTTTTCAGCCGCGAATATACGCGAATCCCGCGAAATTGCGGCCCAGCCTTCCTTCACTCGCGCCCTTCGCGTTGATTCGCGGCTAATCTTTCTTGGGCTGGCTTTCACCTCGCGTTGGCGCTTCGAGCTCCAGCAACCCTTGAGGCAGCTTCATGTGCACTTGCTTACGCTCCAGGTCGATGTGTTCAACAAACTCGGCGGCAAAGGGAATCAAAATTTCCTTCTCGCCCTTCACCACCAGGAGCGGCGCTTCGCCGCTGCCGAACTGCACGTTCTCAATCCGGCCGATCTCACGGTTCGAATCGCTCACGATGCAGCCGATCAGGTCGCTTACATAGACCGAATCGCCGGCCAGCTCCGCGCGTTCCGCGCGTGGGATCTGAATCTCCGACCCGATCAGCGTCTCGGCCTGGCTAATGGAATCCACGCCGGCAAACTTAAACACCACGCCGCCTTTGTGGAACCAGTGATCTTCGACTTCCAGCTCCGATCGTTGATCCAGCCGATCAAGAGCGAATAACCGCTTGCGGGTAGCAAAGCGCTCGGGGAAATCCGTCAGGAGCACGGCTGCAACCTCACCCTTGCGTCCTTGCGTCTTCGTCACCTTGGCGACGGTGACGAACATCCCTTGGTCCCCCTGGCTGCGCGGCGGCATTTTGGTCACTCATGGCGGACTGTTTTGCTTCACGCGGGCTTAGGGCACGCTCTAACACGAGCGCCCATTTTGCTGCACGGCGCGGAGGTCAGTCTTCTTCGATGATCTCCAGGGTGTAGCGCTTCTTCAACTTCATGCTGGCCGCGCCCAGGATCGTGCGGATGGACTTGGCGGTCCTTCCCTGTTTACCGATGACCTTGCCCAGATCCGTTTGCGCCACGCGCAACTCCAACACCGTGGCATCGCCGTCTTCCACCTCAGTTACCTGAACCTCTGCCGGAGCATCCACCAGCGCGTGGGCAATCTGCTCCACCAGGGAACGCATGTCGCCTGCCGTCTCCGTCATAAGGCCTTCCTTGTTTATCTGCTTGGGGCCGATGCACCCTCGATCCGTCTTTCCCAGGAGACCTGACTTCTCTACGTTATTTAGGCTGCGGTACCGGTTGTGGCTGGCGCTGGTGACTTGGAGAGCAGGCGGCGAACCGTATCGGAAAGCTGCGCACCCTTGGAAACCCAGTAATCGATGCGGTCACGCTTGAAGTCGATGGTTGCGGGGCTGGTGCGCGGATTGTACAAACCCACGATCTCCACCGAGCGCCCGTTGCGTGCGCGCTCCTTGTCAATCACCACCACGCGATAATAAGGCTGCTTGCGCGCACCAATGCGCGCCAGTCGTATCATTAACACTTTTGCTTTGGGTCCTTTCTAGTTGGGCCCGAAAAACCCGGGCAAGTGGTTATTATCGCGTAAGTTAAGGGGGATTGGCAAGGCGGGACGCCCTGGAGGCTAGGTTGACCAGAAAGCCTTCCAATCCCAGGCGCTTTCAAACCTAATCCACTTGGATGGCAGCGGCCTTCTCGCAACGCCGACGAATTACGGACAGGATGTTGCTCTGCAGGTCCGCCATCACCGCGTCCGTCCAAAGATGGGCGTACCAGTTGAAGTCGGTGGACAGGCGGTGCTGGCTCGATAGATGCACCCGCGTAATCCCATTGCCTAGGGGTTCCAGGCGGTACTCGCCGCGCAGCACGTCGAAGTAAGGGCCGCCCACCGTAACGTGCTCGTCTAGGGTCTCTTTCGGAACGCGATCGGCGCGGATGGAGAAAGCCAAACGACGCTCGGGCTCCCAGGTATCCACCGTTTCGATAAACAATACCCTGCCCTCAAAAGACGCTTCCCGCACCCCGCCAACGCCTTCGTTGGACAAAGTCGCCTCTATCGGATCCGGGAACCCGATAAGGCGGCTCCAGGAAGGAGGGAGTTCGTCCTTGCGGATCGCTGGAACACGTTCGATGTTTTGCCAGACAACAGACGGCGAGGCGTGAATGTCAATGACATTTTCTACTCTGCGCGTCTCCAGCTGGTAAAAAACCCGGCCTTCCCAGGGAACCATGAGGAAAGGTAGGACTGCGACGCAAGCTACCGTAAGGCCCTTGGAGGCACGCGTCCTGAGAAAACGAGCTGCCAAGCCGCCCAACAAGCCGCCAAAGCTGGAAAGCACCAGGCCGATCGGCGCAAACATGACAACGCATATGAAGCCTTCGAGCAGCGCCAGCATCATGCCTACCAGAGCGGCCACCAGTGGCGCCCACGGCAGCAGGAACCAGATCCATAGCCGCTGCGCCTGCTTCCTCTCCGTGTAAAACACCGCAAGGAAGCCTAATGCCAAGGGCATGAAAAGAATGAAGCCTATCGTCATGATCAGGTAATCGCGACCAAGAAGGCTGGCAGCCGCCCGAATTGCGAGGCCATACAAAAGCCCTATTGCCCCACCGGCTGGGAGCAGCCACCGAGTGCGCAGGTCTGCCTTGACGTTTGAATGAGTCATTTTTCTAAACATTATTGAACGCGTTCAAGATAGAGTGATTCGCGCCACGTTGTCAAGCAAATTATTGAACATGTTCATGTAGGCATTCCTCAGGGTCGCTTCCGGACCCGGGAGAGCTTCGGCGGATAGCGGATATATGACGGACGAGCCCCGCTGAAAACGCCAGCAATCTTTCGCGTCCCGCTGCACAACACTCACATCTAAACTGCGATTGTCACCTGCCCTTGTATTGGAGCCCGAGCTGTGAAGGCCTCGAATCGACGTGCATCGCGAGAACGGGCGGGCGGAAGTAGCGTTTGCCGTAAAGGCCCTCTCCCGGCGACAATGTCCGCCATGCGATTCCAAGCCAAGCGGTTCACTCGCGCGCTCATTTGCGGCTCTCTGCTAATGTTCGCTGGGCAAAACCTTCAGTCTGACACTCGGCCGCTTCCCCAGGATCAGGGGGCATTGCATCTGTATCAGCTGCTGACCAAGCTGAAGACCACCGGACGGCTGATGCAGGTGGTTGCCCACCCGGACGATGAAGATGGCGGCATGATGACGCTGGAAGCCCGCGGCAAAGGGGTGAGCGTTTTGCTCTTTACCGTCACCCGCGGTGAGGGCGGGCAAAACAAGTTTGGGGCCGAGAGTTCTGACGAGTTGGGCATTCTCCGTACCCTGGAACTTCTGCAGGCGGACAAGTACTACGGCGTGGAGCAGCGGTTTAGCAGCGTGGTGGATTTCGGGTACTCCAAAACCGCGGAAGAAACCTTCAACAAATGGCACGGGCATTACGTTGCCCTGGGCGATCTGGTGCGCGCCATCCGCACCTTCCGGCCTGATGTTCTGACCAGCCGCTTCAGCGGTACACCGCGCGATGGCCACGGCAACCACGAAGCCTCCGGTGTCCTGACCCGCGAGGCTTTTCGCGCCGCCGCCGATCCTAACCGCTTTCCCGAGCAGATCAAAGAAGGACTTCTACCCTGGCAGGCCAAGAAACTGTACCTGGGCAATCCTCCGGGCATGTTCGCGGGCGGCAATGTCGCTGACGATGCTTACACCGTCAAGCTGAACACCGGAGAATACAGCCCGCTCCTCGGCATGTCCTACCAGCAGTTCGCGCTCGAAGGACTAGCTCACCAGACTTCGCAGGGGACCGGCGGCATCCGCGTGCCGCCGGGCAATCGGTACCAGTACTACAAGCTGGTGGATTCCGTGCTTGCACCCAAAGCTGCGGGCGAGCATGAGAACGATTTCTTCGACGGGATCGATACCTCGCTCGGCGGATTGAACCTAGTGCCTGGCAACCAAAGAGGCAGTGTCCCTGACACCTCGGGGTTAGCGGCAATCTCCAAACGCGTGGAGGAGGCGAGCAAGCTGTTTTCGATGCAGGATCCTTCGGCTTGCGCGCCGGCATTGATGGCAGGGCTGGCGGAAACAAAAAAGCTAATCGAATTAGTAGAGAAGTCCGATCTTAACGCCCAAAGCAAAGAGCACTACCTAACGCCGCTGCTCACCAAGCGCGATCAGTTCGAACAGGCTGCGAACGAAGCTCTTGGCGTCTTCTTTGAAGTGACCGTCGACCAGCCTGGCCCGCCTCCTGCTCCATCGTATTTTCCGCGGATGGAGCAAACGATGAGTTTAGGTATTCCAGGACAGACATTCACCCTGACGGCGCGTCTTTACAACCGCGGCAAGACAGCGGTTACCCCCGGAGAGGTTCGCGTGGAAGTGCCCGAGGGCTGGAGCCAGGAAAAAATCGCGCCAGTGACCGGCATGCAGCCGTTGAACCCCAACGAAGCCTCGACAGCGCAATTCAAAATCTCAGTCCCCGAACATGCGCAATTCACGAGGCCCTATTTCACCCGCCATGATCCGGAAGCGGAGACGGTATACACCATCAGCGATCCCAAGCTGGTTACGTATCCCTGGCCGCCGTATCCGGTGCATGCCGTAGCTAGCTTTTCCGTTGCTGCAGGATCAAGCGAAGCCGGGGCCACAGCCAAAATCAAATTCGTCGACCCCGCTCTGGGACAGTCGGAACGCCCGCTTGCGGTCGGACCGCCGATTTCTGTTCTGCTCAACACACCTGTACTAGTCACGCCCGTCGGCGATCGCGCCCACTCCGAGCTCGAGGTCAGCGTCCGCAGCAACGTCGAGAAGCCCGTGCACGCGACACTGCATCTGGAAACGCCGCAGGGATGGAGGGTGGAACCGGAATCGCTCCCAGTGGATCTGGATCACGACGGCGATCTCAATACCTACAATTTCCAAATCACCATGCACGGCCTGCGCGAGGGCCGCTATCACGTAACGGCGCGCGCTGACTACGGAGGCCGGCAATATGCTGAGGGCTTTAAGGTCATCACCCGGCCTGACCTTGATTCGTTCTACGCGTACCGTCCCGCCGTCCAGACGGTACAAGCGGTCGACGTGAAGCTACCGCAACATCTCAAGATTGGCTACCTGATGGGCGCGGGCGATGAAATTCCCATCGTCATGGGGACCTTGGGGCTCGACGTGACACCCGTGAGCGCCGAGGAACTGGCTTCAGGTGATCTGAGCCGGTATGACACTATCGTGGTCGGCATTCGCGCGTACGATGTCCGCACCGACGTTCGCGAGCACAACCGGCGTCTGCTCGATTACGTGAACCGCGGCGGCACGCTGATGGTCCAGTACAACCAGAGCGTTGGCATCTTCAATCAGGGGCATTACACTCCGTATCCGGCATCGCTGAGCAGCGCCCGCGTCACCGTGGAAGAACAGCCGGTCGAGATCTTGGCGCCGGACGAGCGCGTGTTCTCTTGCCCCAACATGATCACGGCCAAAGATTTTGACGGCTGGGTGCAGGAACGTGGCCTCTACTTCATGGGTCAATGGGACCCGCAGTTCAAGCCGCTACTGGCTTGCAACGATCCTGGAGAACAGCCACAAAAGGGAGGACTTCTGCTGGCTCACTACGGAAAGGGTACCTACGTTTATTCAGGATACGCGTTCTTCCGGCAGTTACCCGCGGGAGTGCCGGGCGCGATCCGGCTATTTGTGAACCTATTAAGTGTAGGACACGAACCTGCCGCAGTCCGCAGCGCCCGGCGCGCCACCAAATGACCGAGCCGGCGCAGCCCATCCAGCTCGCTAGAGAGATCGGCCTGCGCGAAGCTACCGCGCTCAATATGATCGACATGATCGGCGTGGGGCCGTTCATTACTCTGCCGCTCATCATTCATGCAATGCAAGGTCCGCAGGCCATGCTGGGATGGATTCTGGGCGCGCTGCTTGCGATGTGCGATGGACTCGTCTGGGCGGAGCTGGGCGCGTCTTTGCCGCAAGCCGGAGGATCGTATCAGTACTTGAAGGAAAGCTTCGGCGCACAAAAACTGGGGCGTCTGATGTCGTTTCTCTTCGTGTGGCAACTTCTTTTCAGCGCGCCACTCTCGATCGCTTCCGGATGCCTGGGTATCGCTCGCTACGCGGCATATCTATGGGAACCGCTGAACCGAGTGTTTGCTGATCGAAGGTTCTCGGCGGCGCTGCCGCTGCTAGGCCAATTTGATTTTCGCGTGCTTATCAACGGCGGGACTGCCGTCGCGATGGCTAGCTGCTTGCTCGCCCTATGGTTGCTTTACCGTCGCATCTCGACGATCGGCAAGCTTTCCAAGTACCTTTGGCTCGGAGTGATTGGCACGGTGATGCTCGTGATCGTCGCCGGGCTCAGCCATTTCAATGTCGCGAGAGCGTTTGCGTTTCCGCCGGGCGCATTTCAATTGACCAGCGGATTCTTCCTGGGCATGGGCTCGGCTATGCTCGTCGCCACTTACGACTACTGGGGCTATTACAACGTTTGTTTTCTGGGCGCGGAGATCCGCCAGCCTGAGCGAAATATCCCGCGCGCCATCGTCTCTTCGATCGCTATCGTGGCCGCGCTCTACATCGTCATGAACATCAGCGTGTTGGGCATCGTTCCCTGGCAGGAACTGGATCAGGCTTCGGCTACGGAGGCCCGGTCTTATGTGGCATCGACTGTGTTGCAGCGCGCATGGGGAGGCTGGGCCGGCAGCCTCGGGGCGCTTCTGGTAATTTGGACCGCTTTCTCTTCGGTCTTCTCGCTGATGCTCGGCGCCTCGCGCGTGCCCTATGCTGCCGCGGTCGACGGCAATTATTTTCGCCGTTTTGCCCAGCTTCATCCGCAAGGCCGGTTCCCCAACGTGTCGCTGGTGACGCTGGGCTTGGTGGCAACCCTGTTTTGCCTGTTCCGGCTGCAAGATGTAATTGCCGCGTTAGTGGTCATCCGCATCTTGGTTCAATTTTTGATGCAAATCCTAGGCCTGATCTTGCTGCGCCTCCGCCGCCCAGATGTGCCGCGCCCGTTTCGGATGTATCTGTATCCTGCGCCGGCGTTTCTGGCCGCGGCAGGATTTGTATATGTCGTTTTCATGCGACCGAATTTCGCCAAGGAGATCCGTTACGCTTTGGCGATCATTGTCGTCGGCCTCGGGATCTATCTTGTGCGCTCGTGGCGACGTAACGAATGGCCTTTTGCTACGACCATGAGCGGAGCCACGGTTACATGATTCACAGCAACGATTCGACTATGATGTCTTGGCTGGCCCTGCACGTCCGCCTTTAGGAGTATTGCGTGCACGATCTTTGATCTTTGCATTTGGAATCACTGAAATGAGGAGACAAAAGGCAATGAAGCACATCCGTATACTCTGCATGTTAACTGTTCTCAGCGTTGCCGTGGGCGCCATGGCACAAGCCAAGCCCGCGCCTAGTCCGGCGCCGCAGGCACAAACCACTCCGCAGCCACCACCCACGATTGGCGGGACCGTGGATATCCAGGTCGGCATCATCGAAAAAGATATCGTCGGCGCGGCCGAGGCCATGCCGGAAGACAAATTCAATTTTGCTCCCAGCAGCCTCAACCTTACCGGCAGCGATTACAAGGGCGTCCGTACCTTTGCCCAGCAAGTCAAGCATGTGGCGACGGTGAACTTCATGCTGTGGGCGCCATTGCTCGGAGAAAAGCCGCCGATGGACATTAACAACGGCGACGGACCTGCATCGATGACGAGCAAAGCTGATATCGTCAAATACTTGAAAGACTCGTACGCGATGGGTCATCGCGCTGTCAAGACGCTGACTACCGACAACGTGGTCGAACTACTGCCGCCACCGTTTGGTCCCAGACCACTGCCCCGGCTGTTCTTCGGAACCTTTGCTGTAGCCCACGGCTTTGATCACTATGGCCAGATGGTGGAATACCTGCGCATGAACGGTATCGTTCCCCCGGCAAGCCGCGGCAACAACTAAGAGCCTGCAAACCCACGAAGCCAGAGAGCGCGGACGATTTTGGTCCGTGCTTTCTGGTTCCGAGGTGAACGCCAGTTTTTTGGTAGTGGGTCATTTGAACGGTTCCCACCTTTTCTACTCCTGCAAAAATGCCAGCACCTTGTCATTCTGAGCGCGAAGCGCGAAGAATCCCGATACTGTCTCGCGCCTGCTCAGTGCCGGGGGATTCTTCACCCGCTGAAGCGGGTTCAGAATGACAGGGCCCACGCGGCCTACTCGTCGCATAAAAACTGACCCACCAGTCTTTTCCAAGCGATTTCGTTTACAATTCCCGTGCTCGTTTGAGAAGAGGAAACTTGTTTATGAAACATCCGAGAACCTTCCTTCTGCTGTTACTCGTGGGCATCTCTGTTGGCGCACTGGCTCAGGCCTCGGGCGCTCCGGCGGCTGCGCCGACGTCGCCTGCACAGACGACCACGCAACCACCCCAGCCGCCGCCGACCATCGCCGGCATCGTCGACCGCCAGATTACCCAGCTCGAAAAACAAACCGTGGACTTGGTTGAGGCCATGCCCGAAGACAAGTTCGATTTCACCCCGACCAACCTCAACACCAAGGACAGCCGTGATCCGGTACGCAGCTTCGCCATGGAGGTCAAGCACATGGCTACCGGCAACTACGCGTTCTGGACGCCTTTGACCGGCGACCCCATGCCTGCCGGCGTCAAAGGCCCTAACGGGCCGGATGATCTCAAGACTAAAGCCGACATCGTCAAGTATCTTAAAGAATCGTTTGCGCTTGGCCACAAAGCCGCTGCCACGTTGACCAGCGACAACGTGCTGGAACAAGTGACATTCCGTCAAGGAAAAGCAGCACGGCTCTACCTGGCGACCTTCGCGGTTGAGCACGCGTATGATCACTACGGACAACTGGCGTTGTTCCTGCGCATGAATGGCATCACGCCTCCAGGAAGCCGGGTCGCGCAAAAATAATTCCTGTGCCAAACCTGAGCGAAGTCGAAGGGATCTTGTGGCACAGGCTCTCTTGCCTGTGCCCAAGTGTCCTTCTTGAGGAAGCAAGCACCGGCACTCCTGCCGGTGCCACACGATCCTGGTCACTTCCGCTTCAACGTTGACCCCGGCAGGTGCGGGCTCGGAATGACACTTGGACGTGTATTAGTGCAATACTGGCGACAACCGTGAAAGAATCTCCTCCGGCTCGGCTCTTTGTCGCCAGTCTTCGTGGATCTGAGCGAAAGAGATGGCCTCATCGGAACGAATGATGTACGCAGCTGCCAACGCTAGCTCCCAGCTGGCATCACCGTTGTAGTCAGGAAGTTTGGTAAAGATACTTTCGTACATCGCTTGCAACTCAGGCGAAACTCGATAGACCAATCCGAACTCTCGGGCGACCTGGTTGCCGGCGTCGCTGAGTACCGGAAAGCGCAGCCCATGCATATCGCGGGTCATGTAGGAGTGCTTTTGGGTCTGCGGTGAAATCGCTACCAGGGAGGCTCCGGCTGCGGCGATCCGGAAATGAATCTGCTGCAGCGCTGCCAATTGCGCGTTGCAGTAAGCGCACCAGCGCCCGCGATAAAAGACAACTACGAGCGGTCGGCTACGCAGCAAATCAGCAGAACGCCAGAGCATTCCGTCGCCATCGGGCAGTTCAAAGCTCGGAACTTGGTCACCCGACGTAAGAGCACGTTCCTGCGCCTTTGAGGCCTGTAGTTCCGCCACTGCCCGGTCGATCGTCGCCAGCCTCTCTGCGGGAACCAGAGCGCGAAGCTTGGTGGTCAGCTCTTCGAGTTGTTGGCCTAGAGACATGTGGTTTCAGAGGTAACCCGGTAATCGCTGCGATCTCAATTTAGCGGAGCACTAGGAGCGGTCCGCGTCGGTGCGCCGAGTAAGGCCCTTAGCCCTGAGCCAAAATCGGTAGTCCTGCTGTCTTGCTAAGGGCCAATGGCTAACGGCTATTGACTCGTTTTAGAAGAGCACCCGCGATACGCAACGTCGAACCACTTTAAGGCTCCGGCGAGATCTTTGTCGCTGGCCAGCTCGAGTGTGATCCAGCTTGCGTCTCGCCTCAAAGTGTTAGCGATCCTCGGATCGGCTTCCAGCAGCTTTCTTATCCGCGGCGATTTGTCGTACAACTTGAAAGCAATGGAATTCGAAGTCTCAAAACACCGGGTGCGCGGCAAGGCCGCGAAGATCGCGCCCTTGCGGTAAAACACAGTCATGCCGAACATGAAGCGAGATGTCACCGAAGGCCAGGTAAGCAACTCCGCGCCCAGCACGGAAGACCATTCCTTCATCGCATCGGAGATGCGGACGAAGGCGGGCCGGGCTTTTCTCTTCAAACGTGCACTCGCCGGCTAAGGTTAGAACTGATCATCTTATTTTTGGCTGGTCAGTTGCTTTTTCTTGCGAACCGGCGGGTGGCTGCTCGGGCTCGCGGGAACTTTCTTCTGCATCTCTTGGATCGTCTCCGTGAGCTTATCCAAATCGGTTACCTGGATGAAGGAAGGAGACGCCGGAGCGCTGCCTATGACAAAGATCGTAGGTGTTTCGCTCAGGTTGCTCTTCACCCCCAGATCGTAATCAGCCTGAACTTTGGCTTTGAGTTCCCCTTGCGGATCGATCGCGAAGGGCAGGGGAATCTTGTTGTCATCGGCAAACTTACGGGCGTATTGCGGCAGATTGCTGAGAGTGATCTGTGGCTGGTTCTTGTAGATGAAGCCGCGGAAGTCGTTTCCCAGTTTTTGCGACTTGGTATCAAAGAACCGCGCATAGATGGCGGCCTGGAACGACCACGGATGCTTGGAGAGGGGGAAATCGTGAAGGACAACGGGAACGCTGTTTGCATTTGCCGTCTCCCAAATCCTGGGATAGGCAGTCGCGCACGAAGGACACTCCAAATCTTCAAAGACCACCACCGCAACCTTCGCACCCACCGGAGGCTTGAGCTGCGAGCCATCCGCAGCGAAAGCAAGAACGGTTATCGAGAAGAAGAAGCAAAGTATCACAACCCATTTAGAAACAGTGTTCATAGGAATCCATTTCGTCCCGCTTTCGCTGGATAAACGTTATTAACACCGCCGGAGAAAGCAAGTTTTCCAAACCCCAGAGGCTAGAGACGCGTTTGTGAGAACTCAAAAAACAACTTCGTTTGACATAACATTTTGCGCTCAACAAGTTTCGTGATCGCAAAATGCGACACAAAAACCCTCTCGACGTGTCATCCCGAATCCCCGAACCCTGAGCTTGTCGAAGGGGAGTGGGTGAGGGATCGGCTCCCGCCGCATTCTGGGCCTATCAAAAACGCAGAGCAGATTCCTCGCTCCGCTCGGAATGACACTTTTCGAAAAAGGACGCCGTCTAAGCCATGCCCTGACACTTGTCGCTCTCTCAAGACCTTTTCCGCAACCTCTAAAGTCGTGCCCTGATACAAACCTACTGATTTGATCCGCGCGCATCCGTGCAAATCCGCGCTATGGGTTTTCTTTCTGACGTCATGCCCTGGTTACGAATTGGCTTTTTTGAAACATGCTCTAAATTACCCAATTACCAAATTACTCAATTACCAAATCTACTACAGTCTTGGCGGCACAACTCAAGTAGCGTCCCTCGCCGGGCTCGGTAATAATGAAGAACTACATTCCCGGGAATTTCATCCCTGCCAACTTTCGCCCGAAGCTGGCCTTGCCCATGCCTTTGAACATTTTGCGCATCTGCGCGTATTGGCGCAACAGCTGGTTGACCTCTTGCACACTCGTGCCCGAGCCACGAGCAATCCTTTTACGACGGCTGCCATTGATCAGCTCATGATGCAGGCGTTCATGCTGGGTCATTGAGTTGATGATGGCTTCCACCCGGGTGAGCTGGCTTTCGTCCACGCTGTCGGCCGCTTTCTGCATGTTGGCGAACGGCCCAACACTAGGCAGCATTTTGATCACACTCTGCAGCGAGCCCAGTTTCTTCACCTGGCGAAGTTGATCACGGAAGTCTTCGAGCGAGAAGCCATCGCCGGCCAAGGCCTTAGTGGCAAATTCGGTTGCTTTCTTCTGATCGATCTTTTCCTGAGCTTTCTCGATCAGAGTCATCACGTCGCCCATGCCCAGGATGCGTCCGACAATGCGATCGGGATGGAAGGGCTCCAAGGCGTCGTACTTTTCGCCGATGCCGATAAACTTGATCGGCTGCCCCGTCACCTGGCGAATGGAGAGCGCTGCGCCTCCGCGAGCGTCACCATCCATCTTGGTCAGCACCACGCCCGTAATCGAGAGCCTCTTGTGGAACTCGTCGGCTGAGCGGACAGCGTCTTGACCGGTCATCGCGTCGGCGACGAACAGGATCTCCTGCGGGTTGAGCAGCGCCTTGAGCGACTGCATCTCCTTCATCATGTCATCGTCAATATGCAGGCGGCCCGCGGTATCGACGATCAGAAAATTGCAGCCGCTATTCATGGCTTCGCGCCGACCTTCTTTGGCGAGGCGCTCGACGGTCGGCGTGTCGGCGAGGACCACATTGCCTTCGTACAGGTTGGCCTTGACCGCCTCAGCTACAACTTTCAACTGCTGGCGAGCTGCCGGGCGATAAACGTCGACCGAGACCAGCATCGGCCGATGTCCGCCCTTCTTGAGCCACGCCGCCAGCTTTCCCGACGTCGTGGTTTTACCCGATCCTTGCAATCCCGCCATCAGGATGACGGTTGGCGGTTGCGACGCAAACTTGAGCTTCGCCGTGTCGCGGCCGAGAACCTCGACCAGCTCGTCGTGGACGATCCTCACCACCTGCTGCGCCGGCGATAACGCAGTCATCACCTCCTGGCCGATTGCCTTCTCCTGAATGTGGTCGACGAGCTCTTTGACGACTTTGAAGTTGACGTCAGCCTCGAGGAGCGCCATGCGTATTTCTTTCAGCGCTTCCTGGATGTTCTCCGGCGTAAGCGTACCTTGGCCGCGCAGGTTCTTGAACGCTCGTTGCAGTTTTTCCTGAAGATTCTCAAACATAGAATGACGTTGAATGTGCCCGCAGAAGTCAGAAGCTTGGATTCGGGCTCACCCTTTATTTTACCGTTAGTGGGTCATTTTGACCCACTAACGAGTATCAGCGTCTAGCGATTCGCTTGCGAATCGCGGGCCTTTAGGCAGACGTTCATGTCTGGGACGGTCAACCCCAAGTAATTAAGAGGTGGCGGGTCATTTTGATAAACAGACCCGCTACCCCACGCTAGATAGCTCAGGAATGCCCGGCTCAACACCCATCGCCGCCGACGAAGTCGTCTATACTAGCTGAGCGGAGGCCGCGCATGCGCGACGCAAGCGATCACGCCCTTCTCGATCAATCTGATTGCTGGCCAGCTCTGCCCTTGGCGGACTGGAAAGAGACCTTGGCCACGCTGCACATGTGGACGCAGATCGTCGGCAAGATCAAGCTCGCTCTCACCCCCAGAGTCAATCACTGGTGGAATGTCACGCTTTATGTCAACCCGCACGGTCTGACCACCTCTCTGATTCCTTACGGCAAGCGCGCGTTTGAGATGGAGTTTGATTTCGTAGGTCACCAACTCATCATCCGAACCACTGACTCCGCCACAAAAACCGTGGCCTTGGCGCCGCGGTCGGTGGCTGACTTCTATCACGAAGTCATGGCCTCTTTGGACGCGCTCAATATCGACGTCAAGATCTGGACGATGCCCGTCGAGGTCCCCGACCCCATTCCCTTCGAGCAGGATAAAATCCACGCCGCATACGATCGGCAACACGCCGAGCGCTTGCGGCGTGTCTTGGTCTCGATTGATGATGTGTTCAAAGTCTTCCGCGCGCGGTTTATCGGCAAGTCCAGCCCGGTACACTTCTTTTGGGGCGGATTTGATCTGGCCGTGACGCGGTTCTCCGGGCGGCGCGCGCCCGAACGCAATGATCCCGATCCGATTCTGCGCAGGATCAACCGCGAAGCTTATTCCCACGAAGTTATCAGTGCCGGCTGGTGGCCGGGCGGAGGAGCGGTACAGGATGGTAGTTTTTATTGTTATGCCGCTCCTGAGCCCAAAGGTTTCTCTCAGCAAACGGTTCGACCGGAGAAAACGTGGTACTCCAAGGATATGGGCGAGTTCTTTTTGATGTATGACGATGTTCGCAACGCCAAGTCGCCCAGCACGACGCTGCTGGATTTCATGCAAAGCACCTACGACGCAGGCGCGACGCTGGCGCAGTGGGACCGGGAAGCACTGGAACGCCCGCTTCAACCCGCCGCAGGCGCGGCTTAGGAGGTTCGAATGGCCAAGGCATGTTCACATTTCGCACATATCAAGCTCACCACTACCGACCAGGATGTTTGTGAGGAGTGCATTCAGCTCGGCGACACCTGGGTTCACCTGCGCCTATGCACGGAGTGCGGCCACGTCGGCTGCTGTGATTCTTCCAAGAACAAGCACGCCACCAAACACTTCCACAAGTCCAAACACCCGGTCATTCGCTCCATCGAGCCGGGTGAGAGCTGGACTTGGTGCTACGTCGACGAAATTATGGGTGACCTGAGCCGGGCCTCCTAATTCACCGCTTCGCTATCCAAGGATTAGGAGAAGAATCGATGGCGAAGAAAGAGCTTTCCGGCTTCCGCGGCAGGGTCAGCGCCCAGCCCAGATTTCAACAAACTGCCGGCCAGATCCAGGCCTACGGCACGGTCACCCATTTTCCACCGCTCGAACTGGATTCCCCCGTGCGGTTGGAGATGACCGAGCAACTCAATCAACTGCTGGCTGATACCATGACCCTTCGCGACCTGTATAAAAAGTCGCATTGGCAGGTTTCCGGGCCGACTTTCTATCAGCTGCATCTTCTTTTCGACAAGCATTACGACGAGCAATCCGAATTGGTCGATTCATTGGCCGAACGAATTCAGTTGCTGGGCGGGGTAAGCATCGCGATGGCCGCAGATGTGGCGGAGACCACACAGATCAAACGCCCGCCCCGCGGCCGCGAGGAAGTCCCGGTGCAGCTCTCGCGCTTGCTGGATGCACACCAGATCGTCATCCGCGAGTGCCGCGTGCTGGCGCAGCGCGCCTCCAAACTAGGTGACGACGGGACCAACGATCTGGCGGTTAGCGATGTTCTTCGCACCAATGAGCTTCAGGTCTGGTTCCTAAGCGAGCATTTGGTCGACATGCCGTTGGTGAGAGCCGTGGAACCGGAAAAGCAGAAGAAGAGCGCATAAAGGACAAACGGTTTGTATCAGGGCACGAGCCAGCCCATGCCGTAAGCGACAAGAAGAAATCGGCTTTAGCCTCTGCGGGTCTTGTTCTTGAGCGAATAGCCTGATCGCGCATGATCGGATCCTACAGTTGGTGCTGCAGACTTTGCTTTGGTCCTGTGCTTGGTGTAAAAGCGTCAAGGCGCAGAGAACTGGGAAGGCAGGGTTGCCCTTGGGTGGTGAAGCGGGCCCGAATATCCCTTCGGGCCCGTGGGTTCGGGAATTCAATTCACCGGCTACGGGAAAACCGAGAACAGATCGCTCAGATCATTCTCGTTTGCCGCGTCTCCCAAGAAAGGAGCAACGCCGAAGATTTCCTCGAAGGTGCGCAGGGTTGAGCCGTGGGTATAGTGCAGCGTGTTCTGGAAACCGTTGCCTTTCGCAAACGGCGAAAGGACGATCATCCCGATAGGGCCGTCTCCGGTGGCAGCTTCGTCCCAGGTGATGAAGACCGCGCCGGCGGTTTTGAACACTGTGGAGTTCAGGATCGTGGGCAGGTTTTGGGAAAGCCAGGTATCGCCCTGTTCGATCTGGTTGTGGATAGGTTTGCACCGGTCGTGCATGTCATTACACAAATTAGGAGTAATAAAGTTGTATTGGGCCACGTTGTTGTTGGCGATGTCCGTAGCCAATTCGGTGAACGGGCGAACGTGGCTGATGCATTCAGTGGAGTTCGGGTTCTGATTGGAGCTTACGTCGTCAAAGTAAACAAAGGGATCGTGCTTCACAGCGTATTCGCCGACATTGGTAAGCGGGCAGACCGTGCCGGAAATTCCCTCTTGGTACGCCTTCCAGGTGAAGCCGGCATTTTGCACCAGGGTTACGAAGTGCTGGGTCGTGGTTTGGGAGTTCACGCTGGGCGGGTTGTCATCGAGAATGCCGAAGTTCGTGCCGGCTTCCAGCCACAAATAGTTAGGCAGGCTGGGGTGAATCGCCGGCGGGTTGAAGTATTGCTCGGCGTGGGAGGCCATGGGCAGCAAGGTGTTGTTGATGTACGGCGCATCTTTGCTGCCGAGGATCTGCGACCAATTGTGGTTTTCCATCAGGATGATCCACACCGTCTGGATGTGTCCGGGAGCTGCTGTCGCCGCCTGCGCGGCTGCGGGCACAGGTAACGCAAAGAGCAGAAGTCCGAATGCTAAAACAATCAAAACGAGTCGCGAAACTTTCATCGTGTTCTCCATTCTGAGTTCGATTCTCGGATCAAACGAAGTGGCGCTTACCCCAGACAATTAGTCTAGGGAATACACTGTGAAAAGGGCGTGAAACCGCCGTTAAATTTTTGCGGAGGTCGGTCAGCGGGTCACGCGTGAGGTGTGAGTTGTTCGTGTTTCGGAATAACACAATGAACTGGGTCTTTGGAGCGATTCCACAAATCGTGGTAAGCCGATTCGGAATAGACTTAAATTTTACATTTTAAATCTGCATTCTCCGCGCCTCCGTGTCTCCGTGGTGAGATTCCTCGCCCTAATCCAGCTCGCGAATCTCCTTTTTCCCCGAGAACACAGCCCAGCACCCACCTAGTGCGACCGCCGACATGCCTGCGATCGCGTGTGCGGGGCTGATGCCGCGAGCCAATAATCCCGCGATCAAGCAGCCGATCGGCGGCAATCCCAGGAAAGCGGTTGAGTAGATGCTCATCACGCGGCCGCGCATCGATTCTTCCGCCACGTGCTGGAGAAGCGAGTTGATGGTTGCGACCATGATGACCATGAAGTAGCCGGCGGCCATCAACAGCAATCCCGAGAGAGGAAAGCTTCGCGAGAACGTGAACAGTATGATCGCGAGGAAAAAACCACTGCCGGCGCGGATCACGAACCGCCCGCGGTAGCGAATCTTGGTGCGGTAGGCTATGGTGATCGCGCCAAAAAAAGCTCCCAGGCCGGAGCAGGCCATCAGCAGGCCCAGGCCGCGCTCGTCGCTGTGCAGGACGTCGCGAGCAAAGTACGGGACAAAGACCAGGTAAGGCACACCCAGCAGGCTGGTGATCGCGGTCAGAATTACCAGCGGTCCCATGAGTTTGTGGCGGAAAGCGTAAACGAAGCCTTGTTTCAGCTTGTCCCAGAGATGGCCTTCAGGCGGGCTGTCGCGCCGGGGATAGCGGATCTGCGTGAGCACGAAGATCACCGCCAGGAAGCTCAAGCCATTGAGAAAGAAATTCCCTGCAACGCCGACCATGGCCATGGTCAGGCCGCCAAGAGTCGGTCCCAGCACGCGAGACATGTTGAACTGCGCGGAGTTCAGCGCAATAGAGTTGGTCAGATCCTCGCGCGGGACCAGCCGCGGCACCAGGGCTTGATAGCTGGGGGTGTTTAGCGCCATGGCAATGCCGGTAATGAGCGCCAGGACCAAGATTTCGTGGGGCGTGATGTTGTTGGGGTTGTAGGCCAGAGCAGCCATGATGAAGGCCGAGGCCATCATGGCGGATTGCGTGACGATCAGCAGCTTGCGGTTGTTGACGTGATCGGCGATCACGCCGCCGATCAGAGCGAACAGCAAGATAGGGATGGTCGAGGCGAAACCGACCATGCCGAGCCAGAAAGCCGAGTTGGTCTTTTGCAACACCAGCCAGCCTTGAGCTACGTTCTGCATCCAGGTGCCGATGTTAGAAAGAAAGTTACCCGCCCAGAAGAGCCGGAAATCGCGATGGCGCAGCGCGCGGACGAAATGTGGTAACTCGATCGCCGAGATGCCGGTAGCGTCATCGATCGAGACTTCCGGAGCGCCGTCCGTGGCCGACGCGACCGAGCCGCCGTTAACGTGCAGTGCAGCATCTTCCGTCTGCGGAAGCCCAGCGTCGCTCTCGTTCATGTCCGTATTGCCGGCCAATTGCGCGGAGCCCTCATGCCCATTTCGGTAATCGTGCAGTTTGGCTGGAACGCTCGTGGAGCACAGCCCGGGGTCCCCGGCAAGCCCGGTTTTGGCTTGCTGGGGTGGAGGCGCCCCCGGCTGTGCCTAGCCTTGAAAACGCAGGCGAGGGCGCCTGCGCCACATGTGATCGGTCATGAAGAGTGCCAAACTGCAACACTACCCGATTCGGATAAATACTATTCTATAGTGTAAGCTTTCTGGTTTCGCCACGTCGGCACACGCAATAGGAGACCAAAGTTGAAACGCGCGCGATTGATCGCTATTTTGCTCATTCTTGTTCTCACCACCTTAGCCCAGAGTTCCGACGCACCGGTGGTGGTCTTCGGCTTCCACGATTTCTCCAAGCAGTATCAGTGGGACGAAAAATTTTTGGCCGTGCCCAGCCCGCAGCGAGCCGAAGAACATCTCAAGGTCCTCACTTCAGCGCCGCACATTGCCGGATCGCCGGAAGACAAGAAGACGGCCGAATACGTCGCGCAGAAGTTCAGGGAAGCCGGGTTGCAGACTGAGATCGTCGAATACAGGGTCTGGATGAACCGGCCGGCCGAAGTCAGTGTGCGTGTGACCGCGCCGGCCAACGTGAAGATGAACGGCCCCACGCGCGAACGTGTCGACGGCGATTCTCTCCCGGATGATCCTCGCGTGGTCATGCCGTTCAACGGCTCCTCGCCTTCCGGCGACGTGGAAGCCGATGTGGTTTACGCCAACTACGGTCGCCCTGAAGACTTCAAAAAGCTCGACGACTTGAAGATCGATGTGCGCGGCAAGCTGGTGATCGTCCGCTACGGCGAAAACTTTCGCGGCGTGAAGAGCTTCATCGCAGAAGAGCATGGCGCAGCCGGTGTTCTCATCTACTCCGATCCCGTTGACGACGGCTATTTCCGTGGCGACGCCTATCCCAAAGGGCCTTGGCGCCCGGAGAGCGGCGTGCAGCGTGGATCGATCCAGTACATGTTCAACTATCCGGGCGATCCCACCACGCCGGGCTTTGCTTCCGTGCCGGGACTGCCCGACTCGCAGCGCGTGTCTCCCGAAAAAGCTACCGACATGCCGAAGATTCCAACCACGCCAATCTCTTACGGCGATGCCAGGCCGATCCTGGAGAATCTTGGCGGGCCGGAATCACCGCGCGAATGGCAGGGCGCGCTGCCATTCACTTATCACGTCGGTCCGGGACCGGTGAAGGTCAAGCTGCACTTGAAGCAGGAGTACCACTACTTCCCGATCTGGGACGTGATCGGCAAGATTCCGGGCGCCAAATATCCTGACGAGTGGGTGGTGCTCGGCAACCATCGCGACGCCTGGGTCTACGGCGCAGTCGATCCCAACAGCGGCACGGCAGCGATGCTCGAAACCGTGCACGGACTGGGCGAGCTGATCAAGCAGGGCTGGAAGCCGGACCGCACCATCGTCTTCGGCAGTTGGGACGCGGAAGAAGAAGGCCTGATCGGCTCGACTGAGTGGGGCGAACAGAACGAACGTCCGCTGGCGCGCGCGGCCGCCTATTTCAACCTCGACGTCGCGGTCTCAGGAACAAATTTCAACGCCGCAGCGGTCCCCAGCTTGAAGGGATTCGTGCGTGACGTAACCAAGTTCGTTCCCAGCCCCAAAGGCGGCATGCTTTACAACGTCTGGAAGGACGACAAGGCGAAGCAGGGAGAACGTCGCTCGCCGGACTCCAACCAGAACCGCGCGCCTAACGCAAAGGTGGAGAACGATGTTCCCGTCGGCGACCTGGGCAGCGGATCGGACTACAGCGTCTTCATCCAGCATCTGGGCATTCCCTCGGCGGACATGACTTCCAGCGGTCCGTACGGCGTGTATCACTCGGCATTCGACAACTTCAACTGGTTCAAGAAATTCGGTGATCCCACATTCGTCTACGAACAGGAGATGGCGCGCGTATTGGGCTTGGAAGCTTTGCACATGGCCTCCGCCGATGTTTTGCCGTACGACTACGAACTTTACGGTAGGGAGATCGGCGCCTACATCGATACCGCCAAGAACAAAGCCACGCAGATGCTGGGCGCGGTAGCGCCCGATTTCAGCAAAGCCTCCGAAGCAGCCAAGCGCTTCACCAGCGCCGGAGCCAAGATTCTGGCTGCACAAAAGAGCGCGCCGCAGAACGAAGCCGCTGCCAAGCTCAATCAGGTTCTCATTACGGCCGAGCGGTCGCTGCTGCTGGACAAAGGTTTACCGAACCGTCCCTGGTTCCGTCACTCGATCTACGCTCCCGGTCAGTACACCGGATACGCAGCGGTGGTGATACCCGGAGTCAACGAGGCCATCGACGCCAAGAACGCCCAGGTTACCGGCGAGCAGCTTCACGCGCTAACCGATGCGCTCAATCGCGCCGCGGCGGTGTTGGAGGGATACGAGGCCGGAAAATAGCTTCTTCTGAAATCCCGAACCCTGAGCTTGGCGAAGGGGAGGGATCCCTATTACCACAAAGGACACGAAGGAACACAAAGGAGAGAATGATGGACACGATCATCACAGTCGCGGCCACTTTCCGAACCAGTTGGGGCGGCGATTTCTTATCTCCTGTGGATGAGGTCTATATAGGATCAGCGACGGAATAAGCAGTTTATCGAATTGCAATTCGTGCTCCGTCAAATTCTTCGTTGCGATATGGATCCCTCCCCTTCGGCAAGCCCAGGGTTCGGGATTTCAGAGAAAAGCCTCATGAGAGACAATAAGCTCATGACCGGCGTACGCATGGATAAATGGCTTTGGGCCGCCCGATTTTTCAAGACACGAGCTCTAGCGGCGCGCGCCTGTGAGCTCGGCAGGATTCAGTCCAACAAACAGCCTGCTAAACCGGCTCGCGAAGTGCGAGTGGGCGATCTCCTGCAGGTCCGCACCGAGGCTAACGATTTTGAAGTGGAAGTGCTCCTGCTCGGCGAGGTGCGAGGTCCGGCATCGGTTGCGCAGACGCTCTACAAAGAGACTGACGCCAGCCGCGTACTGCGACAAAAGGCGGCTGAAGAGCGTAGATCCATGATGCATTTCACTCCCGCGCCGAGCGGTAGACCTTCGAAGCGTGATCGGCGCAAGATCATCCAGTTTCGCGGAGAGCGTGGGCGCTAGCCATTCTCGTTGGCGGCATAAACCAAACCCTTCAACACGGAGGAACGGAGTAAACGGAGGACTTGTAGCGTGTTGCAACGAGACCGGATTTCCTACATCGGCGCAACAAGTGTTTCTATACCTACCTCCGCTGCCTCCTTTCCTCCGTGTTGAAGGTTTTTCCCCGGTTCGCATGACACCTTCCTCAAAAAAAGATGCTGCACGTGTCGATCTGGCGATCGCTCGTTCGCCGTGTCTATAGAGCCTGGGAACAAGCCGGTCCTACCCGGCTAAGCCCAGCTCAAACCGGAATATTAAGACAGGAGAGACGAAGATGAGAGTCATGGTGATCGTGAAAGCGACCAAAGATTCGGAGGCGGGTGTGCTTCCCAGCAAGGAAATGCTTACCGAGATGGGTAAGTTCAACGAGGAGTTGGTGAAGGCGGGCATCATGCTGGCGGGCGAAGGGCTTCAAGCCAGTTCGAAAGGCAAGCGCGTCAAGTTTGCAGAAGGAAAGCGCGCGGTGATCGAGGGGCCGTTTACCGAGACGAAGGAGCTGATCGCCGGCTTCTGGCTGTGGCAAGTCCGCTCGATGGAAGAGGCGGTCGAGTGGCTGAAGCGCGCCCCGTTCACTGAGGGAGACGAAGTGGAAATTCGCCGGGTGTTTGAGGCCGAAGACTTCGGCGCGAACCTGACCCCCGAACTCAGAGAGCAGGAAGCCCGGT
>Ga0209648_10000456_pt1 | contig 31131 bp, 28 predicted proteins | sample GraSoi2013_115cm_FD_185830 | JGI IMG/M metagenome (GOLD analysis project Ga0209648, IMG submission 185830) | Grasslands soil microbial communities from the Angelo Coastal Reserve, California, USA - Sample 9_17_2013_115cm (SPAdes) (version 2) | ecosystem: Environmental > Terrestrial > Soil >...
CTGCCAGTCCAAAGTGGCGCGCTCTGCCCCGGCCGGACGGCGCCGCGGATCGCGGGGGCCAGGGCACACGTAATCCGCGGCGCTGACGAGCCGACCGCGCGACCGGGACCGGGCCGGGCGAATGTGCCCGTGTGTTTTGGACACGCGTGGCATGAGCGCCGTCCATGGCGTGCGGAGGGGCCATTGGGAGCCGGGAAACAGTCCAAGATCCGCAACTGTGTCAATCTGCCTGCAAAATAGGGGCCCGTCTCGAAACAAGCGTTGTTCATGTGCACGAATTCGGGCCGTGGCCAGGACGCCTGGGCATCGAGCCGACGGGTTGTCCTCTGCGAGCCCATAGCGCAGGCAGATTGACACAAAAGCGGATCATGAGTGCACGGGAAAGAGACGTACGGCCAGGACGGTTATTTACCGCGAGTCGCGTGTTAGGACGAGTCGCGTGTTAGGACGAGTCGCGTGGGCGCTTGCGCCAGTCGAGGCGCTCTGGTGGCGGGCCGAGGTTGGGTGGGGGCTGATCCTCACCTTGCCAGCTCACGGGCTTGGGTGGCCGGCCCACGGATCCTGGCGCCCGTCTGGGTGGCCTGCCAGTCCCACCATCGGCCTGGTCGCCACCCTCGCCTGAACCAGCCTCATCGACAGAGTCACCCCCGCCGCCTGAGCCAGCGCGATCGCTAGCTCCGTCAGCGCCAACCTGCTCGGCAGAGTCGACCTGTTCACCAGAGCCACCCACGCCGTCCGGGCCGACGCGATCGCCCGAGCCACCCCGATGCGCGGATCCAGATCCGCCGGGACCGGACGCCCCAGGACCAAAGCTGCCAAGACCCGGGCCACCGGGACCAGGGCCGCCACCCCTGGGATCGGCCCGCTGACCAGACCACGCACCCGGATCATCAGGACCAGGGCCGCTGCGGCCGGGGCCGCCACCCAGTGGATCGCCGCGCTGAGCAGACCATGCACCAGGGCCGTCGCCCACCGGACCACCGCGCTGACCAGGCCACACACCAGGGCCACCGCCCACCGGACCACCGGCCTGACCAGGCCATACACCGCCAACATCGCCGGGACCGGCGTCACTATGGCCACCGCTTGGGGATGGCCAACCGCCGGGACCCGCTGGCCCCGCGTCGGTGAACGGTCCGTGGTCGGCCGCACGCCAGCCCTCTGCCGCCGCACGCCAACCACCGGCCGGGGAGGCCGGAGAGACCGGCGCGGCCGGAGTGGCCGGAGGTGCCGGAGGGACCGGCGCGGCCGGAGTGGCCGGAGAGACCGGCGCGGCCGGGGGTGCGGAAGGGACCGGCGCGGCCGGAGAGGCGGGAGAGTCCGGAGGTACCGGCGCGGCTGGGGAGGCTGACGGCGCCATGGGGGACGCTGTCCGTGGGGCCAGCATGGCCTCCTCCAGGCTGAGGAGTGTCGCGGTGGGCAGGGCGACGATCGCGGGGTTGGCGTCCGCCATGACGACCCGCCGCCCGCCGGCGGCCGCATACGTGATGATCATCGCGCTGGGCGGCAACTGCTGCAGCTCATGCTGTTCGACGAGAAATTCCCTGGACCGCTGCGAGGTGCGGGCGAGCGACTCGTTGGTGCCCACTGCCCGTGAGGTGGTCACGCCCCAGGCCGTGCTAGTGGTGATGCCGTCGGTGACCGATTCGCTGTCGCTTGTGCCGTAGGAGTAGCTCGCGTCCCTGCTGCGGGACCGGGTCGCGTGGCCGAACGGCATCAGGTTGCTTTCGTGGCTCGCGCCCCGGCCGCGGCTGCGGGACTCGGTCTCGCTGGCCGAGGTCGACGTCGAGACCGAATCTGCCCGGCCCACCGAGCTCGTGTACGAGTCACCGATGGTGTCGGTGACGGCCGTGCCGATGGTCTCGGTGAGCTGGCTGAGCACGAACCGGTGGTCGGTGCCGATCTGCTCGCTCGCGGCCTTCGCGTCCTCGGCATTGCCGAGCCGCATGAACACGACCGCAGCGTTGCCGCGCCCGATGCGCTCCCGCACGTGACCGGGCAGCGAACGGTAGGCGAGGATGAGCCCGGTCCTGGTCTGCTCGCACGCGTCGCAGAGCCGGTCGAGCACGTCGCCGCGGAGCTTGTCCGCGCCGAACAGGAACACGGTGTGCTGCCAGGGCCGCCCGGCGGGAGCCTGGCGGAGGATGTGCGTGAGCGCGGTGACGACAAAAGTACCGAGCACCCGGTTGCCGAACACGCCCGCGCGCCGGTCGGTCGAGACGACGCGGAGCCTGGCCGGGGCGAACGGGGTCAGCCGCGAGCCGAGGTTCTCCAGCTTCCGTAGCTGGGACTCCAGCGCCCAGGCGCGCTCGATCACGACCCGGTCGGCCGCGCCGCGGCCGAACATGGTGCCGATCCGCTCGAGCTGCCCGGCGTCGATGAGCCCGAGCCGCAGGTCGTCCCGCGGATCACCCACCTGCGCGAGCGCCCGCAGCGCCGCGTTGACCTGTGCGATCGTCGCTCGGCCGCCGAACATCTTGAGCACGCGCTCCAAAATCGCGTTGTCGTAGGACAGGTCCCGTGTGCTCGCGTGCTCCTCGCTCACGTTCACCACGAGGGAGAGCACGTCGGCGAGTTCCGCGCAGCCGAGACCGGCCGCCACGTCCAGCCTGGGCAGGTCGGCCGGGAGCACCCAGACCAGCGGATCGATGCCTGACCGCTGCGCGACGGAGATGAGGTCGGCGGCCGCCGCGCCCTCGGACAGGTCGACGACGGTGGCCTCGCCGCCCGCGCTCAGCCTGGACCCGCCGATCAGGGTGGCGAGCGCGGACCAGCCGGCGAGCGTGCCGCCGGCCACGTCGACGCGTTCGGCGCCACCGGGCAGCGAGACCGCGTACCACTGGAGCTGCCGATCGTAGGCGGCGCGGCGCTCCCGCCACTCGTGGAACCTGCGCGCGTGCTCCTCCTGCCACGCGTGCAGCCGGTTCTCCTGCTCCGCTCGGATCCGGCCGAGCCGCCGGCGTTCCTCGCCGATCCGCGACCGCAGCACCTGCTCACCCTGCCAGATCGCGTACCCGGCCGCCGCGGCCCCGATCAGGCAGATGACGATCCCGAACCCGGCGAGCAGGCCGCCGAGCAGCCCGGTGATCCAGGCGGCGAGGAGCCCGGCGGCAAGCACGAACGCGACGCAGAACGCTATCTTCAGCGGCCGGTTGAGCAGATTCTCCTCGCGGCGCTGCGCGGCCACCCACTCCGGGTTGAGCTGCTCCTGCTCGGGCGGCGTGGGCCGGCGGGGCGGCGGGCCCGGGTCCGGGCTCAGCAACGTGTACTGCCAGCCCAGGTAGACCCGGTCGGGACGGAACGGCTGCCGCCCGCGCGGCTGCCGCCCCCGGTCCTGCGCCGCGGACGTGGCGGTCACGTCGGCCATTCCCGGCGCTCAGGAAATTCGCCCGGCACCTGGGCGCCTGACCGCCCCGTTCCTGGCTGGCCGGCCGGGCCGACCGGGGTCGGCTGGTGGCGGTCCCCGGGCCCCTTGCGCCGCCTGCCGTGGCGGGCCCGCCCGCCCGGCGGGGGCCCGTAGGCATCCTCCGCGCCGGGGCCGGCCGGGGTCTGCGCCCGCGGAGGTCCGTGGGCGATGCCCGGGCCACCGGCCGCACCGGTGGGGCCACCATTGATCCCGAACGGCTGCCGCGGCGGCGGCAGCGCTGCGGTGGCGCCGCGTACGGCGGGCGGCGAGACCGCCGTGATGGTGACGGCGGCGCCGCGGCGGCGGCGTGACGGCGCGTGGAGCCGTGCGCGCACGGTCCTGCCCAGCGGGACGAGCCGCCGCCGCGGGGCCTTGACCAGCAGGACGAACTCGCCATTACCCAGGCCGCACAGGGACTCAGGCGACACGAGCGGCCGGAGGGTGTACGCCGTGCCGTTGGCCGGGAAGGCGGCCGGAGCGGCCGTGGCCGCGTCGCCTGGCGCCTGGGTGCCTGGTGCCGCAAAGCCCGCACCGGCAAAACCCGGGCCGGCAAAACCCGGGCCGGCAAAACCCGGGCCGAAGCCGGGTACGGCGGTGCCAGGTACGTCACCACCAGGTGGCCCATAACCAGGCGTGCCGTAACCAGGCACCGCGTAACCGGGTGGCGTGGCACGTGGATCGGGCCCCACAAGCGTGGCCGGGCCGGCCCGGCCGGCGGCCATCTGGCCAGCGGGCCGCGGGCCGGAACCCTCGCTCGGCACCAGTTTCACGCCGGTGACCCGCGCGAAGCGTTCGGCCATGACCGGATCGGTCATCCGGTGGATCACGACCGCGTTCACGTGTTCGGCGAGCTTCTCCGCCGCCTGCGCCGAGGTGGTGGTCAGCACGGCGGGCAGGCCCGCCGCGCCGCCGCGAGCAACCAGGTCGGCCAGCACCGCGGTGGGCACGTCGCCGCACTGCTCGAACCAGACCAGGCCGTCGCCCTCGACGCCGATCCTGCGCAGCTCGCCACAGATCGCCATGACGTCCTGCGCGACCAGGCTGGCCACGGCGACCGCGGATCTGCCGCGGGAGTCGCTGTCGAGCGAGAACAGCACCACGGCCCGCTGCCTGATCGCCCGGCCGAGGTCGACACGCGAACTCGCTGGTTCGCCCGCGGCGTCCTCGGGCGGCGGCGCCAGCCACCGGCCGAGCGCCGACGAGCGGAGCTGCGTGAGCTGGCCGGCCAGGGTCACCATCGTCTGCGGGTCCGCCTCGACCAGGCTGGCCGAGACCTTGACCCGCTCGATCAGCCCCTCGCGCTGCGGGTGGAACCGTGGCACGTGCTGTGCCCTGGCGCGCAGGGCCGCCGGGTTGAGCAGGTGCAGGACCTCGTCGAGCATGGGCGTGCGCGGATCACCTGGGGCCGCGTCCGTCACGGCGAACAGGTCATTGAGGTAGGCACCGCAGCTGCGGCGGTACTGGTCGGCGGTGCCCGCCCAGTCGATCATCCCCATCACCATGGCCGCGCGGCGGCCGGGGTCACCACCCCGTAATGGTTCGTAGTGCAGCTGACCCGCGGCGGCGAAGACCTGCAGTGGCGTGCCTGTTGCACGGCAGACGATCGCGAACCATTCCGCGAGCTGTCTGCTGCCGGACAGGTCGACGGCGATCACCGGTTTCCTGCGCCTTATCGCGGCGTGCACGAGCTGGAAGCTGGTGCTTGTGGTGCCGGAGCCGCCCGCGCCGGTGCACAGAACTCCAGGGGTCACCTCGTCCCAGGACATGGCGGCGCGGCCGCCGCCGGGCGCCGCGATGCCGAGGCACGCCCCGTCTCTGGTCACGACTCCGCCCGCCCGGACGACGCGGGCCAGGTACCACCGCCGGATCGCGACGACCGCTCCCGGGCGGGGTGCGGGAACGTTCCACTCGTCGGTGTGCAGCCAGCTCAGCCAGGCGGCGATCGCTGCCTCGCCGGCGCCGGTCACGAGCGCGACCGGCAACTGCCGCGGCAGCCATCCGCCCACGCCGCCGAACGCGGCGCCGAGGTGCATGATCCTGGCCGGCGCCCCGCCGACGCCGCCCAGGTAGACGACGATGTGGCGCGGCCCGGCGAGCAGCCCGCGCAGCGCGGTCGCCGGGCCGATCGCGAGGGCCCAGACCACGCCGACGGCCGCGGGGATCGCGAGCCACTGCGGCCGCCATCTGGCCACCTTCGTGATCGCGTAGAAGACGATGGCCAGCACCATGGTGAACTGCGCGAAGACCAGATGGGCCAGGACCGCGAGCACGCCGAGGGCAGCGACGAACTCGGCGCGCCGCGGGGCTGTCCTCGGTATCAGGTATCGCCCGCGCCGCGGCATGCGCTCCCCGGTATTTGTTTCTCCGGTTGACATCTCGGCACAAGGGTCCCAGCACCTCTGGGTGCATGTCCAGACGCCCCTCGTAGTGCCTGTTCACGATGGCAACTCGGGGCGGCCGCCCCAACGGGGATCCCGCACGCGCCAGCAGACCAGCCGCGGGTCAGCCGCTGTCGAGCACGATCCTGAACAGGTCCGGGCGAAGCGCGAGCACCGTCAGCGCGACCGGTTCGCCTTCGTTGCCATCTCGCTGGCTGGCGCCGCGGGCGGCCTCGGGCTGGCGGTCCGGGCTCGCGGCGTCGAGGCGAGCGGTGATCATGACCACCGGCATGCCGCTGGCGAGCCTGAGCCTGCGCGCGACCGATCTCGCGGGCGCCTGGATCTCGATCCGCACGGCGCCGAGGCGGACCGCGATCCCGGCCGTGTCGAGCGCCCCGGCGAGTGACTCTGACCCGCCGTCCCGGCCGGTGGGCGACACCGCCTCGAGCCCGGTGAGCAGGTGCGCGTGCCTGTCCTTGACGTAGATCACCCGAGTGGCGGCGGGCTCGCCGTCCGCGGTCCACAGGCACCGGCGCACGAACACCTCGGTGCCAGCCGCGAGGCTGAGCGCATCGGCGACGCCCGCCGCCGCGGGCAGCCGCGACACCCGAACCGCCGTGCACGTCACCCGGTGATCCATCGGGTCGATGAACGAGGAGAGGCCGGGCAGCCCGTCGAGGCTGACCAGATACTCGGCCGGGCCGGCCCGGTGCACCTCGCCCGTCGGCAGGCGGCGGAGCAGATGGCGGCGGACAAGCTCGTCGATCGCGGCGTCGATCGCGGCCGGTGTGGCCTGGAAACGCCGGGCCAGGGCGGTGCGCCTGGGCAGCGGGTACCCCGGCTCGCGCCGGGTCAGTCCCGCGGCCATCCGGTCGGCGAGCACCTGGACAGGTGGCCGGCGAGGCTGGCCGTGGGCTGCGCCTCCGGCACCGCCCGGACTGCTTGCAGCGCCGGGTCTCACTCCGCGTTGCGCCTCGAAACCGCGATGACAATGCGGCCGGCAATGATGATCAGCAGGACGAATATCAGCAGCAGCAGTGCCGCGTCGTAGGACAGGTAGACGGCCGACGCGTTCGGCTGGTCGAAGAAGGTCCAGATCGGGTAGGTGAGATACCCGATCTGTGAATGGGTGAGCTGCAGGGTCGGGTTGGATTCCGACCAGCCGGCCGTGGTGAGCAGCGGCGCGGTCTCCCCGACGACGATCGCGAGCGCCACCAGCAGCCCGGTGACGATGCCGGGCAGCGCGGACTTCAGCACGATCTTGCGCATGGTCCAGCTCACCGGAAGGCCGAGAGCCTCGGCGCCCTCGCGGTAGGAGCTCGGTACCTGGGCGAGCGCGGTTTCCGTGGCTTTCGTGATGTACGGGATCGCGATCACGGAAAGCACCAGCACGGCGGGCAGCAGGCCGTAGCCCCAGTGGAAGGTCACCACGAGGGCCACGTAGCCGACGTAGCCGAGCACGATGGACGGGATCCCGGCCAGCACCTCGTAGCCACCGCGCAGGATGCTCTGGCTCCGTCCCCTGGCGAACTCGGCCAGGAACACGCCGGTGAGCAGGCTCACCGTGCCGGCGACCACGAGCACGCACGCCGCGATCAGCAGGGTACCCGTGATCGCGTTCTGCAGGCCGCCGGTCAGGCCGGTGGTCGTGGTGGTCAGCACGCTCCACTGCCAGTGTGGTACGGCCCGCGCCACCACGCCCACCGCCAGCCAGAGGGTGGGCCCGATCACGACGACCAGGGCGAGGAAACACAGGCCCCAGAAGACCTTGTTCGCGACCTTGCGCCGCGCCGAGATCGCCGGGTACGCGAACTCGCCTGCCTGGGAGGTGCCCCGGTTCGACGCCGCTGGCCTGGATGACCGGCCGTCGTCAGCCATCGAGCTCACCTCAGATTCCCCTGCCGATGGGCAGTGCCGTGCCTGATACCCGCCGCACGAACAGCCGGGCGATCACGTTGGTCACGAGCGTGATGACCATCAGGACCAATCCGACCTCGGCGAGCGTGCGCACCGCGAAGCCGGTCGAGTCGGTAAGTGCCGCGTCGAGCTGCAAGACAATGGTGGAGGCGATCGTGGTCATGGTGGCGTAGATGTTCGAGGGCAGCGACCCGAACGCCGCCCCGCAGACCATCGCGACCGCGATCGTCTCGCCAAGCGCCCGCGCGAGGCCGAGCACGACCGCGCCGATGATCCCCGAGCCCACCCAGGGCAGCGTGACCCGGCGCGCGCACTCGAAGTCGGACATGCCAAGCGCGAGCGCACCCTCCTGCGGCAGGATCGGCACCTGGCGGATCAGGTCGCGGGTGGTTGCCGCGACGATCGGGATCACCATGATGCTGAGCACGAGCCCGGAGGTCAGCAGGCCCTCGCCGTTCCCCGTCGGGGCGCGGAAGTAGCTGAGCACCGGCACGTCCGGCATGACGTTCGCGATGTGGGGGTAGATGTGGTGGGCCAGGAACGGCCCGAAGGTGAGCGCGCCCCACAGCCCGATGATGACGCTCGGGATCCCCGCGAGCAGCTCGAGGAACATTCCCACGATGGCCGCAAGCCGCCTCGGCAGCCGTTCGACGATCACCAGCGCCGCCCCGATCGCCGACGGCACGGCGATGATCAGCGCGATCGCGGAGCTCCCGAGGGTGCCCACGATGAGCGGGAGCGCGCCGTACGAGGCGCCGGGGGGATGCTGGACGCCGTCGGTGACCGCGGGTTTGGGTGCGTAGAAGCTGCCCACGTTCCAGCCGCTCGACGTGAAGAAGTGCCAGCCATTCACCCTGATCGCGGGTAGCGCCTCGATCACGAGCGTTACCAGCACGAACGCCAGGGCCAGCACCGGAATGACCGCGCCGATGCCGCCGAACAAGCGGATGACGCGGCCGTCGCGGATGCTGGCCCGCACCGCGGCGGCCAGGCGGCCGAGCGGGCCGGGGGACGGGACCGAACCCGCCCCCCCGCCCGGCGTCACCGCAGGTGTCGATGCGGTCATCGGCGCTACCTCAGCCGCCGATCTTGGCGATCTGCGCGTCGGACAACGACAGCACCGAACTTGGCAGCGGCACGAAGCCCACCGGCGTCAGGAACGTGGACCCATTCCCGGTGGTGCTGGCCCAGTGCAGGAACGCCTTGATGTCCGTCGCCTTGTCCGCGTTCGACTGCTTGGTGTTCACGATCGCGTACTCGTAGTTGATGATCGGGTATCCAGTCGAGCCGTTGATGAGCGACTGGGCCTCGTTCGCAGGGGTCTGCGGCGAGAACGTGGCCAGCGCGGTGTTGATCTCCGCGGTGGTCGGCAGCGCGTAGGTGCTCCCGCCGTTCGCGAGCTGCGCATAGCCGAGCTTGGCCGCGGTCGTCTTCTTCAGGTAGCTGGTGCCGATGTAGGCGATGCAGCCCGTGGTCTTCTGGCAGCCGGTCACCATGCCGCCGCTGCCGGTCTCGCCGAGCGCACCGGAGACACTCGGCCAGGACACGGTCGTGTTGACGTTGGAAGAGCTCCAGTCACCCGGGTCCTGGGCGTTGAGATACGAGGTGAACAGGAAGGTGCTGCCCGAGCTGTCCGCGCGGTGCAGCGGGACGATCGCCGTGGCAGGCAGTGACACGCCGGGATTGAGCGCGGTGATCGCCGAGTCATTCCACTTTGTGATCTTGCCGGAGTAAATCTGCGCGAGCACCTTGCCGTTGAGCTTGAGGTGCGCCGATGCACTCACGCCAGGAATGTTGTAGTTGACCATCAGCGCGGAGACAACCAACGGGATGTTCTCGAGCGTCGGGTTCTTGGCCATGTTGCCGCTCGACAGGTACGCGTCGGACGCACCGATATCGGCCGTACCCGCGGCCGCCCCCGCGATCCCAGCCCCCGAACCGGTACCGGCGGTGCTGATCGTCACCTGCGGGTACTGGGTGTGATAGGCGGTCGCCCACGTACCGATGAGCGGGTAGACCAGCGTGCTGCCCGTCTCGGAGAGCGAGACGCTGGCCGAAGCGGGCGCCGTCGGGACGGCGGCGGCCGGCGATGAGGACGAGGTCGTCGGCGACGCCGACGAACCCGGCGTCCCACTGCTGCCGCAGGCCGCCGCGAGCGCGAGCGGGGTGAGTGCGGCCGCGGCGCACAATATGCGGAATCTGGATGTCACCGAGAGATACTCCTTACTCGTGCTCGCACGACCCGCGTGCGAGACTTGCGCCAGGGGAGGTGGGTGCCTCCCTGCTGCCGCGCGGCGCGGTCCTGTCCTTGTCTGCTGCCGCGCGGCAGGTCTTTGATGCCCGCGCCGGCCGGCGACTTCCGCTCCGAGCCGGCCGGTCTGTCCGGGTGGTCGACCTGTCTGTGTCCGGGTGGGCGAGCTGGTCTGGGTCAGGCGGCCAGCCGCGGCGATCAGCCGAAGCCGCCGCTGATGTAGTTTTTCGTCTCCTCTTTCTCCGGGGCCTCGAAGAGCTTCGCCGTCGGCGCGTACTCGATCAGCCGGCCTTGGTAGAAGAAGACGGTGTCGTCAGACACCCGGCGGGCCTGCGCCAGGTTGTGCGTGACGATGATGATCGTCAGCCTCGGGGTGAGGCTGCGGATCAGCGCCTCGATGGCCTCGGTGGCCTGCGGGTCGAGTGAGGATGTCGGCTCGTCGAGAAGCAGCACCTCGGGGTCGACGGCAAGGGCCCGAGCCAGGCACAGCAACTGCTGCTGCCCGCCGGACAGACGGAACGGCGAGTCGCGCAGCCGGGTGCTGACCGCATCCCACAGGCCCACCTCCTTCAGCATGCGCTCGGCGATCGCCTTCAGCTGGGCGCGCGGCACCATGCGGTGCGCGCGCGGGCCCGCCACGACGTTGTCGCCGATGGACATGGGGAACGGGTTCGGCCGCTGGAAGAGCATCCCCACCTGGCGCCGCAGCGCCATCGGGTCCGTGCCCGAGGCCCAGATGCTGCGGTCGCCGACCAGCACGTCGCCGCTGCGCCGGTAACCCCGCACCTTGTCGTTCATCCTGTTCAAGCTGCGCAGGAACGTCGTCTTGCCCGAGCCGGTCGGCCCGAGCAGCGCGGTGACCGCACCCGGGGTGAAGTCGAGCGAGATGTCCTCAAGGACGGTCTTGGGCCCGAACCCCAGCGTCAGGCGATTGGTCCGGACGGTGGGGGCCGGGCTGGTTTTTCCCGTGGTCGCAGTCTCCCGCCCGATGGATGCCACCCCAGGTTGGAAGGGCTCCACCGAGCCAGCCTCGAACGACACGTCGCGTATCTCCCCCACGCTTGCATGTACTGACAGCCCATTCATATGCAGAGTGGGTTAAGTGGGGGTGAACGCCAAGGAAAGGAGCGGGTGAGCGCGGATGTCCAAACAACGAACGGCCGCGGGACCTCCCAGGACCCGCGGCCGTTCGGGGACGATATGACGATTAGATCACGATGTCGAGCTTGGCCACCCGTCCGTATCCGGCGGATACGGGCCGGTCCACACTCACCCCGCCAGGGGCGAGCACCCGGACCGTCCAGTCGCCTGGCGCGGCGAAGAAGGTGAAGCCTCCGCCGTCGCTGAGCGGGACCTCCGCGACGAAGTCGCCGCCGTGGTTGAGCAGCCTGGCGTAGCCCGTGGTCACTGCGGAGCCGTCATGGATCACTTGGCCCTGCACCACCGCCTGGCTGTCGATGTCGACTCCGGCCAGGCTGGCCGCGCCGTCCGCCGGCGCCCCGCATCCGTCCGTCATTTGGCATCTCCAAGTTCGATCGGCACGCCCACCAGGGAGCCGTACTCCGTCCATGAGCCGTCGTAGTTCTTGACGTTGCCCTGGCCGAGCAGTTCGTGCAGCACGAACCACGTGTGGGCGGACCGTTCGCCGATCCGGCAGTACGCGATCGTCGCCCGGTCGAAGTCGAGGCCCGCTTCGTCGCGGTAGAGGGCGCGAAGGTCGTCGTCCGACTTGAAGGTGCCGTCATCGTTGGCCGACTTCGCCCACGGCACGTTCTTCGCCGTCGGCACGTGCCCGGGCCGCTGCGCCGACTCCTGCGGCAGGTGCGCGGGTGCGAGCAGCTTGCCGCTGAACTCATCGGGCGAGCGGACGTCGACCAGGTTCTGCTTGCCGATCGCGGCCACGACCTCGTCGCGGAACGCGCGGATCGAGGTGTCAGGCTCGCTCGCCACGTACGACGTGCGCGGCCGGTGCGGCACCTCCTCGACGAGCTCGCGGGAGTCGAGCTCCCACTTCTTCCGTCCACCGTCGAGCAGCTTCACGCTGCGGTGGCCGTACAGCCTGAAGTACCAGTACGCGTACGCGGCGAACCAGTTGTTGTTGCCGCCGTACAGCACGACCGTGTCGTCGTTGGCGATGCCACGCCCGGACAGCAGCGCCTCGAATCCCGTCTTGTCCACGAAGTCGCGGCGGACGGGGTCCTGCAGATCCTTCTTCCAGTCGATCTTGACCGCGCCGGCGATGTGGCCCTTGTCGTAGGCGCTGGTGTCCTCGTCGACCTCGACGAGCACCACACCAGGATCGGACCGGTGAGCTTCCACCCAGTCGGCGCCGGTGAGCACGTCGGAACGGCTCATGCGGGAACCTCCTTGTCAGAGTCGGCCGGGAGCCCCCCATGGCGCTCCGGCCAGAAATTGCGGATCAAGAGATACATTTCGCAGCCCAGGCAGTAACCGAAGGCTGCGTTGAGGAAAGCGGCGGCCAGTGCCGCGGCGGTGGCCACGATGCCGAGCGGGGTGATCCCGGCCGCGTAGCCGGCCACCCCGATCAGGCTGAACACCAGCCCGACCGCCTGCGAGAAGCGGGGCGGCGCGGCCGGCTCGAGTTCGGCGGGCGGGCCGATGCGCGGCCGCACCAGCCAGCGGAACAGCAGTCCATACGGTGCGTACCTGAGCCCGAACACGGCGCCGATCGCGAACACGAGCGCCTGCGCGGCGAGCAGCCACCCGCTGCTTGTGATCAGGACGATGGCGAGCACCACGGTGGTGACGAGCGCCGCGAAGCGCTGGCCCCGGGGGTCGACCTGCATCTGTGCTTGCTCCTGTCGGTGGGGATCCGAGCGCGGCCCCCGGTTCGCCCCGTGGTATCAGGGCGCAGGCAGGGCACCGCGCAAGCGAGGCGGTGGAGGCGGACACAGCGCGGTGGCGACGCGGCAGAAGTCGATCGCGCGCCGCTTGGTCAGCAGCCGCTCGGGCCGTGAGCCGGGCCAGTGTCCAGCGCTTGGATGCACGTCCCCGATGCTATGCGGGCGCATCCAGGCTGTCACCCCCGGCGCCGGCGGCAATAGTCGCGGCACTACGACCGGCCCTGGCCGGGCGCGGAGCCGCCGCCCGCGTCTTCGTGGGTGTCGGCGGGCGAGCCGGCCGCGGCGATCGCGACGATCACGTCGGGCTTGCGCGGCTGGCCGGTGCCACGCCGCACGATCGTGCCGTCCGCGGCGAGCACCAGAACGGTCGGTGTGCTGTGGATGCCGAGGCTGCGGACGAGGCCGAGGTTGGCCTCCGCGTCGACCTCCACGTGCACGACGCCGTCGGCCGTGCCGGCGACGTCGGCGAGGATCCGCCTGGTCGCGCGGCAGGGCGCGCAGAACGCGGTGGAAAACTGGACGAGCGTGGCGCGCGCTCCGAGCGGCCGGCCCAACTGCTCGGCGGTGAGGGCAGCGGGTCGTTTTCCCGCGGCGGCCACGGTATCCCGGCCCACGGTATTCCCGCCGGCGGCACCCACGCCTGCGGCGGGCCGGCTTTCCGCAGGCGCGGGCGTGACGCCCGGCTGGCTCTGCGCACGCTGGCCCTGGCTGCTGCGGCGCGGATCGGTACGCACAACGCGGAGCACTCCGTTGCGGCGCCGCCAGACGACGCCGAACACGGCCGCGGCGGCGAGTACCACGACGCACACGATCAGGCCACTCACGTTGTGCTCAATACCCGGCGCGGGCGTTTCATTCCCTTCGAGCGCGGCGGCCGACACTCTGCGGCTCCCCGCGGCGCCCGCACGTCAGGGCTCGGGCGCCGCGCGGCAGCCGTTAAGGATCATTTGGCGGTTGGACCCGGCGTGGGGGGATCCGCCGGTCAGGAAGCCACCGTGATCAGGTTCTTGCCGTGCGCGGTGATCTGGAAGCCCCGAATGTTTTCCGCCGAGACGGGCGCGGATCCGGGATACCAGACCCCCTGATCGTTGGCCGGGACCTGCCAGCCGCCCGCGGCCATCCGCCGCCCGGACGTGTCGATCACCCATAGCTGGCACCTCGTGCCCGTGGGGACACCTTCCACCCACACGTTCACCTCGGTGCCCCAGCTCTGCTGGCGGTACTTCACGCTGGCGGTGAGCTTCGTCGCGGCATCGCTGGCTGACACCCTGGTCCAGGCCGCGGCCACCACGTGATGCTGTGGCCGCGCGGTGGTACCGGAGACGCCAGAGACGACCGCCGCCGCACCCGCGGCGCCGCCGGCCAGCACCGCCACGGACGCCGCCACGGCGAGCAGCACGCTACGGCGCCGTGCGTGCCGCCGCTTCGCCAGCTCGGTCAGCATCGAGTCGAGCAGCAGCGCGGGCGGCGCCTCGTCGGTCACACCGCTTTGCCCGCGCTCGGCCTCCTCGAGGGTGACCCGGCCGAGCAGGGCAGGCAGGCCGGCCAGCCCGGCCAGCTCGTCCCGGCACGCGCTGCAGGTCGCCAGGTGCCTGTCCACGACGGAACGCTCGGCGGGGTCGATCGCACCCACGACGTAGACGCCAAGCGCCTGGCGGATCTCGGCGCATTCCGGCGTACCCGAGGGCATCATGGCGCCAGCCCCCGTTCCTCGAGTGCGAGCTTGAGCGCGCGAAGTGCGTAGAAAGTGCGGGACTTGACCGTCCCTGACGGGATCCCGAGGACAGAGGCGGCCTCGGCCACCGAGCGCCCCCGGTAATACGTCTCCACAAGAACCTGCCTGTGTTCCGGGCGCAGCGCGGACAGCGCGTCGGCGACAGCCCACGACTCCAAGGCCCTATCCGCCTCATCCTCGGCCGGAAGCAAGGCGATTGCCGCGTCCCCGATCTCCGCCGGCCGCGCCCGGCGCGCCCGGTAGGTGTCCACGACAAGGTTCTTCGCCACGGTAAACAGCCACGGCCGCACCGGCCGCCCGGCCAGCGCGCCGGGATGCCGCCACGCACGCAGCAGCGTCTCTTGGACGATATCCTCCGCCGCCTGCCTGTCACCACCGATCAGGTGTTGAACGTAGCCAAGCAGTGGCCCGCCGTGCTCCTCGTACAGCGCACGGATCAGCTCGGCGTCGGCAACCGCGCCACGCCCGTTCGCCCGCCCGTTCGCCTCCACAACCGTGGCACGTCTGCGGAGGCCCTTCCGGTTCAATCGCTCCGGTTCAATCGCTCCGGTTCAATCGCTAACCGCTGTTCTCGAACTCCACGCCGCGAGCCGAGGCGCTCACCTCGAAGCCGCCGCTTGTCACCCGCACGCTCGTCACTTTAAGGTGCATCGGCAGATCGTGCACGGGCAGGGTGATGGCGAGCCTGCTGCCGAGCGGGCCAGGCGGCAGCGCAATCGTGCCGCCGACCGTCACATTGTGCGGCGAGACCTCGATGGCTGTCGCCGTGACACGCAGCGACACCGCTGCGGAGACGGGTACGTGAAAGCCCTGGTAGCCGACCTTGCCGGAGAGCTTCAGCGTGCCGCGGTCCGCGCCGAGCGTGATTCCAGGCGGCAGCCGGCGCTGCACGGAGGCGAACGGGATCAGCGCCGTCGCGGTCGCGTTGTCGGCGGTCACGCTGGCGGAGCCGTTACCGAGCAGCCGCACGAGCGGAGCACGTACCCCGGTGAACCGGGCCCGCAGGTCTTGCACGTGAACGCCGCCTGAGGTCAGCGAACTCAGCGCGACATCGACCTCGTTGTAGCGCCCCGCCGCGACCTGGGTCAGGAACGGAAACCCCGGGATGGTCACGGACGGCGGGACCGCGAGGTGATATGCGCTTGCGACCCGGCCCGCGATCTTCCGCTGCGCGACGTGGACGGCGATCCGGTCGGCCACCACTAACAAGATCAGCAGAACGGCGAGGATAATCAGGATCTTGCGCATCGCCGCCAATCTATCCGCCGGCGAACGGCGGCAAGACCTCTATCACCGAGCCTTCACCGACCGCGACACCGGTGTGCGGGCGCGCTCCGGCTGGTGCGCCGTCGACGAGGAAGGACGACCTGGCGAGTACCGCGAGAAAGCGGGCGTCGGCCACCCGGTGCGCGGTTGCGGCGGCGAGCGCCTCGGCGAGGGTGCGCGCCTCCACCGGCTCCTCCGCGACACCGGCAGCTTCCTTCGCCGCCGCCCAGTAACGAATTGTCACCCTGGCCACGTCGGTTATCCTCACATGTGACGGGATCCGGGCGACGCTGCCCCCGGATCTCTATCTTTTTACCCGGTCGGCAGCGCCTGCGCGGAGGTGACGGCTTGAGCAGCCTCCTTGTGCTCACCAGCGCACTCGAACCGTCGGCTGAGGTGCTGCCCGCACTCGGCCTGTTGCTGCACTCCGTCCGCGTCGCACCGGCCGAGGCGTCGGCGCTTGTCGACACGGCTCCGGCGGACGCGGTTCTCATCGACGCGCGGCGCGAACTCGCGCACGCCAAGAGCCTTTGCCGCCTGCTCCACACGACGGGACTCGACTGCCCGCTGCTCGTGATCGTGACCGAAGGCGGTCTCGCCGCGCTCACCTTCGAGTGGGGAGCCGACGACGTGCTGCTGAACACGTCGGGCCCCGCCGAGGTTGAGGCGCGGCTTCGGCTCGCGGCCGGGCGCCGCGCCGGGCGGTTGGTCGACGCGGAGCCGGACGAGATCCGGTCCGGCGACCTCACGATCGACGAGGCCACCTATTCCGCGCGGCTGCGCGGCCGGGTCCTTGACCTCACCTTCAAGGAGTTCGAGCTGCTGAAGTTTCTCGCGCAGCATCCGGGCCGTGTGTTCACCCGGGCCCAGTTGCTCCAGGAGGTCTGGGGTTACGACTACTTCGGTGGCACCAGGACCGTGGACGTGCATGTCCGGCGCCTTCGGGCCAAGCTTGGTGCGGAGCACGAGGCGCTCATCGGTACGGTGCGCAACGTCGGCTACCGTTTCGTGCCGCTGCGCCGCATCGAGGAGGAGCGGGAGAGCCGCCCGGCGCCCGTGCCCACCTGACCTGCGCGACGGGAGACGGCATGGCGGAGCCCACCGGACCTGGCGGCGGTATCGCCGAGCGGGGGAAACTGGCTGACACCGACGCGCGTGCCGTGCTTGCCCTCGCCGCCGCGGCCGCCGACGAGGACCGGGTAATGCCCTTGTCCGAGCACGTCATGCTGCACCTGCGGTACGGCGGCGACGCGCAGGCACGCAACCTGCTGCTGCACGACGGCGGCGAGCTTGCTGGGTATGCGCACCTGGACCCGACCGACCCGGTCGAGGGACCGAGCGGTGAGATGGTCGTCCACCCGCGCTGGCGCGACCACGGCGTCGGCCGAAAGCTGGTGGATGCTCTCGTCACAGCCGCGGGCGGGCGGCCGCTGCGCCTGTGGGCACACGGCGATCTGCCCGCCGCTACCCGGCTCGCCACCTCGGCCGGTTTCGAGCGGGTCAGGTCGTTGTGGCAGATGCGGCGGTCCTTGCAGGCCCCGCTGGACCGGCCGGTCTACCCCGAAGGGATCACGGTCCGCACCTTCGCACCCGGCCGCGACGAGGCGGCCTGGACCGAGCTGAACCGGCGCGCGTTCGCACGCCACCCCGAGCAGGGTGCCTGGACGCGAGAAGATCTGGACCAGCGCGAACGTGAGTCCTGGTTCGACCCTGACGGCTTCTTCCTCGCCGAGCGTGACGGCAGGCTCGCCGGATTCCACTGGACCAAGATCCACGGAGTCCAGCCCGCCGGGGAGCAGGGCGGGGAGCAGCCTGGCCCGCCCGCCGGGGAGGAGGGCAGCGGGCACGGGCACGACGCGATCGGCGAGGTGTACGTCGTCGGCGTGGACCCCGGCGAGCGGGGCAACGGGCTCGGCCGCGCGCTCACCCTGACCGGCCTGCGGTACCTGCGCTCCCGTGGCCTGTTCCAGGTGATGCTCTACGTCGACGAGTCGAACACGGCGGCGATCAGGCTGTATGAATCGCTTGGCTTCACACATTGGGACACCGACGTGATGTTCCGTCATCCAGGGGTGTCGGGGGTCACAGGCCAGCCAGGCGCATGATCCCGTAGACGGCGGCCGCGATGGCAGCCGCGGCGGGGAGCGTGAGAATCCACGCCGTCACGATGTTGCCCGCGACACCCCAGCGGACGGCGGACAGCCGCTTCGTCGCGCCGGCCCCCACGACCGCGGCGGTGATGGCGTGGGTGCTCGAGATTGGCGCATGCCACGCGAATGCCGTGACGTAGAGCACACTCGAGGCAGATACCTCCGCGGCGAATCCCTTCGGCGGATCAAGCTGGATCACCCGGCGGCCGAGAGTCCTGATGATCCGCCAGCCGCCGATGTAGGTGCCGAGGCCCATGACGGTGGCGCAGATCACGACCACCCAGAACGGGATCGCGGCGCCCTGGTGGTGACCGGTCACCACCAGGGCCAAGACGATGACTCCCATGGTCTTCTGTGCGTCCTGCAACCCGTGGCCGAGGGCCATGCCCGCGGCGGAAAACGACTGGGCGAGCCGGAAACCGCGGCTGGTACGGCCTGGATGCGATCGGCGGAACAGCCACAGAATCGCGACCATGATCAGATAACCGAGGATCCCGCCGACGATGGGCGAGACCAGCATCGGGATCACGACCTTCGACCAGACACCCGACCAGAACACGGTCGTGGAAGCGGCGAGCCCGGCGCCGACCAGCCCGCCGATGAGAGCGTGGGTCGACGACGACGGTAACCCGAAGCGCCAGGTGACGATGTTCCACGCGATCGCGCCGAGTACGGCGGCGAAGACGACGGCAAGCCCGGCGGTACCTCCTGGGGGCTTGATGATGCCGCTGCCGACGGTCTGCGCCACTCCCGTCCCGAGCAGCGCGCCGACCATGTTCATCACCGCGGCGATCAGCAGCGCGGCGCGCGGGGGCAGCGCGCGGGTGGACACGGACGTGGCAATCGCGTTCGCCGCGTCGTGGAACCCGTTCGTGTAGGCGAACGTGAGGGTCACGGCGATGACGCCGATCAGGGCCGCGAGCTGCACGCTCAGGACTCCTTGATCGCAATCGCCTCGACGGTGTTGGCGACGTGCTCGAACGCGTCAGCCGCGTTCTCGAGCTGGTCGATGACCTCCTTCAGCTTCAGGACGGTCAGCGCGTCGTAGTCGCCGCCGAACAGCCTGGCCAGCAGCCTGCGGTACACCTGGTCGGCCTGGTTCTCCAGCCGGTTGATCTCGATCCAGTACTCATTCAGGTCCCGCATCGACCTGAGGTTGGGCATCGCCTCCGCCGTGAGCTCGGCGGCGCGCTCAAGGACCTCGACCTGCCGGATGACCTCCTTCGGCAACTGCTCGATCTGATAAAGGACGACGAGGTCGGAGGCGGCCTCCATGAAATCCATGACGTCGTCGAGATTGGACGCCAGCCGGTAAATGTCCTCGCGGTCGAACGGCGTGATGAAGCTCTCGTTCAGGCGCCGCATGATGGCATGCGTGCGATCGTCTCCCAGGTGCTCACAGGCGCGCATCTTCTCGGCGAGCTGCTCTCGGTCAGCGCCGTCACTGATGATCTCCACCATCAGGCGCGCCGCAGTCACGAGATTGCTGGCCGCCTCCGCGAACAGCTGAAAGAAGCTGTCCTCGTGCGGTGTCAGACGTAGGCGCACGTCAACTGTCTCCCGGGGCGCGGAACCCTGTCGCAGAGCATGCTACGGGCGGTCTGGGCGAAAAGTCCCGCTACGACCGCGATGCCCGCTGCGGCCCGCCGGTTGCCCGATGCCCAGATCGGCTGACCGATGCTGCGAACGCCGCCAGTAAGCGCGCGCCGCGCCCCGGCGGGGCGGCGTGGCACTGGTCACACGGCGGCCGGCCCGGCCAGCGTCGGTCCGGTCGGGTCAGCTAGCGGCCGGCGCGGCCGGACGGACCGCGTTCCGCGTCGGACCGCAGACCGAGTACCTCGTCGATCTCGGCGGCCGTGAGGCGCCTGTCCGCTACCGCGACCGCGCTCAGCACCTCGGCGTAAAGCTCGATCTCGGCAAGGGCAACACGATCGTGGACACGTAGGTCGACTTGCTCCGGCATCGTGTCCACCTCCGTTGCCGAGTCTGAGCGCAGGATTCCTTCGTCAAGGCTACGGTGCCGCGCGGGGCGGCCGCATGACCCGACAGGGTCATTCCGGGCCCACCCTCACGTAGGGTTTTCCCCGCCCACCCGGTAACGATTCCAATAAGCCGGCAACATCACGCGCTCCGATGAGCTAGGCGGAGGATGCGCCGCCCCAGGCGGAAGGTGCGCCCCAGGCGGAAGGTGCGCCCCAGGCGGAAGGTGCGCCCCAGGCGGAAGGTGCGCCCCAGGCGGAAGGTGCGCCCCAGGCGGAAGGTGCGGCCCAGGCGGAAGGTGCGGCCCTAGGCGGAAGGTGCGCCGCCGTGGGGCAGCCACGTGACCGCCCGGTGCAGCCGCGCCCTCGCCGCGTAACGCTCGGGGGTCGCGGCGAACGACTCACGATCCGCCGCGGTGAGTTCGCGGCGGATCCGCGCCGGCACGCCGGCAACGAGGACCCCCTCGGGTATCCGGGTGCCCGGCGTGACGACGGCGCCCGCGGCGACGAGCGAACCCGCGCCGACGCGCGACCGCCCGAGCACGACAGCGCCGATCCCGATCAGAGCCCCGGTCTCCACGTATGCGCCGTGGACGACGGCGCGGTGCCCGAGACTCACCCGGTCCTCGAGGATCGCGGGCTCTCCGGCATCCACGTGCAGACAGCACTGATCCTGGATGTTGCACCAGGCCCCGACCACGATCTCGTCTTCGTCGGCGCGCAGCACGGATCCGTACCACACGCTTGCCGCCCGGCCCAGCGTGACCCGTCCCACCACGACGGCGCCCGGGGCGACCCATGCCTCGGGATGGATCGACGGTTCCGCGGCGCCAGCCGCGGCGCCAGCGCCGCCGATGGCGCCGACCAGGCCGGCTCTCGGTGCCGCGGGCGCACCAGCGGGCTCACCAGCATCGCAGCCGGCCATGAACGCCATCGTGCCGCATCGGCGCGCCGGCGCACAGGCCCCGGCCGGACATGTCATCTGACCCAGCGGGCGACCGTGACAGCGCAAGGTGGCATGCGCCCCCCACGCCCCTCGCGGCAACGATAGGATCCCAGACAGGCACACGGCCTCGCCGCCGCGCGTGTCGCGCGTCGCTTCGAGCGCTGCTTTACGATTCCGGACAAATTAGGACACTCAGCCGTTTCGGTTGCGCGCAAGGTGCTTCCGGACAAGAGTCGACCACGTCGTTCCCTCTGACCTGGATTCCATGAGACACCATGACTGAGCACAGCGAACTCCTCCCCAATCTCCTCGACGAAGACGCTTTCGAAGTGCAGATGCGCGGCTACAGCCGGCGTCAGGTCGACGAGTTTGTCGCCAGAAGCCGTAGCCAGACGCGCGACCTGGAAGAACGGCTCGCGCGCGCGCTCGACGAAAGCGAGCAGCTCCGCCAGCAGCTAGCCGTCGCGCACCAGCAGCCGGGCACCAGGCCGCCGCATGAGGAGATCAGCGAGCGGATCGCGCAGATTCTCAAGCTCGCCGACGACGAGGCCAAGGCACAGAAGGCCCGCGCGCACGAGGAGATCAACAAGATCCGCGGCGACGCTCAGCGTGAGGCTGACGCCGCGCTCAGCGAGGCACGTGAAAAGGCCGAGCGCATGCTGACCTCGGCCCAGGACCAGGCGGAGAGTTTCGTGTCCGCCGCTCGCAACGAGGCCGACAAGACTCGTGATGCCGCGCGCGCTGAGGTCGAGCAGGCCGCCGCGGCGACCCGCAAGGAAGCTGACGACCTGCTCACCTCGGCCAGGTCGAAGGCCGAACGTATGCTGGCGGAGAGTACCGCGCGCGCGACCGCGATCAACGACGGCGCCGCTCGCAGGCTCGAGCTCCTGGCCGGCACGCACGCGGAGGCGGCCCGGCGGCTCACGGAGATCCGCGATGTCGTGACCGAGCTGCTGAGCCGCGACTCGGCCAGGGGTTCGCTCGAGGACGAAGTGGCGAATACGGTCGCGGTCGCCATGGGCAGTGCGCCGGTCGAACCGGCCCGGAGCAACGGCCCGGACCAGCCAGCGGATGGCCGGATGGCGCGCAAGGGCGGCAAGACCCCGGCCGCCGCGCCGACGGCACCAGGTGCGGCCGGGCCCGGCGCGGCCAGTGCCGCCCCCGCGAATCCCGGTACGGCTGTCCCCGGTGCCGGTCCCGGCGCGGCCAATTCGGGTGCGGCCGCACCCGCGCAGCCCGGCGGCGCCCACAGCGCGCCAGCGACACCGGCCGGAGCGGGCACGGCAGGTCCGCACCGCGGGCAGCGCCTCGCCAGGGACGCCCGCCGCTCCGGCGGCCCCGGCCCCTTCGCCGGCCCCGGCCCCTTCGCCGGCCCCAGCCCCTTCGCCGGCCCCAGCCGCGCAGCCGCCGCGGGGCGGCGCGGGGCCGCGTCCGCCGGTGCCGCAGGCGGCCGACCAAGGTCTCGGGCTTGGCCGGGACATGCAGCCCAGGGATACCGCGGAGGGGCTCCCCGGGCCCAGGGAGCCGCGAGACAACTGACCGGCCAGCGACACCCCGCCAGTCGTTCGGGCGGTTTTACCAAACCACCCTGTGTGTTGGCGTCGTCGGCCGTCAGGCCATGACCTCGGCGTCACCGGTGAACGCCGCCCACAGGTCCGTATAGGTGCCTCCGGCGGCGACCAGTTCGCCGTGTGTGCCGATCTCGGCGATCCGGCCCTCGTCCATGACGACGATGCGATCGGCCCTCGCCGCGGTGGTGAGCCGGTGCGCCACGACCAGCGTCGTCCGGCGCGCGACCAACTGCTCGGTGGCGCGGGTGACGGCCGCCTCCGACGCGAGGTCGAGCGCCGCGGTCGCCTCGTCGAGCAGCAGGATGTCCGGGTCGACGAGCTGCGCGCGAGCGAGCGCGAGCAGCTGGCGCTGGCCGGCGGAGAGGTTACGGCCACGCTCACCGACGAGGTGGCGGTACCCGCCCGGCAGCTTGGCGATCATCTGGTGCGCACCGACGGCCCGCGCCGCCGCCTCCACATCCGCGTTCGTCGCGTCCGGGTGCCCGTAGGCGATGGCGTCGCGCACGGTGCCGGGGAACAGGTAGGGCTCCTGCGGCACGACGCCGAGCCGGTGCCGGTAGGAGGGCAGGTCGTAGTCCCGCACGTCGATCCCGTCGGCGAGCACCGCACCTTCGGACACGTCGTAGAACCGCGCGACCAGCTTGACGATCGTGGACTTCCCCGCGCCCGTCTGGCCCACCAGGGCGACCGTCTCGCCCGGTTCGATCACCAGGTCGACCCCGGCGATGGCCTCACGGCTGCCCGAACCGTAGCCAAAGTGCACACCGCGGAACTCGAGCCGCCCGTCCAGCCGCCTGACCGCGATCGGCCGCCGCGGCTCCGGCGTAGCGGTAGGTACCCGTAGCAGGTCCTTGATCCGGCGCAGCCCGACCACAGCCTGCTGATAGCCGTCGAACACCTGCGAAAGCTGCTGCACCGGGGAGAAGACCATGTCGATGTACAGCAGGTACGCGATGAGCGCACCGACACCGAGCACGCCGCTGCGCACCTCGCCGGCGGCCACCACGAGCACCAGCGCGCCCGCGACCGTGGAAAGCATCTGCACGAAGGGGAAGTAGAGCGCGATGTAACGCTGGGCCCGCAGCCGGGAAACCCGGTACGCGTCGCTGCGCCTCGCGAAACGGGCCCGGTTGTAACCCTCGCGCCGGTAGGCCTGCGTGACCCGCATGCCCGCGACATTCTCCTGGAGATCGGCGTTGACCACGCTGACCTTCTCCCGGGCGTCCTGGTAGGCACGGGACGACTTCGACCGGTAGATGAGGGTGGCGACGATCAGGACCGGCATGACCGACAGCACGAGCAGGCCAAGCTTGACGTTGATGACGAGCAACGCGATCATGATGCCCACGAAGGTCAGCAGGGAGCTGACCATGGTGATCAGGCCGGTCTGCAGGAACGTGGCCAGCGCGTCCACGTCGGTCGTCATCCGGGTCATGATCCGGCCGGAAAGCTCGCGCTCGTAGTAGTCGAGGCCAAGGCGCTGCAGGTGCGCGAAGATCTTCACCCGGAGCGTGTAGAGCAGCCGCTCACCCGTGCGCCCGACGACCATGGTCTCGCCCGCACTGATCATCCAGTCGGCGAGCACGATCGCCAGGCCGGCGATCGACACCACCACGATGGCGTGGAAGACCTTCGTCTGCACGCCGTTGTCGATCCCGCCACGTACCAGCGCGGGCAGCGCGAGGCCGGCGAGCGCATCGAGGCCGTCGAGGACCAGGCCGGCGATCAAGGCGACAAGGAACGGCCGCAGCAGCCGGCTCAGCGTGAACCTGGGATCGGCGGCCCGCGCGAAGGCGCGGTCGACGCGCGGCACGTCCCGGGCCGGGGGCAACGCCTCCACCTGGGCAAGCAGTTCAGGCGTTGGCGGCACGCTCGCGAGCATGCCGCCGAAATGCTGGCCGCCGGCCGCGGCCGAACTCGCGAGGGCCGGCGAGGCCGCGCCGGCGCGCGCGGCGTCCCCGCCCGTCGCCGCGGTACCCCACAGGCCGGGCGTGACGCCGCCCGCCCGCACCCACTCGGCGTCCGGCCCGCCGCCGGCGCCGTTGCCGTAGGGGGCAAGCTTGCCCGCGCCGATGCCCTCGGCGTCGTCGCCAGGACCAGAAAGCAGCAGCCGGTACAGCGGACAGCGGGCGATCAGTTCGTCGTGGGTGCCCGTGTCGGCGACCCGGCCCTCGTCGAGTACGGCGATGCGGTCGGCGAGTTGCAGCGTCGACCGCCGGTGCGCGATGAGCAGCGTGGTCCGGCCCTGCATGACCCGGCCCAGGGCGGCGTGGATGTCGGCCTCGACGCGCGGGTCGACCGCCGACGTCGCGTCATCGAGCAGTAGGATGCGCGGGTCACTGAGCAGCGCGCGGGCGAGCGCCACCCGCTGCCGCTGGCCACCGGAGAGGGTAAGCCCCTGTTCGCCGATCACGGTGTCGTAGCCCTGCGGCAGGTCCCTGATGAACTGGTCGGCTTCTGCCGTCGCGGCCGCCGCAAACACCTGCTCGTCGGTGGCGTCCGGCCGGCCGTAGGCGATGTTGGCGCGCACCGTGTCAGAGAAGAGGAAGCTTTCCTCCATGACCAGGCCGATCGCGGCCCGGAGCGAGTCGAGCGTCAGGTCGCGCACGTCGCGTGAGCCGACCCTGACCGCGCCGCCGCCGACGTCGTAGAAACGCGGCAGGAGCAGGGAGAGCGTGGACTTGCCCGATCCGGACATGCCGACGACGGCCAGCGTCTCGCCCGGCTCGACGCGCAGCGTCAGGCCGCGCAGCACCGGCTGCGACGGCAGATAGCCGAAACTCACGTCGTCGAACTCCACCGCCGACGCGTCGGCGGGCAGCGTCATGGCCTCCGGCCGCTCGGTGACCACCGGGCCCGAGTCGATAACTTCGAACACCCGCATCACGCTGGCGCGCGCTTCCTGGCCGATCGTGACCAGGCTGGTCAGAGCGCGCACCGGGCCCACGAGCTGCACAAGATAGGACGAGAAGGCGAGGAACGTGCCGAGCGTGATCGAGCCCTGGATCGCCAGCCAGCCGCCGAGCGCGAGAACGCCGATCTGGCCGAGTGCGGGGACCGCCTGCAGTGCCGGGTTGTACTTCGCCATCATCCGCACCGTGCGCACCCGCGCGGCGAAGAGTCGCTCGCTGGTGTCTTCCAGCCGCTCGAGCTCCTGCTCTTCCTGCCCGAATCCCTTGACCACGCGCACGCCGGTCACGGCGGCGTCCACGACGCCCGCGACCTCCGCCGACTGCTGCTGCGCGGCCCAGCTGGCCGGGAAGATCCGGCGCCGCGAGGCCACCGCGATCAGCCAGAGCGCCGGGCCGACCAGGAAGGCCACGATCGTCAGTGTGGGCGAAAGGAAGACCATGATGACGAGCGAGAGCACGAAGAGCAGTACGTTGCCGAGCAGCATCGGCATCATGCTGAGCAGGCCCTGCACCATGTTGACGTCGGAGATCGAGCGGCTCACGACCTGGCCGGTGTGGAGCTCGTCCTGGCGGGCGCCGTCCAGCCGCGACAGCGCGGAAAACAGCTCGGTGCGCAGATCGTGCTGCACATCGAGCGCAAGCCGCCCGCCAACGTAGCGGCGCAGGTAGAGCCCGACGAAGTTCAGCAGCGCGGCGGCGATCAGCACGATCGCCAGCGGCCAGATGGCGTGCTTGTGCGTCACGATCGAGCCGTCGATGATGGCGCGCTGCACCAGCGGTATCAGCACGCTGATCATGGTGGCGAGCAGCGCGCCGCCGAGCGCGACGATCACACTGCGGCGGTAGCGCCAGCAATACCCGATGAGCCGCCGCAGCCAGCCCGGCCTGCGGTCCCGCGTTCTCGCGGGACGCCACCCGCGGCTCACGAGAGCCGCTCTGGCACGTTCGTCCTCGTCAAAATCCGCCATCCTCCGGGCGAATAACGCCCGCTGCGGTGCTTCTGATTCCAGCCGGCGGCGAATTCAGCAAGCGCGCTTGCGTGCGCTCGGCTGACCGGCGATGCGCCTGACACCGCAAACGATCCGTAACGGCTGCGCCGCGGCGCGCCCATCAGAAGCCGCGACCCACCATGTTGTGGATCGCGGACCAGGAAACGGACCAAGATCCGCACTGTGTCAATCTGCCTGCGCTATGTGCAGGCAGAGTGACACAGAAACGGATCTTGAACGTGCCATGGCGTCCTCGCCCAGTGGAGATCGCCGCCGCAGCCGCCGCTACGGTTCACTTGAACGTTTGGCGGGATCGCCGTCGCGGCGTGCCGCCTGGCGGCGATGCTGAACGAAAGCGGTGCTGAACGAACAGGAGGAGACGGCTCGATGACCGACATCCGCGACCTTGACCGGCGGGCGCTCGCCGCGACCGTCAAGATCGTCAATCAGTCCCGGCGGCACCAGCTCGACCTGCCGACGCCATGTGCGCAATGGTCGCTCGGTGAACTGCTCGCGCACATGACCGGGCAGAACTACGGCTTCGCGGCGGCGGCCGACGGAGAGACCGAGGACCGCGGCATCTTCGACGACCGGCCGGTCGACGCGGATCCGCACGGCATCTTCGCGCGATCGGCCGACCGGGTCAGCGCCGCCTTCGACGCCGACGGTGTACTCGACCGGCGGTTCTGGCTGCCCGAGATCAGGGACGGGATGACCTTCCCCGCACCGCAGGCGATCGGTTTCCACTTCCTCGACTACGTCGTGCACGGGTGGGACGTGGCCCGCTCCATCGGTGTGCCGGCCGAGTTCGACCCGGAGCTGATCGAGCAGGCGTTTGCCATCGCCAAACAGGTGCCGGCGGGCGCGTCTCGCGAGCGGGCCGGGGCACAGTTCAAGGCGGTCGTCGAGGTTCCCGACAGTGCGGCGGCGCTGGACAAGCTCGTCGCGATCCTCGGCCGCTCACCGTCCTGGCCCGGCTAGGAGCATGTTCCGCCGGCCTAGGGTCCGGTGCCTGCCGACGGCCGGCCCGGCTCCTGCCTCAGTCATCGTCGGACCTGCGAAGGCGCTTGACCTGCGAACGTCGCTGTTTGGCGGCCAGCCGGCGCTCCCGTGCCGCCCGGCTCGGCTTGGTCGGGCGGCGGCGCGGCGGCGGTGGGGCCGTCGCCGCGACGAGCAGCGCGGAGAGCCGGCTGGCCGCCGCCTGCCGGTTGCGCAACTGCGACCGGTGCTCTGACACGGTCACCGTGATCACGCCGCCGGAAAGCCTGCCCGCCAGCGCGTGCAGGGCCCGCTCCTTGAGCACCGGGCCGAGCGCGTCCGAGGCGGCCAGGTTGTAGGACAGCTCGACACGGCTGTCCGTGGTGTTCACCGACTGCCCGCCCGGGCCGGGAGATCTGGAAAACCGCCAGGACAGCTCGTCGGGCGGAATCACCACATCGCGGACCTGGACAGGAATACTCACGCCCTCCATGATCGGCGGTGCCGCCGGCCGCGTCGAGCCGGTAACGACGCCGGCCGTGGGCGCGGGCGGCGCCGGGACCCACGGAAGAACGCGGCCGGGCTGCACACGCGGGAGCGTAAGCCACCTTCCGGACTCGCGGATCAGCTGTCCGCCCCGGCCGCCCGCACGGGTCAGCGCGGCGAGCGCCAGCGGTCGGGCAGCCGCCGTGCCCCGGCCGCGACTCCCACGGCGGCGATGACCTGGACGGCGATCACGACGAGGAACCCGTTGCGGATACCGGCGCCGTCACCGGCCAGCGCGAGGAACAAGCTGCCCAGCGTCGCGACCCCGAGAGCGAGGGCGGTCTGCTGGGTGGTGGCGAGGACACCGCCGCCCACCCCGGCCGCCGACGGCGGCACGTCGGAAAGCACCACGCCCATGAGCGGGCTCATGACGAGTCCCTGCCCTGCGCCCGCCACGGCCAGGCCGGGTGCGAGCGCGACGATCGACAGGCCGGGCCACGCGGTGAGCACCGTGCCGCCGAGGATCAGCAGGCCGGCCGCCTGCAGGGCCGCACCGGCGACGAGCACGCGGGGGCCGAACCTGCTGAGCAGCCGCGACGTGCACAGCGAGGCGAGCAGGAAGGTGGCCGCCATCGGGACGAGGCCCGCGCCCGCGGCCGCGGCGCTGGCCCGCAGGCCCTGCTGGACCAGCAGGGCGTAGCAGAACATGAACGCGCCGAATCCGGCGAAGAACGGCAGCGCGAGCAGGAGGCCGCGGCGCATGGTCGCGTGCCGGAGCAGGGAGGGCGGAACCAGCGGCACGCGCCCGGCGCGCTCCCTGCGTGCCCCGGCGACAACGAGGCCCACGGCGGCGATCGGTGCGACGGCCAGGAGCGCGATCGTCCAGGCCGGCCAGTGTAGCGAGCGGCCTTCGGTGAGCGGAATCAGCAAGGCGAGGACCGTGACGCCGAGCAGTACGGTGCCCGGCCCGTCCACCGGAGCGGCGCCGTCCGCCTGCGTGTCGGGCAGGTAACGCCGGGCGAGCACGAGGCCGGCCACGCCGATCGGCACGTTGACGAGGAAGATCGGCCGCCAGGTCGCGCCGGCGAGGTTCGCCGAGACCAGGACGCCGCCGAGCAGCTGGCCGATGACCGCGGCGATCCCGCCGGTCGCGCCGTAGCGGCCAAGCGCGCGGGTGCGGCGCTGGCCGGTGGTCGTCGCCTGGATGGTGGCGAGCACCTGCGGCACCATCATCGCGGCCGACGCGCCCTGCGCGGCCCGCGCGATGACAAGTACCGCGGCGGACGGCGCGAGCCCGCAGGCGAGGGACGTGACGGTGAACGCGGCCATGCCGGTCAGGAAGAGCCGCCTGCGGCCGAAGGTGTCGCCAAGCCGGCCGCCCATGACAAGCAGCAGGGCGTACGCACACGCGTACGCGGAAACGACCAGCTCGAGGAGGGGCGCGCTGGCGTGCAGATCCCGGTCGATGCTCGGCAGCGCCACGTTGACAATGAAGAAGTCGACCATGGGCAGCAGCACGCCGAGCAGGAGCGTGGCCAGGCCAGCGCCGGTCAGCGCCGCGGCGGATACGGCCGGGAGGGTCACCGCCGCGGCGGGAATGCCGTCCGTGGTGGGTGCGTGAGCGCGGTCGATGACGTCAGGGTGTGCGGGCATGTCACCATCGTGCGCGGAATCTCAGCCAGGTACCAGAGCGTGTTTATCCTAGTAGTGGAGCTACCTGGCAATCGGATAAGCCTTCTGGCATCATAGGAGTCATGACACCAACTGCGGCGTTGCCCGATGTGGGCACCGATGCCGGCCAGCCGCGGGCCCAGGCGAACGGGCACGCGGCGGACGGGCGCGAGGCAGAGGTGCGCCGCCATGAGCTTGCCGCGTTCCTGCGAAGCAGGCGCGAGCGGATCGCACCGGAACAGGCCGGCCTGCCGCCCGTATCCCGCCGGCGTACGCCAGGTTTGCGCAGGGAGGAGGTCGCCACGCTGGCCGGGGTCGGGGTCACCTGGTACACCTGGCTCGAGCAGGGCCGCGACATCCACGCCTCCCCGCAGGTACTCGACGCGATCGCGCGTGCGCTGCTGCTCGACCCGCACGAGCGGGCGCACCTGTTCACGCTGGCCGAAGCGCAGGACGGGAGCCCGGCGAGCGAATGCCAGTCGCTGCCGCCGACCATCCAGCCGCTGCTCGACCACCTCGAGCCCTATCCCGCGTGTGTCCGCAACGCCCGCTACGACCTGCTCGCCTACAACGCCACCTTCGGGCACCTGTTCGACCTCGACGAGCTTCCGTTCGGGGACCGTAACTCGCTCTGGCTCTGCTTCACCAGTCCGGCCTGGCGGGCGTCGATGATCGACTGGGACGACGCCACGCGGCGGATGGTCGCGGAATTCCGCGCCGCCATGGCCGAGCACGTGGCCGAGCCGGCCTGGAAGTGCCTGGTCAGCCGGCTCACCAAGGCGTCGCCCGAGTTCGCGCAGCTGTGGGAGCGCCACGACGTCGCGGCGCCGGAGAACCGGACAAAGCGCTTCCTGCACGCCGAGGCCGGCCTGCTGCGCCTCGACTACACCAACCTGTGGCTCGGCCAGCGGCTCGGCACCCGCATGGTCGCCTATGTCCCCGCGGACAAGGAGACCGAGGCCCGGCTGTACCAGCTACAGCGGCTGCGCGCGAGCAGGCGCTGACCCGGGTAAAGCCCTTTTATCCCGAACGGCTGCCGCGGATGCGGCATCCATTGATGCGGGGATCCCCTGAGGTGGAGCCCCGGCATGATCATCGCTCCCGGCTCAGGTCCTCGCGGGCCGGCGGCGTGGTAGCCGTCGAGCACCGAGTCCGCTGTCAGCGCGTCGCGTGCCCCTTGCGCGCGGCGCGGGCGAAGACGTCGAGCTGCATGGCGAACTTCCGCCTGGCCGGGTGCTCGAAGGGCAGGACGGGGGTGGCGTATAAGGCGATCATCGCCAGGATCAGGCCCCCGGTCAGGCTCGCCGGGCCGGCGGCCGGCCCAGCAGGTTTCATGCCCGGAGCCTTCCAGTAACGTGCTGCGCGGTACTCCCTGATGCTCCGGTGTCCGGAGATGTTCCCCATTGTCACCTAACGGACAGCGCCCGAGGATGCGAACCGCGCGAGCGGCGGCCCGCCGCGGATGGGCGAACCGGGCGCCGGTCCGGACCGTCCCGCGAGCGTTCTCCTGTTGGCCGCGCGGGTGGCCGGCCGGCCGGCGAAGGTCATACTGGGGAGGGGCAGAGGCGTATCACTGGACAAATGCTAGGCAGGATCTCGATCAAAGGGTGAGCGTCATGCGCTTCCGGCCGG
>Ga0209648_10000457_pt1 | contig 31116 bp, 20 predicted proteins | sample GraSoi2013_115cm_FD_185830 | JGI IMG/M metagenome (GOLD analysis project Ga0209648, IMG submission 185830) | Grasslands soil microbial communities from the Angelo Coastal Reserve, California, USA - Sample 9_17_2013_115cm (SPAdes) (version 2) | ecosystem: Environmental > Terrestrial > Soil >...
ATCGGATGCCGCTGGAAAGCCAATCGTCTTCGGTAAGTTCGCTGGTGACGCTGGCGACGCCGGGCGTAGTGGCGGACTCGAACGGGCTGTTTCACGGGCTCGGTGACCATGCCGAGAATTCGTTCTCAGTGGATGGGCAGCCCATTACGGACCAACAAAGCAAAGTCTTTTCCAACCAGATTCCATTGGACTCGATTCAGTCGCTCGAAGCCGTATCCGGAGGGCCACCGGCAGAATACGGCGGAAAAACGAGTCTGGTCATCAAGGTGACGACGCAATCCGGCCTTGGGGTGACCAAGCCAAGGGGCACTATCTACTCTTCGTACGGCAGCTTCGGATCAGTCACGGGAGGCTTCCGGCTGGCCTTCGGGGGCCAGAAGTGGGGAAACTTCATCGCCGCGAACGGATTGAACACCAGCCGATTTCTCGATCCACCAGAACTCCGTGCTATCCACGACAAGGGCAATGAAGAGAACCTATTTGACCGAGTCGATTACAACCTAACCAGCGCGGACTCGATCCACACGAACTTTCAATACACGCGCTCGTGGTTCCAGACGCCAAATACGATCGACAACTTAAATGGTTCAGTGAATCCTGCGGCTACCGACCCGCTGACAGGATCCCTATTGCCGGCGCAGGACCAGCGTGCGCAGATCAAGACCTTTAACATCGCGCCGGTGTGGACGCGGCTAATCAGCACGACGACGCTTTTCACCTTCGGTGGTTTCGTTCGCCAGGATCGCTTTAACTACTACCCGAGCGGAAACGTGTTTGCGGACGGCACAGGACTCATCCCCGGCGGTTCTTCGGCCACGCTCAACCAGCAGCGGAAACTCACTAACGCGGGACTGCGCACGGACGTGTCTTATGTCAAGGGCAAACACAACGTCAAAGCCGGCGCCACGTTTCAACATACGTTCCTGACGGAGAATTTCAATTTCGGACTTACGGACCCGGCGTTCAATGCGGTCTGTCTGAATACCGCTGACGGAAGTCCCGACACGAATCAAACACCTACGGATCAGACACAGTGCACGGGTACGCTTAAGCCGAATCCTAACTTTGTGGCGGCGCTCGGCTGCTTCGACCTGACGCGGCCAACGCTGACAGCGGGAGCGCAAGCGCAGGACAGCTGCTTGAGCACGCAAAGCTCGTTGTTCCCCTTCCGCGGCCGAGCGGATGTCAAGGAGCTCGCGCTCTACCTGCAAGACACGATCAGCGTGGGCAATTGGGCCTTCAATGTGGGATTTCGAGAAGACCTCTATCGCGGGATCGTGCACGATAGTCAACCGCAACCTCGCGTGGGCTTCGCTTACAACATCAAGAAGACCAACTCGGTCCTGCGCGTTTCCTATTCGCGCATTCTGGAGACCCCGTTCAATGAAAACCTGATCCTGGCAAGCCTAGGGGCGAGTAACCCGGTCATTGTGGACGTAATCGGCGGCGCGAGCTTGCAGCAGCCAATTCGTTCCGGCCAGCGCAACCAGTTCAACGCCGGCTTTCAGCAAGCGTTTGGAAAATACGTGGTGGTGGACGCCGACTACCTGTGGAAGTACACCCACAACGCGTATGACTTCAGCACGTTCGCCAACACGCCGATCTTTTTCCCCATCGCTTGGAAAAGTTCCAAGATTGACGGACCTTCCGTGCGCGTGAGTATGCCCAACTTTCATGGGTTTACGGCACTCGCGGTGCTTGCGCACGTCCGTGCGCGCTATTTCCCGCCGCAGATCGGCGGGCTGGGCGCCAGCATTACTGGTGGAGAGGTATTCCGGATCGACCACGACCAAGCCTTCAATCAAACGACTCATTTCCAATATCAACCATGGAAGACCCTACCGTGGGTTGCCATGAATTGGCGCTACGACAGCGGTCTGGTAGCCAGCAACCCCCATCTTGACAATTTCGGGGATGCATCCGGTTTTCTTGATGCAGCCCAGCAGACAGCTATCGGCCTTTTTTGTGTGGACGCTGGCGGCGTGATGCACACGGCCTCGCTGTCGATGCCTCTCGCCCAGGGCGCTGGGACCATCTGCGGCGCAGCTCCCACGAAGACGGGCGCAACGCTAGTTAATATCGCAGGCGCGACATTCGACGTGGATCGCAACCCTACGCGCGTCAAACCTCGCAACTTGTTTGATTTGAGTGTGGGTGACGACAATTTATTTCACGGCGATCGCTGCAAGTGGAGCCTACGCCTCACCGCCATCAACTTGACGAACAAGACGGCGCTCTATAACTTCCTGTCCACTTTCAGCGGAACGCATTTCGTTACGCCGCGAGCCTACACGGCCGAGTTGGGCTTCCACTTCTAACCTTGGAACAACTTACGAGCAGTCCTCACGGGACGAGCAGCTTCGTCCCGTGAGGTGTTTTGGGGCGAACCCGTTGCGATGAGGGTGTGGGCCCCCCTACCCCCACCAATTTGTATGAATATCAAAAGAAAAGACTTACAAAATTTGAAATCCGTAACTGATTGATTCTAAAAGGTGCGTTTTTGGTTGATCCAGCGGGGAATGCTGCGAAAAGCATCCTCAAAAAAGAAAAGCGGCGCCCTTTCCACGGGAGTTTGTTTATCCTGCGCGGAGCCGATCGAAGATTCCGACCTTGTCGGCGACTTGGTCTCGGCAAGTTCCGGACGATCGGCGCCTGGGGCGCAGATTTCGGCGAGCTTGGCGTAAAACGATTGCGCGCCTCCGGTGTCGCCGGAGGCCTGGGCGGAGCGAGCCGCGCCAAGGAGACCGTCAAAACGATTCGGCGAATTCTTGAGGACCGTTTTGTATTCGGCGAGAGCGTCGACGGGACGCTTGAGTTCCAGGAGCATGTCGGCGAGCATTTCGCGAGCGGGGACAGTGACGGATTCGCCGCCATTTTTATCCTGATGATCGGCGCCGGCACGCAGCTCCTCAACGGCTTCGTCGGATTTTCCTTTGGCGAAGGCCAGCCAGGCTTCAGCTTCGCGGAGGTCGGTAGCTTTTTCGCTGGAGGCGCCGTAGCCTTCTTTTATCGCGCGCTTTTCACGATCGGCGACGAGCTTCGTAAGTTCCTTGACGTCCGATTCCGCATCGGCTACGTCACCGCTGCGCGCAGCGCCAATGGCGCGGGCCCAATAGAGATTGTCCAGGTAGTCTTTGCCGACCGAGGCAACGGGCAAGTCGGCAGCGTCCTTCCAGCGGTGCAGTTCCAAAGCGGTTCGCGCGGCGAAATAGGCCCGATGTCTGGCGTTACCCGCGTCGTCCGCCCCAACAACATGGCCGGAGTGGTCGATGACTTCGCGTGCTTTGGCCTCCTGGCCGCTCTGCAAATAGGAATAGCTGAGGAAGTCCATGGCATGAGTCTGATAATGGGATTCCGCAAGATGCAATTCCGCGGCACGCGCGGCGGAGGCGCTCGCGGCAAGATTCGAAGCGATGGAATCCTGCCAGAGGCCTAGTCGCACGAAGATGTGCGACGGCATGTGCAGAGCGTGCGAAGAGTCCGGCGCGATGGCCGCGTACCTGCGAGCCGCTTCGAGGCCCTGGGCGGCGAGTTCGGGGCGGTCGGCGGCGTGAATCAGGTAATGCGCGATTCCAGGATGAGCAGGATATTGCTGGAGCAAGGGCTGGAGAACAGAGATGGCCTTCTTCTGGAGGGCGAGCATATTGGGTTCGTCGGTGTAGGCGAGTGCAACAAGAGAAAGGGCATAGAAGGCGCCAATCTCCGGGTCGCCCGGAGATTGCCCGTAGAAGCGCTCAAGCGAATCGGCATAGGCTTTGATGCGCTCGGTGTGCGTCAATTTGGATTTGTTCAGAAAGAACGCAGCGGCAGCGTCAAGGAAGCCCTGTTCGCGGGCTGTGGCAGGATGAAGTTTTTGGGCTTTCGCGATGTCCTTACGGCCTTCCTTTAGTTTCTTGTCGTTCGGGAATTCCCAGAGCTGCTCAAACCGAGCCATCGCCTTGCCCCAGTGGGCCATGGCGCACTTCGGCTCACGGGCGACCGCGTCGGCAAAGGTCTTTTCTGATTCCGTGTATTGGAAGGAGTGCAGCAACGCGACGCCCTTTTCGATCGTGGGCTGAACTTGCGCTGTGCAACTGGTGGGGAAATTTACTTTGCCGAGCTGGTCGGGAGGCGCGGCAGATGATGTATCTGCGCGAAGGGTTGAAGCTTGAAGAGCGAGAAAAAAGAAGAGCAGCCCAAAGGTTGCAGCCAACCGGAGTGAATAGCGCATGATTTTCTCCTGATGCTGAGGATGATTCTACCCTCGACGATTGCCTTTCGTGGAGAGAAACCTTCCAGAGTTCAGTCGTCAGCGGGCGCCAAGCGGAGAGCCTTATTCTCGGACGGTTGCTCCACATTCAGCGCGATCCAGGAGGCCAGGTAGAGCAGCCCCGCGAGGACCATCAGTGATCGAATGCCGGTCCAAAGCGACATCGACTCCAACAATCCTCCGACGAGACCTCCGAACAGATTCGCGCCCAGGGCTCCGGCGCGGAAACTTTCCTTCGCAAAGCTGCGAACGAAAACGATGCCGGCAAAAAAGACCGGCAGGCAGAGCACGAGTGTCGCCACTAAGATTTTCGATACGACAGAGGGAAAGAAAAACTTCTCCAGCGGAACGAAGTAGGACACCCCGATGGTGACGAAGATTCCGACGTAGGCCCAGGCAAGGGGAAAATCCGGCTTGAATTCCACAAGGAAATTTGCGGCCACGATCAGCAGGAGAAGCGCGGCAATCACGATGGAGTTGACGACCCAGGTGGTCCCAAACAGCAGGGCCATCTTGCTGATAATTTGCGCTTCGAGAAGGAGAAAGCCCGCACCGAGGAAGAAGAAATGCCAACGCATGGATCGGAGCGCAGTTCCGGTTCGCCGAAGGAACAGCCAGCAGAGCAGCACGAGAACACCTGAGATGAGGATCACTGGAACCGGCAGCCCCGGCCCGCGTTGGTAAAAGTAGGGCCAGTTGTCCGTCGTCAGCGTCGCTTTCTCGGCTTGAATATTGCCGTGATTTGCGACGAATGCGGCAACCTGCGGGTCCGATAAAGCTTGCTTGATGCGCGCTTCCGAGCCGGCGATGTAAAAAGTGCCGCTCGTGCCGTAGGCGGAGTCCACCGTTCGCACCTGTACAGGAGGATTAGCGAAGACGGCCTCGAGGAGGCCGCGAAGCCGTCCGGCGATCCAGGGACTACTGACCTGGAATTTGATGATGAAAATTCCACCGGGCTGGAGAAGCCGCTTCGAGGCTTGCAGCGCTTCGAGGGTGTAGACGTAGTTGTCGATCCGAATGTTCGTGAAATGGGAGCTGGTGGTATGGGAATCGAGCAAGGAAAAAACGATGAGGTCAAAACGATCGGCGCTGTTCTGCACGTAGCTGCGAGCGTCGTCAAGAACTTCGCGCACACGGGGCGAGCTGTAGGGCCTCTCAAAATGCTTCTCCCGGCCCAGTTGGAGAATCAGCGGGTCGATTTCCACGGCCACGATGCGACCGGCACCGTTGCGGAGTGCCGCGGCGACGTCATTGCCCATGCCAGAGCCAAGCACCAGCACCGCTGGCGGCTGAGGGTAGAAATGATAAGGAACGTTATAGGGGTTCCATTGGACTGGCTCGTCCTTGAAAAGCTGCGGATGGGAGGTCACAAACTGCGGCGAGAGATCGAGGATTTGCTGATACCAACTGTTATTGGTATTTAGCACGTAGCCGATGGTTTGGCCGCCCTGTTGCCGAGGGGTCAACGTCAGTTTTTGATAGGGAGACCAGTACACCGTGCTTCCATTCCCAGGACCCACACTCGCCAGCGCGGCACAGACCGCGAAAACGCCCGCGACGACCCATCGCAACCGCGGGAGCCTCCACAACAGCACCACCAGCATCACCGCGGCCAACAAAAACCAAGCCGGGGGCGATTGATAGAGGAAGCAAAGAAGGGTGTACAGGAGAATTCCGGCGAGGCTGCCGAGGATGTTCACGGAATAACCGAAAACGATGTTGCCGGCATTCTCCAAATACCAGCCCACCAGCTGGCCCACAGGAATAAACATGAAGGTGAGCAAGCAGAAGATCGGCACGATTACCACAACTGCGGCTGCGAGAATCACCAAGGAGAACCATTCGTGGGCGAGCGTGGGCACGCTCCAGAGATGCATGTCAGAAGTGGCACCGACGAAAGCGGGCAGCTCCGTCATGAGATCGCGAAGTCCCGTCCAAGGAAGTTCGACCAGCAGTGTCAGCGCGAGCAACGGAACCAGCAAAGGAAGAAGGCTCACCTTGCGTCGGGAGAGGAAACATCCCAGACCGAAGCCCAGAAAGCACGCGATCAAAACAAAGTTCTTGAAATAGGCGAAGACGCGGATTTCGGAAGAAATCCAGCGGATCATCAACAGCTCCAGAAACAAGGCGAGGAGGCTCACCAGAGCCAGTTGCCAGTAAGAAAATCCCCCCAAGGAGGCTGGGGCGAATTCCCATCTCTGCGCCCAACCCCGACGCGGACCAGCCATTTCGCCGTCCGATTTTGTGCCGCACAGACGGAAGAGATAAACATTCGTCAGCGTTCCTACGAAGACGACCATCACAAACGCGGCACACAAACTGAATGATACGGGCAGGTCTTCGCCCATCAGCGTCCTCCCAGGACAGCCACCAGCATAAATAAAACGGTAAGTATGCGCTAGTTAGGCTTTCCGAGCCATACCGTTTCTGCACGGGCGTTGGACGCGGTTTGGCCGCTGCGGCTACAATGAGGGTGGAGCGGTACTTCGAAGCAGGTGAGGGTGCGAAAGCTGTTTGAACCAATGACGAATCTCTGAGGTGCTGCGGATAGACAGCCTGTGTGCACGGCCTGTCCCGCTGGCGAGTCTGATGTAGGCAGTGGCGGTGAAGACACGCGAGCGGGGCAGGAAAGCCTAACGGTTGGCTCGTGGCGCCCTACTATTTCAGAGGTTCACGGCCTAGCTCTCCACGGCCAAGCGGTCCGCTCCATTTTTGTGTTTTGCAGAGTGAAAGAGTCCATGCGCGTACTTTTTGTAGGAGACATCGTCGGCTCGCCGGGGCGGCAGATCGTTCGCGATCGCCTGGCGGACGTCGTGGCGCAGCGGGGGATCGATCTGGTGATCGCCAACGGCGAAAATTCGGCGTCGGGATTCGGGATCACGCCGAGGCTGGCGGAAGAACTTCTAAAAATGGGAATCGATGTGCTCACAGGCGGAAATCATAGCTGGGACCGCAAAGAGATTCTGGAGTTCATGCCGCACGAGCCGCGGCTGCTGCGGCCGGCAAATTTTCCGGAAGGCAACGTGGGCAGCGGGCTTTATATGGGTATGGCGAAAAATGGGGTGAAGTATGCCGTATTGAATTTGCAAGGGCGCGTGTTCATGACTCCGATTGACGATCCTTTCCGGAAAGCCGACAGCGAACTGGCAAGGCTTCCGGAGGATGTGGCGTTTGTGTTCGTGGACATGCACGCGGAAACCACCAGCGAGAAAATCGCAATGGGCTGGTATCTGGACGGACGCGTGACCGCAGTCGTCGGCACGCACACGCACGTGGCTACCGCCGATGAACACCTCCTGCCGCAAGGCACGGCTTATATCACGGACGTGGGGATGACCGGGCCGCATGGCGGCGTGATCGGGATGGACCGCAACGGCATCATCGGGAAATTTCTGAACGGGCTGCCAGCGCGGTTCGACGTAGCTTCCGGGAACGTGCAGATGAACTGCGTGTTGATCGAAACCGAGGACGAAGGCCCGCGCAACGCCGCCGGCCGGCTGCGCGCACGCTCCATCGAGCGACTGCGCCTCTGCATTGACTGATCGTTAGAGCGCTCAGCTGCAAATCGGGGCAACCACGCGGCGTCCGTAGTAATCTGAAGATTCATGCGAAAGAGAGTGGGTTCAATCGTGAAGGTTCTCGCGCTGATGTGTCTGCTGGCGCTCGCCGCGGGGAGTGCTGCTGCACAGGATGAGACAGAACTCGACCTCACGGCCAGGCAGCGGGTATTTCCGGGTGTGGGCCCCGGGCTTAGGACGATAAAAAGGGGCGCGGACGGGCGGCTATACATTTTGGCTTCGCCGTCGCCGGGATTGCTGGTGTTCGACGCGCAGGGCAAACGGGTTCTGTCGATCAACGAAGTTGGCCTAGGGCCGAGCGGCACTGGACAAGGACATAACCTGATTTCGTTTGGGGAAGACTGCGACGGAGCTGCTGACGGGAAGATTTACGTGGCGGACCGCGGCGCGAACCTGATCCAAGTGTTCACCGCGGATGGCACACTGCTTCGTTCGATTCCGGTGAAGGCTCCTGTCGCCATTGCCGCTCTGCCTGAGGGGGAGGTGGCGGTGGCGACGCTTCGAGAGCCCCACCTGGTAATCGTGTTCGACAAGAATGGAAGGGACGTGCGCGAGTTTGGCGATCCGGAGCCGCTTGCAGAGCGCAAGGACTACAATCGTTTCCTGAGCATCGGGCACCTTGCCACGGACGCTCAGGGGCACCTCTATTACGCGTTTGCTTACCTGCCAGAGCCGACGGTGCGGCAATATGACCGCCTGGGATATGCGGGGCAGGACATACAGTACACTGCGGTGGAGGCCTTCGCCACAGCGCAGTCGGCGCGCAAGGAGATTGAGAGGCAAGAAAGCAAAGGCAAGGAACCTTCCTTCAAGCGGGTCCTCACGGCGGTGGGAGTCGACCGGGAAAACGGGGAGGTCTGGATCGCGCTCAACAACAGGCTGCTGCATTTCGATAAGGAAGGGAACCGGCGCGCCACCTACAAGATATACACGCCCGAAGGCGCGCGGCTCGAAGCCAATACGATTCTCGTGGAGCCGGACCGTTTGATCATCGGAAGCGACCCGCTGGGCATTTACGACTTCGCACGGCCGGATAAAAAAAATCTGAAATAGCCGGAGTTTTCCTCAGGCCCAGCGGCGTTCGTTCTGTGGGCACTTCGCTCGTGGGACGAAAAAGTGCTCGCAATTACCGTGAAAATCAGCGTCATTCGGAGGAGTTGCACCAGAATTGTGCTTGTGGAAAAGCTGTGCATGGGGTGTGAACACCGGTGCATGCCTTCTCCTATTTTTCTCTTGCTCCGTACGCGCCAATCAGAGACAATCCCGCGCTGACTCATAGCGGCGGCACTTGGGCCGACAATTCCAGACGGGCCGCGCGCGGAGCGACAGGGGCAAGCTAGGGCGTTCCGACGCGGGCAGAATCCCGAAGCCTGAAGAAAGATGCAAATGGGACTGCTTTCCACAGCTTTTTCACATCTGTGGAAATAGCACAGGAGTTTCTTTTTCTTCCGATGACGACAGCAACTCAAACGGGTCGCGAGCGCGAAACGGTGAACTCCTGGGACAAATTCCTCGAACGAGTCAAGTCCCGGGTCAGCATCAACACCTTTACCACCTGGTTCCAGCCGACGAGGCTGAACCGCGCCGAGGGTGACACGCTTTTTATCCAGATCCCCAGCGCGGTCTTCCGCCAGGTTCTGACGCGCACCTACGGCGATATCGTCAAGGCTGTCTTTCATGAAATCGGCACGCCGAACATGAAAGTGCAATACGTGTGCACCGAAGAGGAGCCGGTCCAGGCGGCGCCGGTCGTCTCTGGCTCGAAGCAGTCAAAACTGGATTTTGAGAGCAGCGACCACCAGCTCAACACGCGCTATACCTTTGATTCGTTTGTTGTCGGCAAGTCCAACGAGTTCGCGCATGCGGCTTCGCGCGCCGTGGCCGAACAGCCTTCGAAGGCATACAACCCGCTGTTCCTTTACGGCGGTGTGGGCATGGGCAAGACACACTTGATGCATGCCATCGGCCACACCATCAAGAAGCGCAATCCGGCGATGCGACTGAGTTACGTCAGCGCGGAAAAATTCACAATCGAAGTGATCAACTCGTTGCGCTTTGACCGCATGATCAGCTTCCGCGATCGTTTCCATACCGTGGATGTGCTGCTGGTGGACGATATTCAGTTCATTGCGGGAAAAGAACGGACGCAGGAAGAGTTTTTTCATACCTTCAACGCGCTCTACGAGCAGCAGAAACAGATTGTGATTTCCTCGGACTGCCTGCCGAAGGACATCAACTCCATTGAAGAGCGGCTGCGGTCGCGGTTCGAATGGGGATTGATCGCGGACATCCAGCCACCGGACTTGGAGACCAAGATCGCCATTTTGCAGAAGAAGGCGGAGAACGAGCGCTTCAGCCTGCCGGACGACGTGGCGGAATACATCGCGCGGGCCATCAAGTCCAACGTGCGCGAGTTGGAAGGCGCGTTGACGCGGCTGATGGCTTACGCGTCGCTGACCGGCGCGACAATTTCGCTGGGGACGGCGCAGCAGGTGCTGCGGAACATCATCGCTTCGCAGGAAAAGCGTGTCACCATCGATCTGATCCAGAAGCGCGTGAGCGAGCATTTCAATCTTCGGGAGCAGGACTTGAAAGTTCGCAGCAACACGCGGGCGATTGCTTTTCCGCGGCAGGTGGCGATGTATATCGTCAAGCAGCTCACTACCGCTTCATTGCCCGAGATCGGCCGGCAATTCGGCGGTAAGCATCACACCACGGTGCTGCACTCCATCAACAAGATTGAGGAGTTACGCCGATCCGACAAGGACTTGAACCGTACGATTACGCGCTTGATGGATGCGTTACAGTAAGATGGGCTCTTCCCTCTCACATCGATGAAACGCAGGCTAACCTCTTCCTCTGCGTTTCTGGTTCCTAGCTTTCTTTCTATAACTACTCCGCGCTTTTCTGCATATTTCGAGATTCTTTTGCAAATCGAGTAGTCATTGCGCGCTGTGGGGAAATTATGAGAAACCTGCGGAATTTATGTTAAAGGGAGTGGACCAATTTCCGGATTGCGCAGCGTGTTAGCAGACAGGTGGATCGATTTCCGAGATTCTCACAATCCGCCGCCTGAAAAGAAACTTGGTAAATCCAGCCCTCATTTGGGTTTTACGATGTATCCACAGATTCACAGCAGTCATCACAACAACAAGCTTTTATAGGCTTTTAAGTTTCAGAAGTCTTTCTATTTGTGTTAGCTGTGTTAGTGGATTGTTGGTTGTGCGTTAGTGGATTGTTGTTGTGCTTGATTCTTTCCGGCAAGGACGCAGGGGATAAAGGTCTCTTTCCCACCTATTTCCACAGAGTGGCGGTGGCGGCATGCGGTAGGCTTTATACTTTACTCAAAAGCGAGTAAAGTACGGCAGCGGTAGAAATGAGCAAGGGAAAGGCCTTGTCCCAGGCCTGATTGAGGGTAAACTTCAAAATGACCGCACCTGGAACGGCACGCGAGGAACATCAAGAGATGGAATTCAGCGTCACAAAGTCCGCGCTATTGGATGAACTCTCGACCACGCAAGGCGTCATCGAACGTAAGACGACGATTCCGATTTTGTCGAATCTACTGGTCGAGGCTAAGGAAAGCCAGTTGACGATTACGGCGACTGACCTTGAGCTAAGCATTCGCACGACTTGCGAAGCCCAGATCAAGAAAGAAGGCGCCGGAACCATCCCTGCCAAAAAGCTGCTGGAACTCGTGCGCTTGCTTCCCGAAGGTGAGATCAAGGTCAAACTCCTCGAGAATCACTGGGTGGAGATCGTCAGCGACAGAAAAAAATACAAGCTCGTGGGCATGGCTAAGGAAAATTTCCCCGCGCTGCCGGTGATGCCACACACGCTGGTCAAGATTCCCGCACCGATCATTGAGAACCTCATTCGCAAAACAAAGTTTGCCATTTCCATGGAGGAGTCGCGCTACACATTGAATGGCGGACTGCTCATCCTGAAGCCGGATACGATGGCGATGGTAGCCACCGACGGCCACCGCCTGGCGCTGGCGGAGACGGACCACAAACTTACAAGCCTGAATGGCGAAGTGAAAGTTCTCATCCCGAAGAAGGCCATGGACGAAGTCGAGAAACTTTCGAGCGCCGCTGGCTCCGACGCGCACATTGAATTTGCAAAGGACGAAAGCCATCTCTTTTTCCAGGTTGGCCACCGCCTGCTGATTTCGCGCATTCTCACCGGCCAATTTCCTAACTACGAAGCGGTGCTCCCGCGGGACAATAACAAGAATGTCGTCCTCGAGCGCGCGGAATTGAGCGACGCGGTGCGGCGCGTTTCGCAACTTGCCGATCAACGTTCGCATGCCGTGAAATTGGCCGTTTCGAAAGAGGGCATCGAAATTTCCGCCTCGAGCCCGGAATACGGCGAAGCGAAAGAAAGCATCGAGAAAGAATTCAAGGGCGAGCCCATTGCCATCGGTTTCAATTCCAGCTACATGCTGGATTTTCTCGGCGCCGCGGCCGATGGCCCGATCAGCATCGAACTGAAGGACGAACAATCCGCTGGCCAGATGCGTCCGCTCGCTGATGAGTCCTACCGCTATAGATATATCATCATGCCCATGCGGATCTGAGCGGCGTGAAAAGCTAGAAAATTCGACAAAAAAGGGGCGCTTTTCGAAGCGCCTTTTTTATTTTCTTCTCTGGATTGATAATCCGCGAAAGACTATGTAAATAAAACACTTATTCCAGCGACGAGGTCATTCTATTGCTTGAGAAAACGGGCTGGATCGAGTACAATTTGTGTGTTGTCGATTCGCTGATTCATTTCCTCCAAATCGACACGTCCGCCAGGTACAAGTGACCCGGAATTTGGGCTTCGCGCCAGGAGCCCGGGGGCACGGACCTGGAGAAACATGAGTCTTCGCCACGTCTCGCTGCGCGAGACGGGATGGAGCAGGAACCCTACGAGTTCTGGATTTGCCCAGCGAAACCGGAATCAAAGGGTAAGGCGACGTAACGGAAAATTCCGCAAATACGCCTTCCTTGCTTCACAGAAACGAGTTTTGAGCGCGGACGCTTGCTCCGATTGGCTCGGGGTCCGTTCAGCGCCACAGGTTTGCGTCAGCCGTTGCAACGCCAGGAGATGACATGGGCGACAAAGAAAACGTGAGCACCACGCCGCAAGGCGGCCACAAGTACGACGCGAAATCGATCAAAGTCCTCGGCGGCTTGGAAGCAGTGCGTTTGCGTCCCGCCATGTATATCGGGTCGACGGGTGAGATGGGCTTGCACCATCTCGTCTGGGAAGTGGTGGACAATTCGGTCGACGAAGCGCTGGCCGGCTTCGCGGATGAAATCAACGTCACGGTGCACGCGGACAACTCCGTCACCGTGGTGGACAACGGCCGCGGCATTCCCGTGGACATGCACGCGACCGAGAAACGTCCCGCCGCCGAGGTGGTGATGACCGTACTGCACGCTGGCGGAAAATTCGACAGCGAAACCTACAAAGTGTCGGGCGGTTTGCACGGCGTTGGTGTTTCCGTCGTCAATGCGCTTTCCGATTGGCTGGAGCTGGAAATTTCGCGCGACGGTGAAGTGTGGGAACAGACCTACGAAAAAGGTAAGCCCACTTCCAAGCTGAAGCAAACCGGAAAGACGCGCAAGACCGGGACGAAAGTCACGTTTCATCCTGATTTGACGATTTTCGATAAGACTGAATACAGCTTCGATACGCTCTCGCAGCGCTTGCGCGAGCTGGCTTTCCTGAACAAGGGATTGAGGATTACGCTGGCAGACGAGCGCACGGAAAAGAATACCGAATTCCGCTTTACAGGCGGCATCGCGGAATTCGTGAAGCACCTGAACCGCGGAAAATCGACGCTGCACGACTCGCCCATCTACATGGAAGGAAAGCGCGGGAACGTCGAAATCGAAATCGCGCTGCAGTACAACGATACCTACGGCGAAAATATTTTTGCGTTTGCGAACACCATCAACACCGTGGATGGCGGCACACACCTTTCCGGTTTTCGTTCCGCTTTGACGCGGTCCATCAACAATTTCGCTTCGCAAGCGGGCATGCTCAAGGAGCAGAAGGACGAAGTCACCATCACCGGTGACGACGTTCGTGAAGGTCTCGTGGCCGTGGTCAGCGTGCGGCTGCCGCAACCGCAATTTGAGGGGCAGACCAAAGGCAAGCTGAACAGCGACATCAAAGGCGACGTCGAACAGCTTGTAAACGAAAAGCTCGGTGAATGGTTTGACAAACATTCGACTGTGGCGCGCCGCATCATTTCCAAGTGCATCGATGCGGCCCGCGCCCGCGAAGCCGCCCGCAAGGCCCGCGAACTCACGCGCCGCAAGTCCGCGATGGATTCGAGCGGGTTGCCCGGCAAACTCGCGGATTGCCAGGAACGCGATCCGGCGCGGTGCGAATTGTTCGTCGTTGAAGGCGAGTCGGCCGGCGGCTCGGCCAAGCAGGGGCGCGATCGCAAATATCAAGCCATCCTGCCGCTCAAGGGAAAAATCCTCAACGTTGAAAAAGCGCGCTACGACAAGATGCTGGGGCATGAAGAAATTCGCGCCATTATCACCGCGCTCGGCACCGGCATTGGCAAAGACGATTTCGACGCTGGCAAGCTGCGCTATCACAAAATCATCCTGATGACCGACGCGGACGTGGATGGCAGCCACATCCGCACGCTGTTGCTGACATTTTTCTTCCGGCACATGAAGGAACTCATCGAGCGCGATCACATCTACATCGCGCAGCCGCCGCTCTATCGCGTGAAGCGTGGCAAGACGGAAAAATACATTCGCGACGAGCGCGATTTCGCGCGCGAGTTGATGAAACGCGCCACGGAAGACCACGTCGTGAAAGCCAAGGAAGGCGTGACGCTGCAAGGTGCCGGCCTGACTTCGTTCCTGCTCAACGTGCAGGAATATGAAGCCGTGGCCGCGAAGCTCGGCCGGCGGCTGAAAGAGCCGAAGCTAGCGGAAGTGCTGGCGGAGAGCGGCCTGGACAAAAAAACGGACTTCGAAGAAAAGAAATCGGTCGAGAAACTTTTGAAGGATATCGAAAAGGCAAAACTGAAACTCGAAGGAAAAGTCGCCTTCGACGAAGAACACAGCTTATACGAAATCCTGCTGGATGCGCCGAACAATTCCAAGATCAACTGGGCGCTGGCGGCGACGGCGGAATACAAGCGCCTGCGCGCGCTGGCGAAACAAATTGATGAATTCAACAAACCGCCGTTTACGGTGGCGCGCAACGGCGACAAGGCCGTAAAGGAAAAAGCGCAGGACGTGCTGAGCTACGTGATGGAAGACGCCAAGAAGGATTTCACGATCACGCGGTTCAAGGGCCTGGGCGAAATGAATCCGTCGCAGCTCTGGGAAACCACGATGAACGCGGACACGCGCACGCTCCTGAAAGTGAAGCTCGAGGACGCCGTGGCCGCCGAGGATATTTTCACGACGCTGATGGGTGAAAACGTCGAAGCGCGCCGCAAATTCATCGAGGATAACGCCCTCGAAGTTGTGAACCTGGATATCTGACGCGTGGCGGGCGAATCCAAGGCCGGCGCCGATTCCATTCGGAGCGCGATTCGCTGGGGTCTGGTTCTGGCGGCGGTCGCCACGATTGGATTCCGGTTGCCGCGGCTCGTGCACGAATTCCGAGCGTGGCGCGAGGCAGTTGGATTGGGTGACGCATCGGGAACTGCGAACTGGCGAACCTTTTTCGTCGCTGACTCGATTGGGCTCGTAATTGTTTTGGCCTTCGGCGTGATGGTCTATTTCCTTTTGCGGCCGCACGGCAAGAGTCGGCCATGATGTATCAGTTGGGCTGGGCGACGCTGCCGGGGCTCGGTGGTTTGAGCGTGAGCGAGTTTCGCGCGACGCCGACCGACGCGCCGGACAACGAACGCGGCGTGGCGATTGAACTTGCAAGCGACACTGAGCGCGAGGAGTTCTTGCGGCGGATTGAAGCGGATTTTGCGGCGCGTCGGTTTACGAGCACGGCGGACGCGTTCGACACGGTGAAGGCTTACGCACTGGAACACGCGGCGCGGCGGTAGATATTGCTTGTAGGAGCGCCAGCCACAGCGGGCTACGCCCCTACAACTGAGAATTCGAGCAACAGCGAGGGGAAATGGCGGACGAACAAAACACGTCAGTGATGATTCCGGTCGACATTGAAGCCGAGATGAGGAAGTCGTACCTCGACTACTCGATGAGCGTGATCATCGGGCGCGCGTTGCCCGATGTGCGCGACGGCTTGAAGCCCGTGCACCGGCGGATTCTTTTCGGCATGTACGAGCTGGGACTCACGTCGACGAGGCCGTACCGCAAATGCGCGAAGATCGTTGGCGAAGTGCTCGGCAAATATCACCCGCACGGCGACACGCCCGTCTATGACGCGCTGGTGCGCATGGCGCAAGACTTCAACATGCGCTATCCGCTGGTGGACGGGCAGGGCAACTTCGGCTCCGTTGACGGCGACATGCCGGCGGCGATGCGGTACACGGAAGCGCGGCTTTCAAAAATAGCGGAAGAATTGCTCGCCGACATCGAAAAGGAAACCGTCGAATTCATCCCCAACTTCGACGAAACGGAAAAAGAGCCCACCGTTCTTCCCACGCGCGTGCCGAATCTGCTCGTCAATGGCGCAAGCGGCATTGCGGTCGGCATGGCCACGAACATTCCGCCTCATAACCTGCGTGAAATCATTGATGCCACCATGCTGCTGATCGAGAAGCCGGACACGACTCTGAAAGAAGTGATGAAGCTCGTGCCGGGTCCGGACTTTCCGACGGGCGGCTACATCGCCGGACGCGATGGCATCGAGGCGGCGTACAAGAGTGGGCGCGGCAGCTTCACGATGCGTGCGAAAGCTGCGATCGAAGATGTCGGCAAGGACCGCGAAAATATCGTCATCACGGAAATTCCCTACCAGGTCAACAAAGCCACTCTAATCAAGCGCATTGCCGAACTGGCGCAGACCAAGAAGATCGACGGCATCGCCGACGTGCGCGATGAAAGCGACCGCGACGGCATGCGCATTGTGGTCGAGCTGAAGCGCGGCGAGGAATCGCAACTCGTTCTGAACAATTTGTACAAGCACACGCAGATGCAGGAATCGTTCGGCATGATTATGCTGGCGATTGCCGGCGGGCAGCCGAAAGAGATGGGGCTGCTGGAATTCATCCGCTTGTTCATTGACCATCGCCGCGACGTGGTGCAGCGGCGCACGCGTTATGAATTGCGCAAGGCACGCGAGCGCGAACACATTTTGACCGGCTACCAGGTGGCTCTCGATCATCTGGACGACGTGATTCGCATTATCCGGGGATCGGCAACCCGCGCAGAAGCAAAGGAAAACTTGCTGAAGTTTTTCTCCGAGCAGGACGTCACAGTAACGGAAAACGGAAAATCCAGGAAGATTGAGGGCGTCAAGCTGGATGGCAGGAAATACAAGCTCGGCGGAATTGAGGGCGAAACGGCTCGCGCGATTACCGGCGGCCTGACACCCGTTCAGGTGGATGCGATCCTCGAATTGCAACTGCATCGCCTGACGCAACTTTCCGTCGACGAAATCCTCAAGGAATTGAAATCCATCCGCGACCGCATCACAGAGCTAGAAGAAATCCTGGCGAGCGAGAAAAAACTGAAGTCGGTAATCATCGGCGAGCTGAAAGAAGTGCTGAAGGATTTTGGCGATGACCGGCGCACGCAAATCGTGGACAAGGTCGACGAAATCAAACTCGAGGACCTGATTGCCGACACCGAGATGCTGATTACCGTCAGCCACGCGGGCTACATCAAGCGCACGGCGGCGGACACGTACAGGCATCAGTCGCGCGGCGGCAAGGGGCGCATCGGCGCGAAGACGAAGGAAGAAGATTTCGTTGAGCATCTGTTCATCGCTTCGGCGCATAGTTACATTTTGCTGTTTACGTCGAAGGGGCGCGTTTACTGGTTGAAGGTGTATGAACTGCCGGAAGCCGCAGCGGCTACGCGCGGGAAGGCGATTTCCAGCCTGGTGAAATTTCAGGAAGACGAAAAACTCACGGCGCTTGTCGCGGCGCGCAACCTGGAAGAAGCGGACAAGTTCGTCTTCATGGCCACGAAGAGCGGTACGGTGAAGAAGTCGGCGCTTGCGGAATTCTCGAATCCGCGCTCGACGGGCATCATCGCCATCACGCTGGACGGCAAGAACGAGCTCATCGGCGCAAAACTCACCGACGCCAAGAAAATGATTTTCCTGGCCAGCCACGATGGGCAGGCGATCCTCTTCCGCGAAACGGAAGTGCGGCCGATGGGGCGCAACGCCGGCGGCGTGAACGGCATGGATCTCGCCAAGGACGACTACGTCGTGAGCATGGACGCCGTGCAGCCGGACTTCGAGATTATCGCCAAGGAACACAACACCACGACGCAGAATCTCGAGGAACTCGAGAATGAGCAGATCAAGGACTCGCTGACGACACTAATGTTGACCGTGGCGGAGAAGGGCTACGGCAAGCGCACCCCGCTTGCGGAATACCGCATCACGTCACGCGGGGGCAAGGGCGTGGTGAACATGAAGACCACGGACCGAAACGGTTTCGTCGTGGCTACGCTGCAGGTGACGGAAGAATCCGACGTGATGATCATCGCGCACAACGGCAAGGTGATCCGTGTTCACGCGAACGAAATTCGCGAAGCCGGCCGCTCGACGCAGGGTGTGCGTTTGCTACGGCTCGAGGACGACGATTCCGTCGCCGCCGCCGCGGTGCTGCAGGAAGAGAACGACGAAGAAAAGAAGTAAACCTCTGCTGTAGGGCGCAGCCCGCCGCGGCCGGCGCCCTTACGAGATGTCCCTTCTATTCGGCAGTCATCCTCCAGTTATTCGTTCTCACCCGATGGATGATGTTAGAATTCTCATCCTCATGAAAATAACACGACGACTTTTTGCCTTTGCTCTTCTCCTGGCTCCACTCGTTTTTTCGTTTGCCGGCCCGGCAGCCAAGCCCGCCGCAAATCACAAGTATCTTGTTTTCGTCGGGACGTACACGACCAAAACGGAGAGCAAAGGAATTTACTCGTTCGACTTTGACGCGGACACTGGAAAGCTGACGCCAAAGGGCGTTGCTGCGGAAACGCCGGACCCGTCTTGGGTGGCGGTGCACCCCAGTGGAAAATATCTGTATGCCGCCAACGAGGCGGGCAAATCCAGCGCCGTAAGCGCGTTTGCGATTGATGCGAAGAGCGGGAAGCTCACGCTGCTGAATCAGCTTCCGGCGCTTGCCGAAGACCCTTGCTACATCTCATTCGACAAGACGGCCAAATACGTCCTAGTAGCCAACTATACTTCGGGAAACATCGTCGTGTTTCCGATTCTGCCGGACGGCAAAATAGGCGAGCATACGGCTATCGTGCAGGACGCTGGCGCTGCCGGGAAGAACAAGGAACGTCAGGACGGACCGCACGCGCACTGGATCGAACCTTCGGCCGGCAACGATTTCATTTACGTTTCGGATCTTGGTCTCGACCTCGTCCTCGTCTACCCGTTCGACCCGTCAAAAGGTGTTCCGGTCATAATTCGGCTATCTGAATGGCAAAGATGGTCCCGATCGAAGAATCATCCTGACCGGCGCATTAGACTCTCTCCGGGCACCGGCCCGCGCCACGTCACCTTTTCGGCGGACGAAAAATTCATGTACGTCCTCGGGGAGCTGCATTCCACGCTCACCGTTTTTGTGCACGATGTGAAGCAGGAAACGTTTCGCAAGATCCAGGAGATCTCGGCGCTGCCCAAGGGATTCACGGGACGCAATGATGCCGCGGAAATCGCGTTGCATCCTAATGGGAAATTCCTCTACACCTCCAACCGGGGAGAAGACACCATCGCCGTTTTTTCCGCCGATCCCGCAAAGGGCACACTGACCTTTGTCGCTCGCGTTTCGACCGGCGGGAAAGAACCGCGGCACTTTGCCATCGATCCGAGCGGCAAATACCTGCTGGCGGAGAACCAGTTTTCAAACAACATCGTCATTTTCAAGATTGATGCTGCGACAGGTGGCCTCACGCCTACCGGCCAAGTGGTCGAAGTACCTTCGCCCGTGGACTTAACATTCGTCCCCGCTGACTAGGACGCTGCGTTACAATTCGCCTTCACATTCATGACAACTCAGGAGACATAAATGTTGGATTCGAGAAAAGTGCGCGCCACAGCCGTCTGCGGTTTCTTATTACCGGTCCTGTTTTCCGTGGTGGGCACGGCTTGGGCAGGCGATGAAACCGCGCCGGCTCGCGATCCGAAGCAGGCGGTGGACGAAACCTATACTGCGAAGATTCAGAAGTACACCACGGCCCCGTATTTCACCTCGCCGCTCGTCAATTATCTCCCTGCCTCTAAGAACGTGCCCACTCCCGAAGTCGTATTGGGAGACGTAGCCGGTGCACCCGGCGTATTGCCTTACGCCGCAGATGTGTACAAGTATATGCGCCTGTTGGAAAAGGCCAGCCCTCGTGTAAGAGTTTTCTCGATCGGCACTACGGAAGAAGGACGAGAAATGATCGCCGTGGCGGTCTCCTCGCCCGAAAATTTGAAAAACCTTGAAGAGAATCGCGCGCGGCTCGCAAAGCTGGCCGATCCGCGAACGATCAAGCTGGATGATACAGAAGCCGACAAGCTTGTTGCGCAAGCGGTGCCCGTTTACTACATCACGGGAACAATCCATTCTCCGGAAACCGGCGCGCCCACCGCGCTCATGGAGCTGGCCTACCGCCTTGCCGTGGATGAGAGCGCGTACATCCGCGAAATTCGCGATGGCACGATCACGCTAATCACTCCGGTGGTCGAAGTGGATGGCCGCGACCGCATAGTGGACATTTACAAATGGCATCTGGCACACCCGAAAGATTTCTATCCGCCGCTGATCTACTGGGGCAAGTACGTCGCGCACGATAACAATCGCGACGCCATGGGTGTCACGCTGAAGCTCACCGAAAATGTTCTGAACACCTACATCGGCTGGAAAGCCCAGGTGCTGCACGATCTTCACGAGTCCGTGCCGTACCTCTATGACAATACGATTGGCGATGGCCCGTACAACGCGTGGGTCGATCCGATTCTGACCGACGAATGGCAGATGATCGGCGCGCGCAACGTGGCCGACATGACCAAGTTTGGCATGCCGGGCGTGTTTACCCATGGCGATTTTGATACCTGGTCTCCCGGCTACTTGATGTTCATCGCCGCGATGCACAACGGCATCAGCCGCCTGTATGAAACCTTCGGCAATGGGGGCGCGGACACACAAGAGCGCACGCTCGATCCTGAAGAATATGCGCGCACGTGGTGGCGCCAGAACCCGCCGCTCCCCAAGGTGCTCTGGTCGCAGCGCGACAATAATAATTACGAGCAGACCGGCCTTCTCACGTCACTCCACTATTTCAATGAGAACAAGCGGCTCTTCCTGAAGAATTTTTATCTGAAGGCCAAGCGCTCGGTGATGAAACCGTCCGAAGAAGGCCCTGCGGCCTACGTACTGCCCGCCGACGAATCGCGGCCCAGCTTGCAGGCGGAATTGCTCCGAGTCCTGCAGAAGCAATCCGTGGAAATCTCACATGCAAAGTCAGCATTCACTGTGTCGCTGCCCGTCAAAAAAGAAAAGCCCAAGAAAGACACGAAAGACGCCAAGGAATCTGACAAGGAGAAGAAGCCGGAGCCGGAGCCCACTTCAAGAGATTTTCCCGCTGGCAGCTACATCATCCGCATGGACCAGCCCTACGCGCGCATCGCCGATGCTTTGCTCGACCATCAATACTGGAGCCCGGATGATCCGCAGAAAACTCCTTACGACGATACGGGCTGGACGTTTGGCGAACTCTTCGGCGTACAAGTGGCGCGCGTGACGGATCTAAAAGCTCTCGATGTGGCGATGGAACGCGTCACGGAAGTTCACGCGCCTGGCGGCGTGAAAGGCGATGGCGCCGTGTTCGCGATCAACAACAATGCCGAGCCTGCGCTCGCCATGCTGCGCTACAAGTTGAAGGACGCAGGAATGGAAGCCGCCGAAGAGCCGTTCGAAGGTGGAGGAAAGAAATTCAATCGCGGCTCATTCGTCATACGCAACGCGAGCCACGCCGATCTCGATCGCGCCGCGGCGGAACTGAGTCTTCAGGCCGTCGCGCTCGGGACTGCGCCCCAGCGTAAAAACCCATCCCGTCCGTGCGGCGCGCGTAGCCTTCGTGCACACCTGGCTCAGCACGCAGACCGAAGGCTGGTGGCGGCTGGCGTTTGACGATCTGAAGGTTCCTTACGACTACATCAGCACGCAGAAAATCGCCAAGATTGACGACCTCAACGCCAAATACGATGTCATTCTCTTTCCTCCGGTCGGCTATTTCCCGGGTCCAACCGCCATCATCAATGGCATGCCCACGGCCTGGGGAAATCCACTGCCGTGGAAGAACACGCCGGAAACGCCGAACCTGGTGGGAAAAAATGATTCGACGGATGATATGCGGCCAGGCCTGGGCTGGGATGGCCTCGCCAAACTGCAAGCTTTTGTGCAAAAAGGCGGCGTGCTGCTGACCGCGACGGACACTTCCCGCTTCGCCACGGAGATTGGCCTCGTCACCGGCGTCAGCGCGCACGCTTCGGACCGGATGAAAATTGTCGGCGCCGTCGTCGGCACGAGGCTTGTGGACGACGGTAGCCCCATCGCCTACGGCTACGAAGAGAAAGTCCCCGCCTATTGTGACAACGGGCCGATCTTTTCCCTCAGCAGCATTGCCGGCGCGCGCGGACGCCGTCGCCTTGGCAACGAATCGCATTCTCGGCCGACCGGCCGTGGCACTGCGGATGACCCGGATTTCACCGTGGGCCGCCCCAACGTAGAGGCTCCCGAGGAACCCACCTCCGAAATTTGGGAAACGCCGCCGGTGACCGATGAACAGAGACGCAACGGCTTCCGCGTGATTCCTCCTGCCGACCGGGCGCGCGTAATCTTCCGCTATGCGGACAAGAAGGATCTGCTCATTTCCGGTTTGGTGGAAGGTGGGGACGAGATCGCGCAGCATCCCGCGGTCGTTGACGTTCCGGCGGGCAAAGGCCACGTTGTGCTCTTCTCGATCAATCCGGTCTATCGCGGCGAGACGCGTGGCACTTACTCAATGGTGCTGAACACCATTCTCAACTTCGACAGCTTGGATGCCGGTCGCAAGCTCGCCGAAAAGTAGGGCGTTTGCAGAATGGACGCAGCGAATCCAGCCGGCGTGCTTGAACCCACTAGCAGTTTTGGCCAGTTGGAGTACAATCCCCGCAATTATGGCCAAGCGCAAAGCGAAGAGAGGATCATCGAGGCGTTCCCGAAAGAAGAGAGTCTTACGCAGACCACGCGCAAGCCGAATCGAGAAGCTGCCGAAAGACGCCGTGACGCTCATCGTCATTCTGCGTGCCCGCGACGGCCAGGAGACGCTTCTGGAAGCGGAGCTGCGCGCGCTAGTCAGCCCGTCACGCAAAGAAGAGGGCTGCCTCGCCTACAATCTTTACCGGTCCATTGATAGTCCCGGAGCGCTGCTGCTGCATGAAGTTTGGGCCAGTCGCGAGGCCCACGCCGAACACACCCGCTTGCCGCATTTTCTCCGCTGGAACGCGCGCAAAGACGCGCTACTCGCCTCGCGCGATGCAAATTTCTGGAAGCAGATCGTCTAGGTCTAAGTGCGTCCTTAGCTTTCCGGAGAGGCCAGGAAGTAACCTGGCCGTGCGCGGACCTTCAAGTTTTTTGCGTCGTTGCGAACAATATTCACTTTAATTTCATGGTAGCCCGGAGCGTCTGAGCCCGTCGGCGTATAGCTGATGGTGTATTGCGAATGCAGCTCGCCGCCGATTTCATCGATAGCTTTTTCGATGGAGCGGTCCCTGAACGTGGCAAGATGCGCGCCTCCGGTTGCCGTGGCAGCCACTTCGAGCGCATGATCCCTCACTTGATCGTGAATGTGTTGCACGATCCAAACGGCCGCGGCCATCAGGTCGATGTTGCCGTAGCGATTCTCCTCGCTGGTCGGCGTTTGTACGGTACCAGGCGGCCCGGGCATCGGAAACGTGCCGGGAGGAGTGATCTGCGGCCGCGTGTCTTTCGGCTTGGCTTGCAGCTCGGCGCGCGTGGTGGAGAGTCCGACGCCGTAAATCGTCACGTTGGCCAGTTGCGCCTGCCGCAGGACCTCGCCCAGTTTTGCTTCGCTGCCGGCATCGGTGGCTTCGGAGAGAATCATCAGTACGCGGCGGCGCCCGGGCTTATCCGCAGTTGCCTCAGGGCGGCCGGTAAGCATTTCCACACCTACGGACATGGCATCGAAAAGCTTCGAGCCCGAGGTGCCTTCTGCAAGGTGTGCGATGGCATTCTCGACTAGGTCCGCGTTGGTAGTGAAATCCTGCAACTTGTCGACCCCGTCGTTGAAAGCGACCACGGCGGCTTCGCCCATCGGGCCCATCACGGTCTGCGTGAACAAAATACCCGTCTTGCGTATTTGCGGGAGGAGGGGTTCGATACGCGAGCTCGTCTCGATCAGAATCACCATGGAGATCGGATCGCCCCCGAGATCGAAGTGGGATATCTGCTGAACAACGCCGTTATCCGTTACCCAAAAATTCCCGGCTTCCAGGTTGTGAACCATTTCGCCGCGGCCGTCGCGCACGGTCACGGGCGTATTTACGAGCGCAACTCGCACTTTGACCTTGGCTTGCGTATCTTTGGGAGGCAATTGGACCTCGACACCGGGTTTGGGAGGGAGTGGCCCGGAGGGCGACTGTCCCCAGGCGGAAATGCCTGGGAGTGCCAAGAGAAGCAGCAAGCGTATCAATGTGCCAGCGATCCGCGCCATTTCGCTCATCTCGCAGCACAGACTGAAGTCTGTGCTACTACGGGAGTGTACTTGATTCGACGCATCTCCAGCGGAAGACGTTGCCGCGAGAGGCTGTGATTCCTACAATGAAGGTTCGTCTAAAACGGAGAAAAGACCCATGTCCGACGGCAAAAAACTGAAGCCCCAGCACGCGCCAAAAGCGCCGCATGAAGATCCTGAATTTCTAAAGAGTACGCCGGCGCGCCCCATCCGCATCCTGGGCGAATACATTCACCCGCTGGTGCAGCTCAAACGAGAAGGGATCGGCGACACCGTCGTGATGTTCGGTTCGGCGCGCATCGAATCGCGCGAAACCGCGCAGGCGCGATGCACAAGGCTGAAAAACATGAAGACCTCGAAGATGTCCGCGGCCAAACTGGCTAAACATCGCGCGGCTTTGCGTCACGCGAAGAGTTTGCTGGAAATGTCGCGCTACTACGAAGAAGCACGCCAGCTCTCGCACAAACTGACCACCTGGTCGCTCACTCTGGGACCCAGACCACGGCGCTTTGTGGTTTGTTCCGGCGGCGGGCCGGGAATCATGGAAGCGGCGAATCGCGGCGCGTATGAGGCCGGCGGTAAATCCGTTGGCCTGTCGATCGAGCTTCCGCACGAGCAATTTGCAAATCCCTACATCAGCCCGGAACTTAGCTTCAATTTCAAATACTTTTTCATGCGCAAATTGTGGTTCGCGCAGATCGCCAAGGCGCTGATCGTGTTTCCGGGCGGCTTCGGGACCATGGACGAACTCTGGGAAATGCTGACTCTGCTGCAAACCGGGAAGCTTCCAAAACGTAACATCATTTTGATTTATGGCCGCAAGTATTGGGATGAAGTGCTGAACTGGAAGGCCATGGTGCGCTGGGGCACCATCAACGAAGAAGAATACAAGATGCTCCAATTCGCCGATACCGTGGACGAAGCCTTCGACCACATTCGCGCGGGGCTGGAGAAATACCACATGGAAGGCGAACAGTTTTTACAGGCCTACTGACAAGCAATTCGGCCTAAGTTATTCAGTTACATTCGCTTATGGTATGGAACTTCTCTTGCTACATTCTCTCCGTGATCGTGTTTTATAGAACGGGACCCCAACCCCATTCCAGCCGGGGAATACGGAAGGATGGAGAGAATAATGAAGATTCAAATGGGAGAGAAGAAGTTTTTCCGAAAAACGATGTTAGCTGCCGCGGCACTCGCTGGCATGCTGGCCCTCGCGGGAGCACCTCGGGCATCCGCCGATGACTATGATCGTTGCCAGCGCCGCATCGCCAAGGCAGACCACCGGTTGCACGAAGCTATCGAAGATCACGGCTGGTACAGCAGGCAAGCGGATCACGCGCGGCACGAATTGCGCGAAGCGCGGGAACGCTGCTGGAATGAGCGACATCGTTGGTGGGACGAAGACCGCCATCGCTGGCATTCCGATCGTGATTGGGATGACCACGATCACAACCGTCACTGATCCTTCGATGTAGCTCCCCGCAGAAAAACGGAACGGGGCGCCCTGAGCAAATCAGAGCGCCCCGTCTCTATTTCGCCATATAAAACGGAATTAGTGCGAGCCTACCAGGTGTTGTTCGTCGGAGAAAACCGCTTCGAAGCGCCGTGTTTCATCCTGATCGTGCAACATGACAATGGGAACCACCCGCAAATATTGCTTGCACGCGTGGCACTGCGTCACTTCTCCCTGCAAGTCCTGCAAAAAGCCATCCGTAAAATGATAAAGCGCGCGCTCGCGCCGGGCATTTTTCTGGTCGCGCGCGCCGCAGTGCGGACAGATGAACTCCACCGTGTCCTCCTGCGGATCGCGGTCCAGAGCAGCCCAGCCGGTGCGGCGCACACCTACAGTTTCAAGATTGTGCCGGCCCATGGGGGCAATCCTCCTTGGATCCACGTCCACGATCAATAAGATGCACAATGGGGATACCCGGATGCAATGTTTCTGTAACCTATTCATTCCACATAGCTTATTCAAGATTGCGAGGACAGGGCATCGTTTTCCCGCACGGAGATTGTTTCCAGAGCAGGGCGCTGGGAACTTGTATGCGCGCTTGGTGTCCAACGCAGGGAGGACGCGCGCAACCTCACATCCCTGCGAGCGCGGCGCCGGTCTCCTGGAGATCTAGAGCAACCCCCAGGAAATCGGCGCCGCAAAGTTTTCTATGGCTCCGTTCCGTGTGTCCGCGGAACGTCAGACACTCGCAGAAAAATTTGTGGAGGTATGTGATGTCGCCCGAGCTTGAAAAAGTTTCCGTTGAAGTGTGCAAAGAAAGTCTAGGGTCATTAAGCGGATGCCTGGTGGAGGGCGACGCGGAACAGCTTGCGTGTGAGCGAAGCTCTCGCCGCCGCGCGCTGGCCGTCTCGATCGGGTTACAAACCGCCGTTCTTGCCGCGCTTATTCTCGTGCCCCTTTTCAGCAAAGCGGAGCGTATAAGCCTCACCATCGTCACTCCGGTCGTGCCGTACGGACATCCAGGCCGGCATCCGCGAGGCAACGCAAGGGCTACAACTTCTCGGCACCCCATTCGGGATTCGCGGTTTACCTTTCACCCGCCAACCAACCGCGCGAATCCCCATCCGGTTGAAGAAGCGAACCCGGTCAGCCCACTCGAGGAATACGACCAGACCACGAACGCTCAGAATGAGGGTCCGGACTGTCCCGGGTGTGTGAACATAGGCGGCAAGAACAGCGGGCCGCGCCCGCCGCAACCTCCAGTCGAACATCCCACGCGGCCGCAACTCATCCATACCCAACTCGATCCCGCGATGCTGATTCGCCGCGTGGAACCTGTCTATCCATCGCTCGCGATACAAACCCATCGCGAGGGCCGCGTGGAACTGCGAGCCATCATTGCAACGGACGGCACAATCCAGTCACTGGAGGTAGTATCCGGTGACCCGCTTTTCCTTATCTCAGCAAGAGAAGCGGTTCAACAATGGAAATACAAGCCGACGATTCTGAATGGCCAAGCTGTGGAGATCGATACCTTCATCACCGTCGTCTATACCATGCAACATTGAAATCTACTCCGTGAGGTGCAAGGGGCCATCCGCCTGAGGCGGACGGCCCCTCTGCCTGCACCGGGCAACCGATTTTTCGTTTCCGCTGGAAGAATTACTTGAAATGGAGAACGATTCCGGCGGAGACGCGAAGGTTGTTCTGTGTTTGATTGTTACCGTTCGTGACTTCCGGCAGATGGGTTAAGATATAGTCAAATTGCACGGGGCGAATCGAAAAACGATCGCGCACGTTCCAATCGACTCCCGCCCCGAAGGCAGTAGCGAATGATGTGTGGGAATTCGACGTGGCGAACACGCCTGAACCCGCACGCGCCCCGCCGAACAGCACCTGGCCAAACGGCGAAATCCGCCGGTATCCGCGATAGGTGAAGCGCGGGCCAAAAAGGTACGTTAGCACGTGGTCGTCGACGTTCACGCCGTTGTAGCTACCCGCGTGATAGCCGCCAAAATCGGCGACACCGCTCAGCCAGTCCCGATAATTATAGGCCACCGAAGCGCTGCCTCCGTTGAGATTGAAACTGTTAAATCCCGAAGTTCCGGGAATAGCACGAAAATAAGAGTAGCTGACGGACGCATCTATCTTCGGGAGCTCTTGCGCATTGGCTGACAGTCCAAAAATAGTTGCAAGAGCAAGCAAAGACACAATGAATCTAAGCTTCATGGAACCTCCAAAAGTATTAGATTTTGCTCGCGGGCCAGGGAACGACTATTCAACCCCCGAGTTTGCGGCATGCCCAAGGCAGGTAGGCACGATTCCGCACTTTTTTCTCGTTTGGCATTCAGATGCGGCGGGGGCAGACGAGGTTGCACAAGGAGGAACCAGGCCCGTTTGGGTGTGCATCGCTTGACAGGAACAATCGACGGTGTTGGTTTTAGCCAAACACTTGGTTGCACAAGCTCCCCGGATTCGCAATCAATTGATTTTGACGTGCCACTCGCTGATTCGCGGCCCACAATTCAAACTGAAAACCAGTGGGAGCATTCTGGGTGATGCATTGATTGTCTCCATTGAGATGCTGTAACAATCTCGCCTGAATATCTCCAGATTCTCCAAAGTAAATCCAATTTTGACGGTTGAAAATGGCATAAACTCCGGATGCATGCGGAGCGTTGGCGATTATTGAAGCATAATTCCAATAGAACCAAGGCAAATTTTGACCTATAGGCATGCCCGCTCCTTTCTTAGCGGAGAGGCGAAAACACAATAACGTGTCGCGCAAGGCACAAGGAAACCTTCACTTTGAAAGTTTATCAAAATGAGAAGGCCGTGACAGGACATCAGCCTTTTGGGCATTCATGGGTTGATTCTGCGATGTCAGCTTCAGAGTCGTTTTCGGAGATTATCGTCTCAAAGCATTCGTAGCATAGGGAAACAACCTGATCGTTTGGACCTCCCATCCGTCGGAATTTATCTGGCGTCGCCTTTATGTCAACTGTGGCGTAGAGAAACCCTTTGAGAGCATCGGCTAGATGCTTGGCCGGGTTTCCTTTGGGCTGGTCGGATTTGTCATATGCAAGGAAGGCTAGCGCCAGTATCGGTTCTGGCGCATCAGGGTCTGGCACATATGCGTACAGACGCCAGCCCTTTCGGGTATAGCTTTTATTGCCGGCTGGCTCGAAATCCCACTTCCAAACCTTCTTTTCATATTGCGGATAACCCGGCATAGGCTGTGGAACAAAATTGGATAGTCGATGATCTCTAGCTACTTTGTCTTGTAGCTCTTGGATTCCAGCCTCGAAAGAGGGAGAAGTGCCGCTAATAGAATGGAATTTAGGGTGTGAAACGTCCAGTTTACATTTGGACAAAGCGCACTCTCTGAGAGGAGCAGAGAGTAGCTTACTTCGTAACTTCTTCCAATGCCATCGCCATTAATGCAGCTGTCTTGTCATCTAATGCGAGATGGAGGGATTCGGAGATCGAATCTAAATGCTCCAGTTGATTTCCCAGTTTAATTAATGGGGCATCCCAGAGATAGCGCGTGACCATTCCTAGTTTTTGGGCATCCTCTAGGACACCTCTCTCGTAATACACTAGGTCGTCAATCCGAGCCGCGATCTCCGTGATTTCTTTTTTAGTGCGGGTTGTAAAGAACTCTGCGTCGACCAGTCTTTCAATTACATCTTGCTGCCGATTGGCTAATCTATGTAGCTTGTGTTTTAAGACTAGGGTCTGGTACGCAGCTTGGGACAGCAATCCGAGGTCTACGCGCTCCTTTGACTTTGAGCGCGCTACCACGGAGCTAGTTTCCCAACGGGCCTGACGGGCCTCGTTGGTGCGCGATTCCAGTTCCTCGAATGTAATGCAGCCAGCGGTCATCTTAGCACCCGAACGGACTGAGCCAAGTTTCCCGAGGCAATTTCAGTTCCTTTGGCGGCAAACAAAATAAAGGGTTTATGTCCCCTCTCTTGTACTAGTACGGTAAATTATCTCCGCTTTGGTACAAGCCAGTCAAACTATTAGACGTTTGATGGCCTCAAAGGGTAACATCATTGTGCCATTGTCAAGACAAAAATTAAGCGAAAGACTTGAAATCTACAGCCAAACAGTGTGAAGATAGATTATCCCGGCGAGACAATCCTTGCTCGCTTCGAGGATTGTTGGAAATGAGATCGGCCAAATAATTCCAAGCACACAATTCGGCAGCTATTAGTGTCTTTGAGTTTTGACGGCGGGGGACCACTCGAACGGTCATCCCCATGTATGCGCATGGGAACCCTCGGATTATAAGTCCGGGGCATTACCGTTGATGCTACCCGGTCGTTGAAAGCTGGCGCGCCCGAAGGGATTCGAACCCCCGACCTGCCGATTACGGATCGGCTGCTCTCAGGTGGTCGGTGTCAGCCCTAGAAAGCAAGCACCGAACACGAGTCCCGAAGGCTCCGCTGAGCTACGGGCGCGCTGGTACAAAATTAATGCTTGACAGGGAGTTTGCGTTGCGGGGAGAATATGCACCGCAACTAGAAACAAAAACACAAACTCCCTCGCGCTGGTGGGAAAAATAACTCGTAACCGGGGGCCGTTCGTCGCGGCCCCCGAGTTATTTTTACCCGAGCACATTTTACTCGCTACCTATGGGGAATCAAGGGAAAGTTTTTGCATATCCACAAGTGACGACGGGGGGATATTCGCCTCTTTCGCCCCCCACAATATATTGTGGGCAGTTATTAACTAGACATAGGAATAGACAACGCGCGTAGAAAAAGCCGGGTGCCCCTGGTTGCGCTTTTCTACCTGGGGGTTTTGTTTTTTCTCCCGAAGTCGCGTACCACTAATAGGGGGACTTGGGGACAGGAAGCTGTGAAGAAATTGGTAGCAGGCTGGGTCGAGGTGTGTAGACTGCGAGCATGAGCAACGACGAGACCTCTGTTCCGCGATTGGTAGCGATTGATCGCCGGCAATTGCTGTTGCGCACAGTGG
>Ga0209648_10000458_pt1 | contig 31086 bp, 33 predicted proteins | sample GraSoi2013_115cm_FD_185830 | JGI IMG/M metagenome (GOLD analysis project Ga0209648, IMG submission 185830) | Grasslands soil microbial communities from the Angelo Coastal Reserve, California, USA - Sample 9_17_2013_115cm (SPAdes) (version 2) | ecosystem: Environmental > Terrestrial > Soil >...
TTCTGATACGCACGAACTGGATGAAGCGCAGGGCTACGCAGACCTGCTCACCCTGCAACTTTGGCTGCGATGGTTTCGACGGTGCTGCTTGGTTGCAGGGTGAGCAGGTCTGCGTAGCCCTGCGCTTCATCCAGTTCGTGCGTATCAGCACGCTGGACATTTTCGACCAATTGCAATTCGAGGCTTTCCGCGTCGGTCAACTCGCGGACAGTCGCCGGGATGGTTTCGCGCTTTGCCAGCTTCGACGCACGATAGCGCCGTGAGCCGAAGACCAACTCGTAAGTGCCTGCCTTCCCGTTTGTGAATGGTCGCACGAGAACTGGCTCAAGGACGCCGTGCTGTTTGATGTCGTCCGCAAGTTCTGCGAGCCTTCTTTCGTCAAACTGAGTGCGCGGGTTCCTCTTCGATTCTGAGATTTTATCGAGTGGAATTTCCAGTAGCGAAGCACCTGCGCGTACTGCTTCTTGGGTTGTACTCACTGCTGTTGTTGCATTCATTTCCTTTCTCCTTTTCTTGATGGATCGAGTTGTGATTTGTCGTTCGGCATTCTGACGATGGTCTTAGCAACAAATAGAAAACGGGCAGCCTAGTGGCTGCCCGTTGCGGGAGTTCCCGCTTTCAAAATAGAAGTAGCGGCGGCAAAGATACGAGCAGCGCTTTGATTGGGGATTTCCTTTTCGGTGTTCAGCCAGTGCTGGATGTAGCCCCGACAGAATTCGTCTCCTTCGAGGGCCAGCGTTTCGCAACAGATTAGCGCGACGGATTCCGCTTCAACCTCGCGCAGATGGCGGGGAGTGAGTTCGCCGTCCACAAGCTTTTCGGAAGTGGTGTGCCCCAATACAACGTGGGCAATTTCGTGGAACGTTGTTTTGTGTGGGAGCGCGGCAAGCGGATTGATGGCAATTTCTCGTTGCCTTGCAAACCCCTGAACGTTGCCGTTAATTTCGTCAAAGGCTGTGCGCGTTATATTCAGACTGCGGAGCGCTGTATCCAAGTCAAAACCGGGAATCGGCGCAACGTAGGTTTCTTCGCCATCGGTTTGTGTAAGCACAAACCAGTACGCTCGAAACCCGAAGGCGTAGCGTTTCCGCGGCTCTGCTGGTTCTTCCTCGGTGTCGTCTGTATGCGTCGTTCGCTTGAACGGCATGGGCATACAGAGGGTGATTCCTGTCTCCCCTTTGCGGACTTGCCGTTTACGTTCGAGCCACCCGCGATAGGTGTTGAGTGGTCCGGGCTGCAAGTTGCGTCGGGTGCACTGTTCGAGAGCGAGCAGTGCATTGCCGAAGCTGTAGTTGTGAAATGCGGTGTAGGCTTCGAGCATCCGCCCTGGCTTTTCGACCGCATCGCGCAGTAGTTCTCCCCAAGTGGCATGTTGTCTTTCTGGCATTTTTCTTTCCCTCTTTTCTTCCGTTTTTCAAGCGTGGTTTTCGCTTGAAAAAAAGAAGCAATGCCCTTCCTGAGTGGTCCCCGGCGCCTAGCCGTCCGCGCTGTCAAGGGCGCGTGGTTTTCGCGTTCACGGGAGCGGAGCGGACGCCCTTGACAGAAGAAGCGGGCGGTCTAGGCGCAGTCTTCACGCAGGAAGGGCAGACACGAGAAAGGACAGTTCCGTTGAGAACTTACCGATAGAAGTTGAGGTTTTGGAAATCCGGGGAGACTGGTGTGGACGGCGTTCTACAAGAAGAGATCAAATGTTCAACGGGCGAAGAAGTGGCAGAGCAGCAAAGAGGGGAAATCGTTTCAGTTCTTCGTCGGTGAGTGAATCAGTCAAAAGATTCCCTTCCGCAGTCTTAGGCAAGCACAGCACAAACGGTTCAAACGCTTCCTGCAACATCGCAGCATATTTCTTCCGGTCATAACCGAACCATCCTTCCCAAAGCGCGAAAGCACGAACCCGATCATTTGGTACGGAACACTCGCTGTTGGTGATGATGTATTCCACGGTTTGGCCGGGCCGTAGTTTTACGCCACTGCCGAAGAGCTGTTGCGCTGCAATCGCGGTGACGCCTGCTTTTTGGTACTCACGCGGCTCTTTCGTGATGCGCTTGCTGACGACGAGTTCCTGGATATCCACATCTCCGCTAGAAAGACGTTCTAGGTAGCGCGCCAAAACTGCGCGTGCGGCCTCAATCCTGCAAACGTACGATTCAAAATCGTGTGCTTCCGCGAGGATCGCCAGCACCTCGTGCTGCATTCCTTTGAGTAGCGGTGGTGTGTCATGGCGTCGGCATTCGAGGCCGCGAACTTTCAATTCGCCGTCTTCGCCAACGGCAAAGAATCGGTTCGGCACGGGTACGTCCGCGTATTGCTTCGAAGGTAGAAAAACGACGTAGCGATATACGGACTCAATCGCGAGAGGTAGCCGTGTCCTCGTTTCGATCTCCCCAACCAGCCGCTCGAAGTCTTCATGTGTGGCTCCTTCCTTCCAGACATAGAGGGAGTCCACCAAAGCATGGATGAGTTGAAACCCATCGTTTTCCGCAATCTCCTTTGCGACAAGGAGAGTTTCTCTCGCGACGGCATTGATGGCTTCGTGGGCTTCGATTTTTCCGAATCGGGCGTTCTTGTAACCGGTGTAGCCAAAGCAGCAGACCAGAAGCCACTTCATAGAATCGCGTTGCAGTTTGAACCTCAGCGCGGCGTCGGGCGGAGAAGTTTTCTGCAATTTCTTGAGTGCGCTGCGCTTCGCAATCAAGCGTTCGACAACGCGGCTAGTGATGCCGCGCCTTTTTTCGCATATGCGGTATCCCAACTCAGGAATGCGGGGAGCATCGGGGCAGCACGGGCAGTTGACGGTTTCCGGCGAGATATTGAACCGCGCCATAATGCTCGGGAACTGGCTTACGAAGTCCAGCTCCGCAACGTTTGCCGTGAAGCCAAGTTTCGGCACGAACACGAGCCCCCCACGGTCCGCACACAGAAGTTCATCGGGATGTTTGGGATCTTCGGGCTCGGCTTTCTGTTCGGGAATCAGCACGCCATCACGATGGGCGAGTTCCATCTGCATATACGAAATGCCGGTGCCCGTTGTCGTCCGCGCCGCGTATTGAATCGGAAGTTTGGTGATGCGGGCGAGTTCCCACAGCCCGGAAAAATCGCACTTCTCTGAAATGAACGAATTCTGCTTGTCCACATGAATACGCCCAAAGAGGGTAGTCGCGCTCGCCTTGAACAAGATTCTTCCGTAACTCGTATAACTGCGTCCTCGGGATTGGTGAACGGCAGCGGACTCATCGCGGTTCAAGGGCAGCGAAAACTTCAAATGCTGCGCTTGCTGACGCAGTCGCGGCAGAATCGTGGAGTCGCCCCAGTCGGAGAGAATAACGTCGGGGTCTTCCCTTTTGACCAGCCGCGCAAATCCGAGAGCGGGGGGTTCGCCTGCTTCGTCGAGTTCCCAACAAGTCCCATCCACTTCGATTTCAAGGGCGGCTCGGCGGCCGTGCGTGGGATCGACGCGCGATAATCCGGCGAGCCGAATCTGCATGATCTTGAGCGGCGGCATTTCATAGTCGAGTGTCCATTCATCATCGCGGCACGCGATGGATTGGATTTTTCCCTCGTCGTCGGTTTCGACTTCGACATACGCCAGCGGGAAGATTCGTTTCTCCCAGCAGTAAAGCGACGCCACCATGAGGTCGCTGTTGTAGAGCTGCAAGCGTGAGTCGCGCTTGTGGACCCAACGTCCCCAGCCGATAAAATCCGTTGGACAAAGAACGGACACTTCGAGGACGGTGCGCGGCGCATTGAGCCACAAGTCCGTGCGCTCGGTGAAGCGTGTACGTAGTTCTGTGGTTTGGTGTTGAGCCGCGTCCTGCAGCTGGACGAGTCGCTCGTGGTCTCCCGAAACGTAAAACGCCGGCGCGAAGCTATCGGTCAAACGGTAGTGCGACTGGTTCCGGTCGATCAGCTACAACGTCATTCCCTGCTGATTCGGGTAGAGGTCGAGAATCCATCCTTGCCGCAACTTCACAAAGCACCCCCGCGTTCTGCAGAACTTTCTCTACGGCGTTAAGTCGTTTTTCCTGGTCGAGTGCGATGGAAAGCAGAATGGCCTCCATCGGGTTGTCGTGACACTGGTAGGTGGCGGCCTGCGTGTAGTACCGCACGCGGACAAAGAGGCGGTCGAAATGCTCGTGGTCTTCGCGCCGCAGAGCGCGCCGGAATTTTTTCCAGCGCTCCGCGGCCTGTTGAATCGATTGCACAAATGTGGGGACGGTTCTACCCATGGTGCACCTCGTACTTTCCGTTCAAGCAGATAGGAGCGGTGTATCTTTCTCGCGGGTAAAAGAAAGGGAGCTTTCGAGGCCGGATTCGACTTTCAGGATGTGGTCTGCCTGGATACGTAGTTTCTTAAAGAAATCGCGGCGTTTTGTTTTGAACGACGTGGCATCGGAAAAAACGGCAACGGAAAGCGGAAGCGGCGCGAGTTCGCGCAAGCCTTCGAGCGCGTGTTCAAACGAAGCACGCGCCGGACGGTCCTGCACGTCTTCGTCGAAATACAAATCCGGCAAGGCCGTGACGACCAGCACGTCAGCGGAGAACTTCGCAAGCTCTTTCGGGACACGCCGGACAAGCTCGGTCAGTTGAAAACAGGTGAAAGCGCGTGCGATACGAATAAGGTTATTGAACGCGGCTGGTTCCAGGCCGCGCTCCCTGGCGAAGCGGGCGATGAGTAGTGGACTGATTTGGTTCGCCCCGTCCAGATATAAGACCTTTTTATGGTGGAGCAGAATCCTCGGAAGGAAGTAATGCGAGAGCCGCTGGATTTCAGGGCAGCCGTATAAGACGGTGAGCGCGCGTTCGGTGAGAATCCAAGGGTTCGGCGTTGCCGGTTGTTCCGTTTTCGCTGCTGCGATGGATAAGCTCATGATGAAGTGCCCTCGGCCCTCGATGCTGCTAAGATAGTAGGCGAACAAAAGGCGAAGAGTCAAGAGTACGGTTTGTCGTTCCTGTAGGAGTTTCCCGATGGCAGAAAAAGCCTTCAACGCCGAAAATCAGAGTCGGTCCCGCAGCATGGTCTTACAAGGACTGGATTAGGATCGTGTATCCACGGCGAAAGCCGCCACAATTTCACGAATCGACGTTCCTAGTCATTCTTCTATTGGAGATCATTCTCTCGTTTGGAAGCATCCAGTCGTCGCTCCGACCGCTGCAGTAGACCGTACTCGGAACCTTGTTCGTTCTTATCGAGCCCTAAGATAATCACTGGCGACAACTCGATTGAATGAGCGCGAGTCCTCAGGTGATCCTCCTTTTGAGATGCAGGCCGACGAGACGCATGTGAATTACGATGTTTCAATCGTCTGTAGTCCCGCTTTACGAGCTGTCTGTTTGGACCGAAGGAAAATGCCTTCATAAGTGCAATTCGATCTCTTCCACTTACTTTACCCAACCGTCGAAGCGCCTCGTGAGTTTCTGGTTCCGGGCCAAGCCAACGCAGCAATTTCGGGATGTAAAACAACAAGGCAACCACAATGAAGGGACCGAAGAACGAAATTACATAGCGGGTTCGCAGGCTTAGTGGCAATTTCGCAGATAGCCAAGTATCGGTCTGATCCCAATTGGAATCGATTTTCGTTTTAGGTGCCAATGTGCATTTAGTGATTCGTATCTCCTCCTCCCCACACAGGAATCCGTAAGCTAAGACGATGTAAAAAGGAATCGTAAAAACTAGCATGACGAGCGTCGCCACTGTCGTTTCGGATTTAGCTAAGCCTAAAACAAGAGAAAGTAGCAGAAACACCAGTTCAACTAGTGAGAATGTCAAATAAAAGAGCAGAAGCGGATGGAGGTATGAATAAGCTCGAACAACAAGTTCTGTTTCGGACAGAATCATGTTGTCGCCAATCGGGAGACACCGGACAAATTGATGTGGAACTTGGAACGAATCCTGTTTGCTTGTGCTGTTAGCAATTCGAAGGTAACGCTCCTTCCAAGTCGGATACCAACTCGGGCGAGATGGTTTAATTTTAATTGCCGTCAATTTGGTACTGAGCACCCCGAGGGCGCGATGCAAGTCGCCGGATGACCACTCTTTCAGTACCGTCGCGAGCTGTGTCCCACTCTCTTTCGAAGTCGCTCTCTCTGTTCTTGCGAAATGGAGGGCGCACTCTGCCATCGCCGAACGGGCTCTGGTTCCCATCTTTTCGGATGCGATGCTATCTGCAAAAAATTCCTCTCGTTTTGTAAGAGGCCCGATAATCATGCTGATTAGGAACTGAAATGAATTCAAGACAAGACCTGCAAATCTAATTGGAATCCAAAACAATCCGATCCGTAAGGGTGTTTCCTTACGAAAAAGGCGCAGGATGCCTCGTTGAAGGCTGTCGATTCGCACAGTCTTCCGCTCAAGCAGCATGCTCTTTCTCGACCGTAGATCATCGAGAGAATCTATGTAGCGGAGAAGGATGCTGCTGAGACGCCGCACGCGAGCCCCTCTAGCTGTGATGTGCGCAATCTCATGCAAGGCGACAAATGTGAGGGCAGGTCGGCTAAGCCCAAGGGTTTCAATTCCAAGAAAAATAGCTCCCCCAGAGCCGAAGATATTGTGGCTGGAAAATGTCCTCTTCCAACCTGAACGATAGACAGTGACTTTCACGCCAGCCTGAGACGACGCCCAACTGGACATGTGGACATCAATTACTTTGGGCTCGGAGAATGGTTGAAAAAGAAATCTGCAGGCGATGTAGTAGAAAACGATCAAGAGCCAAAAAAAAATGATCCCCAGCGAAACCTGAAGAATCGATAGGCCGATGTCACCAGCGTTGACAAGCGCCAATGCAGCAATAAAAGGTGGAAGAATCAGAACTGCATGGATAACCAAAGTCATAAACGCCGCACATAAGGTGCGAATTGTGTACTCCCAATCATAGGGGGAGTGGACCACTACTGCTCCTTGGCTAAATACTTTCTGAAGTTCTCAAGCCAAATCCCAGTAGTTTTGTTCTCAGCATCGCCAAAGCCAGGTTCCCTAGGAACTGTGGGCTGGGCAAAGTTGGGCGTCATGGCTGCCATTTTTTCAAGGATGAGTGGCAAATTCACACCAATTGAGAACGCCGAAAGAGGATCAGAAAACTGATGAAGCACAAACCCTCTCAGCAAACCGGCAACGACTCCCTGAAGGGCCATCCCCATGTAAGTTATCGGCTTCGCCCACCGTTTGGATGTTACTCGGCCTGATTTCAGTGCCGCAGCTATTGCCAGCAGGTCGGCAAATACGGCGCCGAAGAATGTAACTAGGAAGAGCTGGATGTTAGTCATGGATGCTTTTCTGTGTCGAGATTCTGACCATTATTACCAACGAAGTCAATCGTACCGCAAGTGCAAAGAGCCTCTTGTCGGTGATCGGGCGGCATCGGTACTATAAGTTGACATGAACGAGTGGCGATGAAAAACCCATCCATTCGGATAGGGACATCCGCGTTTACCGCCGCCGGGTGGCCGGGCACTTTCTATCCCAAGAACCTAAAGGCCTCGGACTATTTGTCCTACTACGCCGAACACTTCGATGCGGTTGAGGTTGACTCCACGTTCTACGGAACGCCGAGGATAGGCACAGTTCGTAGCTGGGATACTAAGACACCAGAAGGATTTCTGTTCGCCGCTAAGGTGCCTCAGGAGATTACGCACAAGAAGGTGCTGAAAGATTGCGATGCGGAGTTCAAAACATTTCTGACAACGATGGAGACGCTGGGAGAAAAGCTCGGTCCGTTGTTGTTTAAGTTCGACAAGTATTCGGTCAACTCACTCGATGACTTTCTTGAGTGGCTAATTCCGTTCCTGAAAACACTTCCGAAGGATCGCAAGTTCGCAGTCGAGATTCGCAATAAGAATTGGATGGTACCTAAGTTTGCCGACGTGTTGCGAGAGCACGGCGTCGCTCTCGCACTGATTGACCAAAGCTGGATGCCGCGCCCGTGGGAGATGAAAAACCAGTTTGATCTAATTACGTCTGATTTCACTTACGTTCGGTGGCTCGGGGACCGGAAAGGTATCGAGGAGAAAACGAAGACATGGGACAAAGTTATTGTCGATCGTCGGAACGAACTGTCTGAATGGGTAGGATTGCTTAAGAAGGTCCATGAGCGCCGCATCATGATTCTGGCTTTTGCCAATAATCACTACGCAGGTAATGGGCCAGCGACGGTCGAGCTGTTCCGCAATCTCTGGGATGCTGAGGCGCTGCCGAAAATCCAGGCGCCCCGGCAAATGGGACGGCAATCTTCGCTCTTCGACTAAAAATATAACAATCATCCAGTCGAATGCATTCACTTACGCGGGCGTCCTTTCCGCCTAGGCTTGTAGTTCTCGACTTCACTGCGATCCAAGAGAACTCTGCCACCTATCCGTAAGGTGCGAAACCGTCCCTTGGTTACCAGGCGTCCGATTGCTTGGGGCGAGACATCACGAATGCGGGCCGCTTCAGACTGTGAAACCCATTCGTCTGTAACTAAATCTTTTTTTGACAAAATGGTTGAATGTTTAACCCGTTTTCGTTTATCCTTTGACATTGGGCGTTTGCACTATCCTGTTCTGGACTGTGTGAGTTTGCTCCAAGCGCCTAGGATGTCGCGACAACTCTAGGCTTTCTCGTTCTTACGGGACGCGCCAGTGTTAGCACACTGAACGCGCCCCTGACCACCATCACCTCTCTAGGAGGCTACGATGGCTGCACTAGAAGTTATCGGTTTCCCAATTGGGGCGCAACTTGCCCATCCTTGGTTCGGCTTCATACCACGCTCAATACCCCTGCGCGTCGCACATCCTCCACCGTAGTCCCGTCTAGCTGAATCCGTTTGTTCTACCGCGTCGGCTCTCGACCGCGTCGAGGAAGTATGCCTCGACGCGCCTAGTTAACTTCCGAATTTGCGGCCACTTTGCCGCTGAAAGGATGTTCAGTCATGGAAAAAGCACATCTGTATGAAGCACTGTATTTGGTGAACCACGGTATCGACGAAGCCGTTCGGGGAGTTCAACGCCTAAAGAAATCTCCCAAACTCTTCATGGAGACTTACCACAAGTCTATGGCCGGCCTCGAACGCCGTCGTTCCATGATCAACCTGCAATTCATGCTCGAAATGCGCAAACTGGAAGAACTCGACGAGTCCTACTTTAACGAGGAATTCAACGTCTGGCTTTCCGACGAACCGCTGACCAACGAAGAAATCTGTCGCTTGATGCGCGGCGTCGAACGCGAGCGCAAACTGGAGGGGAAACCGCCGTTGGTACAGTTTCTCCCCCGGGGCAAGCACACGAAGAAAGCGCCCAAAAAAACCGAAGGAGTCCACTTCCCCCGCAAAGTAAATGGTTCGCCGACACCTGCTTCGGGCGTCAAGAGCACCGCGCCGGAGGACGCGCATGCCTAAGAAGAAAAAACCCAAGGCCGTGATGGTGGACGGTATTCCGATAAAGCCGATCAGCCCGGCGGAACACAGGCGGCTGGAGAAGCGAATCAAAAAGAAGTACGAAAAGCTGCGGCGACGGTACCCGGAAGTTCACGGCAAGAAGGTGGACTGGATTTCGCACTGGCATGAGGAAGGATACCTCTCCTTCAACGTGCGGTTCACAGATGGGAAGAACTTCTCGATCCTGTGTAGCCCGACAATCGTCACTGATTTCGTCGATTTTTCCGACATGAAAACGGGCGACGACGTAATCATCCGTGAGTATTACCACAGGAGGGACGACTGATGCGCAGGCCGAAACGCCACGAAACCGGCGACTATTGTCCAAGCAGACGTCACTCCGACGCCAGAAAGGAAAAGTGAGTCGTGACAGAACGCAAATCACCTGCGAAGCAGCCCGTGGGGAAAATTGTGCCGGGAAACCAATACCCTGGCGTCCACGGGAAGGTGGTCGATTGGGCGGAGCACACCTTCGAGGAAGGAGGTTTGCTCTTTATCCGCGTGCGCTTTACCGACAAGACCGAACTGTGTTGGAGAGTCAACACGGGCATCGTGATCGAGGAAGCGGATTTGAGTGACTGGAAAACTGGAAACTTCAAAAAGATAAAACTCTTCGTAAAGGGTGAAAGCGATTGGGAGTGACTACGAATCGCGGGATGCCCAACTAATCGAGGGTTCAAGATGAGGTTTTGATGCACCGCAACATTTCACGCGCCTACTACGCGCTGATGGCCGAACATCACAGGGTCCGCGCTGCCCATATGAAGATTTTGGCTCGAGGCGACGCGACGCTCGAACGAAAGTTGCTGGGGGCCAAAGAAGATGATGAAGGGCATATCGAGGAAGTTGTGACTTATGAAGAAAGGCTGTCAGCGGCGCAGCGTCGCCGGGTGTACAAACTGAGCAGTTATGGCAGGAAAGTCGAAAAGCTTGTGGAGGCGCTGTTAAAGCTTCAAGAAACATCAGATGCATTGGAGAGGGGAAGGCACAAATGAGACGGGCACAGTAGACGGTATTGCGGAGATGTAGGTTTCAACAATTCTTGGTCGCAGAATCGACCAAACGATTGCTAGAATACAAACTTCGTCCCCCTGCTGTTAAACCCAAGTATCAGTAGATTCTTGGCTTGTTCGCCGGAGGTTTTCATGGAACAGGAGAGGGATGTACTCACCGTCAAGGACGCACGGAAATTCGAGGTTCACTGCAACGCAGGTGACGCGGGCGAGCTATGCGTCGGGACGGAGTCGCTTTCGGTCAAGGTTGGTCAGCGAATCCATAGAGACGGCGTCGAGGAGATTTGGCACTCCCTTCTTATCCATTGCGATGCGGCTGAGGACGGGTCTCTGAGAGTCAAAGTGATCGTTTGTCATTTCGATTGGGAGGAATCTCGACAGATTGCGTTAATCCAATCGAAACCGAATCATCAGGAGGGCACTCGAACATTGATATTTGATCTCGAGCACAAGGATGTGTGAACGCCCTAGCTGAGAAGATATTTGGCGACGCTTTGTTGGATTCGCAAGTAGAGTCTATGCGCGAAACAGAACCAGAGGAGGCAAAATCACCGTGATTATTGGAGATCGCTTACGCGAGATGCGTGAAGAGAAAAAGCTTTCGCAGGGGGACATTGAAAAGCGGACCGGCCTGCTGAGATGTTACATTTCTCGGGTCGAAAATGGACACACGGTCCCGGCCATCGAAACATTGGAAAAGCTGGCCCGTGCGCTGGAAGTTCCTCTTTACCAGCTTTTCTATGATGGTGAAGAGCCGCCCAAACTGCCCAATCTCCCCAAGCGGAAGTCGTCTGAAGACATCGCTTGGGGAAGTTCCGGCAAGGACGGGCGCTTTCTTAATAAGCTTCGTCGCTTGCTGGCTAAAACTGAGGAAGCAGATCGCAAGCTGCTTCTACACATGGCCCAGAAAATGGCTCGACCAAGGAATGGTCGAGCCGCAAGCAACTAAACCCGGATTGCCGGGTTGGATGCGGATAGGCATTAGAATTGGTCAGAAAGGACTCAAGCCACACCGAAGTGGGGCTGCGAGAGGTGACAAGATGGACTTGCGCTGCCCGAAGTGCAATAGCACCGATCTCAAGAAAGTCTCATTAGCCTACGAGGAAGGCCTGTTCCGAAGTAAAGGCCGGACGCGGCTGCGTGCTGTCGTGGTGTGCGGCGGCGGGCCGGACATACTTGTCGGCAGAGCAACCACGCATGGGAGTCAACAGTCTGCGCTTTCCAAGAAGCTGACCCCACCTGTGAAATGGTCGTATCTCAAGGTCACCGGATGGTCGGTTCTGGTGTTTCTCGGTGCGGGCTGGCTCGTGTTTTATGTCAACACCGTCACAACGAATGCGACAACGGTCTCGTCGGCGCCATTAACTGGCTTCGGTTTGATTGCGGGTGCGCTGTTCGTTCTGCTGATCTTTCTTGCTTTTAGGCACAATCACGCCATCTATCAACGTCGGTTTACTGAGTGGGACCGCTCTTTTGTCTGTCAACGCTGCGGGGCTGTCAGCAGGCAAGAAGTCGGAGCCTAAATCTCCGCTTGTTGGCGAACGCTCACCAAGACGCCTATCAATTGCTCGACTTCCTTAGAAGCAAATAGCGCCTCCACGAGGGCTCAGGTCAGTGATCGCGGAGGAGCGGACATAGAGTGCAAGCGAGATGGATTTCACGCCGTAGTCCTGGACGAAGCGCGCGAATTTGGACTTCCAACACCAGCCGACACTACGCGGCATCGGTCTACCCCTATACTTTCGTGGTACCTTGTTGAACAGTTCGGAGAGAACGAGATCGGAGTGCAGGAACCGGATTCCCCGGACTCCTAACCCACACAGCGAGGCGACGCTGTGCGCGGTTGCCCCTAATATATCCAAATCACGATTGAGGGTGGCCGCGTCGCAAGAGGGGGGCGGTATGAATTACGTGATGACGCTGGGAGGGCCGAACAGTTGAACGCCGTTGAAATAGAAGAAGCCATTTCGCAATTGGCGGATCAATCGTTTGCCCCCGAGAACTTTCCGTATGCCTTCCTCGAAGCTTTCGGCAACAAGGAGACGACGATCAAGAGGCTGCGTACCGGCGCCTCGAACAAGTCCGACCTTGGTGGTGTTCTTCAGACCAACAACATTCACATCGCTATATGCGGCACGGGACAGGTCACGAACACACTAACGGCGCTGAAGGCGAGCCCCGCGACCACCAAAGCGAAAGCTAAGTTCATCCTGGCAACCAACGGTGTGGATTTTGAGGCGGAGGACTTGACGAGTGGCGAAACCGTTGCCTGCGCTTACAAGGATTTTCCCGATCATTTCGGCTTCTTCCTGCCGCTTGCGGGCATCACGACCGTAAGGCAAATCGCTGAAAACAGCTTCGACATAAGAGCAACCAGTCGCATGAACCGCCTCTATGTTGAGCTTCTGAAGGACAATCCCGCGTGGGGTACGACCAAGCGTCGCCACGACATGAATCACTTCATGGCGCGGCTAATCTTCTGCTTTTTCGCTGAAGACACCGGTATCTTCAACGGAACCCGCCTGTTCACGGATACTATCGCGCAGATGAGCGCCAGGGACTCATCCAACACCCATGAGGTGATCGGCGAACTGTTCCGTGCCATGAACACAAAGATCGATCATCGGGGAAGTGCCAGGGTACCCCGATGGGCCGATTCCTTTCCCTATGTTAACGGGGACCTGTTCTCGGGCAGCCTGGACGTGCCGCATTTCAACCGGATCGCGCGTTCCTATCTCGTCCATATTGGCAATCTGGACTGGACCAAGATCAATCCGGACATTTTCGGTTCAATGATCCAGGCCGTTGCGGAAGATGAGGAACGCGGCGCGCTAGGCATGCACTATACGAGCGTTCCCAACATCCTGAAGGTACTTAATCCACTATTCCTCGACGACCTGCGCGCAAAGCTGCACGAGGCTGGCGACAATAACCGCATGCTGCTGAATCTGCGCAACCGCATGGCAAGAATTCGCGTATTCGATCCAGCCTGTGGCTCCGGCAATTTTCTCGTTATCGCTTACAAAGAAATGCGTGAAATTGAGGCTGAGATCAACAAGCGGCGCGGCGAAGTGGATCGGCACTCCGAAATTCCAAAGACGAACTTTCGGGGCATAGAATTGCGGGATTTTCCTGCGGAAATCGCGCGTCTCGCGCTCGTCATCGCCGAGTTTCAATGCGATGTGTTATATCGCGGGCGTAAGTTAGCTTTAGCCGAGTTTTTGCCACTTGATAAGCAGAATTGGATCACCTGTGGCAACGCGCTGCGACTGGACTGGTTGAGCATCTGCCCACCGACGGGAACCGGCGCGAGATTACAGGCAGATGATCTGTTCAGCACGCCGCTGGATCAAACTCGGATCGATTTCGAGAACGAAGGCGGCGAAACTTACATTTGCGGGAATCCGCCGTATCTGGGTAGCAAATGGCAGTCTGAAGACCACAAGTCCGACCTGCAAGCGATATTTGAGAGCCGCACCAACAGTTGGAAATCACTCGATTACGTCGCGGGTTGGTTCATGAAAGCGGCGGACTACGGCACACACACTAATGCCGCAGCCGCCTTTGTCTCAACTAACTCAATTTGCCAGGGCCAACAAGTGGCGATTATGTGGCCACTGATCTTCGAGACGGGCCATGAGATTGCCTTCGCTCATACAAGTTTCAAGTGGACTAACCTAGCGAGCCATAATGCTGGGGTGATTGTCATCATTGTTGGCATTTCGACTGACGCCGGAAAACTGCGCCGCCTATTTTCGTCCGACGATAACGGAGAGGCAATCTCGAAGCAGTGCGAAAACATAAATGCGTATCTTGTGCCCGGTAAGAATATTCAAATCGAACAAATGCGTGATCCCTTGTCCGAAGTGCCCCAAATGCTATTTGGCAACATGCCTAGAGACGGCGGCAACTTTATCTTGTCTCAGGACGGAAGGGCGGACGTGCTGGGCACGTATCCTGATCTTTCTCGGTTCATCAGACCATATCTAGGCGCTGAGGAGATGATTCAGGGTAAGCCTCGCTGGTGCGTGTGGATCGAAGATAGAGATGCGGACTTCGCCGAACAGCACCCTTTCCTAAGCCAAGTCACTGGCCGCGTTCGAGAGTTTCGCCTCAAGAGTAGCGCACAGTCAACTCGGGATTTTGCGAACAAGTCACATCGGTTCGTGCAGATCGCAGGAACGGCGCGTCGTCACTCTCTTGCGGTTGCAAAAGTATCATCCGAACGAAGGGCCTATTTACCAGTAGATTTACTACACAGCGAGGCAATCATCAGCGATCTTCTATTTGCGCTGTATGATGCCCCGTTATGGAGCCTGTCCATCATTGCCTCGCGACTTCATCTCGTATGGATAGCCACCGTTTGCGGCAAACTAAAAACCGACTTCCGGTACTCTAATACACTTGGCTGGAACACCTTCCCCATTCCAAAACTCACTGAGAAGAACAAAAAGGACCTGACACGGTGCGCTGAAGAGATACTCCTTGCACGTGAGGCTCATTTCCCTGCAACCATTGCAGACTTGTATGACCCCGAACACATGCCAGAGAACCTGCTGCATGCGCACGATCAAAATGACGAAGTACTGGAACGTATCTACATCGGACGCCGCTTTAAGAACAATACGGAGAGGCTAGAGGTGCTATTCGACCTTTACGACAGGCAACAGCGAAAACGATGAAGCCATACATTCAAATACAGAATCAGCAATCAACCCTGGACCATTGGAAACAGATCCTTGAGGGTAATGAGCTGCCAAGCTTTGGAGCGTTTGCATACGTCACCGATTCTGGTGTCGCGCAAGTACGCACTCATTTAACCCGTTATTTCGGAAACTCCCGGTATTGTCGTTGGTTGTTTGGTTGTGATTATGGACGCAGTCACCCTGCGGCTCTGCGGGATTTGGCAGGGATCCGAGGTAGCGAAGTTCGTATTCACGACGGAGATTATGTTGTCCAATCGAAAGCGTTCGTGCCTAGAGTTATCTATCATATTAAAACAGCGCTTACTCTTCTAGAGACCGGCTACCCATGTAAGCAGATTGTTGGTTCAGGAAATCTATCAGCCTCCGGTTTGTCATCAGGAATCGAGGGCGGTTGCGTAGTTGACTTTAGAGAGGTCGATCGAGAGTTTGGGAATGCTTTGATATCTACCCTCGAGAAGATGTGGGAAAGGGCAACTCCCTTGGCAAGGGTAATCGAGGAATATGAAGCGAAATACGCTTTAATAAGCACCCCTACAGTCCGTACTCCTGTAGACGAACACCATCCAGATGCGACCGAGCTATTTTGGATCGACGTTGGCTATGTGACGAAGAATAGAGGCCCAGATCGACCTGGAAACCAATTTGATCTTCCGAGGCGTTCCCATGTGTACCTGGGCCTCGCAGAGGTCCAAAATCCGACACTCAACAGCTTGTTAGGAGACTTGAGGATTAGAACTCCGACCGGTCAAGTGGTCGAGCGACCACTGCGATATGGAAACAACGCCATGGAAAAACTCACTCTTCCTATACCTGAAGAATACGGATACCAATCCTACGACGGTAAGATTCTTACGTTCGAAATAGAAGGCGATGAGGTTGTACTCGAAGCTTTTGAGTATGACGATTTCTTTCGGATCTATGGCACGCACATTAACTCTTGTAGCGAAATGCAGAGCGGAAGAAGATACGGGACTATCTCACTAGGTACTTAGGGTTCAGGATATGGTTAAAGAGTAATGGAAACAAATCATTTCAACATCAACTCAGTATCCGTGAGTTACGCGAGCAACGGCAGCTCCACAAAGGCCAACGCGCTGGGTATGAGGCCAATGCAAGAACGCGCCTACGAAAAACGTGGCGAGCAATACTTGCTTATCAAGGCACCGCCCGCGTCGGGCAAGAGCCGTGCGCTCATGTTTATCGCGCTCGATAAACTCCAAAACCAAAGACTTAAGCAAGCAATCATCGTCGTGCCCGAAAAGGCCATTGGCGCGAGCTTTTACGATGAACCGCTCTCGAAGTTCGGATTTTGGGCCGACTGGCGTGTGGAGCCAAGATGGAACCTCTGTAACGCGCCCGGCGATGACAACGGCGGAAAGGTCAAGTCAATTGGGGCGTTTCTCGAGAGCAGCGACAATGTGCTGATCTGCACGCACGCGACCTTCCGCTTTGCAGTCGATGAATATGGCGTGGAGAAGTTCGACGACCGGCTGATCGCTGTGGACGAATTTCATCACGTTTCGGCCAGCCCCGACAACAAGCTCGGCGTGCATCTTGGCCAGTTCATCGCGCGTAACCGCGTGCATATCGTGGCGATGACCGGCTCTTATTTTCGGGGCGACGCCGAGGCCGTCCTTGCCCCACAAGACGAGGCGAACTTCGACAGCGTCACCTACACCTACTATGAACAGCTCAACGGCTACGAATACCTGAAGCAACTTGACATCGGATACTTCTTCTATAGCGGCTCTTATGTCGATGACCTCCTCAAAGTGCTCGAGCCGGTCGAGAAAACCATCATCCATATTCCGAACGTCAATTCGCGCGAGAGCACGAAGGACAAGATCAAGGAAGTGGAACATATCATCGGAGCATTAGGCGAGTGGCAAGGGATTGATCCCACGACGGGATTTCAGCTCGTCAAAATTCCGGAAGGCCGCGTTTTGCGCATCGCTGATCTGGTCGATGACGATCCGGCCAGACGCGATGGCGTTTCTGCCGCGCTGAAAGATCCGGCGCAGAAGAACAACCGGGATTATGTGGACATAATCATCGCGCTCGGCATGGCAAAGGAAGGCTTCGACTGGATCTGGTGCGAGCACGCGCTGACGGTCGGCTATCGGTCGAGCTTAACCGAAATCGTACAGATTATCGGGCGTGCGACTCGCGACGCACCCGGCAAGACCCGCGCGCGCTTCACGAACCTGATTGCCGAGCCGGACGCTTCCGAAGAAGCAGTCACTGAGGCGGTAAACGATACCCTGAAGGCTATCGCGGCGAGCCTGCTCATGGAACAGGTGCTTGCGCCGCGCTTTGAGTTCAAACCAAAGCACCAGGAGAGCGGACCTAACGCCGGTTTCGATTACGGCGAAGGCGGTTATGACCCCAGCAAGTGCAATGTCGGCTTCAACGAGAAGACGGGACAGTTCCAGATAGAGATCAAAGGGCTCGCCGAACCCCAGAGCAAGGAAGCCAGGCGCATTTGTCAGGAGGATTTGAACGAGGTTATCGCCGCTTTCGTTCAGGACAAAACTGCTCTTGAGCGTGGTGTGTTCGACGAGGAGCTGGTGCCCGAGGAGCTCACCCAAGTGCGCTTCGGTAAGATCATCAAGGACAAATACCCTGAGCTTAACGACGAGGACCATGAGGCGGTGCGCCAGCACGCCATTGCTGCACTCAATCTGACACAAAAGGCCAAGCAGCTTGCAACCGGCTGGGACGATGCCGAGCAGACTGCCAACACCGCTCTGATCGACGGCGTACGCAGGTATGCTATGGATGTGCGAGAACTTGACATCGACCTGATCGACAGTATCAACCCCTTCGGCGAAGCTTATGCGATCCTCGCAAAAACCATGAGCGAGGACAGCCTGAAACAGGTCGCGGCAGCGATTGCTGCCAAGCGCACGAGTTTGACGCCGGACGAAGCGAAGGAGCTTGCCGTGCGCGCCTTCAGATTTAAGAAGGAACGAGGACGACTCCCATCTCTCACCTCGCAAGATGTGTGGGAGAGGAAGATGGCCGAAGGCGCCGCCGCCTTTGTCCGGTACAAGGATGAGGGTCGTTATGAGTGAAATCGACCTCGACAAATTGCGCGAGGAACTGGACGACTTCGCGGACCCGCAGAAGAAAGGCGGACGCTCGCCCCGCGAGGAACACATCATTGCGGGATTTGAGGAGATACAGCGGTTTGTCGAGAAACACGGTAGCGCCCCGCAGCATGGCGAAGATCGCGACATTTTTGAGCGGCTGTATGCGGTGCGCCTTGACCGGTTGCGCGCCCTTCAAGAGTGTCGATCCTTGCTCACTTCAATGGATCGTCAAGGGTTGCTCTCCGGCAAGGAGATTGTTGCTGCTGCGTCGTCGGGGACTATCGACGACGACGAGTTGCGGGCCGAGCTAGAGGGCGCCGCTGGTGCGGTAGGCATCACCGACCTCCGGCACGTCCGCACGAGCGCTGACAAACGTGCTGCCGAGGAAATTGCCAATCGCACCGTCTGCAAGGACTTCGAGAAGTTCGAGCCAATTTTCGAACGGGTGAAGCGAGAATTGAAGTCCGGCATCCGCCATACGCTTGCCGTCCAGACCTTGGACGAGATCAGGATGGCCGAGATTCAGAAGGACGAGTGCTTCATTGTCCACGGTCAGATCGCATACGTCGCCGAGGTGGGTGAGGATTTCAGGACGCAATATGACCGTCGTGATAGCCGTTTGCGTGTCATCTACGACAACGGAACCGAAAGCAATTTGCTCATGCGCTCCTTCCAGCGCGCGCTTCACCGCGACGCTGCGGGACGGCTCATCACAAATCCCGATACCGGGCCGCTGTTCGCCGAAGAGCCCGCTGACGATGATCTGGCAAGCGGCACGATCTATGTTCTGCGTAGCAAGTCGGACCATCCGGTTGTCGCGGCCAACCGCGATGTTCTACACAAAATCGGCGTCACAGGAAGTAAGGTCGAGACACGCATTGCGAACGCGAACCTGGACCCGACCTTTCTAATGGCCGATGTGGAAATCATAGCCACTTATGAGCTGTACAACATAAACCGAATCAAGCTCGAAAACGTGATCCATCGTGTGTTCGATCCAGCGCAATTGGATATTGAACTCAGGGATCGCTTCGGCAACCCGGTCAAACCGCGCGAGTGGTTCCTCGTTCCTCTTTTTGTTGTGAACGAAGTGGTCGAGCGCATAAAGGACGGGAGTATCACCCAATACATCTATGACCCGACGGGAGCGCGCCTGGTGAAGGTAGCAAATACGTGATCTGCTTAATCACCTCAAGTGGATTGGAAATTCCTCCCGTCTAAAAATCATGCCTTCATTGTAGGTTTTCGTAGCGCTTCGTATACAAAGTCAATTCACGCTTCGGTAGTCGAACGGTGGGATCGCAACGGCAATGTCCTCTCGACAGCGCGCCTGTCTGCATGAGCCCTATAAGCGGCGCGTTTCAGGTCCTCTGGTCCAGGCGAGTGTACTCACCCCATGTTTGGACAGAGGCTTTAGTGCCGTTACAATATGAAAGGTACTAATATGGGCGCTAAGTGGCGCTCGTCTCGACCGGGCGAGCTGCGCAATACCCCAGACGCCGTCTGTACGACATGTTTGACGTTATGACAATATGACGATATGACAGATCAGAGTCGGAACCAGTCTCCCCACCATGTGCTGCTGAGTCTCGGTGTGACCGGAGGGTTTTTGGCGGGTGCGCAGTTGGAATTCGCCGACGGCTTGAACTGCCTGATCGGAGGGCGTGGGGCTGGAAAGACAACCGCTCTTGAGTTTCTTCGCTTCGGCCTCGGACTCATGCCAGACCAAAAGGCATATCCGCAGAGGCATCGGGCTATCGACACTCTGGTCAAAGCGAATCTTGGAAACGGGCGGCTCAGGATCGAAATTCGCACAAAGACCGACATGCGATACACGGCCGAGCGAGCGGCCAACGAGACTGTACAGGTGGTGAACGAAGCTGGTACGGCCGTCCCGATCTCGCTCGACCGCGATCAGATATTCGGTGCCGACGTCTTCAGCCAGAACGAAATCGAAGAAATCGCCTCGAGTCCTGCAGCGCAGCTCGAACTTCTCGATCGCTTTCAGGAGCAGGACACTGCTGCGCTCGCCCACGAAATGGAGCAGCTTCAGCGTCAGCTCGACCAATCGAGTATTGATCTCCGCCGGATCGACCAGGAGATCGACGATCTTCGCGGCAAGGCCTCCGAGCTGGTGGTGCTCCAAGAGAAGCTGAAAGGCTTTGCAGAAGTTGGGGGCCCTGATGCAGCCAGGATTAACGCGGCTCACCTTGCGAAGACTGTTCGGGGCAGAGAGGAGAAGATACCAGCAGCCTTTACTGCGGCTCTGAAGAAGCTCGCTCGCGACCTTGGCGCGAGCGAATCCGCCTTTCAAGCGGCCGTCGACTCCCAGCTCGCTGACGAAGTGCGACAGAGCCCAAATAGTGATGTCTTCGCCCGATTCGTCGCCGAACTTGATGCTGTCAGGAAACCGCTAGACCTGGCAGTCAGAGGAATCAGTGATGCCGCGCAGGCCGCGGAAGTTCGCTTGATGAGGCTCTCCACTGAGCTCGCAGAGCGTCATGCGGTCCAAGAAGCCGACTACCGCGCCATCATCGCTGCGTCCGAGGAGCAAGGCGGACGCACGGCTGAGCGCACAACTCTGCAGACGTCGCTTGCGAACGCCCAGGTCGCCGCTACTGATCAACTGGCGAAGGAAACGCAGCGACAAGGATTGGCAACCGCGCGCCACGAGTTGCTCAAGCGCGCTTCGGAGTTGCGCGATCAGCGATTTGCGTTGCGGAAGCGAGTGGCAGAACGCCTTACAAGCCAGTTTCCAACCATCCGCGTGACAGTCGTCCAAGCCGCGGAACTGGAACAGTACCGAGAGCTGGTCGCTGACGCGCTGAAGGGGGCAGGCGTTCAACAACGGGTGGTGGCCGAGCGGTTGGCGCAAACTTTCCTGCCCAACGAACTGGCCAGCCTCGTCGCAAGCAATGACCATAGCGCCCTGGCCCAACGCTGCAGCTTTGACGGCGAACGGGCACGAAAGATCGTCGACGCCCTCAGGTCGAGCGGCACCTACTACACCATGGAAACAGTTGATCTCGACGATCGACCGTGCATCGAGTTGCTCGACGGAGGCACGTTCAAGGAGTCGGCACAGCTGTCGACCGGCCAGCGATGCACGACGATCCTGCCAATCCTGCTGACGCAGAGCGAACGCCCTCTTCTGATCGATCAGCCCGAAGACAATCTCGACAATGCGTTCGTGTACGACACGATCGTCAAAGCCCTGCAAGCTGTCAAGGGCAGTCGCCAGGTGATCTTCGTTACCCACAATCCAAACATTCCAGTACTCGGCGAGGCAGAGCGGGTGTTCGTGTTCTCCTCCGACGGGCAACACGCCACCCTGAAGGAGGCGGGCACCGTTGACGAGTGCAAGGTTCAGATCGAGCGGATCCTGGAAGGTGGGCGTGAAGCCTTTCTTCGGCGGAAGGCTCGATATGGACATTGATGAGCTGTCTGACGATCGAACGTTTCTGGCGGCACTTGATTCGCCAGACTGGTCCGGTGTTCTCGATGCGATGTCTGCAGCCGACATCTGGATTCGAACTGCGATCGTCGGCGATCCGAGACTTGACGAAGTGGTGGCAAAGCTCGTTGCGCTTGCGCACCACTCCAAGTGGGAGATTCGACGCGCGGTAGCGAACGCAGCGGGACAAGCAGCGCATCCGGCATTCGAGACGATGCTCGCGAAGCTCCTACTCGATGACAACAGCCGTGTTCGGCAAGCGGCACAGCAGGCGGCTCTGAGGCGCCGCGATTCTCGGAACGCTAGTTCGCTAGGCAAGCAACACGCGGAGCGAATCAACGCAACGCTAGACGACATCGAGGCCCGCTTTGGATTGAGGGGTCGTGAAGCTGTGAAGCGGGCAGCCGAACAAATTGCAAACACGTTCGCGCGCGAGCTGTACCACGAGATCATCCGACTGCTGTCACCGCTGGCGATGTCGGCAGAACGCCTTCGCACCCAGCTGTCCGCCAACGAGGTCTCCCGCGCCGCGCTGCATGAAGAGGCGGTTCGCATTGGGCACCGCGTCACACATCTGCGAGCCGTGCTGAACTCGATGCGCGCCTACACTGAACAACCTACCCTCCAGTTCACGCGCGAGATCTTGCGGGAGCTTCTTGAGGAAGCCGGGGCCCTGGCGCGGACGACCGGCAGGGATGGAGGCGGACCGTCGATCGATATTCAAGTGCCACCGGACATGATCGTTGAGGTATCGCGCACCCGGCTGATTCAGGCGTTTACGAACATGCTGGAGAACGCCATCGAGTCTTACGACGGACTCGAATCACGAACGCCGATCAAGGTCCGAGCAGACGCGCAAGAGGGACGCGTCACGTTGGTCATCGAGGACTGCGGCTGCGGAATGTCCGCGGAGGCGCTAGCCGATTCCGTCGCGCTGTTCGCCACCAGCAAGCCCAATGGCACCGGGTTTGGATTGCCGCTTGCCGTCAAAATCGTCGAGTCCGAACATGGCGGACGAGTGGAGCTTCAGAGCGAGCAAGGGCGCGGCACGATTGTTCGTATCACATTGCGGACGCATCGGTAGCCATCATGGCAGGAAACCATAAGGTTCTAATAGTTGAGGACGACCAAGCCACTGCGGAGGACCTCGTTGAGGTGTTGCGGTCGATCGGATGTGACTCTCTGGTGGTGGCGACCCACCAAGCTGCCTCGCTCGCCCTGCAGGAGAATGGATTCTGCCTGATATTGCTCGACCTTCAGATCAAGTACGGGTCGGATGGAATCAAGGGCAATGTGGAGCACGGAAAGAGCCTACTTCGCGAAATCCGCCAGGTGCACCATGATCATACGGGGCGAACGTACTGGTTGCCGGTATTGATCGTGAGCGGGTTTGCGAACGAAGTACCCGTGGCGTTGGAAGTGATGGAAGACGGCGCGAGCGGTGTCATCCAAAAGCCCCTCAGCAGCCATGACGTGTCCGCCAGAGTGCGGCGCGCGCTCGAGGCGAGTGGCCGACTAACCCATGACCGCTGTGGTGAGAAGCCCCCACAGCAAGTGGCAACTCCCGACGGAGTGGTCGTCGTGTCCATTCCAGGCGATCGAGTGGGCCGGCGGACCCGCGTCATGATTGGACGGACGGCAGTAGACCTGAGCGATAGCTTGGTCAGGCTTCTTCTTCACCTGGTCGTTGCCAAGGGCGACGGCGGCGGCGTGCATAAGACGGATCTTGGCGCCAAGGACGAGCAGGGGTTTAAGGGAATCTCAAACCTGCGGCACGAGCTGAAGCCGGCCTTGGGCCCGCACATCGACATCATCGCGAACGACCACCACGGCACGTATACCCTGATAGACAGCGTCAGGATTGGAAGCTGCGACACCCAGAAGCTTCTGGCTATCGGTGACGCAACGATATCGAAGCTCGCCAATCGGCTCGCGAAGCAACTCCAGACGCGGCCAAAAGTCTGAAGGAAACTTTTCCAAGTTTCCGACACACCGCCGCCGTGGCCAAGAATGGCCGTTACACTTAGAGTGCTACCAGGTACCGAATTTGCTCGTCGGCGCTCGATACCAGTGACTGGCTGTTAAGCGACAACAAAGTCCCAACTGCAAGAACCGCAAGGTCCTTTGGAAACAGTTCCGACCCAGGCCGCCATCAGCAGATCACCAGCAAATTGCAGTGAGGAAGGGGGCTTTTATGGCTCGAAAAATCTTCTTTAGCTTTCACTATGAACGTGACGCTTGGCGCGCGGGTCAGGTCAGAAACTGCAACGTCGTCGCAAGCGAGGATCAGTATGGCTTCATTGACGCAGCGGATTGGGAAGCCATCAAAAAGAAGGGTGATGCTGCCATCAAAGGTTGGATCGATGACCAGCTGAAGAACACAAGCGTCACCATAGTTCTCATTGGAGCGGAAACCGCGAACCGCGAGTGGGTTCAGCACGAAATCCTCAAGAGCTGGAATCGTGGTAATGGGGTCTTGGGCATCAGGATCCACAACATCAAGGACCAAGACAAGAATACAGATGTAGCGGGCCGCAATCCCTTGGACGATTTCAAAATGGCAGACGGTACACTGCTGTCTTCCATATGCAAGACCTATGACTGGGTCGCTGACGACGGCAGAAAGAATATCGGCACATGGGCCGACGAAGCTGCCACCATACGAGCCAAGTTCGGCGCCGACGACAAAATTAGCGGGGCTGCCGAAGATAGTCAGACCACCAAAGCAACCGTCGTATCCCGAGCGTCGACGTCAGCCGGATTCGCGCCGAAGTCACCATGGTGTGCCGACCATGTTGAACGAAACCGCTGAAGCGTGGCTGCGTAGAACGTACCCCGCTCTCGTTTCCACGGGCGACGCGGTCAGCGGAACCATCGATTTTAAAGCGAGCTATAACCGCGACACGAATCGATTTCTGATTCTAAGCCATCAGGTTCCGGACCAAACTGGCGGGATGGCTTTGTCCGGTTCCTTTGAGATACGAATCAAAAAGCGAGGAGACGATTCCACTTCCCAACTACCCACTCTCTACGTTCAAGGCATAGACCCCATTCCCGACAGGCACGTTAATCCCGCCGACACCAGTGCGTGCCTGTGTAGCCCACTAGAAGAGCGGGAATTTCTTCAATCAGAATTCCAATTTAAGGTATATCTAGAACAGCTCGTCATCCCCTTTTTGTATGGCCAACTCTTTTATTCCTCCGAAGGGCGCTGGCCATGGGCGGAATACGCCCACGGGGCGACTGGAATTCTTGAATCATATTCGAAGCTCTCCGAACAAAATCGCGTAGAAGAATGTCTTCGCCAATTGGTGCGAGATGCGAATTGGCCCAGAATACGCTCCGCGCTTCAACAGCAACCCTACATTAAGGGCCACAGCCTCTGCTTTTGTAAAAAAATGGATCAAATCAGGCGATGCCATCCCGCGGCCCTTGAGGGAGTTCGCCGTTTGCAGCAAGACCTCCGGACGCTGGGAATTCCGGTACCATGAACTTCAAGACGAAAATGTTTCGCTCCACTCGCGACGACACTCTCATCAAGACCGTCGAGGATCGATACGGCATAGATCTTCACGCCCGTGGAGACACCAAATTGGGCAATCTACTGGAAAAGCGCGGTTTCGAGTCACTCACGCAACTCCTTAAAGCTTACCGCGGCGATCTGCACTACCATGCCTGCAAGCGCCGCATCTACCTCAGCTTCCACATAGAGGACTTGCCCCAGGTGCGAGGATTCCGACTCATGGCGCGCGCGCCAAACCTGGAGATCGACTTTTACGACGGCAGCCTTCGAGAAGAAATCGGTAGCGAGCGAGGCTCGTATATCAAAGAACAAATTCGATCGATCATTCACAGAAATTCAATCGTGCTTTGCCTGATTGGCAATGGAACAGCCTGGCGCAAATGGGTAGAGTGGGAACTAGACACAGCTCTTGCACTGGGGAAAGGGATTTGCGGCATTCGGCTGAAGGGCTCCCAGGGAAAGGCGCCAGAGCTGCTAAGAAAGATAAACGCGCCAATCGCCAGCTGGGGCAACGTTCAAGACCTCATTTCCGTAATCGAGTGCGCGGCAGCCCGTCGCTGCTAGCGCTTCGTCCAGTATAATGGCGACGTAAATAAACGATCCTTGGGTCTCGGGCGCCAAGCTCTTTTTCAACAGATATGGTTGCAATCCTTTATCAACGCGGTTGCCAGAAAGTCGCCCAGAAAGTCGCGGCAGACTTGGGCAAAGCATTTGCCCATCACGTAACAGTTGTAGTGATGGCAGCCAATTCGCCCTCCCCCTGGCCGGCAGAAGTTTCGTGGGACGATCTCTTGATAGTCATGTTTGATGGCAAGAAATTCCCTGACGCCGGCAATCATTTCATTCGGAAATATCTTGAACAAAGGCCAGACAGCGCGATTCTTCTTCCAGTAGCCCTCGATCCGAGCTCCAAGAAACCGCCTGAAGCGGCAGCTACGATAAAGGCTCTTAAGTATGATCGTGCTGCAAAGGGTCCGAAAGGCAGATTGGCAAAGCGAGTTGGAGGGATGCTCGGTCTCCGCGTGCAAGGTCGTGATACCAATATATTTATTTCTTATCGACAATGCGATGGGGCTGCGATAGCTAAACAACTTCACGATCACTTGGTAGGCGTAGGACATCGTGCGTTCCTCGACGAGGCAATAGAATTTGATGGCGAGCCCAGCATCCTGCCAGGCAGTCCGGTTCAGAAACAGATTGACGATAACTTGAACAAGGCCAATTTAGTCTTGTTGATAGATACTCCATCTTCTCCCGCATCCCCTTGGATCAAGCATGAGGTAGACACGGCCGACGCTTTATTGCTGCCAATTCTACCTCTCTGTTTCCGGGATAAAAGCGACCGAAAAATTGGACCTCGGTTCCCATCCCTTGTCGCCTTGCAGCGGTGTGTCCTGATTCAGAGACCAGATCCAGCTGCCGATCCACCTCTGAGCATCAAGCAACTAGAAAACATCGTTTACGAGGCGGAGACTTACCTCTGTGAGATATTCCAGCGAAAATGTAAAGTACCGTTCATCGTGAAAAAAGAGTTCGTTTCCCACGGTTTTGCATGGAAGGTTCTTGATCAGCGCTTGCTGATGTTTGAGTCTTCAAGGAGCCTGACCCCGCGAGTTCTCACGAAGGTGCTCAGCCATTGTTCGCTGTTTGACCCGGTGTACAGCCCCGCGCTAAAAAGGTTTGCGGAGTTCCTCAAAAGCACTGCGCGTTGTAATCACTCTCTCTTTATTTACGATGGTGAGCTTTTGCCGGACCCAATACTCAACGACATTGCCGAGGCTCAATCTGAGCCCGTGATTATCCTGCATCATCAGGAACTGGCAGCGTTGGTTGATTCCAATTTCACCGCGGTGGTAGCAGCTTGAGTTTCACAAGGCTCGACGTTTCATTGGAACAGTACGAAATTGGTTTGTCCGGCGCGATTCCGGACCGTAAAGATTGGTCTGAGCCAGCAATGGATCGCGGAATCCTAGAGTTCGTGGCACTTTTCAGCGGCATTGTCTTCAAGTATGGGGGGCGAATCGTGCATGGCTGCCACCCCACATTCACGCCAGTTATTCTTCGCCAAGCACGTTTGCAGGCCGGAAAGCGCCTCCGAAAGCCGGTTACGTTGATAATGTCCGAACTTTGGGCACAGGACCTGCGGCCTCAAGACATTGAATCTATGACCGACATTGCAGAGTTTGTGATCACAAAGAAGATAGGAGATGGCGGGCCAGCAGACGTAACCACTCGGAACCGGAGCTTGTCAGCAATGCGGCGAATTCTGATCGATGCACAAAACGTAATGGTGGCGGTCGGTGGAAAGATGCATAGCCAGGACGGTATTGTGCCTGGGGTCGCTGAAGAGATGACACTCGCCGAGGAAAAGGCGATTCCGCGATTCTTGGTTGGGGGACTGGGTGGGTTTGCCAGAAAACTTGCAAAGGAATTGACGCCCTCCTCCCTGAACAATTCACTATCTCATGCAGCAAACGCGACGCTTTTCGGTACTGACGATGTCTCCGCGTGTGTGAACATCCTTTTCGAGCACTTGGTTCGGTCCAAACCGCTCGTCGAATCAGCGTTTCAGCCAATCAGATGGAATCCTGGAAATCGCGCGATTCTTGATCATCGTGATGGTACTGTCGATTCTGTGGCAACGCAAAACATCCTCAGCGCGGTTGCCGTCTGATATGTAAGGAACGTGAACTACTATAGGATCTACTATGGCTCGCAGAGTATTTTTTAGTTTTCATTACCAGCGTGACCTTTGGCGCGTCAACGTTGTTCGCAATAGCGGAGCGATCGAGGGTATTGCCGCTGCTGGATTCCAGGATGCATCTCTGTGGGAGGAAACGACACATAAAGGTGAGATAGCCGTGCAACAGCTCATCGACAGCGGTCTGGAAGGCACGACTGTAACCGTCGTATTGATTGGGGCGGAAACCGCAAATCGAAAATATGTGTCGTACGAGGTAGAGCAAAGCGCCGCGCGGGGGAACGGGATACTGGGCGTCAGGATCAACAACATCAAGGATAAAGACGGTCGCGCTGACATGCCGGGAGTGATCCCGGCGGCCCTGATCAGAATCGGCGCAATGGTTTATACCTGGGAATATGGAAAACTCGGTGAGTGGGTAGACAAGGCTTATAAAGAAGTGCATCCGGGCTCTTAACCGGTGGTCGGCAAGCTGATAGCAAGACTAATTACTTGAGTGCGGGACCGCCAAGCACGGGAGGCTGTCAGTGGCATACGAGAAAATCCTGATCCTTGAATCATCGTGGGCTGACGAGAGAGAAGACTACATAAGCGACTCGCGTTCCATGGCGCGTAGCTATCTTTCCTTCGAAACTCTGCTTTCGCTGCACAGAGTTGGGGTCTTTGCGATCCACCGGCCTCTTTTGGCGGCTCGCTATCTGAATGCAGGCGCCAATGCTCGTATGGTCTGACGAGCTTGCGCATTAAGATCAGTAGACCAAATGCGCCAAATATTTCGGTCCAATTGCATCAATTTCAGTCCAACTACAGTCCAAAACAGACCGTTTCGCGGGTGGATTTTGGTAAGTTAGAGGCCTAAGGACAATTGAATCATCAGGGTTTATGGAGCGGGCGATGGGAATCGAACAAATCCGAATGAACCAAACAAAGGCGTTACCACCCGCTTCTCAGTTCAATTGGAGTCAAATGGAGTCAAATCCACTTCTCCGGTAAGCGTTAATCGGGCGTTGGAGAATCGTTCGCAACCCAGCACGAGATGTGGGGGTTCAAGGCAATGCTTTTGCTCGAAGGCCCCAAAGGACGAACACGGAGGCGGCGATTATTGTGATGCCGACAGTAAGGAAGCCAAGCGTCACAAGGGTTTCCTGCCAGGGTAGGCCACTATGGCCAGCTCCGGTGATGGGGGAAAGCGCCGCAGTGCCAAAAGCTGCAGCGAGCGTCGTTACAAACCAGTTTCCGTATGTGCCGTAGAGAGCGGTCCAATACGCGACAGCTTTTGTCCTGGACGACAGTCGAACTTCGGTCCAAACGGCTCCCAGTGCGAGCAGGAATGTACCGTTCATCACGCCTTCCAGGTGGGCGGCTAGCCCCATCCGTGTGTTGGCGAAATGCTGCTCGGCGAAGCCAGTTAGCAGGCCAATTAGAAACAAAAGCATGCCATGCCACATCAAGCGTCGGTTGGTGAATTCCATTTCGATTCTCTTTTCAATGACTGATTTGCTGAGGGTGGCGCTTGGCCCATCTTGGATTGCGCGTGGAGGTACTCTAACTTCGACCTACCATGTTTTCAACGATTCGGTCTGAATGGACCGAGTTAAGGGGGCGCACAAAGCCATTTGTCCGGTAACGGCTGCCAGCTCAACCGGTCGATGCAACACCATCCAATGCGTTGATTCGACAATACTTCCCTGGGAGAAGTGATCTGTTTGGCCGTCCTCGGTCAAAACCTAGCCAGGGTAGTGTTCCGGCTGATCTAACCCTAGCGAGCGATTTAGCCTTTGTTTTCAACGCAAGTCGGGTTCGACTTGAGTGTTGCGTCGACCCATTGAGACCACCGCGTTTACCAGGCACTAGCAACTTATAAGGCAGATGGCGTACCGTTCACGCGATGGCCAGATGATTGCCGTAAACGCCTCCGAGGCGTATACGTTGTTTAGGATGTGACCGCCATGCATATTCATCACCGGCCTATTCAACAGACTTCGCACGATCTGCCTCATCCCACGAAGGTTGTTCCGTTCGGCAACTACGGAGCGGGGCTTTGGACTGGCCATCCAATTGGACTGGTGATTGTAATTGGTCTCCTTTTTATGGGTTTCGTTGGATTACCGGAAGCCCGGTGGTTTCTCGCGCTCGCCGCTCCTGCCGGAGCCATCTGCGGATTCTTCATGTGGCTTCGCCACCGAAAGGGACTGGCGGGCCGCTAAATTACTCAACTCCCGACGATTCCACATGTCCGGTTTCGGCGTTTACCAGGCACAACCGTTCGATCAATTCGATGCATTCTGCACATTCTGATATTTGCCGGGATTTGCGGGCGGGATGCGTCGCACTTCACTCTTGGGCGATCCCATCTTACAATGCTTCGATGATCCTGAAGCCAGCGCTGGTAGCCGTCTTGGCCATGGGGCCTGTGTGCTGTGCACAGGACAAGGGCTTTTGCCCTCCGTCACCGCCGCCTAACGGAGCCGCCCCGAAGAAAGTCGTGCCCCCTCCTCCTCCGACTCCGGACAAGAAGTATTTTGGGACTGTGACATTGCTGACGGTAATCAGTGATAAAGGTTACGTGTGTAGTACGCATGTGCTGAGGGGTATCAACAGGGAGATCAACAAAAAGACCGAAGAAACAGCGCGCCAGTGGCGCTTCGACCCGGCACGGAAAGGTGGTCGCACAGTGCCCGTGGTCGTCAGTGTCGATGTCAATTACTGGACTACCAGCACGGGAGAGATCGTAAGTGACCCTCCGCATCCGCCATCCTCAGTCCAATCTGAAGAGCCGGCCAAAAAGACTAATTAGTGAAAAGAGATATTGCTAGCAGAGGAGTCTGCCGGTAACTGGTGATTTTGGGCGTAATAAGTCCTGGTTGCGTCGGCAAACCGGACAAGTCGCGTCCTGGGACTCCACATCTCCGATAAGCGCGTTTACCAGGACTCAGGCGATGGCGCCGTGGTGCTTCTCTTCTATTTGGTTTCCGCTGCCAATCGGTAGGGTTATCATTCCCCTGATGGCCGCTCCGCACGAAATCGGGCCTGCTGAAAGAGACTCTCAGGAAACAGAGCTGCGCCGCGTTGTGAATCTCACGCCGCAGATGCTTGCGGTGATGGAGCCCGATGGGCGCATTTCATGGGTAAACGACACCGTCCTCGACTACCTCGGCATCAGTTTGGCAAACCTCAACGCAGACCATTTGCGAGC
>Ga0209648_10000459_pt1 | contig 31077 bp, 25 predicted proteins | sample GraSoi2013_115cm_FD_185830 | JGI IMG/M metagenome (GOLD analysis project Ga0209648, IMG submission 185830) | Grasslands soil microbial communities from the Angelo Coastal Reserve, California, USA - Sample 9_17_2013_115cm (SPAdes) (version 2) | ecosystem: Environmental > Terrestrial > Soil >...
GCCCATTCAATTATCTCTGCGACCTCACCTGCGTGGATTGGTACCCCTCGGAGCCGCGGTTTGAGGTGGTTTACCATCTTCTTTCGATTCCGAAGAAGGAGCGGGTGCGTTTGAAGACCCGCCTTGACGGTTCCAGTCCGGCGATCGAATCGGTTACCTCGGTTTGGCCCTCGGCCAACTTCTATGAACGTGAGGTGTTCGATCTGTTTGGCGTGCGCTTCACCGGACATCCCAACCTGCAACGCATCATGATGCCCGATGACTGGAAAGGCCATCCGCTGCGGAAGGACTACCCGGTGGAAGGTTACCGGTAAGACTAAGTCATGACGCAATTTCCCGCTACTGTCGCTGAGCCCGGCCAGGACCGGACATCAGAAGATCGCACCCTGGTCCTGAACATGGGGCCGCAACACCCCTCGACGCACGGGGTTCTGCGGTTGGTGCTCGAAATTGACGGGGAAACCGTGGTGCGAGTCAAGCCGGAAATCGGCTTCCTGCACACTGGCATTGAGAAGACCTGCGAGGCCAAGTTCTACCAGCAAGTTGTGCCGTTAACGGATCGCATCGACTACCTCTGTCCCCTGACAAACAATCTCGCCTACTGCCTGGCAGTGGAGAAGTTGGTGGGGCTGGAGATTCCGCCGAAAGCGCAGTGGATGCGCGTTCTGATGAATGAGTTGACGCGTATCAATTCGCACCTGGTCTGGCTGGGCACTCACGCCATGGACCTCGGCGCGATAACCGTCTTTCTCTATTGCTTCCGCGAGCGCGAAGACGTCCTGCGCTTCTTCGAGATGGTCAGCGGGCAGCGGATGATGACGTCTTATTTCCGCATCGGCGGGTTGGCACTGGAGCCGCCGCTGGGATTCTTCGAGAAGGTCAAGAAGTTCGCCGACCGCTTCCCCGGGAACGTGGATGAGTATGAAGGCTTGCTGACGGGAAATCCGATTTTCATGATGCGCACCAAGGGCGTCGCCCACCTGAGCGCGGAAGACGCGATTGCTCTGGGCGCATGCGGTCCAACGTTGCGCGGCAGCGGTATCGATATTGACCTCCGCCGCGATGCCCCCTATTCGGGCTACGAGAACTTCAAGTTTAATGTGCCGGTCCGCACGGAAGGGGACGTGTTCGCGCGATATCTTTGCCGCGTGCAGGAGTTGCGGGAATCGATTGGTATGGTGCAGCAGGCGCTGGCGGGAATGCCGGAAGGACCCGTGAAAGCCGATGCGCCGAAGGTCGTTCTGCCCGACCGCGAAAAGATGAAGACGCAGATGGAAGCGCTCATCTACCATTTCAAGATCATCACCGAGGGTTTCACGGTTCCGGCGGGCGAGGTTTACCAGGCGGTCGAATCGCCGCGCGGCGAGATGGGATACTACGTCGTCAGCGATGGAACGGCGAAGCCCTATCGCGTGCACATGCGCGGACCGTCCTACGCGAATCTGCAAACGCTGGCGAAGATGTGCGAGGGGCAGCTGATTGCCGATGTGGTCGCGGCGATTGGAAGTATTGATGTGGTGCTGGGAGATATTGATAGGTAATGCGTTTCTCTGAAGAATTCGAGACGCGGTTTGCGGAGATGTTGGCCCACTATCCGACGAAGCGGTCGGCGCTTGTGCCTACGCTGCTCTATGCGCAAGACGAAGTGGGCAGTCTGAGCGATGAGGTGATCGCGGAACTGGCGCGGCGAATGGATCTCACCGAACTGGAAGTCCGCAACGTGATCAGTTACTACTCGATGCTGACCACCAAACCGCGCGGGAAGTACAACGTGCAGGTATGCACCAACATCGCGTGCATGCTCCGCGGTGGCGAGGAGCTGCTTGAACATTGCGAAAAGAAGCTTGGCATTGGGCACAAGGGCACTACAAAAGACGGCTTGTTCTCGCTGGAAGAAGTGGAATGCATTGGCGCGTGCAGCTGGGCTCCGGCAGCACAGATAAATTATGACTTTCACGAGAACCTTACGAACGCGAAGATGGATCAGGTACTCGACGAATATAAGAAGAAATTGAATCATTGATTCATTGAGTCATTGAATCATTCATGGAAATGATTCAATGACTCAATAACTAAATGAACAAATGGCTTCACTAGTTTCCCATCCCGACGAGGTGCGCGTGATCTCGAAGCGCTTTGGACAGGGCGCTACGGATATCGATCGGTATCTCCAACTGGACGGCTACAAAGCCGTGCAGAAGGCGCTCGCCATGCAACCGGACGCCATCATCAATGAGGTGAAGAACTCCGGCCTGCGCGGGCGGGGCGGCGCCGGATTCAGTACGGGGATGAAGTGGTCGTTTGTCCCCAAGCAATCGGCCAAACCGAAATATGTGCTCTGCAATGGCGACGAGAGCGAGCCGGGGACCTGCAAAGACCGGCTGATTTTCGAACACGATCCGCACTCAGTAATTGAAGGCGTGATGATCGCCGCGCTCGCGGTCGGTTCCCATACAGGGTACATCTACGTGCGCGGCGAGTACCGCTATCTCTTGGTCATCATGCAGAAGGCCATTAAAGATGCCTACGCCAAAGGCTTCCTGGGCAAAAACATCTTTGGCAGCGGATACGATCTGGATATTTATTGGCACGGTGGCGCAGGCGCTTACGAAGTTGGCGAAGAATCGGCACTGATGGAGTCGCTCGAAGGCAAGCGCGGCATTCCGCGCATCCGTCCACCGTTCCCTGCCGTGGTCGGCCTGTGGGGTGGCCCGACGGTCATTAATAATGTGGAGACGCTGGCCGCCGTACCGCCCATCATTTTGGGCGGCGCGGAGTGGTACGCGAAACTAGGCACGCCGAAGAATGGCGGCACGCGGCTGTTTTGCCTGGCCGGAAATCTCAACAAGCCGGGCGTCTACGAACTTCCGATGGGCTACAACCTTAAGAAGATGATCTATGAGGTCGGCGGCGGAATTCCAAACGGGCGCAGTTTGAAAGCCGTGGTCCCGGGCGGATCGTCCACGCCGGTGTTGTTGCCGGAGGAAATTGACGTTGCCATGGACTTCGATTCTGTGGCTAAGACGGGGTCGATGCTTGGATCCGGTGGCGTGGTGGTGCTTGATGACACTGCTTGCATTGTCAAGTTCGCACTGCGCACTATGAAGTTCTACCGGCACGAGAGCTGCGGCTGGTGTATTCCTTGCCGCGAAGGAACGGACTGGCTGGAGAAGACGTTGATTCGTTTCCATTCGGGCGGCGGGGTCAAGAAGGACATCGATAATATGTATTACCTCTCTGAGAACATGTTGGGGAAAACATTCTGTCCGCTGGGAGACGCGGCGGCGATGCCCACCATGGCGTTCGTGAGAAAGTTCAGAAAAGAATTCGAAGACCACTTGGATGGAAAGCCTTGCCCTTTTGAAAAAGTGGGCGAAGCGGTACTGGTGTAGCGCCGGCGTCTCGCCGGCCCGCTAGGCGTGTGGATATCGACTGCTTCGGTTGTAGCGGCTTTTAAAGTTCGAGAGTGCCGCGGGCGAGGATGTCCGCCGGACAGCCGGCGAGACGCCGGCGCTACGGAAAATCATGGCTGACGTGAATCTCATTGTCGACGGAAAAAAAATCACGGCCCCTGCTGGGTCGCTGCTGATCGAAGCTTGCAAGAGCGTGGGCATCGAAGTGCCCTCTTTTTGCTACTATCCCGGGCTCTCGCTGCAGGGCGCTTGCCGCATGTGCGTCGTGAAGGTTGAGAAGATGCCCAAGCTTCAGACCGCCTGCACGACGACCGTGACCGAGGGCATGATCGTCGCGACTGACAGCGATGAGGTGCGTCAGGCTCGCAAGGCGATGGTCGAGTTGCTGCTTGGCAACCATCCGCTGGATTGCCCGGTATGCGATGCCGGCGGCGAATGCGAACTGCAGGACATGACGTTCTCCTACGGGGCCGCCGAATCGAAGTTCATGGAGGCCAAGAACCACAAAGAAGAACAGCAGTGGTCTCCGGTGGTGTATTTCGACCGGCCGCGCTGCATCCTTTGTTATCGGTGCGTGCGTGTGTGCGGCGAAGGCATGGACGTTTGGGCGCTGGGCGTGCAGAACCGCGGCGTGGGTTCGATCATCGCGCCCAATCAGGAAGATCATCTCGACTGCGAAGAGTGCGGAATGTGCATCGACATCTGCCCGGTCGGCGCGCTAACTTCAGGCGCCTACCGCTACAAGACGCGTCCGTGGGAGATGCACCATGTGGGCACGATCTGCACCCATTGCGGGGACGGATGTAAGACCACGCTGGGCGTGCGCCAATGCGACACCGGTGCGGAGATCGTCCGCGGGGACAACCGCGACAAGAGCGGGATCAATGGCGATTTCCTGTGCGTCAAGGGCCGCTACGCTTTCGACTTTGCGCATCACAAAGAGCGACTCACACAGCCGCTGATTCGCAAGAACGGCAAGCTGACGTCTGCGACCTGGGAAGAAGCGTTTGAATTGATCGGCAAACGGTTTCGAGAAATTCGCGACCAGGAAGGTGGGAGCGCGATCGGCGTTGTTGGATCCAATCGCACGACCAACGAAGAGAATTATCTTCTGTCAAAATTTGCGCGGTCCGTGCTCAGGACAAATAACGTCGATCATCACCGCACGGCAGACTACCCTGCCCTGGCGGCGGCGCTCAATGGCAAGCCCGGAAGAACGGCTTCCATGCGCGAGGTGTTGAGCGCGCCCGCGATCCTGCTGATCGGCAACGACCCCACGAATCAGCATCCGCTTCTGGCATGGCAGATCCGTACAAATGTACGGTTGCGCCGCGCGCGGCTCTACGTAATCAACTCCGCGCCCATCAAGTTGCGGCGGCAGTCGGCGGGATTCGCGTTGGTGCCGGTGGGCGCGGAAGCCAAAGCGGTCGCATATCTGGCCGGCGACGATTCCCTGCTTGATTCGCTTGTCGATTCCCTGGCCGGCGAAGGTACGACGCGCGACGGCTGGAGCTCCCTTCGCGAGAAGATCCGCGGCGAACAGAACATGGTCATCGCCTTCGGTTCTGAACTGCGCGGCCATGACATCGAGAAATTGGTGAGTTTTGCTTCGACGTTGAACGGATCAAAGCTGATCTGTCTGGGCGATTACGCGAATTCTCGCGGAGCCAGCGAGATGGGCCTCTATCCCGATCTTTTGCCGGGATACGAGCGCGCCCCCAGCGCAGAGAGGTTCCAGCAGGAATGGGGCTCTTTGCCGAGCGAAACGGGGTTGAGCCTCCCAGAAATGATGGACGCGGCGAAGGCCGGCAAACTGAAGGCGCTGTACGTCGTCGGGTCTAATCCAATCGGCCGCTTGGGCATTGATCCCTTTGCGCTCTCGAAAAGCTTTGTGGTGGTTCAGGACATGTTTCTGACCGAAACCGCGACAATCGCCGACGTGGTTTTGCCTGCGGCGAACGCATACGAGAAAACGGGAACTTATACGAACACCTGCGGCGATCTGCAACTCGTCAAGAAAGCCGGCGAAGTCACGAACACGAAGCCGGACTTCGAGATGATCGTTCGCATCGCGGACGCCATGGGCTTCGACGTACGCAGTCTGGTGCCCTTCGGCGGCGGGACACACTCCGATATGGGCCAAACACGCGGCGCGCAATCGGGCGAGGCCGATCGTCACGCGGTGTGGCTCGAGGCGCATAACCTCGAACCGAAAATGACGCCGTTCGATCCCATTGCGATTCTTGATGAGGTACAGCGGGTGGTTGCCGGGTACGATGTTTCGCGGATCAATCTGCTGGCGGGTAACGACCAGCACCTGGAGATTGCCGAAAGTGGCGAGAGTTTGGTTCAACCGCCGGAGTTGATTGTCGCGGCCAACGATGATTTGTTTAGTTCGGGCACGCTGGGTCGGTATTCAAAGACTTTGAATTCTGTTTTCGAGAACAAATCCGCCGAGTCGGAAGTTGCGGCGGACTAGAGACTAACTACTTACGACGCACTAGCAAACCCAAGATCAACAGCACGAGGACGAGGGCGCCCGCGCCACACGAGAACAATTGAGCATAACGACGTTTGTCATCATTTCGCTTATCAAGTCTGTTGCCGTCGTGTTTGTTCTGTTGACGGCGGTGGCCTATAGCGTCTGGCTCGAGCGCAAGGTGTCAGCGCACATACAGAATCGCTGGGGGCCCACGCGGGTCGGGCCCTTCGGGCTCTTGCAACCGCTTGCTGACGGCGTCAAGTTTATTTTTAAAGAAGACTTGACGCAGCCGCATGTCTACAAACCGCTCTACATCGCAGCGCCAATCATTGCGGTGGTCTTTGCCATTACATCCATTTCGGTGATTCCGTTTGGCAACTGGGTTAACGTTGGCCCCTGGGGCACGTATCTCCAGATTACCGACTTGAACATCGGGTTGCTGGTTGTGCTCGGCATTACCTCGATGGGCGTCTACGGTGTGGCGCTTGCCGGATGGTCCTCGAACAACAAATATGCGCTGCTCGGCGGACTGCGGGCCAGCGCCCAGATGATCAGCTATGAAGTCTCGCTCGGCCTGTCGCTGGTGGGAGTCATGATCATGGCGGGAAGCCTCAGCCTGCGCGAGATCGTGGATGCGCAGGGCGGAGTCTTTTGGGGTTTCATCCCGCGCTGGAATATTTTTCATGGGCAGACGATTGCGTTTTTCATCTATCTCATTTCCGCCTATGCCGAGACCAACCGTACGCCATTTGATCTGCCGGAAGCGGAGTCAGAACTGGTGGCCGGATATCACACCGAATACAGCGCGATGAAATTCGCTATGTTTTTCATGGCCGAGTACGCAAACATGGTGACGGTCGCCTGCCTGGCTACGCTGCTGTTTCTCGGCGGATGGCACGGGCCGATCTTTGGTCCGCCTCTTCTGCGGGCGCTGATGCCGGTGTTCTGGTTCTGCCTGAAGGTTTTCTTTTTCATGTTTCTGTACGTCTGGGTGCGCTGGACTTTGCCTCGCTTTCGCTATGACCAACTCATGGCGTTCGGATGGAAGTTTCTGCTGCCGCTTGCGATTGCGAACATTGTGGTTACGGCGCTGATTGTGGCGTGGAGAGCTTGAGAAGCAGTTGCTGGCTACTGGCTACTGGCTTCTGGCTACTAGCCAGCGGCCAGAAGCTAGTAGCTTGCTGACAAAAATGTTTCACTTACTTCTATTTCTTTTCTTCGGAGCGATCTGCGTGGCGGGAGCCGTGAACCTGCTGGTGCAGAGCCATCCCATCAACAGCGCGTTGTCGCTGGTGGCCGTGATGGCGTCGCTCGCTGCCGAGTATCTTCTATTGGGCGCGGAATTTGTAGCCGCGGTGCAAGTGATCGTGTATGCCGGCGCGATCATGGTGTTGTTTGTGATTACCATCATGCTGCTGAACGCCGGCGCGGAAGAGCGCACCAAAGGCAGCCGCATCGCGACCTTGCTCGGAGTTCCCGGAGTAACGATCGGGGCGGTGCTCGTCGCATGGACGCTCCTCGGGCGGTCGTCCACCACGCATTCGGTGTCGATCGGTGCGTTATGGGGCGCTCCCAAGGATATTGCCCGGCTTCTGTTCCACGAATTCTTGCTGCCCTTTGAAGTCACATCGGTGCTGATCCTGATCGCCATCATGGGCGCGGTCGTGCTCGCCAGCCGGCCCGAAGCTGGGGCCCGCGGCACGAGAAAGGACGAAGGATAAAGATGGTCCCTCTCTCCTACTATCTGGTGCTGAGTGGAATCCTGTTCGGGTGCGGCGTGCTCGGGTTCCTGATCAAGCGCAACATCATCACGATTTTCATGTCGATCGAGCTGATGCTGAACGGCGTGAACCTTTCGTTCGTGGCCTTCGCCGCGCACTGGCACGCGCTCAGCGGGCAAGTGTTCGTCTTCTTCGTCATGGTAGTGGCCGCCGCCGAGGCCGCGGTGGGACTGGCGATCATCATTGCTGTCTATCGCACGCGTGAAACTTTGAATGTGGACCAGGTGAACCTGCTCAAGCTATGACGCCGAACCCTTATCTCTGGCTTGTCCCGCTGTTTCCGCTCGCCGGGGCGGCGATCAACGGCTTCTTCGGCCGGCAGTCGTCGAAAAAAGCGATATCGACGGTCGCACTCGTCTTCTGTGGCGCTGCTTTTGCCTTGGCGTTGTTTCTGACCGCAGGCTTTTCTTCGGTGTCGGCTCCTTATTATTGCGACTTCGCACACTGGCTCCGCTCCGGCAGCTTTCAAGTCGATTTCAGTTTCTATCTCGATCAGTTATCGCTCGTCATGCTGCTTGTGGTCACGGGCGTCGGCTTCCTGATTCATATCTACTCGGTCGGCTACATGTGGGATGACGACGGGTACTACCGCTTCATGTCGTACCTGAACCTGTTCATGTTCTTCATGCTGACGCTGGTGCTGGCGAAGAATTACCTGGTCATGTTCATTGGCTGGGAGGGCGTGGGCCTGGCGTCGTATTTGCTGATCGGCTTCTGGTTCACAAAAGACTCAGCGGCGGCGGCCGGCAAGAAAGCGTTCATCGTCAATCGAATTGGCGATTTTGGATTTCTGATTGCCCTCTTCCTGATCATCAAGCATTTTGGATCGCTCGACTTCACGCGAGTCTTTGCCGCGGTCCAGCCGATGTCGCCGGAAACTGGCGGCGCTGGGCTGCTCACTGCGATCGGACTCTTGTTGATGGTCGGAGCTGCGGGCAAGTCGGCTCAGATTCCTCTTTACGTGTGGCTGCCGGATGCCATGGAAGGCCCCACACCAGTCTCCGCGTTGATCCATGCGGCAACCATGGTGACGGCGGGCGTTTACATGGTGGCGCGGTCGTCCGTGATCTTTGAGCGCGCGCCGATGGCGATGATGGTGGTCGCGATCATTGGAACGCTCACCGCCCTGTTTGCGGCGACCATCGGCATTGCCCAGACCGACATCAAGAAGGTGCTGGCCTACTCCACCGTGTCGCAGCTCGGCTATATGTTCATGGCTTGCGGCGTGGGCGCGTTTTCCGCGGGCATCTTCCACCTGATGACGCACGCGTTCTTCAAGGGCCTGCTGTTCCTCGCGGCAGGTTCGGTAATTCACGGCGTCGGCGGCGAGCAGGACATGCGGAAGATGGGCGGGCTGCGGCTGTACATGCCGTGGACGTTTGCGACGATGACAGTGGCGACCTTTGCCATCGCCGGGTTCTGGCCGTTGGCTGGCTTCTTCTCCAAAGACGAGATCCTGTGGATGGCTTATTCCAGCCCTCACGGAAGCTGGGTGTTTTGGCTGATCGGCGTCATCACAGCATTTATTACTTCGTTCTATATGTTCCGGCTGTGGTTCATGACCTTCTTCGGCGACTATCGTGGGGCGAGCGCTCATGACGGCCACGCCTCGCGGGCGGGGGCGCCCGCGCCACACGGACATGAGCATGGCCACGGCGAACCACATGAGAGTCCTTGGGTGATGCTTGGGCCGCTGGTCATCTTAGCCGTTCTCTCTTTTGTCGGCGGTTGGGTTGGCATTCATCACAACTTCGAAAATTTCCTGGCGCCGGTGTTTCACGGTGCGGGCCGAGGGCGGGCGGTCCTGTTAACGGGTGAGGAAGCCGCCAAGATTTTCGAGATGGAGCACCTGGAATGGTCGTTCACGGGCATCTCAGTCGCCGCCGCCTTGCTAGGGCTTCTTCTGGCCTGGCAGCTTTACATGAAACGCCCCCAACTGCCGCAAAGAATCGCCGCCAGCCTCGGTGGGATCTACCGAGCGGTAGCCGACAAGTACTACATCGATGAGCTTTACGCCGTCCTCTTCGTCAAGCCGGTCGTCGACGGCTCGACCACGATTCTCTGGCACGGTGTCGACCAGGAAGTGATCGACGCCACGGTGAACAACTCGGCCAGCGCCGCCCGCCACGTGTCTGACAATGTGCGCCACATGCAGTCGGGCAATCTGCGCTCGTATGCCGGCTGGGTCGCGGCTGGAGGGGCAGTGGTGATCGCCTACATGGTCTGGATGGGAGTTACGCACTAAACATGGAAAGCCTCAGTCCCATCATTCTGTCGCTGGTGACCTTCATTCCCGCCGCGGGCGGGCTGTTGATTCTGCTGATCCCGCGCCGTGATCGCGACATCAAGCTATTCGCCTTCGTCATCTCCATGCTGGCATTTGTAGCCTCCTTGCATTTGCCGGTACACCTCCATCGTGAGACCGGCGCCTTCAAATTCGAGATCGACAAAATCTGGATCACCGCGCCCAACATTCATTACCACATGGGCATCGACGGGATTTCCGTCTGGCTGGTGGTGCTGACTACGTTCCTCACGCCCCTGTGCGTGCTGATTTCGTGGGCTTCGATTCACGAGAGGGTGAAGGAATTCTTCATCCTGCTGCTGATCCTCGAAACGGCTCTGATCGGCGTTTTCACCTCGCTCGATTTGTTCCTGTTCTACTTCTTCTGGGAAGCGACGCTGATCCCGATGGCGCTGCTGATCGGTATGTACGGCCACGGACGCCGCGTGTACGCCGCAGTGAAGTATTTCCTGTTCACGATGATCGGCTCGATGTTTATGCTGGCGGCGATTCTGTGGCTCTATGCGAAGACTGGCAGCTTCGATTTTGTCATCATCCAGAAACTCATTCGCAACCACAGCGTACCGGGGTTTGAAGCCGCTTCGCTGTGGCTCTTTCTTGGTTTCTTCATCGCCTTTGCTGTAAAGGTCCCGCTCTTCCCGCTACACACATGGCTGCCCGACGCGCACGTGGAAGCACCCACCGCTGGCTCGGTGCTGCTGGCCGGCGTACTACTGAAGATGGGCACCTATGGCCTGCTGCGCTTCGACGTTGGCCTCTTTCGCGTGCAGGCCGAGCGCAACGCACCGTGGATTATGGTGCTCGCGTTGATCGGCATCATCTACGGCGCGCTGGTCTCGCTGGTGCAGCCGAATATGAAAAAGCTGATCGCCTACTCCTCGGTCAGTCACCTCGGATTCGTCGTCCTCGGCATCTTCAGTTTCACCACGGCCGGCTTGAACGGCGCGGTTTTCGTCATGCTCGCGCACGGAGTCGCGACAGGCGGGCTCTTCATGCTGGCCGGCATCCTCTACGAGCGCCGCCACACCTACGAGATCGCCGAGTTTGGCGGAATAGCGACACCCATGCCTAGGTACGCGACCTTCTTTCTAATCACGGTGCTGGCCTCGGTCGGACTGCCGCTGCTGAACGGTTTTATCGGCGAGTTCCTGGTCCTGAGCGGTGCATTCCAAGCCCGTCCGATCTATGGAATCCTCGCAGCGACCGGTGTGATTTGGAGCGCGGGCTACCTGCTCTGGATGTATCAGCGCGTTTTTTTCGGCAAGGTAAAGCACGAAGTCAATAACGCGCTGCCCGACCTCAACCTGCGCGAGAAGGCTGCACTTTGGCCGATTGCGGTTGCTGCTCTGGTGATGGGCGTTGCGCCTCTGGTGTGGCTCAGCGCGATTGATCCGGCGGTGCAGGCGGCTCTCGCCCCAGTCACACAATTGGCCAGCAAGGCGGTGGGTCAATGATTACGTCGATCTCGTATTTGTTGCCCGGCTTGCTGGCGCAAGTGCAGACTTTCCCGCCACCTCAGTTCGCCGACTACATGCGCATCCTGCCGGAGCTGGTGCTCTCGATCTCCGGCATGCTGGTGATGGTCGTCGACCCGCTGCTCGACGAAGAGGGCAGTCACCAGGCGCTTGGCACAATCGCGCTGATCGGTACTCTTGCCGCGCTTGCATCGACCTTCTGCATGGCGCAGTATCCCGGAACCGCTTTCTGGAACATGGTTCGCGTCGAAGGCTTCAGCGTCTTCTTTCACTTCCTCGTCATCGCCATTGCGGCTGTGGTGATCCTCAGTTCATACGAATATTTGGCGGTGCAGCGCATCCGCGCAGGGGAATACTACGGGCTAATCCTGTTCGGCACCGTGGGCATGTGCCTGATGTCGTCCGCCATCGAGCTTGTCCTCATTTTTATTGCCCTGGAAATCTCGTCGATCGCAACCTACGTGCTGGCAGGCTTCCGGCGGCGCGATGCAGCGAGCAGTGAATCTTCGCTGAAGTACTTTCTGTTGGGATCGTTCGCCACGGCATTCTTCCTTTACGGCGTGGCGCTCATGTTCGGCGCGACCGGATCCACCAACATCGACGCGATCAGCCAGGTGCTGCGCTCCGGCAACGTGCCGGTTCTGGCGTACGTGGCGACGGCGCTGATGTTCGTGGGCTTGGGCTTCAAGGTCGCCTCCGCACCTTTCCATGTGTGGACTCCCGACGTCTACGAAGGTGCCCCGGCTCCGGTCGTCGGCCTGATGTCGACCGGCCCCAAGGCGGCGGCCTTCGCGGTTTTGCTGCGCGTTATGTTCGAGGCGAACGCACCTGGACGCTTCTGGCTGATCTGGGTCTCGGCCGCGCTTTCCATGACGCTCGGAAATGTGGCAGCCTTGGTGCAGGACAACGTCAAACGCCTGCTCGCGTATTCTTCCATCGCCCACGCGGGATATCTGCTGGTTGCTTTTGCGGCCCAGCCGGAACTGGGCGCGTCCGCAGCAATGTTCTACACTGCCGCGTATGCCGCGATGAACGTAGGAGCGTTTGCCGTCGTCAGCCACTTCGCGAACGCGGGCGAAAAATACGTCGCGCTCGAGGATTACGCGGGCCTGGGCAGGCGGTCGCCCGTGCTGTCCGCCACCTTGACGTTCTTCCTGATGTCCTTGATCGGTATTCCGATCACTGGCGGCTTCTTCGCGAAGTTCTATGTATTGAGCGCCGCGCTGAAGTCGGATCTGGTTGGCTTGGCGATCATTCTGGTGCTGAATAGCGCAGTGGGCGCCTATTATTACCTGCGTATTATCGTCATGATGTACATGCGTGAGCCACGGGGCGAGGTACCAGTTACTCCAGTGCCGGCCACGGCAGCGCTCGCAATCGCAGTCAGCGTTCTGGTTACGCTTTACCTCGGAGTACTGCCGGGAAGCGTGCTCGACTATGCCGCCCATTCCGCCCACGACTTGGTGCGCGATACAGCGGCCCGGACAGCATCGTCAGCTTCTGCCGCGACAGGACAGTAGCTCGTGGTTGCCAACGCCACGCAGGACTTCTCACAAAATGTAAGCACCTGATTTGTGACCGGCTTGTAACCCTTGCCCGTGGCTCAGATTCCGGCTTCAGTCGGGAGTGCGGGCAGTGGAAAAAACAGCTTCTGTTGTGATTGACAATCGCCCTCCGAGTCGGCATTATTAGCTACACAAGTTTCGCTGGGAAGTTTATTCCTGGGGCCGGAGGATATATGGTTAAGTTTTTTCGGGATATCTGCACCGACGAGCAAGGGCAAGACATCGCTGAATATGCCGTCATGCTCGCCGTTATCCTGGTGTTAGTGATCGGAACTGTGCGTCTGATTGGAGGAAACGCGAACAATGCGTTCTCCGAAGTTGCCAGTTCTCTGCAGTAGTCTTTCTTAAGAAGACGGTTGGAAGAAGACGTCGCACTTCAAACGTTACGGTTCAACCGCTGTCTCTATGACACGATTTAGCACCTTCCGCCTGTTTGGCCGCTATTGCTTTCCATTCGCGGCGGAGGGGCAGAATCGGAGCCAGTCACCAGGGCAATAGAGACAGCTCAAGGATTCCGCCAAAGCCGCGATAGAATCGCGGCTTTTATTTTTTGGCGGCAAATGGAAAGGTCATCGCCATGATTGTGAACATGTCCGACAACGCCACTGAAGAGCAGATTGACCACATCATTCAACGCATCCGCGAAGCCGGGTTCCAGCCTCACGTCACGCGTGGTACCGAGCGCACCATCGTTGCGGCGGTCGGCAGCGGCGGACGGCGGCATGAAATAGAGGCTCTCTCGGTCGCGCCCGGGGTGGACAACGTGGTCGCGATCGCCCAACCCTTCAAGTTGGTCAGCCGTCAAACGCGGCCGCAGCCGTCGGTGGTCGACGTTGGCGGAGTAAAGATCGGCGGCCCCGAAGTGGTCGTGATTGCCGGTCCCTGCTCGGTGGAGTCGCGCGAGCAAATGCTGGAGACCGCGCAAGGGGTGAAGCGCGCGGGCGCTAACATGCTGCGCGGCGGGGCCTACAAACCGCGTACCTCGCCGTATGAGTTTCAAGGCTTGGGAATTGAAGCGCTGAAGATTTTGCGCGAAGCTCGTGAACTCACCGGCCTCCCGGTTGTGACCGAGGTTATGAGCACCGAAGACGTCGACTTGATCTGTGAGTACGCCGATATGCTTCAGGTGGGCGCGCGCAACATGCAGAACTTCGCGTTGCTGCGAAGGCTTGCGACCGTCAAGAAGCCGATTCTGCTCAAGCGCGGCCCTTCGGCCACGGTGAAGGAGTGGCTGCTGGCGGCGGAATACCTGCTGTCGGGCGGAAACGATCAGGTCGCTCTTTGCGAACGCGGAATTAAGACGTTCGAAACCGCCACTCGCAATACCTTCGACCTTGCGGCAGTCGCCCTCGCCAAAGAGCTCTCGCATCTGCCGGTGGTGGCCGATCCGTCGCACGGCACCGGCAAGCAAAGTCTGATCGGAGCTGTTTCGCGCGCCGCGGTTGCCGTCGGGGCGGATGGCATTATCGTCGAGGTGCATCCCTGTCCGGAGCGCGCCCTTTCCGACGGGCCTCAGTCTCTCGACATTCCACAATTCGAGCACCTGATGCGCGGATTGAGCGCCCCGTTACGTGCCGTGCTGGCTCCCGGCGCTTAAATCGTCATTCAGCGGGGCGCTTCCGGTGGCGCAGGGCTTTTGCAATTCGAACGGGTCGCGAGCCCCGGGTGCGACGCCCACCGGTACTTGATGCGATTTGGACGCGGCCAGGGCGGTCGGCAGCGCTGTACAAATCGGGGTGATTGCTATACAAATAGCGAACATCCTGCACTCTAACGGGGCAGGAACCTCACTCCGGGGACTCAATCGTTGTACATCAAAGCGTCGTACACCAAGCCCAGAACACTGGATGAAGCGATGGCCGTCCTGGCCGCGGGGGAAGCTCAGATCCTGTCGGGAGGCACGGATTTTTATCCTGCGCTCGGCGATAGGATGGTGCGCGGACCCGTGGTGGACGTTTCCGGGCTGGGAGAACTGCGGGGCGTATCGAGCGAAGCGGGCTGGTTCCGCATTGGCGGGCTGACGACGTGGAGCGAGATCATACGAACGCCCCTTCCCTGCTGCTTTGACGCCTTGAAGAGCGCGGCGCGCGAGGTTGGTGGGGTCCAGATACAAAATCGTGGCACGGTGGCGGGGAATTTGTGTAATGCATCGCCGGCAGCCGATGGCGTGCCTCCGCTGCTGGCGCTGGATGCGGAGGTAGAACTCGTTTCAAAGGTCGGAGTGCGGACAATGCCACTCGCAGATTTTATTGTGGGGAGCCGGAAGACGCAACGAAAGGCAGATGAGTTATTAACGGCGATCCTCGTTCCACGCGCGCTGGAAAATGCAGCGTCGGCGTTTGTGAAGCTGGGCGCGCGGCGTTATCTGGTGATATCGATTTCAATGGTCGCGGTGGTCGTGAAGACGCGCGATCGGCGAATCTTAGAGGCGCGGGTCGCAGTGGGATCGTGCTCGGCAGTGGCTCGGCGCTTGCGTGCCCTTGAGGCTGAGTTAGTCGGGGCTTCGGTGCGCGACGGACTGGACCGGGTGGTAAGACCGGAGCATCTGGCTCCGGTCTCGCCGATTGACGATGTGCGGGCTACGGCGGAATACCGGATGGATGCTTCGCTGCGGTTAGTACAGCGGGCGTTGAACTCCTGCGTGGAGAACGGCTGATGGCTGTGATTCGAGAGCCGCGGGCAGAGACAGGAGGGCAGTCCATTGCATTCCGCGTGAACGGTCGGGCTGTAGTTGTCTCCAGTTCACCACTGCAGCGGCTTTCTCGCGTGTTGCGAGAGGAACTTGGGCTGACCGGGACCAAGGTGGGATGCGACGCGGGAGATTGCGGAGCCTGCACGGTCCTGTTGGATGGAGATCCGGTTTGCGCGTGCCTGGTGGCGACGGGGCAGGTTGAGGGATGCGAGGTTACGACGGTAGAAGGGTTGGCTGACACAAATGTCGGCGGGAAGTTGCAGCAAGCGTTTCTAACCCATGGCGCTGCGCAGTGCGGCGCTTGCACTCCGGGAATGCTGGTGGCAGCGACGGCTTTGCTGGAGAGAAACTCTGCGCCGCACGAGAACGCGGTTATGGATGCCATTGGCGGCGTGCTTTGCCGGTGCACGGGGTATCGAAAGATCATCGCTGCGATCCTTGATGCTGGGGTGAAAGATGCTGGAGTTAAGGATGATGCTTCTGCGGGTGGCGCGGCGATCTCACCCGCGGCGGGCGCTGCGGTGGGAAAGAGATTGGTCCGGCTGGATGGAAAGCAGAAGGTCGACGGCAGCGAAATTTTTGGTGCGGATGAGACTCCGGCCAGCGCGCTGGCGGTGCGGGCGATTCGCAGTCCTTATCATCGGGCGCGATTTCACTTCGGCGATCTGGCGGCGTTTGTTCGGGATCATCCGGGGATTGAAGCCATCTTCACCGCGAAGGATGTGCCCGGAAAGAATTGCTACGGAGTGATTAGCAAGTTCGCGGATCAGCCAGTGTTTGCGGAGAGTGAGGCTCGGCATCGGGGAGAAGCGATAGCGGCGGTGGCTGGTGACCCGGCAGCACTAGAGGCATTGGAAGTTGCGGACTTTCCGGTGAGTTGGGAAGAACTCCCGTCACTCAGCGATATTGACGCTGCGCTCGCGAAGGGGGCAAGGCTGATCCATGAGAACCGCCCCGAAAATATTCTGGTGCGGGGAAGGGTTGTGCAGGGCGACGTTGACAAAGCATTGGACGCGGCCGACGTGGTGGTAGACGCCGAGTACGAAACCGGATTTATCGAGCACGCCTACATCGAGCCCGAAGCAGGATTCGCGCGTCGCGTCGGCGACCAGATTGAGATTCAGGCATGTACGCAGTCTCCTTATATGGATCGAAGCGACATTGCCGCGATCCTTGGAATAGCGCCAGAGCGGGTGCGCATCATGCCGACGGCAGTGGGCGGGGGATTTGGCTCGAAGCTTGATCTTTCAGTGCAGCCATTTCTGGCAGTAGCGGCATGGCATTTGGGGAAACCGGTGCGCATGGTTTATTCGCGGACCGAGTCGATTGTGTCGACCACGAAGAGGCATCCCGCGCGCATGCGGCTGCGCGGCGGCTGCTCCAAAGAAGGCAAGCTGCTGGCGCTCGATTTCTCAGCGGATTTTAATACTGGGGCGTATTCATCATGGGGGCCCACGGTATCGGCGCGCGTGCCGGTGCATGCGTCCGGTCCTTATTACGTGCCGCATTACCGGGCGTTAACGCGAGCGGTGCACACCAACCTAGTACCGGCGGGGGCGTTTCGTGGCTTCGGAGTTCCTCAGGCTGCAATTGCGCAAGAACAACTGTATGACGAATTGGCAGATCGCGTCGGAATGGATCGATTGGAATTCCGCATTCTGAACGCGCTTGACAATCACACTCCCACAGTCACCGGACAAATTCTTGGCGCGGGCGTCGGCATTCGGGCTTGCCTGGAGGCGTTGCGTCCAAAATGGAAGGCAGCCCGGCGAGAGGCTGCGGACTTCAACTCGAATTCGACTGGAGCGCTGCGGCGCGGGGTGGGTGTCGCGGGAATGTGGTATGGGTGTGGGAACACTTCCCTGCCCAATCCGTCGACGGTACGCATCGGATTGAAGCGCGACGGGCGGATCGCATTGCACCAGGGCGCGGTGGATATTGGTCAAGGATCGAACACAATCGTGACCCAGATTTGTGCCGACGCGCTGGGCGCGCCGATTGAACGTTTCGACCTGCTCTCCGGCGACACTTCTATCACGCCGGATTGCGGCAAGACTTCGGCCTCGCGTCAGACGCTGGTAACCGGGAAAGCTGCACAGATGGCAGGAGAGAACCTGCGAGGCGCGATTCTCAAGCTCGCTGGCGCCTGCGACTGTGCGAGTATTCATTTCGGCGGTGGCGGCGGTGGCGACAGTGACGATAGCGGCATAACCGTGCAAGACGGCGATAAGTCGCACGTACTCGCGCTCGAAGATTTGCCTCTAGACGAGCATGGATACGTGATCACGAGCGAGGCAACGTTTGATCCGCCGACGAGTCCGCTGGACGAGAACGGGCAGGGAGTTCCGTATGCGGTGTTCGGATTTGGCGCGCACATGGCAGAGATTGAGGTAGACATAGAACTAGGCACTGTGCGCGTACTGAAGGTCACGGTGGCGCACGATGTGGGACGCGCGATCAATCCGACGTTGATAGAGGGGCAGATTGAAGGCGGTGTCGCGCAGGGACTTGGCATGGCTTTGATGGAGGAATTCTTCCCCGGCAAGGGCGAGAACCTGCACGATTACTTGATCCCATCGGCCGGGGATATTCCTCCCGTCGAATCGATTCTGATCGAAGATCCCTCGCCGATTGGCCCGTTTGGAGCGAAAGGGATTGGCGAGCAGGCGGTGATTCCAACGGCCCCGGCGATCTTGAACGCGCTGCACGATGCGATCGGGATTCGTGTGCGGAGAATCCCAGCCACTCCCGACCGGGTGCGAGCCGCGATTCTGGCCGCACACAAGGAGAGGGAGAAAGAGAATGCCCGTGGCTGACGACGCTATTCGCTGCGACGCCTGTCCGGTGCTGTGCTACATCAAGCCGGGACGAACGGGTGCGTGCGATCGTTATGCGAATGCCGACGGTCAGCTCGTGCGGCTTGATCCCCACGTCGTACTGGAGCGCGCAGTATCGCGCGGCGACACGCTTGTTCCCTTTCTTGAAAAGTCCCGCGAGTGGGACGGCGCGCTCCTGACCGGCGAGGAAACGTTTGTGACCGCGATTGGCGCGGGTACGACGTATCCGGATTACAAGCCTGCGCCTTTTATTATTTCGTCCGAAGTCGCGGGCGTCGATATGGTCACGGTGGTGACCGAAGGGATTTTCAGCTATTGCGGCGTGAAGCTGAAGATCGACACTGATCGGCATCTCGGAGCGGAATGCAGCACAGTACGCGCGCAGGGCGAGGCCGTCGGACACGTTACGACGAACGAATATGGATCGCAGATGCTATCGCTCGGCGGCGTGCGTCACCTCACCGGCGGCAGTCGTCACGAAGGCACGGCCACCTGCGATGCGCTGTTGAACGTGTGCAATCGACAAGCGGTGGAATTGAAGATTGACGATGGCGCCACGGTTATTGTGCAGGCCGACAAAGCGCCGATTGTGGATGGCGTGCAGGAAGAGCGCATGCGCGTGGGCTGCGGGTCCGCGACGATCGGCATGTTCGCGAAACAGTGGTTCGGAAAAGTGGATGAGGTCGTGGTGGTGGACGATCACATCACCGGCGTGTTGTCGGAACACCAGGCAGGAAAGTTGCTCGGTGTGCCGGAAACTGGAATCGCGCTGAAGGGACGGCGATCGACGCCGGGGCGGTATTTCCGGGTCGCGGAGCCGGGCACGTCATGGGGAGGAACGAACATCGACGATCCCCTATCCATTCTTGGCCCGTTTGATCGCGAGGTTGCCCGGCCCGGCTTGCGTTTGCTCATGGTGAGCACTACGGGCGAGCACCACGCGTATTTCGAACTCGACGAACAACTTCGTCCGGCGGAGAAAGAATTGCCGGCTGCCCTGCGCGAATCGGTCGAGCGCATTCGGGAAAACTGCGAGCCCGCACTTTGCACGGTGCTGTTCATGGGCGGCGCGGGAGGATCGCTGCGCGCCGGAGTGACGGAGAATCCGGTGAAGCTGACGCATTCGGTGCGCGACGCGCTAACTCGCGTCACCTGCGGAGGCGCGCCGGTTTACGTTTGGCCGGGAGGCGGAATCACCATCATGGCGGACGTGAGCCGCATGCCGGAAAATGCATTCGGCTACGTTCCGACGCCGGCGCTGGTGGCGCCGATCGAGTTCACGCTGAAATTATCGGACTACGCGACGCTTGGCGGATATATGGATCACGTGCGGCCGCTCAGTTCGATCACTTCGATCAGTCGAGATGAGGAGAGCCGCCGACGACTGGCGGCGCGACCGGATAATCCCTGGCCGCTGGCTTCGGAGAAGAGGAAATGAATAATCGCGCACAGATCCGGATGCTTCTCGACGGACGCCGCCTGCACATGCAGGATGGTCCAATCGATGTAATCGTAGAAGTTTTCGGTGACGTAGGCGAGATCGCACTTGCCTATCGCGCGGCGGCGGACCGGTTTGTCGAGATTCTGGACGAGTTGTGCCGTGAGCTTGCGTTTCTGCGACGGCCTGCACGCGACGACGGAGATCTGCCCTCGGGACCAATCGCGCGGCGAATGCTAGTAGCGGTAAGGCCCTATGCGTCCCAGACCTTCATTACACCCATGGCGGCCGTAGCGGGCGCAGTGGCCGAGGAAATTCTCGGGACAATGACCGCAGCCGCAAAACTCTCGCGGGCTTATGTAAATGACGGCGGCGATATCGCGCTTCACATTGCTCCCGGCGAGAAATTTGTCGTGGGGATGGTGGAGCGTCCAGATCGAGCCTCTCTATTTGGAACTACCACGATTGAGTCCGGTGACCCGGTTCGCGGAATCGCCACGAGCGGCTGGCGCGGGCGTAGTTTTTCGCTGGGCATCGCCGATGCGGTCACAGTACTCGCCGATACGGCTGCGATGGCCGACGCTGCGGCGACGGTGGTGGCAAATGCAGTCGATCTGCCGGGACATCCTCGAGTTGGGCGCGTTCGGGCGTGCGACCTTGCGCCGGATAGCGACCTGGGCGAGCGATTGGTAACGCAATCGGTTGGAGAACTGGCGCCAGACGACATTCGCGACGCGCTGGGAGCAGGAATCCGGGTTGCAGAATCGCTCCGTGGCTCGGGCCTTATTCGCGCGGCTGCCGTCAACTTGCAGGGGGAGACGCGCGTGATCGGCGCTGCGGGTTGGGCACAGAGGGCGGACGTTTCAGCGCCTGCTAGGGGACTAGTTCATGCCTGAGGTTCAGATCCGCAAGCGAGTTCTCCTGGTCGAAGAGATTTTCCACGAAGGCGGGCCGGTAGCGCCGACGCCGCTGCGTCGGGCCGCGGCGCTGGTAGTGATCCGAAATCCATATGCTGGTGGCTACGTCGAAAAGATTGAAGACTTCATGGACGACTTGAAGCCCCTTGGTTTGGAGATGGCGCGATCGCTCGTGGCCGCGTTGGGCGGCGATCCGAAAGTTGTTGAGGGCTACGGCAAGGGGGCGATTGCGGGCTCGGCCGGTGAGATCGAACACGGAGCGCTCTGGCACGTGCCCGGCGGCTACGCGATGCGTGACGTGCTCGGGGGCGCGAAGGCGATTGTGGCGTCGACGAAGAAGGTTGGCGGTCCGGGCACCCGCCTCGACGTTCCCATCACCCATATCAACGCCTCTTACGTGCGCAGTCACTTTGATGCGATGGAGGTGGGCATTGCGGATGCTCCGCGCGCCGACGAGATTTTGCTCGCGCTCGTGATGACGACCGGGGCGCGGGTGCATGCCCGCGTCGGCGGATTGAAAGCGTCGGGGATCAAAGGAGAGGATGGGCTGCGATGAAGGCCGAAATCCGAGCAAAGATTAGAAAGATTGCAACGTTTGTCGAGGAGACTTCGACGGAGATGGGGCGGAAGGTCGATCCGCCGACGCGGCGGGCGGCTGCGGTTGCGGTGATTGAGAATCCGTATGCGGGACAGTACGTTGAGGATCTTTCGGAGTTGATGACGATTGGCGAAGAGCTTGGCGAATTGCTGACACAACGCGCGATCGCGGCGCTGGGGATCGAGGGACCGTCCGCCGAGAGTTACGGTAAAGCCGCGGCGGTAGGCGAGAATGGTGAACTGGAGCACGCCGCGGCGATCCTGCATCCGAAGCTGGGCACGCCGGTGCGGCGCGTGCTGGGTAAGGGGGCGGCGCTGATTCCTTCTTCCAAAAAGCGTGGCGGGCTTGGAGTTGTGCTCGATATTCCGCTGGGGCACAAGGATGCTGCCTTTGTTCGCAGCCATTTCGATGGCATGGAGGTGCGGATCAGCGACGCTCCTCGTGCCAACGAGATTATGGTAGCGATTGCGGTGACGGACAGCGGGCGTCCGCTGCCTCGCGTCGGTGGACTGACCAAAGAACAGATCAAGGGCGAGGATGGGCTGCGGTAAAGCCTACATAGCAGCGGTTCACAGCACCCTGAGAACTTCGGTGTCGGCTTTAAGGCTGACAACGGTGCTTGCTAATCGGACTTCACCAGTAGTAGAGACGGTCGTCATGGAACCGACCGTCAGCAATCTTTTTTCGCAAATCGTCCAAGTCCTTAGCGCGTTCGAAGGCGACCCCTCCCCACAAGAACTCCCAGCCGCCTTGTGTTGTTTTCGCAAACACAACGACAGCATAGCTGTGACCTATGCCACCGTGTTCATAGTGAATGAACCATTTATCACGATTCGCGCCGGCACAAATCATGCGTCTGCTAGGCAAGTGTCCCACCTCGATGACATCGGTAGCCTGATATTTCTGTCCCGGATTCGCCAGTTCGAATTGCTGTTCTCTGGTAATGAGCGCAAAAGCGTTCTTCAACGGCTCAGGCATCGCTTGGGTAGAACCTACGAGCGTGAACTGGCCGTCAAGGATATGCTGCTTTTCTGCGTCTGAGAGCACCTTATGGAATTGCCGGAACGAGTCATTTGGCTTTCCGGTCGAGACAGTCCTTTGCGGAGCTGCCAGCGTTGTGGAACTTGGGTCGACACAGTAGAGGGCGATGAGGCAGAGCGTTGACTTGGCGGTAGCGATTAGTACGATTCTGCCTAGACGCATCTGGTGACTCTCTAGATTGAGTCAATTGTATAGCCGTCAACTGTTATTAACAGCGATTTTCACTAATTGAACTTGCATCGAGCCGGGTCACAAGGTTTAATGACACTTCCTGCTGGCTTTAAGTGCTGAGCCGCCACCGAGTTGGCACGGCCACTTTTTCAGCAACTTGATAGAAAGAAAATGGAACCAATGATGACTACTAAAAGCGTTTTCTCGCTGTTCTGTACGTTTCACGTTTGCTTATCGATTCTTCTCTATGGACAGACGACAAAAGAGCATGCCGACACAATCATCACCGGCGGCATCGTCGTCACCATGGACAGCCAGCGACACATCTACGACGACGGAGCAGTCGTGGTGACGGGAGACACGATTGTCGCAGTTGGCCCGCGCGCCGAACTCGAAGCGAGGTACCAGAGCCGCGAGACCATTGATGCGAAAAACACGCTTGTGCTCCCGGGATTCATCAACGGTCACACCCACGTCCCGATGACGTTGTTTCGCGGTCTCCACGACGACGTGACCCTCAACGACTGGCTTTACAAATACATCTTTCCCGCTGAAAAGAAGAACGTTACGGAGGAGTTCGTTCGCTGGGGAACGCGACTCGCAGCAGCCGAACAGATCCGCTCGGGGGTGACCACTTTCGCCGATATGTACTACTTCGAAGACGCGGTGGCGGAAGAAACCAAAGCTACGGGAATGCGCGGCGTGCTGGGCGAAACGTTCATTGATTTTCCTGCGCCCGATAACAAGAACGAAGCCGCGATGCTCGATTACACCGAGAAATTCCTGAAGAAATGGCAAGGTGACCCGCTCATTCACGCGGCGCCGGCGCCCCATTCGATTTACACCTGCTCACAAAAGACGTTGCAGGATGCTTCCGCTCTGGCGCGCAAGTATCATACGCCGATCCTGATTCACGTCGCCGAGATGAAAAAGGAGCGGGACGACAGCGAAAAGCAGAACGGGATGTCGCCAGTTCAATACCTGGACAAAATCGGAGTGCTTGGACCTGATGTCATTGCCGCGCACTGTATCTTCGTCGACGAGGCGGACCGCAAGATTCTCGCCCAGCACAACGTGGGATGCGTGCACAACCCGTCTAGCAACATGATGATTGCGAGCGGCGTCGCGCCCGTGCCCGAGATGCGAACCGCCGGAATCGCGGTCGGCTTGGGAACTGACGGACCTGCGGGCAGCAACAACGACCTCGACCTGATGGAAGAGATCGATTTGGCGGCAAAGCTGGCGAAGATTACAAAAATGAGTCCGCTGGCACTGAATGCGCTGGCCGTCGTAGAAATGGCAACGATCGACGGCGCCCGGGCATTGCACATGGAGAAAGAAATCGGATCGCTCGAAAAGGGAAAAAAAGCGGACCTGATTCTGATTGGCCTCGACGAGCCCAACGCCGTACCGATGTACGACGTTTACGCACAGATCGCGTATGCATTGAAGGCGAGCGATGTGCAGACCGTCATGATCGGCGGGCGAGTTGTGATGCGCAATCGCAAGCTGCTGACCGTCAACGAAGAGGAAGCGGTGGCCAAGGCGCGTGAGTACAAGAAGACGATTGCCGCGTCGCTCGGTATGCAGTGAAGTGTCACTGAAGGGTTGTCATCCTGAGCGAAGCGAAGGATCTTGCGTGCGCTGGCGAGAAGCAGGTCCTTCGCTTCGCTCAGGATGACAAACCTTCAGTCTGCTGCCGCCTCACCGACTAACCATCTCAGGCACGGCCGTTGCTGGCGGCGTGTTGCGGCTGCGCTGCACGCTAATGGCACCGTCAATAATCACCATGCCGATTCCGGGCAGGTCTCCCTTTTGAATGCTGTCGAGGAGGTTCTTCCCGCCTGAGTGTTGGGCTTTGTCCATCAGGACGAACGAGGCTTCGCGGCCGGACGCAATCAGTCCACAGTCGAGTTTGCGCATCTTCGCCGTGTTGCCTGTGGCGAGGCAGATGGCGACTTCGGCGGGGATCTCGCCAAGCGACGACAACAACGAAATCATGCGCAAGATGCCGAGCGGCTGGACACCCGATCCAGCGGGCGAATCGGTGCCTAAAATCACACGGTCGAGCTGCTTCAATTCCATCGCCGTGCGGAGCGCAAGCAACCCGGCGCGCTCGTTTCCGTTGTGCACGATTTCAAGGGCCCGTGTTGAACGTTCGCACAGGGCCGTAATCTGATCGTCCGGAAGGGCGGTGTGGCCGCCGTTCACGTGACCAATGACATCGGCATCGGTTTCGAGCACCATATCTTTGTCGATTAAGCTGGAGCCAGGGATGGAAGGTCCGCCGGTATGAATGGTGCTCTGGATGCCGTATTTGCGCGCCCATGAAACCATCTGGTGTGCGGTCTTGCCATCTTTTACGCTGCCCAAGCCGACCTCGCCGAGAATCTTGACTCCGGCGGCGGCGAGTTCCTTGAAGTCGTCTTCGACCATGCCATGCTCAAGCACGGGAGCCCCCGCGTAGATCTTCACCCCTCCCGGCCGGAAGGCGTGGAAGGCGCGCTGGGCGAAAATTGCCATCGCTTTCAAACCAACGACGTCTTTCGGGCGTCCGGGTGTATGCACTTCGCCGGCTGAGATCATCGTCGTAACGCCGCCGTGCAGGTAGCTGTCGATCCAGCCAAGCTGATTCTGGCGCGGCGTCCAGTCGCCGCAAACGGGATGAACATGGCTGTCGATGAGACCCGGGGCGAGTGCTGTGCCTTTGGCATCGATGGTGGTTGTAGCTCCGGAAGTGTCTACATCTTTTTCTTTACCCAAAGCAACGATACGATCGCCCACAGCAACCACAGTGTCGGCGTCGAGGATGGGCTTGGTGAGGTCTCCGCTAAGCAGGAGGCCGATGTTGCGGATGACTAGCTTGGTTTGAGGCGCGGATCGCGATGGATCGTCGTGGGCCATGATTCCCTTCCGGGCGCGGAATTGCTGCGAACTCAGTGGCGGCTAGTATACAAATGAATGAGCGTCGAGCAACTGTGAGTTGCGTTTTGCCAGCGGCGGAAGGAATCTGCTACAAGCATCGAGACGACGGAGAGTGGAATGCAATCTCGCGACTACATTTTTTGGGAAGTGGATGTGCAGGCTGATTTTATACTGCCCGGTGGCAAGCTCTACGTTCCCGGAGCCGAGAAACTTCTGCCCAATATCCGTCAGCTGACCGATGCAGCGCGGCGCGGCGAAGTTTTTCTTGTTTCTCATGGATGCTTTCATCCGGCGAATGATCCTGAGTTCAAGCAGTTTCCGCCGCACTGCCTGAAGGGCACGCCTGGCGCGGAGCTTGTTCCGGAGGCGCTGGCGAAGAATTTCGTTCGCGTGAAAAACGACGCCAACGCCAGCTTGCCCGAAAATCTTTTCAAGTATCAGCAGATCATCCTGGAGAAAGAGACGCTGGATGTCTTTGAGAGTCGCCATGCGGACGAGTTGGTTGAACGTTTGGGGAACGCTGCGGAATTTGTAGTGTTTGGAGTGGTGACGGAATACTGCGTCAGTTTGGCAGTCAAGGGATTGCTGAAGCGAAAGCGGCGGGTGGCGGTGGTCCGCGATGCGATTGAAACCTTGGCGCCGGAAGTTGGGAATGAAACTCTTTCGGAATTGCAGAGTCTTGGAGCGAAGCTGGTTACTACTGACGAAACCCTCCACAAACTGGCTCAACCCCGCGCCTGATCGTCATCTTCACAGCAGCATGCCGGCAATTGAAGCCGACATCAGATTAGCCATGGTACCGGCCAGCATGGCGCGAATTCCAAGACGGGCGAGTTCGCCGCGCTTGTTGGGAGCGAGCGCTCCGATGCCCCCCAACTGAATTCCGATTGAACTCAAATTCGCGAAGCCGCAAAGCGCGAAGGTCGCAATCGTAAACGAGCGCGGATCGAGCACGGCTCTTTGCGGCCCAAGCATGGAGAAGGCCACGAGTTCGTTCAACACCATGCGCGTCCCGAGGAGATTGCCGATGGCGGGACAGTCACGCCATGGGATTCCGATGACCCACGCGATGGGCGCGAACAATGTGCCGAAGATCTGCTGCAGGCTGGAGGGAAACCACACTATTCCGAGCCGGTTGTGAATCCCGCCCAGCACGCCGTTGGCAAGGGCGATCAGCGCGAGGAATGCAATCAGCATGGCGGCGATATTGAGCGCGAGGCCTAAACCGTCGGTGGTGCCGCGCGCAATCGCGCCCAGCAGGTTTTCTTTCTTCTCTGCGTCTACCTCTTCTTTGCTCATGACGACGCGGCCAGCGGTCTTCGGAACCTCCGTTTCAGGCACGAGCATTTTTGACATCAGGATAGTGCCGGGCGCGGTCATGATGACCGCGCTCAGAAGATGTTTGGGTTCGATACCGAAGGCTATATAGGCGGCCATGATGCCGCCGGAGACGTGGGCCATGCCGCTGGTCATCACCGTCATCAGTTCGGAACGAGTGAGGTCGGGAAGAAACGGGCGGATAGTGAGCGGAGCTTCGGTCTGGCCCATGAAGATACTCGCCGCCACATTCAGAGACTCGGCGCCACTCGCGCCCATGAAGCGGGTCATCACCTTAGCGGCCAGTTTGATAATGAATTGCATGATCCCGTAGTGATAGAGCACGGCGAAGAACGCAGCGATAAAAATGACGGTCGGCAGCACCTGGAATGCGAAAAAGAATCCCATCGACGAGCCCTGCGCACCGAGCGCACCGAAGACGAACTTCGATCCCTCGAATGAATAGCTAAGCAGGCGATTGACGGCGTCTCCCGCTTTCTGGAAGAGTATTCGGCCAAGTTCAATCTTCAGCACAAAAATGGCGAACACAACTTGCAGGCCCAGACCCCACACAACCGTTTTCTTGTTAATAGCGCTGCGGTTGGTGGAGAAAGCGTAAGCCAGGCCCAGCATGGTGAGCAGACCGAGAATGCCAGTGAAGCGTCCCATCGTTATCCCCTTTAATCAGCGTTCCCCTTTATAGATCACGCGATGAACCAAGGATGTTTTGTGCGCGGGCGCGGCGGCTGCGATTTGATAGCTCTCTTCCAGCAGCGTCTTTGCGCGCGCGGCCTGTGCATCGGAGTGGCAGTGAATGGTGCAGAGCGGTTCGCCCGCCGCGACCTTGTCCCCGATCTTCTTATAGACGACGACGCCAACGGAAGGGTCGACGGAATCTTCTTTGCGTTCGCGGCCCCCGCCGAGGATGACGCAGGCGGTGCCAACCTGTTCGCACGCGATTGCCACCACGTAGCCAGCCTTGGGACTGGGCACCTCGACGCGGTGATCTGTGCCTGGGAGGCGCGTCGGATCGTCGATCGCGCTGATGTCGCCGCCCTGCAACTCGACCATCTGGCGGAACCGCTCGAAGGCTTTGCCGGAGGCGATGATTTGCGCGGAGAGTTGCTTGCCCTCCGCCACGGTCTTCGACGCGCCGCCGAGATAAAACATCCACGCTGCCAACTCAAGGCACAGCTCGCGCAGGTCCGCCGGGCCGCCGCCGTGTAGCACCTCGATGCACTCCTGCACTTCGAGCGCGTTGCCAACCATCCGGCCGAGCGGCTGGTTCATGTCCGTGATAAGCGCGACCATCTGCTTGCCCATGCGTTCGCCAGTTTCGACCATGAGTTCGGCGAGGAAGACAGCGTCTTCCTCCTTTTTCATAAAAGCGCCCGAACCGGTCTTCACGTCCAGCACGAGCGCGTCGGTGCCCTCAGCCAGTTTCTTGCTCATGATGGAGGCGCAGATGAGATACGGACTCTCGACTGTGCCGGTGACGTCGCGCAACGCGTACAACTTGCGGTCAGCGGGAGCGACTTTCTCGGTCTGGCCAATCATGGAACATCCGCAGGCTTTGAGAACGCGATGGAATTCGGTCACCGGCAGGCTTACGCGAAATCCGGGGATGGACTCAAGTTTGTCGAGCGTGCCACCGGTATGGCCCAATCCGCGGCCGCTAATCATGGGGACGAAGAGGCCGCCGGCAGCGACCAGCGGCGCAAGCACGAGCGAGGTCTTGTCGCCGACGCCGCCCGTAGAGTGCTTGTCCACTTTTTTTGCGGGAAGAAAGCTGAGATCGAGGACTTCCCCGGAATGCAGCATGGCGTGCGTGAGAGCGGCGGTCTCTTCGCGAGTCATTCCGCGCAGCACGACGGCCATGAGCCACGCCGCCATCTGGTAATCGGGAATGCTCCCGTCGGTGCAGCCATCGACGAGGTATCCGATTTCAGCGGCGGATAATGCGCCGCCATCGCGCTTTTTGCGGATGAGATCGATGACGCGGAACGGTGATTGTAAAACGCTCGGCTGGCTCACTTGAGGCGGAAACCCTCCGGCAGAAGATCGGTGATGAGACTTTGCTTTGGGCCTTTTGCGCTCTGGTAAAAGACGATGGCGCGCGGCCCGAATTCATAGATGACTTGGCGGCATGCGCCACAGGGCGAGCACGGAACCCCGTGATCGTTGGCGACGGCGACGGCGCGAATCTCGAGTTCTGGACCGAGCTTGGCGATGGCAGAAAAGATCGCGGTACGCTCAGCGCAGTTGGTCATTCCGTAAGAAGAGTTCTCGACGTTGCATCCTACAAAGACTTGGCCCTTCGCGGTGAGAATGGCCGCGCCCACTCTAAAGTTGGAGAAGGGCGCGTAGGCGTTCTTCATTGTCTTGCGCGCCGCACGGAGCAGACGTTCGCGCATGGCTGCTGGCACTTTTGTCTTTTGCATACCCAAGCCAATTTCGCTCAAGATCGCATGGTGCGCCATTGTAACGCCTGACCCGCTTCGGGAGCAGAACTTTCGCGAACGGCGATGCTGGAACCGCATTACGCCCAGGCAGGTTTGTCGCGTCTTCGCAGGTGTTCCCTGTGGTGAGTTTGACGATTGATGATCCGATAAACTATTGGGTAGTGGGCCAGTTTCCGAGTAGCCGACTATTCACCCGGAGCCATCGTTCGCTACTTCCCAGAAGCCCGTTTGAACTAAGCCGCTAGCGCGGCGGACGCTACCGCGTGCTCGCGTGAGGGATCAGGGGAGGCTCCAGACTCGCGAGGCTTGAGGAAGGATTGGTGTTGCGTTACGATGAGGCGATCCTGAGGCGAAGCGTTCATGGAAAGATCGATAAGAATCAATAATTGCCTTTTTGGCAAAACCCGCTTCTGGCAAGGCTTTCCAGGCGTAAATCGATTGAAATCCCATAAGACAGCCCGCATCCACCGCGAACGCTAGCGGCTCCCTTCAAACGACCCTATCGAAACTGCCCACCGCCAAATCCTGCGGATCGCTACCGTTCTGTCATCGGGCAGTTCCGATAGGGATCTGCCGCTGTAGAAACTCTAACGTCATACTCCGGGGAAAAGCCGTGGCAAGCTGAATTGTGGATTGGTCACGTTGGTTCATTGAAGTGGAGGCAATCACAAAACGCTGACCGCTCTCGGCAGCCTTCGCATTGAAAATCGCAGCCGGTCGCTTGCCAACCGCTACCTCCTTGCTCCATTCGCTGATCGTTGGTGGAGTCTTCCATAGACGACCATCCCAATGATCAAACCATTGGATCTCCAGCGCCCATCCGCGATCTACGTCCTCCCCGAATCCATGAGCAGCAAGGAAAGAGCCTACAAGTGGAACCGTTCGCACAAAGTCCGGGTACAAGATTCCCCATCCCACGGCACTCAACGATGTACGTGCCGCGTCGTCACGAATGACCTGCATCAGGTCTTTACGCAAGCGCCCGTCCGAATCATACGAACCCACGACATACATTTTTCCGACGCTACCGCCAGAAACTGAGCTGACAAGAATAAGCGAAGAACTGAAGTTATTGTCGCCCCCGGAGGTTTCGCAGCTCTCCGCAAGCCCTGTGAGCACTTGGGTTGTCCATGAAGCTGTGCGAATTCCACCTCCAGCAGTTGCGACGACAACAATTGGCTTTTTGGGGTCATTGCGGCCTCGGACTCCCTCCCAAGCACGCACAGTCTCCGCTGCGGATAAGGGTTCATTCAGAGATGTCTTCTTAACATCGAAGTGATGATCTGTGCTCTCAATCCCGACGACGAAAGAAAACACAATAACGCTCGTGAGAACGGGAAGTCGCACCTTGTCAAAGGCGAATGCTGCCCCTGAGAAGAGCAGAGTAAGCAAGGTCAGCAGATACAACAAATAGAACATGGCTGCTGGCGGGTGTTCACTGCCTGCCGCGCTAAATAGAAAGTTGCTCCCAATGATGGGCGAAGACGATGTTGCAACTGACTGGAGAGCGATTTCGGGAGCTGCCAGCGCATTAGAGGCAGATGGTGAGAAGTAAATTCCGACCGCAGCATAGACGGCTATCGAGACAGCAAGAGTTGTGGCAGCCAACTGGTGTCCTGAATGTAGGCGGCCATCCGCAGTCAGCAAACCTAGATGTG
>Ga0209648_10000460_pt1 | contig 31061 bp, 28 predicted proteins | sample GraSoi2013_115cm_FD_185830 | JGI IMG/M metagenome (GOLD analysis project Ga0209648, IMG submission 185830) | Grasslands soil microbial communities from the Angelo Coastal Reserve, California, USA - Sample 9_17_2013_115cm (SPAdes) (version 2) | ecosystem: Environmental > Terrestrial > Soil >...
GCTGGTTGCCACCTGCCATGATCGAGTCGGGCGAGCAGTCTCTTCTCCTTTCACATCACGGCAGCGGGTAAAGCTGAAGTTCCGAAATTGGAAAGTCTTTGCGGTTATCGGTGAGCAATGCACAGCCACGCTCGATCGCGATGGCAGCGACAATGGTATCCGCGAGAGTCAATGTGTGGCCTTTCTGCGCCCAGGTGTTCTTCAGCCTGCCGGCTAGCCGCGCGCTCGGTTCGCTGAGCTCGTACAACTCCAGGCCGCCGAGCAGCGCTTCCGTCCTGCCTTCTTCGGAGGGCCGCATACCGGCATAGATCTCCGCGATGTTGAGTGTCGTGGTCGAGAGCGTATGTCCGCCTCGCACAAGCTCGGCAAGCCATTCGCGGCGCTGGTTCCTGAGGCGAAGGACGTCAATCAGGATCGACGTGTCCAGCAGCAGCTTCATTTTTTCGCGCGCCGCTGCTTCCTTGCGCGCTTCTTCTCGCTCTCCTGTCGAAGTTCGCGCACCCATGCCCCCGCACCGCGAGCTAGCTCGGGATGATCTGCGTCTTTCCAGGCAGGAGTGTCGCTTTCAAGAAAGTTCAGCAGCTTTTTCCGTCGTACCGCTTCGCGGGCGGTTTCGACCAGGAATGCGCTGCGGCCCCTGGGTCCGACAATCGAATCGATCTCCTTGACCAGGTCGTGGGGCAACAGAACATGAGCGCGTTTCACTTTCATAACTCACACTATGTGTGTGCCTATCAAATGTATCATAAATATGTGCATAAGACAGAGTGATTATCTCGGTTGTCGAGTGCCGGCCAGCCGGAATTCTCACCGCTTCGCTCACGTCGCAGGTCGGTGCAGATCTGCCAGAAGTTTTCTGTTAATCGCCACCCCCTGCTAGGAGGAACCGGAGTCCGGTCCTTCGAAGATTCTTCTGGACGTGTTGCCAAGCACGTTGAAACACCGTAGAATGTGACCAGTTCGCCTCGTTGTTTTGGGGCCTGTAGCTCAGGTGGCTAGAGCGCGCCCCTGATAAGGGCGAGGTCGGTGGTTCAAGTCCACCCAGGCCCACCATTCAAATCCCCAATAAATACGCGGCTATTCTCACTTTTCCCCTGTCGGGGACTTGTCATCAAAAACCCGTTTTGCCAAAAATTTGCCAAAAGTTCGAGTAGGCCATAGATCCCGTAATCCGGGGCCTTCCGATGCGCGACTCGCATGAAAGATCCAAAGTCGGCTAGGCATTGTCGAGATTGCTGGCTTGTCATGTCGAAAGACGTGCAAGGCAGTGCAAGATACTGCAAGGCTGTGGAAGGAGCGGGAAGTCATTCTCACTCAGTTTGCGGGGGCGTAGTTCAGTTGGTTAGAACGCCTGCCTGTCACGCAGGAGATCGCGGGTTCGAGTCCCGTCGCTCCCGCCATTCAAACTCTAAGAATCCTTCCCACGCGCGTTCACATTAGGCTGTTGCGGTGATGAGCGGCACATCAACCAAATGTTCGCTCAGAAACCACACTTGAAGCTCGTTCGTGCGCAACATTTCACTCACGAGAAGATCATTGCTGCCATCGTCGCCAAGTTCTACGGCGCGCCGTGCCAGTTTTCGAGTTTGACGAATGATGGTCTGGTGGGCATCCAACAGGCGCGACAGTTGGACTGGAACCTCTTCCCGACCGCGCGGAGGACGCTCAATATGCGTAGTCTCGGCCACGTCGGGAGCCATCGCGATGCTCACGCCGCCGAGAAGCAGAATACGCTCGGCGATCCTATGCATCTTCGCCATATTCTGCAGGAAACATGCACTCGATCCGAAATTCCTGTGCCGTAATATCTTGCGGTAAGCCAATCGTCGAAATCATTGAAAAATACGAAACTCTCCCGCTGCCTTTCACGAAAGTGATCGGTAAGACAGGGCCTGGACTCTTCTGTGCCATGCCCAGTTCCTTCACTCCTGGATATTTCTTCAGGTCGTTCAGCAATTCGGTCGTTTTCTTATCCGTGACATGTCCGACAGCCTCGCGGGAGACACGCTGCAAGAGCCCCGACGCAACGTCTTCCCAACTTTCTATGAATGGCCGCATACCGGCAGGATCGAACATGAGATGGAGAATATTTCGCGGGCGGGGGCGAGTAGATAAGTCCACGAACGAACCGAAGAAACGTGGCGACGCTTCGTTCGTCTTCAGGACGTTCCAATAACGATCCATCACCAGGGCCGGGTGCGGTTCATGCTGCGCCAGCATGCGATCGATCACTTTCCCGATGACCGTCATTTCCGGCGCATCCCAGGTGCTTTCGAGATAGACCGGAGCATATCCCGAGGCGAGCAAAAGGGCGTTCTGCTCCCGCAGAGGAACGTCCATCGTCTTTGCCAGAATCAGCAGCAACTCCCTACTGGGAACGCTGCGACCGCTTTCCACAAAACTGATGTGGCGTTGAGAAACTCCGGTATCTAGCGACAAATCGAGCTGGCTTTTCCCGCGCTGCTGTCTCCAGTAGCGGAGAAGACCTCCCAGCTCATGCTCTGTTTGCTGTGTGATTCGTTTTGAGGGCATCATCGAACTCCGGACTGGCAACGGGTCTGTGTGGTTGACGACTATAAGCTTGCAATCATCAGCCGTCGCGCAGGACAACACCGGGTTCGGTGTGAACCAAACCCGGCAATCATCCCGGTCGGCCTGAACAGCGCGCTAAAACGCAACGGGGCCTACCGATCCAATCCAGCTGCGGACCTTTGTGGGATCAGCTTCGTCCATGTAGAAAAAATGCGTCATAACAGGTTTCACGGTCTTCTGGCTGCTGTCATCGGGTTTCATTGTGACGATGCCGCGAAATATTTTGACCGATCCGCCATCCCAGTATTCCTTAACATCGTGATGTGCGGTGAAGCCCGTGTCGATAAATGCGCGCAGGTTCTCGCGGATCTGCTCGCGTCCATTCCATTCCGCGACGCCGAGGCGACACGTAGCATCCTCCACAAAGCAGTCGAAACCTTTGCCGAACGTCTTGTCATCGATTTCTTTCCAGAAAGCCGGAAGCCATTCCGGTGGTGCGGTTTTCGTGATGGTCAAAGTCGTCATAGCATTCTCCTTGGGTATGACTTGTTGCACTCCCAACATCGACCGTTCTGGACTCGTTCGCAATTACCTCGAAGGTAATCGAAACGACTTCCCGGAGACTCCAAGGGCGTACTCCACCCTTCCGGCTTCGTCAACGACAACCCGTGCATTCGCCACCCGGCCTATCGGAAAGCGCGTTTGTGAGGACTCATCTCGCCTGGTTCGCGAAAAGACGAGAGCGCGCCGATGACAGTCATCGCGCTTTCACCACCGGTGCCGTTTCAACTTGGGAAAGTGAAGAGCTCGACGAGCGCCCTCACGCGCTCTTTCTGACGGCTGCGCGGAAATCGTTTGGTTCTTGTTAGCTCGGCGATTCCATGGAGGCCCGCCCAAAACAGTTCCGATAGAACCTCTGGCTTCGAGCTCTGCCCCTGAAACAACTCCAGGAGTTGGGAAAACGCGAATCGCATCTCCGGAGGAGTAGCCGCGTCATCGAATGGTACGCTCAGGCTGAGCGAAAACATCACTTCATACAGTGCTGGTGAAGACGCGGCGAACTCCAGATATGCGGCCGCGACCGATTCGACCGTATTTCCACGCTTAACCCGTTTCCGTGCCTTCTCCAAAGCCAGGCCCATCTCCTGGAAACCCTCGATAGCAACCGCGGCGAGAATTCCTTCGCGGCTTCCAAAATGAGCGTACAAGACGGGTTGGCTGTATGAAATTTCGTCAGATAGCCGCCGAACGGTTACGTTGGACCACCCTTCAAGCTCCGCGATTCGTCGTGCGGCACTGATAATCTGTGCCCGGCGGACCTGCTTGTCACGCAGTTTTCGTTCCGCAATTCGGTTAGCTGCCAGCGTCGTTGCCATCGATAGGAAGTATAGCGCCGCTAGGACCAACGCTTGGCGAACGGTGAAACTTTTTCCGAATGCTTCGCATCAAATATAGCGTTGCTATATTTTATAACAAGGATACATTTTATGCGTAACGCTATCCCGCTTTCTCTAGCTGCTCTCATGGCTGTGGGGGTCATTGTTATCGGTTGTTTCTACCTTGTATCTCCTGAACGAATCTCAGGATCATTTGGTCTTAAGCCGCCTGCATCCGATGCTGACACTCGTGCCTGGCTAGGTCCTAAAGGAATTCGGGACGTCGTAGCGGGATTGGTCGTGCTGACAATGATGCTGACCGCGGACGGGCGGTCGGTAGGCATAGCTCTACTCGTTGAAGCCATCATCCCTCTTGGCGACATGTCAATCATTCTGGGGTCGGGCGGGTCGAAGTCGCGAGCGCTCTCCATTCATGGCGTCACCTGCGCGGTGATGCTTGTCGTCGGCCTCTTGTTGATCCATGCCATTTGAGCGGCGACGGTTAGAAAGGAGGAGGGACAATGAACCATTGGATGTGGCCGGTATCTCTCGTTGGCATTTTAAGCACCGCCGTGGTGTGTGGTACGGACATGTTCTTTTTGACTATCGGCCGTCCCGCGCTCAGATTGGCTTCACCATCTGCCGGAACCGAGGTCATGGGATTTCTCCACATGTTCGCCGATACGCGGATGCCGATCTGGGGCGTCTCGGCGATCTTGTCCAACTTCTTGCTGGTCGTGTTAAGCAGGAGTGGACAGCGCTGGTTCTATTTCGCATCGCTCTTAATGCTGATTCTGTTCGTCGTTATCTATGCTCGCGTGTCAAAGCCCATTAATCGGCTTCAAACCGAAGCGGCAAGAACCGGAGAAAGCCTCAACAATGGTCGAGAACTACAGGCGGCGTGGGATAGATCGGTAATGATCCGTGTTCCGCTGCTCGTTGTGTCCCTGCTTGCCCAGTGCCTCGTGTTGTTAGTCGCTTAGGCGTAAATGTGGCTGGTGCGCTCCCCTTTTGAAGAGTCAGGAGCTTTTCGGCGATGGATCTCGACAAGTCGCGTTGTAGGAAGTGATCTCCACTCTGGACGGAACGGGCAACCTGGAACCAACAATCATGCCATGACGTGACCATGAGTGAGGTCGTCAGCAGCGTAATCATCGCCACGCTACTATGCATATAGCACCATAAAAGCCCCTGATAAGGGCGAGGTCGGTGGTTCAAGTCCACCCAGGCCCACCATTCAAATCACTAGTAAACACGCGGCTATTCTCACTTTTCCCCTTTTCGGGGATCTCACTCAAAAAACCGTTTTGTCAACCGTTTATCAACTTCACGATTTAGCGGATGCCATTGCACCCAGGGCGTTCCGAGGCGCGTAGTCCTTGTAACCAGCCAGAGTGAGCTTGATTCTCCGAAATAGCTCCACCCTAGAACATGGCGATCGAAAGATCGGCCGCGATATGGATGAGACGGCGCTCCTTCGGCTGGTGGCGCCATCGGCTCTGTATCCTTTCGTAGACTCAGACGTCTAATCCACGTAGAGTCGAACTAGCACGATGGGCAAGAGACTATTCGTAGTTTTGGCCGTGGTCGTACTTTTCGGCCTGCGATTTGCGGACTGCATGTCCGCGATGACGCAAGACCAGCAGAGTATGAAGTGCTGCGGTTCTATGCCCTGCGATCCGTCCAATCAGCGTCACGAATGCTGCAAGGGGATGGTTTCGTCTAAATCCCCCAGCGTGTTGCCCGTCGCACACGTTACGCTCCACGCGCCTGTGCTGGTTGTGACCGATATTCTTGCTTCGCCGCAGGCAATGCCGTACCCCGATGTATCTCGTTTGGATTTTGAGGCTCCGCAGCATTCGCCTCCCGAGCTGTACACGCTTCATTCCTCCCTCCTGATCTGATCCGCTCCTGAACCGTGCGGTAGCGCACGGATGTCTCTTTTTCCGTCTCGATTGTTCCTTTCATCTGCCGATTCGCTTTCGGTTTCAAGCCCACACACCGAAGCGCCGACCGGCGATCGTTCGATACGCACGTTCAGGAGAAGGAAAATGTCTTTGCTTGTGAAATGGAATACGGCCCAGCGGCGTCCGGGGATTGGATGGGCGCGAACTCTGTGCGCCCTGCTGCTTCTGGCGGCTCTTGGAAAGGGCGCGTTTGCGCAAGAATCCGCGCCGCCGCACGCCTACGTTGTAACTCCGTTAGCCGACTTGCTCCAGGAAGCGGAGAAGAACAATCCGCAAATCGAGGCCGCACGGCAAGGCTGGCAAGCGGCCAAACAAGTTCCCACGCAAGTGTCGACGTTGCCCGACCCGCAGTTCGCGCTGCAGCATTTGAGTGTTGGCAGCGCGCGGCCCTTCGCGGGTTACACCAACAGCGACTTCGCCTACGTCGGCTTGGGCGTCACGCAGGACATTCCGTACCCCGGAAAGTTGAAACTCCGTGGAGAGATTGCGAAACGCGAAGCGGACGTGTCGCAGCAACAGTTAGAAACCGTGCGCCGAGCGGTACTTGCCGAAGTCAAAGCTTCGTATTTCCAGTTGGCATACCTATCCAAAACACTCGCGATTCTCGAAAGCGACGGCAAACTCCTCAAACAAGTCGAGCAAGCTGCCGACGCTCGATACCGATCCGGCATGGGGACGCAGCAGGACGTGCTGCAAGCCCAACTGCAAAAGACGAAACTGGTGCGCGAAATCGCCATGCATCATCTGGACGTTGGGAAACTCGAAGCCCGGTTGAAACAGTCTCTCAACCGGCCTCAGGATTCACCGGACATCGAGCCCGCCGATCTCACCGAAACTCCGCTGCTGCAGTCCTACGACGAACTTTTCTCCGCGGCGAGAGCGCAGAATCCGGAGCTGGCTGCATCGCAAAAAGTGATCGACAAACAGTCTCTCCAAGTCGATCTCGCACGCAAGGATTTCTATCCCGATTTCAACGCGCAGTACATGTGGCAGCGGACCGATCCGACGCAATTTCGCGCCTATTACATGCTGTCCTTCGGCGTGCGCGTGCCTATTTACCGGAGCCGGAAACAGAAACCGGAATTGGCCCAGGCGCAATCCGAGGAGTTACGCGCTCGCAGTGAGCTTGAGATTCAGTCACAGCAGGTGGCATCGGAGCTGCGCGCGCAATACGTTGTCGCGCAGCAAACGACCGAGCTCCTCAAGATTCACCGCGAAGGTCTCGCACCGCAGGCGCGTTCTGCGTTTCAGTCCGGCCTCGCGGCCTACCAATCGAACAAACAGGACTTCCAAGCGGTGCTCACTTCGTTCCTCGACGTGCTGCACCTCGATGAAGAGTACTGGCAGAACCTCGCCGAATACGAGACCGCCGTCGCGCGGCTCGAACAGATCACCGGGTTGGCGTTGCGTTAGGAGAGGAAAAGAGTCATGCGAAATTATCGGAATGCATTTGTCTTTGCGGTCGCGGGTAACATCGCGCTCATCGGAATTCTCGGCGGGCTTTGGTGGCGCTCCGCCCAACACAAGAAGACGGAATCGGCGATGCCATCTACTTCCAGCGAAGGCGCGCAGAACGTCCCCAACCGATCGGAAGGCGCCTCCGTGGTGCCGCAGGAGACCTCATTTGCGCCAGTGCAACTCTCACCCGAACGCATGCAGAGCATCGGTGTTCGCATGGGTCGGGTGGAACGCAAGCTGGTCGGAGATGAGATTCGCGCCACCGGCAATGTCGCCGTCGATGAAACCAAGCTCGCTTACGTGCAAGTGCGGTATTCGGGATACATCCAAAAAGTCTTTGCGGACGCCACCTTTCAATATCTCCACAAAGGGCAACCGCTGTTCACCATCTACAGTCCGGACCTCGCAGCCACGGAGCGCGAGTACCTCGTTGCGAAACAGAACCAGCAACGCGTCGGGGGAAGCACGGTACCCGGTGTCACCGAAAGTGCGGCCTCACTTTTGGACGCGGTTGCCGAACGACTCAAACAGTGGGGCGTGCCACAGCGGGAGATTGCGCGACTCGAATCCACGGGCCAGGTGCAGCAAGAACTTCAAGTCGATTCTCCCGTCTCGGGCTACATCACCGAGCGGAACGCTTTGCCGAACCTAACGGTGCAGCCGGAGACGCGGCTCTATTCTGTCGCCGATCTCTCGACCGTTTGGATTTTCGCCGAAGTGTTTCAAAACGATCTGGGAAGAATCAAAGTCGGCGACCGGGCGACGCTCACCGTCGACACCTACCCCGGCCGCAACTTCGAGGGCCGCGTGAACTTCATCTATCCGCAAGTGGACATGACGACACGCACGGCACGCGTCCGGCTGATTTTCCCGAATCCTGGCCTGAAGCTCACACCCGGAATGTTCGTAAATACCGTGCTCCAGGTGCGCGCGGGAACTCAACTTGTTATTCCCGCGAGCGGAGTCCTGCAATCCGGCACACGGCAAGTCGTTTTCGTCAATCGCGGCGACGGCTATCTCGAACCGCGCGAAGTCGAACTTGGCGCCCGCGCCGGCGAAGACTTCATCGTCTTGAAAGGATTGAAAGAAGGCGAGGAAATCGTCACGTCCGCGAATTTTCTAATCGACTCCGAAAGCCAGCTACAGGCAGCACTCGGTTCTTTCGTCCCACCGCCGCCAGGCGCAGGTTCCGCAGGCGCGATGAACGCGCCACACGCGAACGTCGAGCTCTCGACCGACCCTGCTCCTCCACGCAAAGGCAGCAACACCATTCGAGTGAAGCTCGTCGAGGCAAGTGGCGCTCCGATTTCCGGTGCGGAAGTCACCGTCACATTCTTTATGCCGGCGATGCCCGCAATGGGCATGGCCGCGATGCGTACACCTGTCAGGCTGAACGACAAAGGGAATGGTCTCTATGAAGGAGCAGCCCAACTCGACGGCGGTGGCACGTGGCAGGTCACGATCGCCGCTAAAAAGAATGGGCAAACCGTTGGCAGCAAGCAACTGAGCGTCAACGCCACGGGAGGAATGTAACGTGATCGCCCGATGGATTGACTGGTGCGCAAAAAATCGCTTTCTCGTTTTTACCGGAACATTGCTTCTCGTACTCGCGGGAATCTGGTCGCTGCGCCGCATACCGCTCGATGCCCTTCCGGATATTTCCGACGTGCAAGTCATCATTCATACGCGTTGGGCGGGCCAGCCGCCCAGTCTCATCGAGGATCAAGTCACTTATCCGATCGTCACGAAGCTTCTTGCCGCGCCGCACGTCAAAGCCGTCCGCGCGCAAACGATGCTCGGCGATTCCTATGTGTTCGTCGTTTTTGAAGATGGAACCGATCTCTACTGGGCACGCTCACGAGTTCTCGAGTACATGCAGCAGATTGAAGGAGGACTGCCGGCCAACGTCCATCCGGTCATTGGCCCGGATGCGACCGGTGCAGGCTGGGTGTACGAGTACGTTCTCGTGGATCGCACCCACAGGCGCAGTCTCGCCGAGCTGCGCAGCATTCAGGACTGGTATCTGCGCTACCAGCTTGAAACCGTTCCTGGCGTTGCCGAAGTTGCGACGATCGGGGGATTCGTCAAGCAATACCAAGTCAATGTCGACCCCAACAAACTCCGCGCTTACGGTATTCCCCTTTCTACTGTCATCGAAAAGGTCCGGGCCAGCACGAACGAAGTCGGCGGACGGGTCCTCGAAATAGGCGGCGCGGAATACATGATTCGCGGTTTGGGTTATTTGCGCTCGCTGAGCGATCTCGAAACCGTGCCCGTCGCCACGAAGAATGGAACTGCCGTCAAGATTCGCGATCTCGGCGCGGTCACTTTCGGCCCGGATATTCGCGAAGGCGTGGCCGAGTGGCAGGGCGAAGGAGAAACCGTCGCGGGTATCGTCGTCATGCGTGACGGCATGAACGCTTTGAACGTCATCAACGGGGTGAAGAAAAAACTGGCGGAGACCAAATCCTCTTTGCCTCCCGGTGTCGAAGTCGTTTCCGGGTACGACCGCTCCGGATTGATTCACGCGTCCATCGAAACTCTCCAGCGAGACCTTTTGGAAGAGGCGATCATCGTCAGCGTCGTCATCATTATTTTCCTTTTTCATTTTCGCTCGGCGCTGATTCCTATTCTGACGCTGCCTATCGCAGTACTCGCCGCTTTCATCCCGATGTACTACCTTCATGTCAGTTCGAACATCATGTCCCTCGGCGGACTTGCGCTCGCCATCGGGGTTCTCGTCGACGCCGCCATCGTGATGGTCGAGAACGGCTATCGACAACTCTCCGAGCAACAGGCGGAACGGTCCGTGTCTGAGCCGGAGAGGCGAAGGATTTTGCTCGACTCCACCAAGCAGGTCGGCCCCGCCATTTTCTTTTCGCTTTTGATCATCGTGGTTTCGTTTCTCCCTGTTTTCTTGCTGGAGGCACAGGAAGGACGGATGTTTCGGCCGCTCGCTTGGACGAAGACGCTGGCGGTGGGTTTCTCGTCGTTGCTGGCCATCACGCTTGTGCCCGTGCTGATGGTTCTCTTTATCCGCGGGCGTCTGCGGCCGGAATCGCGGAACCCGCTGTCCCGCCTAACGCAAGCTCTGTACCTGCCCGTGCTCCGGCTCTGTCTGCGGTTTCGCAAAACGACGTTGCTGCTCAATTTGATTTTTTTGCTCGTCACACTTCCCCTGGCGCTCAAGATCGGCAGCCAGTTTATGCCGCCACTGTTTGAAGGTTCGGCCTTGTACATGCCCACCGCCTTGCCGGGAATTTCCATTGGTCAGGCTTCACAGCTGCTGCAAGAACAAGACCGCATCATCCGCACGTTTCCGGAAGTCGAGACCGTATTCGGAACGATTGGAAGATCTGACAGCGCCACCGACAACGCCCCGCTCGACATGTACGACACAACCATTATGCTCAAGCCGCGAGAGAAGTGGCGGCCAGGGATGACCTACGAAAAGCTCATTCAGGAAATGGATGCGAAGCTCCAGTTTCCGGGTCTCTCGAATACCTGGACCATGCCGGTAGAAAACCGCTTGGACATGGAGTTGACCGGAATCAAAACCCCGCTCGGGATGAAAGTACAAGGCCCAACCCTCGAAGGAATTCAGAAGGTTGGTGTGCAAATCCAGCAGGTCCTTTCGGGCCTTCCGCAAGTTCGGTCCATTTTCTCCGAACGTGTCTCGCAAGGCTTCTACGTCAACATCGAAGTACATCGCGAAGAAGCGTCGCGCTACGGACTCACCGTCGCCGATGTGCAACAAGCTGTCACTTCCGGTATCGGCGGCGAAATGGTGACGGAAAACATCGAAGGCCGCGAACGCTATCCCGTCAACGTCCGCTACAGCCGGGACTTCCGCGACAACGTGGACGAGTTACGGAGAGTCCTGATCGGTACGCCTTCCGGCGCGCAAATTCCCATCGAGGAAGTGGCACGCATTTCGTTTTCACGCGGCCCCTCGATGATCCGTGATGAGGACGGGGCTCTGACCGGGTACGTCTACATCGATCTCAATTCCAGAAATTACGGCGACTTCGTGAAAGCCGCAAATGACATGCTCAAACAAAAACTTCACCTACCCGCGGGGCACACCTACAAATGGGCGGGAGAATATGAATTTGAATTGCGGGCCAAGGAGCGGCTGCAAGTCATTCTGCCTGTCGTTTTCTTTGTCATCTTCGTGCTCCTTTACATGGTGTTCCACTCGGTCGCGGAATCGGCAGTGCTCATTTTCCCGACGATCTACGCACTCACCGGCGGCCTCATCCTGCAAAAGCTGCTCGGCTATAACTTCAGCGTGGCGGTGTGGGTTGGCTATATTGCGCTGTTCGGCATCGCGGTCGAGACCGGAGTAGTCATGGTCGTCTATCTCCATGAAGCGTTGAACAAGAGGCTCGCGAGCGCAAGACAGCTGAAACATGAAGACATCGAGGAAGCGGTTATCGAAGGAGCCGTGCAACGGCTCAGGCCGAAACTCATGACCGTATGCGTGGTGCTCGCGAGTCTCATTCCTATTTTGTCGGAGAGCGGCATCGGCTCCGACGTCATGAAGCCCATCGCCGCCCCGATCGTTGGCGGCATGATCACCTCCACCATTCACGTCCTCATTCTGGTGCCCGTCTTCTTTGCGCTCATGAAGGAACGCGCCCTGCGACGAGGGAGGCTGCATCCGCAGACGGATAGCTCGACACAAGATTGATCACCTGGCGGCCGGGAAATTGTGGGACATCGGGTGGTTCGATGAAGAAAGCCAAATCAAAAGTCGGAGTAGGGATCATGATTACTCACAACCCCCTCCATGGATCCGGACAAGCGGTACTACCGCATCCGGCTCTTGCCTTAGGTAGCGACGCCCATGCGGCGCAGGGGATAGGGATGACAGACGGTAGGCGGAGGCAGCCAGCGTGTGATGAGGCGCCGCATGCGATCCCAAAGGACGCGGCCGTTCTGACTGCGCCGCGACAACGCGCGATGCCAGAACCGTCCTATTTGGAATCGAAAAAGAGCCAACGCCGAGTTGTTCATGGGCACTCCGTAATACTGGATGTGTCCACGCACCACCGCTTGCAACCACTTGCCAACTTCGGGATGGGTTCATGCATCCGTCGCTGAAGTTCGGCTTTCACCTCGTTCAGCTTCGTCTGCAACCTTTTGCGGATCGTTTGCCGCAGCACCGTAAACCGTCCATTGCTCCTTTTCCTCACGCAGATATGCATAAAGCCAAGAAAGTTGAAGGTCTCCGGTTTCCCTTCTCCACGCCACTGCCGTTGGTCGATCGCAAACGGACCAAATTCCAGCAGTCGCGTTTTCTCGGGATGCAGCTCCAGGTTGAACTTCTTCATTCGTTCGGTAAGTTCCGCCCGAAACTGATCGGCATCCGCTTTGCTGTGAAAGCCCACCACGATGTCGTCCGCGAAGCGCACCACAATCACATCGCCGTGCGCGCGCTTTTGACGCCATGCTTGATCCCACAGGTCGAATACATAATGAAGATAGACGTTCGCCAAAAGCGGCGAAGCACTTCCGCCCTGGGGTGTCCCTTCCTCCATCCGTATACGCTTCCCATCCTCCAGCACGCCGGCATTCAGCCATTTCTGAATGAGCCGCACAACGCGCCGGTCTGCAACCCGATGCTCGACGAACTTCACAAGGCATTCGTGGGAAAGCCCATCGAAAAAGCCTTTGATGTCCAGATCGAGCACCCAGTTCACTTTCTTCGTCAGCAGCCCCGTGTAGAGAGCGTCCAGCGCTTGATGCTGGCTTCGCCCTCGCCGGAACCCGTACGAGAACCCGAGAAAGTCCGTTTAGTAGATAGCGTTCAGCACCTCGACTGCCGCACGCTGAACGATCTTATCTTCCAGCGCCGTGACTCCGAGCGGCCTCTGCCGGCCGTCGGCCTTCGGGATGTACACCCTACGCACCGGCTTCGCTCGGTACGCCCCTCGCTTCAGCCTTTCGGAAAGATCCTGGAGGTTCCTCTCCAGTTGCTCGCCGTAGTGCCGCCACGTCTCCCCGTCCACGCCCGGCGAGGCTTCCTTCTTCATTCGGAAGTAGGCCATGCGCAGCGTTTCCAGGTTGTAGATGTGGTGCAGAAGCGTCGAGAACCGCGACTTCTTATCCTTTCCTGCTGCTTGACGTACCCGCTCCAGCGCACTGGGCGCGTTTTTCCGGCTCGGTGTCCGGGACGCGTCTTGCTGTGGCAGGTTCCCTTTGGCCAGACCTCTTCCCTCCATCTCCCGGTTCCCGCGCGAGGTGTTTCCGTACGTGCACGGGGTCTCTGACCGCGCGGGACTCTGGTACACCTTGCGATATCGGTGCGCCCGATGGAGCCTTCCGCTTTCTCCTACAGCGTCGGCGTCCCGGAGTAATTTGCTTACGCAGCTGAATACCCGGCCCGCACGTTCCCCTGTCAACGCTTCGACGCCGCCCTCGCGAGCAGCTCCGCATGACTCGGAGCCGATGTGGGTCGCTACTCCACTTTCGTATGACTTTTTCATTCACTACTACCTCGCCGGTTTAACCGGCGCACAGGAGAAGCAGAAATGAAAACCAAACCAAAACTGACGGCAGTGCTCATGCTGGCACTCGCAGGTGCGTTTGCTGCCTTCGCGCAGCAACAATCGCTTACGGGGGTCGTCACCGATTCCATGTGCGGCGCTACGCACATGGCCAAGGACAAGACTCCTGCCGAATGCGCCCAGATGTGTGTGAAAGACGGCATGAAGTACGCACTATCCGCAGAGAAAAAGGTCTGTACGTTGGAAGGACACGAACCGGAACTCGCCAAGCTCGGTGGCCAGAAGGTTACGGTCAAAGAAAGCTTGAAAGGCGAGACCATGACCGTGGAATCCGTAGCTCTGGCGAAGTAGTTTGCGTCACGGACAACAGCAATCGTCACAGGCTTTGCCTTGCAACCCTTCGATCCCTTCTTTTGCAATGATCGGAACCATGACGAGACCAGCGACAGGGTCGGCCTACCAGAGACCGAAGAAAGCATTGAGCAGCAACCCGGCAAGAAGAATGCCAGACAGATAGGTGCAAAACTCCGTCTGTTTGGCGTCCGGGTGCACTGCAGCGCTGCCTAGAGCACGCCCGACCTTCCGCCTGGCTCGCGAGAGCAACGGCATGACCACCAAGGAGACACACGCCAGAACGATCCCAGTAATGCTGTGTTCGGGAGCTCTCTTCGACCAGAGATCAGTTGCGGATTCGTAAGCGATGCAACTAGCCAAGCCGAGAAAGCAAGCATCGACAATTTTGAGCGCGCGTCTCTCGTTCCGCTCGCGTCGGTGTATGTCCGCATCAACCGACATCCGCGACAGCAAGACCGCCCCAGACGTAACTTCGATGAAGCTGTCGATTCCAAAGCCGACAAGTGAGATGCTGCCTGCGAATGCACCTGCGATGACGGCTATCAAACCTTCGAGAGCGTTCCACCCGACGGTAAAATACTCAAGCCTTCGTCCACGGCGTACAACCAAGCCACGCGCCAAAAGTGCACTCTGGTTCATCTTCGCATTTTATACGCATCTGCCGTGTGGCCCTTCAAGAGGTCTGCTCTGCGTCATAGTAGAAAGGCTGACCAGGCTAGCAACCTAAGGCTCGTCCGTGACCACCACACCTCAATGGCGAGAGCGCCGACGGAACAAGGTATACAGGGGGCCGAAGACTCCGAGATGTTTCGCAATCACCAAAAGAGCCAGCCCCGAGACAACAGCAAGCGAGACCCCTGCATGGCGCAGGTGGTTGAAGAGGATCACGTGACCGGCAATGAGGACGACTACTCCCAACGGAAGTATCCAACGGAGCGGGAGCAGGCGGCTGTGTCCTTTCATGGCTTCGATCCCTTGTCCGCGATGGACGTAATCAGGCGTGGCACGGAGCCGACGCAAGAACAAACTGCAAGTCGCCGATTCCCACTGCACCGCTCTCTACAATATTCAACCCCGCCTCGGTCAGCAGCGCAACGAGGTCGTGAAGATTGACATAGCCGTGGTGATGAAAATGATCAAGAAGCCCCTTCTTCCCCTCTGCTGGCCGTGCGAAGTCGACGGCCAGCATTCGTCCTCCGGGCTTCAGAACCCTTCGTACTTCGCGAGCACACTGCTGGCGAGCTTTGCGGCCCATATGATGAAGCATAACCGTGGACAGTACCGCATCGAATTGACCGTCGGGAAACGGCATCTCTTCAGCGATGCCATTCTTGAAGACGACCTCGGCGCCAGCCTTATTCGCCTTCCTATCCGCCCTGGCAAGCATCTCAGGCGATGCGTCAACTCCATAGACTCTGCCTGCCGGGGCCCACGCGCCGTTTGGCGGCGATGGCGAGTGTGCCAGTTCCGCAGCCGATGTCCAATACCGCCTCGCCGGGTTTTAGGCGCGCCAGATCAAGCGCTTTTTCGCGGTAAGCGCGCTCTCTACCCAGTGACGCTAGCCAGACGAAGAGGTCGTAAAGAAAAGCCCGGTGGATGACGATCCCAGTCGTATTCGGAACTCCGCTCTGTTCGCGCGCGTCGGCCATGTCGTTTTCATCTCCCACATAGTTATTCGTAAATGGACATATGTCCATCTACGAGGCTACGATGTAGAGAGTGATCATGGAAGAACAGCGCAACGCGAACTGTTCATAGATGAACAAAACTCAACTATTTGTTCGATAAAGGCATCGCGGGAGATCTCGTGGCAGAACAGATAGGTGATCGGCGCGTGCAAAGAACCCGAAGGCTGCTGCACAAGGCTTTGATGTCACTCATTCTTGAAAAGAAATACGAGTCCATTACGGTGCAGGAAATTCTGGACAGCGCGGATGTGGGTCGATCGACTTTCTACATGCACTTCCACGATAAAGACGAGCTGCTTTTCAGCGGGTTTCATGACTTGCAGAGTTTTCTGAGCCAAGATGCGGCACCGCGATCATATCCAGCTTAGGAAGTGAATACTCGATACCGAAGTAGCGGTCGTACAAAGGAAGGAGTTGCAGCGCTGTCGCGAGTGCCGCGTTCCCTTGCTGAACTCGGCCCGCGGTCGTCCAGACTCCAACATCTACTTTCCCCGCTTGTCCACGGACAGACTGCAACTTACCGGCAACCAGCACGAGCAGATAGGGAGACATTCTTGGAGTCGTGGCAAAAGTGATTCTCTTGAGTGGAACACCACTCGCATCCGTACCGGCGGCCGACTCCACGGCAACGGGCGTATTGGAGATAACCGCGTCATTCGCCGGTAATGTTGCGGAGAGAGTGAATGTCGCCTTGGCAGAAGGCTCGTCCCAGCATGGAAACACGCGCCGGGCGAGGTTGAACTCTAATTGAGTTACCACCATGTGCAGCCCGGTGTCGTACTCTACGGAGAACAAACCAGATCCCCCAGTCCCGATGGAACCCGAGTAAGAGAGTGCAAGGGTGTGGCTTCCCGCGCTCAGGGGCTGAGAAAAATGCAACGACGCAGTCTCTGCCTTCTCGTCGAGGCTGATTGTTGCCTGGGATTTGCTGTCATCAGTGAAGTGAGCCATGCTAAACGCAAGGCCGGCCGCATTCACGACCACCGTGTCTGTCGGTTGCTTGACCTCGACATCGACCTCTTCCGTTCCGGTAAACCTGGCCGTGGCTGCGTCTGGAGTTAGAGCGATCCTGTAAGCAACAGGCACGATGTTTTTGGAAAGCTCAGCTGAGGCCGCCTGGCCGTCTATTGTGCAGAAATGGAATGCGACAACGCCAGTGCAAATAAGGCAAGTCCTCCATAGGGGAAGGAACTTGACGTCTCGTAAGGCAACAATAGTAATGTAAGGAAGCTTTCTCGATGCAATGAAAGTGAAAAGTCGATAGACGCAAGTAGATAGAGACAAGTGTTCTCCGATCGATGAGCGTAGTAAGTTCAGACGAGTAGGATCCGATTTGGTTTGCCCCGCGCCCCAGAATGCGAGGGACGCGGTCAATTAAAGCAGGGGTGTCGCGGCTCCTTCGGTGAGTCGCCTCGACGGATCCCAATCAACACTTCAATCGCCACTTCAGAGAACCGCCTCTCCATGCCGCGATCAAGATAGGTAACGAGAAGTCGGCTTGTGGAAGTGATCTCCACTCTGGACGGAACGGGCAACCTCGAACCAACAATCATGCCATGACGTGACCATGAGTGAGGTCGTCAGCAGCGTAATCATCGCCACGCTACTATGCATATAGCACCATAAAAGCCCCTGACAAGGCCGAGGTCGGTGGTTCAAGTCCACCCAGGCCCGCCATCAACATCACCAGTAAATACGCGGCTATTCTCACTTTTCCCCTTTTCGGGGCTCTCTCTTTAAAAACCAATTTGCCACTATTTGCCAACTTTCCGAACAGCTAAATACTTGCGCCGCCGGTCTACCCGCGACCATTATTGGGTCTGGCTGGGCTTCTCCCAAACCGGAACGAGGCCAAAACCCCCTCGAACCAGGGCGTGTCAACGGACTTCTACGGCTGTCGGCTACTCAATGAGCGAAGCGGATGCGCAGCCAAGCCCACAGTAATCGTGCCGAGAAGGGCATGAAGAGCCAGTGAGTGGACGATTGAAGAATTCGGATCAGGGATGTTTCGGCAGGGTTGGACGCGAAGTTTCTGCTGGAACGATGCCTTTGCCTTCCTTCACGTAGTAAAAATGGTTGGCTCCCAGGTTGGTCAGAATTTCGGTCTTTCCCGTGGGCCAGAAGATTTCGACTTTCTCGACGGTGTCTCGATTGCCGAGACCAAAGTGAATGCGAAGATCGTGCTGGGAGAGATAGCTGCCGCCGCTTAAGACTTCGCCGGTCTGCACCAGATCGCCGGCAGTCGCTTTAACCCGTGCGTTCAGTGCGAGCCGGTTGCTCTCGGTTCCTTCCAGCTCAAAGCTGATCCAGTGGTTCGCGGGACCACCTTGCGGCTGGAGAATCATCGGGCTGCCCTTCAGGTTTTCGATAACAATATCGATCCGGCCATCGTTAAACAAATCCCCCATCGCCACTCCCCTGCTGACTTGCGGAATTTGGATGGCCTGCCCTACGAGCTTACTGACATCCTGGAATGTACCGTCATGCTGATTCAAATATAAAAGTTTTGGCTCGCGGTATTTTGCCCCGGCGACGAGGCTGTCCACTTGCGGATAGACATGGCCGTTCACGAGAAAAAAGTCGAGCCAGCCAGAATTGTCAATGTCGATGAATCCATCTCCCCAGCCAACATAGGGAGTCGTAGTCGGAGCTATGCCAGAAACATAAGAGACATCGGTAAAGTTCATCTTCCCGTCGTTGCGGTATACCGCCGCGTATTCATCGCTGAAGTGACTCACCACGATAGAAGAACGTCCCGTGTGCATATAATCGCCGAGAGCCACACCCATGTTGGCTTGTTCGATGCCGTCCTGGCTGACGGCCACGCCTGCGGAAAAGGCGACGTCGGTAAAGTGCCCGTCCCCATCGTTTCGGTAGAGATAGTTTTTTTGGCCGTCGTTGGTGACGAAAAGATCGAGATGACCATCGCCGTTGAAATCCGACCAAATGGCAGTCAGACCAAAGTAATTTTGCGGGTCGTTAACGCCGGCCTTCTTCGATACGTCCGCAAATGTTCCGTCGCGATTGTTGTGGTAGAGATTGTCGGGAGAACCCTTGAGCCCCCTCGGGCCGCATTGGACATCGATCCCACGGTACTTACACGTCTTAGTGGAGCCGAAAACGGGAAGCTCGCTTAGTTTCAGAGCCACGTAGTGCGACACAAACAGGTCAGCCCAGCCGTCCCCATCGTAGTCCCCAAAGGCCGCTCCCGTTGCCCAAAGTGAATCATTGCTCAGGCCTGCCTGCTTCGTGACATCCGTAAATGTTCCATCCCCGTCGTTGCGATAAAGAACCACTCCTTCGAAGCAGGTGACGAGCAGATCGGGCCAGCCATCATTGTTGTAGTCCCCTACGGCGGCACCCATCGCCCAACAAGGATAGCCGACGCCGGCTTTGTCCGTGACGTCGGTGAAGGTGCCATCGTGGTTGTTGTGGTAGAGCGCGCTTCGTGCTTTCTGGCCGGTGCGCGCCATATCCACATTTTGAGAGTTCGTAAAATAAATGTCGGGCCATCCGTCACGATCGTAGTCAATGAGGGCAACTCCGCCACCCATGGACTCCACAATGTATTTTTGTTCCGGACTGGAGAGATGATCGAATTTAATGCCGGTTGAATCGGTGATATCCATCAACTGAGGCAACGAGGCAGACGGCTGCGGGGCCGGCGGGTGTTGCTTAGAAGGGGCCGCGGCAGGGGATGATGATCCGGTTTTGCCAAGGTACGAGTCGACGTTCGGGAGTTGCTTTGGAGAAAGTTGAGGCAAGGCCGGAAGATCGATCAGAAAAGTCATCCAGGCGACGGCGATCGCGACCCGCACGAGCTTAGGCATGGATATGGGGCCCCTCTAAAGATCTGATCTTTTCAACGACCTTTGAAACGGCTTTGCACAGCGTACAGGGAACTGCGCGCCAGAATGAACAGTGTAGTCCGGTCGCTGCCACCGAAGAGCAACTGCACGGGACGCTCCGAGATTTCAATCGTGTCGATCAGATGTCCTGCTGGGTTGTAGACAAATACCTGTCCTGCAGCAATGTAGACATTGCCCTTTTCATCGGACGTTACGCCCTCGCCACCCCGTTCGGCGAAGAGTTTGAGGTTCGAGATTGTGCCGTCAACACCGACGCTGCCAACATAGGTCTTCTGTTCGGATTCATCAGTGACGTAGTAAGGCTGGCTCGCAACGGCGGGGGCCATGCTGAAGGCGCGCAGCACATCGTGAATCTTGGACCCGTAATAGAGTTGCCCGCTGACAAAATCTTCCCCGGCGGGAAGGAACGTGCTGCCATCTGGTGAAATGAATTGAAACAGCTTCTTTACAGGGAATTTTTCAGGGAAATCGTTTTCGTTTCTCCAGTAGTTGACGGGCAGGACAGGGGTCATTCCAGGGCGCGGGGCTGCCGGGACGGCATGGAGCAAGGTGATCTCGTCGTTCTGTGAGCCGGGCTTGAAGCTGTAGATCGTGCCATTCCCGGCATACGAAATCACCAATAGGTCACCGGCCTTATCAAAAGCGAGCTGAACAGGTTCCAGCGGGCTATTGCGCACCATCGATAGCTGGTGAGAGCGGGGGGACCAGCAATAGATGGTTTGCCATTTGGCGTCAACGAAATAAATATTTCCAGACGTGTCAACAGCTCCACCGGAAATGTTGAAGAATCCGCTCGCCACTTTCTCCACTGTCGCGCCCTCGGCAAGAACCCGAGAAGGCTCCTTGGGAAGAACCTTCGGTGCATCGCCTGAAATCGTCAGCCAGGAGAATTCACGCTGGCGAATCACAGCATTGTGCGTCTCATCGTAGACCGCGTTGTCGAAGGACACTTTGCTATCGCTGTAGCAGTGGATGTTGCGAAGCTTTATGTCTTTAGAGTTTGCCACGTTGATGCCATACGGGAAAGGCTGGTAGCTGCTCACCACGCGATACATGTGCAGGTTTGCCACGGTGATGTTGCTCGAATCCTGGATCTCCAGCGGTAAAGCGAAGCCGCCTTCGCCCCTCTCCTCTTCCGTTTGCAGCGCGTAGATTTGCCAGTTGGAGACATCGCGCAGCATGACCTCATTGCGAACGTGATGCTCGCTCGAGAGTTCGTAGATTCGTCCTTCCGTCGAAGTGTTGGAAATGTACAAGCCCGCTCGGGCGAATGTGCTGGGGGTCCAGATGTCGACGAAAGTTCCGCCGCCGCCATCCGTAATCCAAAGGCTTGGATACTGAGCGTCCCAACGACGATTGATGTTGGAATCGGCCGTATGCGTGTTGTTGTAAATCTGTTGCCTAACTTTGTAATTTTCCTCCACCGTAGCACCGGGATCGACGGTACCGTGTCCGCCCAGGAAGCGAACGTCATTCACCATCGAGTCCTTGCCCGCCATCCACTTTAAAGCCACAGCCCGGGGATTGATGCCATTGGTATATAGGCCGATGCCGGTGACAATATTCGTTCCGCCTTTTGGAGCCTCAAGCAGCGGCTTGGGACTGCCAACGCCTTGAAAAGCGGGAGTTGAATCGGCGAGTAATATTCGCGTGACGCTTGGTTGCAAGCCAATGAGCACGGTGTCCGGCCTCAGCGTGATCGTGTCCGCAACCCGGTACTGGCCGGAAGGCAGATAGATCGTGCGATGCTCGGAGATGGCTTTTTTGAGGACTTCCGTATCGTCGGCTACGCCGTCGCCCCGGGCTCCCAGCGTGCGAAGATTGACCCAGGTGTCCATCGATGGAAGGTCGCCGGCAACGCGCTCAAAGGCGCCGCTTCATACACATCCTGAATCGCCGGTATAGCGCCGATATCCTGGAAGTGCAGTCCGTGGGAGAAAGTCCTCACGCCGTATGATTCTCCCGCGCCCGCAATTTGCTTCCCGCTCTCTCGGTAAGATACAAAAACAGGAACGCCGCGGCACACCACGTTTTCCATGTTGATTTCCGTGCGCGGATTGTTCTCATTGCTGATGATGACGGCAGGGCCCGCAATATTTTCCATGCTGGCGTCTTTCACCCAAAGTTCATCTGAATATCGGGCATCGATGGAAATCGCCGTGGGAACATTCTTGAATTGCGGACGAATCAAAGTCAGACCGGCTTCATGTTCGCGGATGGCCGCTTCGCGCTGGCCTTCGAACGAAGCGTCGATGATCGTAAATTGCCAACCGGGGGATGGTTTGCGCGTCCAGATGCCGTACTGACCTCCATAGAAGTGGACGTCCTCGGCCACGTTGCCGCCATCGTGAATTCCAGCGAGACCCGAGCCGATGCGGAAATCCATGTGCGCGATGAAACAATGCTGGGCATAGCGAGCGCGAATTCCGACAGCGCCCGGATTGCCCTCACCGATTTCAATGTCGATGTTGCTGACTGCCGAATAAAATGTGCCGGGGTTGGCATCTCGTGGAGTGGTGTCCGTTCCTTTTTTGGCGTCACGGGATCTCGTGTCAGTTCCCGGACGACCACCCGCGAAAAATACCATGTACGCGGGTGCTCCCTGAAAACCAGGTGTATTTGCTGCAAGCACAAACGTAGGGCGCGTCGCTCCAAAGCCGATCACGCGGATTCCCGGCCAGATGTAAATCGTCCTTGTCAGTCGATAACGGCCGGAGGGAACGAAAAGAATTCCCTGGTTGGTCGTCTCCTGAACCTTATTGATGGCCTGTTGCAAGGCATCCGAGTCATCCGCGACACCGTCCCCATGAACAGGAAAGCTGTCCTGAGTCAGGTAGATTGCTTTCGGGTCCTCCAGGCGAGCCGGGTAGTAAGATGAGGCGGCCAAGGCTGGGAAAGCTGGCAGCAGGATCAAAGCGAGCCTAATCAGAATTTTCGGCATTCCATCTCTCTCACAAGCTTGTATTTTCAAATTTTTCAGTGGTGAGCATCGGCATCGTCAGGCTCTTGCTTGCTTGGTTCCAGTCGCATTGCGCGGTAAATGTCTCTTAATTTTTCCTTCATATCCTTATACTTTTGGTATTCCGCCAGTTCTCGTTTCGCTTCGCCGGGCCGCCCAGTCTGCCGATAGATAGTGCTAAGACGGAAGTGGGCCAAGGCGCTGGTGGGATCCAGTTCGATGGCATGCTTTAAAAGCGCCTCGGCTTTTTCGGGCTGGTTCATGGACATCAAAACTTTGGCAAGGCCGACGTTGGCATCCGGGTCATTCGGCTGCAGCTGCATTGCGCGAGAGTAGCGATCGTAGGCATCTTTTTGATCGCCTCGTTGCGCAGCAATATCACCCAGTCTGCATTCCGACTTTTCATCAAACGGATTGACCGCCAGCGCCGCCCCGTACTCCTTTTCCGCTTCTTGTGGGCCATCCTTGACGGAAGAATTGTTCAGCATCTCCGCAAGTTCGAAGTGGAGGCCGAGGAGCTTCGGATCGATCTTGAGAGCTTCGCGATAATTTGCGATGGCTTCGTCGGTCTTGCCCTGCCTGGCTAACTCATGCGCCATCATCTGGTGCATTTGGGCGGACTTTGGCGCCACCACGGACAAACTGAGCTTGGATTCGTCGGCAAGGTCGGAATAGATTCGGTATGCCGTGTAGATAATTTCCACGTTCGTCGGTTCCAGCTCCCGAAGAACACTGACGGTCGCCGCGGCTTTCTCCAACTCGCCGGCCGCCGAGTAGATTTCGATCAATTCCATACCAGTATCAATGCGAATTTTCTGTTCTTTCAGCTTTGGAAACGCTTTTTCCAAATCGCCGAGAGCGCTCCTGATGTCACCGGTCCGCTTCTCCGCCATCCCCAGAAGCGCCTGTATTTTCCATAGCGTCGCCTGCAGCTTCAGCGCGGCGCGCAGTTGCGGAATCGCATCCGCGTATGATCCCTGAAAAAACAAGATCACGCCCAGATTGCCCCGCGCATCCACATTCTTCAAATCGATCGCAATAATCGCTTTGAATTCGCCAATGGCCAGGTCGAGTTTGTTCTCACCCAAGTAAACCTGGGCCTGCTTCCTGTGCAATTCGATTTGCTGCTGAGGGCTGGGGGAGGTTTGAGCGGAAGTGTTAAAGGCGACGAGGAGGAGCATAGTCAACAACCAAAGAAAAGATTCTCTTTTCCTCATGGCGCTAGTATACGGCGAACGCATGGCTTTAGAGTGTCTCGTGCCCACGTAAAAAAAAGAGGACGGCGGGTTGGGCCGTCCTCTCCTCGACATGCCGGTCCTGTTAGAAAGAGAACCGAACGCTTAATTGACCGCTCCGGGGCGCAACCGTCGCACCGCCAGTGCCTCCGGAGGAGGCGTTTATGTATCCAAAGCCGGTCTGACAACCCGTTAACGTATGATCGGGAGCACACGGCAAACGAAGTTTAGGGTTGATCGGGTCAGGTACAGTGCTAAACACAGGTCTATTTGAGAGGTCACCATTCGGAGGCTCAAAGCTCGGATGGTTCAGAGCGTTGACGAAGTCGGCTCGCAGTTCCAGGCCGAACCGCTCTTTGAATTTAATGCTCTTCGCCAGGGACAGGTTGAGAACCGTCAAGCCGGGGCCGCGCAAAGTGTTTCTGCCGTTCGTACCGAAAGTTCCGGACGGCGCATCGGTAAAGGCGTAGGGGTCGAAGTAACTGAAACCCTGAGCCTTCATGGCCGGAACGTTAGAGGATGGATTGCTTACTTTGTTGAGATACCAGGTACCGGCACGCGATCCGCTCAGGTTCGTAGAATCGTATACCGTGAACGGATTCCCGCTTTGCTTGATAAATGTTCCGGAAATCCGCCATCCGCCGACGGCCGCATCCGTCAGGGCATTGCCGTGAAGATATTGTTTGCCCTGGCCAAAGGGCAACTCATAGGAAACGATCCCCTTGAAGGCGTGCGGAATATCGAAATTGGAATTGCCATAGTTCAGCTTGGGGTCGCTTCCGACCTGCCAGCGTTGCGTTCCACCGCGGCCACCCCATCCTGACGAATCCTGTTCATCCAGAAAATGTGACCAGACGTAGTTGAACTGGAAGGTCAGGCCGTTGCTGTAGCGCTTTTGAACTGCCGTTTGCAGGGCATTGTAGTTGGAAATGGCGTTATACGTATTTCCGCCGATGCTTCTAAACAGTGGGAAGGGACGAAAGGATTGATTGTTTGCATTCACGTTCGCGGCCATACCGGCGGCCGTAGTGATCTGATTGAGGTTAGTGGGGAATTGCAGATTGTAGCCATGGCTGCCTATGTAGGCAATGGAGGCTGCAAAATCCCGCGCGAATTGATGCTCCACGCTCAATGTCCATTCGTTGATCCTGCCCACGGGAACGCTGTACGGAGTGTAGGTCACGTCGCTGGGGTTAGTTGTGAAATAGGTTAGCGGCTGCCGGGCGGCCGGAGAGCCAACAACGTAATTAAGCAGGGGAGCTGCCGCAGCGGCGGAGGAGCTGAGGAAAAGCGACGGCGCCCCGCCACTGTTGTTCGGGTCCGAATAGTTGCCTTGATTTGTATTTATGGAACCCTTGCCTAATCCATTGCCATAAGTGTCTTCGCTGAAGTTGTACGAGTACATGCCGTAACCACCACGAACGGTGGTGTTCTTGAACATGCTCGGGCTCCACGCAAAGCCGACGCGGGGCAGGAAAATATTCCAAACGGGCTTCTGCAAAGTGGTGCGGTTGTTCTGGCCCGCAAACCACATGGAACCGAGCGTGCCGAAAGGATTGACAAGATCCGGATCGAATCCGCCCATCGCATTGTGCAACTCGCTCATGCCAGTCGTCCCAACGTACCGCAAGCCGAGGTTAACGGTGAGATTCGGGCGAACCTTAAAGTCATCCTGAACGAAGAGTTGCGGACTCTTAATGCGCATGTACGTCACCGCCTGATTTGTGGCAGACCAAGTGCCTGGAGCGCCCAGGAGGAAGTCCGCGAGGTTGGAGCCGCCCGGAACGCAACCGGGGGGCGTTGTTGGGCAGTTTTGCTGAGTGAATTTGCCCGAGAAGTTGAACGTGCCAGCATCAACGTTGCCCCACGGGGTGGTGTTGCCATCGCCCATCAGCACTTCAACACCGAAGTGCAGGATGTGCTTGCCGCGGATCAGCGTCAGCATATCCGAAGGGTTATAGAGGTGTTCAATATAGATGGCGTTCGTCCCGGGCTGCAGCCAGTTGCAGCAGGAACCGCCAGAGAAGCGGATCCCCGGGAAAATGTTGGCCTTGGCATACTGGAGCCCGAGCTTTGCTGCCGAATCGAACCCAAGAGTATTAGGAACGAACCAGTTACCCTGCTTGGTATAACCCATGCGGAATTCGTTCACCAACGTCGGACTGAGGGTCCACGTGTCCGAAAGCTGAACGTTGTAACCGTCGATGTCCCCGGAGAAGCAGTTGAGGGGGCAAGGGAGGTCGTTGGTATTTTTCCCCGGATTGTCCTTCTGCGTGATGGAGAAGGTGACGCGGTTCTTGGCCGAGAGATCGTAGTCAATGCGCCCAAACCACCTGAGATTCGGGTTGGAATTTGCTTGCGTGATGGTGTAGTTGTTTGTCAGCTGCCCAGGAGCGCCGGTATTGGGCAGCGGGTAGTAGGACAGAAGCTTCAACGCGACGGGGTCTATTCTATTGGCGGGAATAATGTTGCCAGCAAAGGCGGTGCGAGTTCCTCCAACTCCTGCTGAAGTTGGGTCGTAGATGGTCGGCAATCCGCTGAAGTCATACTGGCCCGGATTGGCCGTCCCCATTCCTCTTTCCGCCAGCGTCGGAACATTGCCGACGTGAGCAGCCCCCTGGCCATTGTTCGTGATTTTGTCGCGCACGAAGAAGAAGAACAATTTGTTCTTGATGATTGGCCCGCCAACGGAGCCGCCCCACTCGTTGTAGCGCAAGAGTGGAACTTTGCTGTTGGGACCGCTGAAATAGGACCGGGCATTCAGTACGTCGTTCTGCCAGAACTCATAAGCGGAACCATGAAACGTGTTGGACCCGCTCCTGCTGATCTGGTTGAACACCGCACCGCCAAGTCCGTACTGCGCCGAGAAGGCAGACGTGGTGACCTGAACTTCCTGGATGCTCTCGAAGATCGAATTGTCGACGTTTCCGCTGACGGGCAAGACCACCGTTGCGCCGTCCGCGAGGAAGTTGGCGTAGTTGGGAAGGTTGCCGTTTATGGAAATAGCGTCTCCCGCGTTATACGAGCCGCTGCCCTCCGAAGCGGGCTGCGAGGGCGCACTGGATGCCCCGGCAAGAAAGATATTGAAATTAGCCCAATCGTTACCCGTGATCCCTGCGCCGATTTGGGGCAACTCATTTATGGTCTTTTCGTCGAGAATCGTTCCCTGCTGGCCGGACTCGGTCTCCAAGAGCGGCGCACCGGTATCTTCGACGTGCACCACGTCCGTTATCTCGCCCACGGCAAGGCTCGCGTCCACGGTAATAATAGACACTTGCAGCACGACGGGGCCGCGCGTAACTTTCTTAAATCCGGTCTTCGTGAACGTAAGATTGTAATTTCCAGGGCGCGTCGAAACGGTGTCGTAAATACCGTTCTCATTGGTGATGAACTCCTTCACCTCGCCCGTATCAATATTGGTTAGAGTGACAGTTGCGCCCGCCACCGCAGCTCCCGACGAATCCGAGACAGTGCCGCGAATATCACCGGAGTTGGTGCTCTGCGCGAAGCCTGGGCCGGTAATAGTTAGTAGAGCAAAGAGCAAGAAAGCAAAGCGAAATGCACTTCTCATATTATTAAATTCCTCCTGCCGCTGAGTTAACGGTACCGTTGCCATCCATAATGAATAACAAGATATTTTTTCTGGCCGGACAAGCCCTGCCAGCCACGCGGCCATGAACTTCGAACCCGCTTGCGGTGACCGCCCCCTCGACAGGCAAACGGTTGACTGAGCTACTTTCTAATGGTTTGCACTACTGTTGGGAGAATTACTATCCTTCCCCCTTTCCTTTGTCAAGAAGAAAATCTGATGCTTCGCATCAAGGTAATCGTTTGTCTAACCGCAAACGCCCCCAAAATGCCATTTTTTTAGGCCAAAAACGGTCCTCATCCTTGCCAAAGCCACCATATAGTGGATAATCTTGCGGCAATCGTATGTCTGCAAGAAAAAAGCACATGAAAAAAAAGCAACCAGCCAAGAATGTACCCATCGGCCTGAAACAACTTGCCGAACATCTCGGATTGAATCCCGCGACAATTTCCGTTGTACTGAATGAAGTTCCGGGGCGTTCCATTCCCCAGGCCACACGGGACCGCGTTAAGGCCGCAGCCAAGAAATTCAATTATCAGCCGAGCCTCTTGGCGCGCTCGCTTCGGAATCGTCGTACGCGGACTATCGGAATATTGGTGCCGGAGCTTGGCGACGGATACCACACCCAGGTAATGAGCGGCATTGGCGATCATTTGATGGAGGCGGGATATTTTTACTTTACTGCACATCACAGACATCGGAAGAAGCTAGTTGAAGAATACAGCCAGATGCTTCTCGGCCGGGGGGCGGAGGCTCTCATCGCCATTGATACAGTGCTCGAACATCCATTTTCTGTACCTGTCGTTGCCGTAGCCGGGCACCGGGCGATCAATGGAGTCACAAATGTTGTGCTCGATCATCGCTTTGCCGCGGACCTCACCTTGGCGCATCTGCATTCCTTGGGACACCGCCGTATAGCCTTCATGCGTGGCCAGCCTTTCAGCTCAGATTCCGGTGAACGCTGGCAGAGTCTCGTTCACGTAGCGAACGAGATAGGCATTCCCATAAGGCCGGAGCTCATCGTACAGCTCGACATGGACAGCTCCTCGCCTGAGTTGGGTTATCCCGTCATGCAGCGGCTTCTTTCCAGCAGGGAGCGGTTCACGGCTTTGGTTTCCTTTAATGACATTGCCGCCATTGGTGCGATGCGCGCACTTGCGGACTTTGGGCTGCGCGTTCCTGACGATATCTCCGTGATCGGATTCGACGATATCAAGCTGGCGGCATTCAGTAACCCCAGGCTCACGACCATCCGCCAGCCGATGTCCAACCTTGGGAGGATCGCCGCACAATGCGTTCTGAACCGCCTCAATGGGTCAGAACGCTTTCGCAAACAGATCACCGTGGAGCCCGAATTGGTGGTGCGTGAATCGACTCGGGCCATCGGACCTGCGAGCCAGTCTAATGAAAAGAAGTGAAACAGGACACCACTGGGTCCCGACGTGCTTCGAAAAGATGCTCTCTACCGGGTCCGGGACAGGTTGGGAATTCCGCGAGAGAAGGATGCGTCAGTTCTCGCCATTGTGGGGCGTCTGAGGCTTCGTGCTGGTTTCGAAGCCTCGGTCCGAAACTATACCCGTCGACATTGGTGCGGCTAATATATCATGATGTTAGTATAACGTTAGATAATATAAACAGGCCGCTGTGGAGAGGCTTGAAAAGGCGGTGGGCTTCTTGGTGAACCCAAATGGGCCCAAAATCGGGAGGGTGATTCACCCAGGGAGTTCGCTAATTCAGTGAAGGGCAAGCTATTTAAGTGGTGCGCCCGGGGGGACTCGAACTCCCGACCTTCTGGTTCGTAGCCAGACGCTCTATCCAACTGAGCTACGGGCGCGTCGTATAAGCTTCACTTTCAGTAGTTTACAGCAGTTTCCTGTGCGATTTCAACTCGAATTCGAGCCCCATTCGGTCAATCTGGTAGACAGCGCCGAGCATCGTACGTCTAACCGAGCTGTTTCAATACTTTCCTGTAGCGATGCTAGAAGCAGCTAATCCTGCTGGAGAACCGAGCGAGTGAATTAGTCTAACGACGCTCGACTGGCCGCCGGCCCAACCTGCCTTCACAACGGTTGCGGCTCTTCATGTTTTTCTTTCTCCTTCTGTCCGAGAAGCCTCTCTAGAAACCTGCGAGCCAGGTGCCGTCCGCCCAGACCAAAAGCAATCGCCATCGCCAGCATCAATGCGCCGAACACAATCGAAAACGCCGCAACAACCGTTTGCCTGGCGATTCCCATCTCCTCGAGTGCCATCGAAACCGCCAGGATCCACACCAGAACACGCACTGACCAGCTCAGCAGCTTCGGCGAGTGATATCCCGCATTTACCGTCGCCAAGAGCACAGCGCGAGAGAGAAAGTTCGCGGTCACCAGTCCCAAAAACAAAATCAAAATGGCCACAAAAATCGCCGGCAAGAGCAGAAACAAACGCGAAATCTGTTCCTGCAAACCCGCGACGCCCAGCACGCTGACTCCGATCAAGATGAAGCCCGACCACGTTACCCAAAACACAGACTGGCTCAACAACTCTGTAATCGACGGAAGCGCCGCCATCCGCAGCACGTGAGAAGCCCCCGCCTCCTCAGACAAACGGTCCAGCTTGGTTAAATGCAGCAATCCGCGCAGGATATACTTCAGCGCCAGCGCAACGAGAAATCCCACCGCAACTATGACCAACATCACTACCAAGCGGGGCAAAAACTCGGCGAGCATGTGAACCAAATTTTGGTAAGCCTGTTCGATTCCTTGGATAATCAACTCCTTCATGGCCTCACCTCAACTTTTCGCATTCCACTTTTCGATCAAATACGGTTTTTGGCGCTCAAACTCCAGGCACAGGAGTTCAGAGTCCGCCTGCATCTCTTCCGCCGACGAATGGGCATGCTCCAGCAGATACGAATAGAGCCGACCGCGGTACAGCGGCACCAAGGATTGCACAACGTGATCCCGGTTGATGACCGCGTGGTGATACGACGCCGCAAATTCATACAGCGCTCGCACCCATAGCTCGCATCCAAACCGGAAATTCTCCGCGCCCTGGCTCGCGATCCCATTTAATTGCCGATGCGTTCCCTGGGTGAGAATCGAAGCCAGGACGGACTCCAATTCAGCCACGCCGGTGCGAAATAGCTCAAAAACCTTTTCCGGGTTGGAAGGCGCTCCATCGTTCAGTATTTCGTGTTCCGGCCCGAAAGTCGGCACGGGCTGCGATCCCACGCGGTCCAGCCAATGATTTTGGTAACGTTCCATGCACCAGAACAGATTCCCCACCGTTTGGCGAATCGCCTCAACCGTGTCCACACCTCCGACCGTAGGCGCGACTTTCTGCCCGAGAAACGATTGGCAGCACGGGTAGCCCGAGCACATTGCAGTGATGGCCATCCACGCCTCCGGCCGCGCTCGAACCGGCGCTTCCGCCCAAACGTCCTGATCCAGGCATTGCGCCGCCAAGCGCCCTGAAAAAGCCCACTCATCCGAATACACCTCTCGCATTCGTAAGCCAAAGATGGCGCGGACCATTGGGTAC
>Ga0209648_10000461_pt1 | contig 31058 bp, 11 predicted proteins | sample GraSoi2013_115cm_FD_185830 | JGI IMG/M metagenome (GOLD analysis project Ga0209648, IMG submission 185830) | Grasslands soil microbial communities from the Angelo Coastal Reserve, California, USA - Sample 9_17_2013_115cm (SPAdes) (version 2) | ecosystem: Environmental > Terrestrial > Soil >...
TTTCACACCACATTTATGAGACGAGTGTAGAAATGGGATCACTTATCAACGCGGGCTGCGTTTCGCGAGTGCGGTCTCAGCCAGAAAGAGAACCATCAAGAAAGGGTGCGACAGCATCAGCATCCTCCCAAGCATTCGCGAACGGGGTAACCTCGGCAGTTTTGTCGATATCCTATGGGGCCTGTTGCAAGACCAGCGGGGGGCGCTGCTAGTAACCACAGGTAAAAAGGGGTGAAAAGGAGACAGCCTGAGAGCCCAGTCGGAGATAGAATTTCTCGGACGAGGAATCAATCACTTGCGGAGATGCATTGCTTGTAAGTTATTGATTGTTCGTTCGAAAAGGTTTCTATTGCGCCCCGATCTTCAGATCCTGAGTAATTCTGTCGCCTTCGCGCGCTTCCATCTTCTCCGTACGATCACCGTCTTTTATTTTCGACGGGCCTGCGGCTTGAATAGTCGTGCCGGGAACTTGGCTGGCCGGTCGCAACGGTGGAACTATCTTCTTGATGTTGTCTGTGAATTGTCTTGAACCCTCGCAGCATCTCCGTCTGACGCCCAAAAGAAACGTCTGTTAGCCTCACCTAAACACTTTGCCTGGGGGCTAGCCATATGGAATCCCTTGGGGCGCTCATTTGGGGTGTTGGCGACTTTTCATGAACTCCTCAAAACGTGCGCGCTCTTCGTGCGGGCTATTCTTAAGTCGATGCCAAGCTTTTCGCATAGGTTCTGCCAACGGCCGCCGAGGAAGGGCAACGACAACCACTAAGCACGAAACAAAGGGAAGGTAGTGGTCCGCAACTAGAGCGTTGTAACGGAAAGCTGCAACCCAAGCCGAGCCTACAAGCACAAGAAGAAAGGCTTTCTGAGGGCCGCGCAGGATGTTGGGAAGATAAATGATGGCAAAGATGATGAGGGCGATCACGGCTACATCCAAGGTGCGAGGAACCGGGCTGTGCCACCGTTTCAGGGTTAGGAACCACGAAGCTCCGGCACAGAACAGAAGCTTGAAAACGTGCCCGATCACCTCGGGCTTGCCGGGTTTACCAAAACGCGGTTCATTCATACCGTCAGACCTTTTGAGAGATTTCTGTCGAACAACCCTTAGGTGAACCGATAGCGCATCGCGAGACATTAGACCATACTCGTTGGCCCCATTTCCATTCAGGTTCGCATCTCACTGCCCAGCGCGGTGGGCCATGCGCGCTCAAGGGAGGCTCATGGCAACCTTCGTGAGGCATTCAGTAAGCGCTTTGTCACGAGCCGGTTTTGCAATGTTCTCTATTACCCAGGGCATCTCCTGCGCAGCCCGTGTGGCAACTGCGACGCCACAGGCCGCGGCGGCCGGGATGTTTTTGTAGCTGAGTATTACTGCCGCTCCGCCCGTGACACCGCACGCCGCTAACCTCGATTCGTCGCGCCTACGTATATAGCCGGCCGCCGCCTTCAGGCCAGCATCAGCCGCTTGGCGCTGGCATGCCTCTACGGCTCTTTGAAGGACTCTCTCTGGTGCGTCATCAGGGTTACATTGCTTTGGAATGTTAACACCCCCATTGCCCGGACAAGTGGCAGCGTGGCTGGTGTCCTGCGGGACTGCAGTAAGGTTGTCCCATCCGCAGCCATCGGAGATCCACGGGTTATTGATGCAGGGATTGTTCCAAGGCAGGTCAGCCAAAAGGGTCTGGATGGGTCCGGGCAGAATCAATCCGTTGGGAACGCCACCGGTTTCACCGGGAGCAAACCCCGGAGGAATAGAGAACTGGCCTATGCCCCAGGCGCAAGGCAGGCACGTTGGAGCTGCCGCGAAAAACCCGCAACTAGGGTCGTCATTGGCGCACAGACCGAAGCCGCCGCCAAACGGTCCGCTATCGAAGAGCCCGGTCGGATCGGTTGCGTTCACCGGGTCGTTCATAACATAGGCGTACTGGTTCCAGGACTGCGGGTTGGTGAGAACGGCAGAGTCCATCCCCGCAGGATCGGGCGTAAGCCACCGCGCCTGTGCGCTGCTGTACTGACGGAACCACGTATTCTCCAGGTTGGTCTCCGGATCGTGGACATCATCGGTGAAGCCGCTAAATGTCCAGTTCGTCCCCGTGCAGTTCACTCCATCACCGAAAGGAAAGCCGGTGCAGATCTCCGATACATCTCCGCTGGGCGTGACCATCACCCGCTTGGTTCCCAGCCAATCGGCGAACAAGAAGTTCGTGGTGCCTCCCGAGTAGGTAGCCAGGTGCCTTCCACCAACGTAAACTTCGCCGTAGTTCCAGACTCCGTTCAAGCCGATCTGAGTCATCATTCTTCCGCTCACGTCATAGAGATACTGGCCGTTAGGTCCCTGGACGCGACGACCCTCAGCATCATATATGTAGGTGGCTGTCTGTCCTTGATCCACCTGGATAAGCCGGTTCTCGGCGTCATAGGTGAAGTTGTGCTGCTGTCCGTCACTCAAGAGATTTCCCGCAGCGTCAAAGCAAAAACCGTCCGGCTGGTGCGTGGGCCCGGCTGCATGATAGCAATTTCCGTTTGTGAACGCAGAAGCAGCCGGAGTAAAAGTCAGCACCTCGCTGCTGCCCTGACCCGCGGTAACATTTTGTTGCCAGCGGTTGCCGTATTGATCGTAGACAAAGCTCAATCCCTGCAGCGGATTGCTGTTATTCGCCGTAGCCAAACGCCCGAAATCGTCATAGCTATAGGTCCAGCTTCCATTCACGCTGTCGTTGGCTGAGAGCACGCTCCCATTCGGCGCATAATTAAGGCTAAAGCCGTAGAGCGCTGGAAACGAAAAAGAAAAGCCATTGCTGGCGACACCATTAACTGTGACCACGACCGGGCCCGGGGTTGCATTGCCAGGCACTGTGGCCGAGATGCTGGTGTTGCTCCAACTCGTCACCGCCGCGAAAATACCATTGAAGGTCACAGTACCGTTGCCCTGCTGACCGCCGAAGTTGATTCCCTGGATATTCGCGGTCGCATCGGCCAATACAGGGCTCGACAGCCCGGTAATCTGCGGCGTGAAAGTGAAGACCTGCCCCCCGCTTGCCACGCCGTTGACCGTAACTACCACGTTCCCCGTGAGCGCTCCGCTGGGCGCGGTAACCGTTATACTCTTGTTGCTCCAGGCGCTCACTGAGGCCGTCGTGCCGCTAAACGTGACCGTGCCTTGCTGGTTGCCAAAACTGTCTCCCGCGATCGTCACCGTCGTATTACTCAGACCGAAGTTGGGCGAAAGACTGGTGATCTGCGGCGTGGGTGTGAACGACATTCCGTTGCTCGCCTGGCCGTTGACCGTCACGACGATCGGACCCGCCGTTGCTCCCTCGGGCACTTGGGCCACGATGCTGGCATCGGTCCAACCGCTGGTGGTCGCTGCAGTGCCATTGAACGTAACGGTTCCTCCGGAGGTGCCAAACCCACTCCCCGTAATGGTGACTGAGCTGCCCACCAGTGCCGTCGGCGGAGAGACACCGGTCATCACCGCGCCAATGTAGAAGTTCACCCCGATACTGGATTTCCCGGAAACCCTCACCACTACCGGCCCGCTACTGGCGGTGTTGGGTATCACCACAACAATACTGGTGTTGCTCCAACTATTCGGCTTTACGCCATTGCCAGCCACGGCGATTCCATTCAGCGTGGCAATACTGAAGCCCTCGGTGTTGCCGAAGCCTGAACCTTGAATGGTCAATGTGGCCCCGACCGGACCTGTGTTGGAGGACACTCCGTTGACCAGAAAACCGCTGATGTTCGGCTGGGCCTGGCCGGCTGCCCAACAGACAGATAAGACAGCGAACCCTAGCAGGGTTCGCCTCACGTTGCCGTTGACGAACCATTGTGCCATTCCTACGCGGAAGCGAGTCACCGATTTCATTGGCTCACCTCCGCGCCTTTGTTCAATCCACCCATCAGCACAGCTTCTCTCTCCCTGGTGGGCGAGGCCGCAACCGTGATCGAGGGCACCCTTTGATTACTGGACGCGAGCGCGGATACGAAGAATCCCCGTCCACCAACATCCCGGCTTGTTAAATCAAGCCGCGCTGCGTGTCGCAATCGCTTCACATTTGCCTTCACGCTTGAACCCGCATCGCCGTTGATTCGCGAGGCAAGCTTCTTGGCGATACTGACGGGCTTGTCCTTCCCGTCATAGGACACGCTGATCGTTCTCGATTGATTGATGTCTTCCGGTGACATCAACGTGATGGCCACCACACCGCGCTCAGCCTTGCTTTTTGTGGAGCCTCGCGTCAGGAGAATTGAACTGGAATGCGCAGAAACGAGTTTCCCTGGCCATTGATCCATGGCTTTGCTTTCGGCTGGGATAGGAGCTCGGGGGCGCCAAAAACTTGGGCGCGGACCGAAGTGGGCAATACCAAAACTCCTGGGACCAAACCTCTGTGCCAGAAAGGCTTCCGCCACTGCCGTTGCCGGACTCTGGCCTGTCCCGTTTGCAATCGCTACGGGACATCCGGGATCGGTCACGCTAGGCAGTACCGGCGCCGCCGGGGTCAAAGCCGTGCCATAAGCGACGACTCTTCCGCGGCAATCGTAGGCATATGACTCGTTGATGATGTTGCCGATGGAAGCTGCGGTGAGAGCTCCCAAGGCATTGTAGCTGGCAGTGGAGAACAGCGTCCCCGGATGATTGCTGTCGGAGAGGCTGCTGGTCATGGTGGTCAATCGGCCGGCGCCATCATAGGTGTAGTTGAACGTAGCTCCCTCGCCGTTGGTAGCGCTTAGCTCGTGGCCCAGCAAATCGTAGCCGTAGGCAATCGGCATGGCGGTTGAGTTCGAGCAGGTTTGGCCGACGCATTGCGAATTGTTGATAACCCTCCCCATCGGGTCATAGCTAAAGACTTCGCCCGCAACGATCTGCCCGCTTGGTGCGGTCGCATATTCAGCCGATAGGCGCCCCACGGTATTGTCCAAGCCGATTCCCAGTTCCAGCGCTGTGTCATAATGTCTGGTCAAGCTGCTGGTCACGGAGTCGGAATACGTTTTGCTCAACAGCCGGTTCAGAGCGTCATACTTATATGTCGTCGTTACCGTTGTGCTTGGATTACCCTGATTGGGCGCTGATCGTTTCCGGGTGAGCATGTTGCCGTTGTTATCGTAGGTGTAGGTAGTGGTCCCCGATTCAGGATTCGTCGCAGTGAGTAAGCGGGAGAGGCTGTCGTAGGTGAACGACCGAACCACAGCGCCCTGCTGGACACCGATAAGATTGCCCAGCAAGTCGTATTGGTATGTTGTCAAGAAGCCTGTACCCGGAATCTGCAGGTTACAATTCGAAGGTTTGTCCCCGGAGGCTGATGTCGCGTTAGTGGCCTCGCACACAGCAGCCAAGCGGCCCAGCGCGTCCGTCTGGAAAATGCGGGTCACCGGCGAACGACCATTTCCCTCATCCTGAACCTGTTTTGCATTGCCCGTGTAGCTAGTCAACACCTTGCTGCCATCGGGACGGTCAACTTCCGTGACCCGGCCTAAGCCGTCGTATTTCGTTGTTGTAACGCCGTAGGTCGTATCACTGGTCGAGCGGTATGGGTTGGAGATAGTGCTTACGCGGCCCAGAGAATCGTATGTCGTCTGGGTAAGCACGTTGCCGGTAGGATCATTGAATTGCGTCCCGTTCAACCGGCCCAAACTGTCAAAGAACTGCGAACGCGTGATCGAGTTCGTTCCGTCCTGCTGATCGGTTTCCTGCACGCTCAGCGACCCGGGCGTCAGGTTGTATGTGAACTTGGTCAGTCCGCTCATGGCCGTACCATTCACAACTTGGGTCGGCCAAGTGGTCTGTAATACCCGGGATCCGGAATCGTAGGTGTTTTGGGCCGTCTGGCCGTTCTGATCGGCGCTGCTGGTCTTTAGGCCGGTATTGCAGTCGTAGACGGCGGACGTCACATGGTGCACCCCACCTGTGTCCGGAAGACTCGTCCGAGTGAGGTACGTATCGCCGCAGCCGTAACCAAACGAATTAGTGTTTCCGTTGGGATCAGTCGTGGTTAAGATTTGCCCCGCGTCGTCATAGGTGAGCGCCGTATTGAGCGTAGTGTTACCGGGATTGAGCCACTGGTGAACGGAGGTCAGATTGCCGGCGTTCCCCTGCGCGCTATGTTGTGGGAGACCCGCGGTAGGAGTAGGTGTGCTCTCATCGTAGCCGTACGTGGTCTGAGCAACTTTGGTCCCGCCGTTTCCTCCCGGCCCATTGCAGTCCGAATCATTGCCAGTCGGACCGCATACAGTCACGCTGGCGGGTCGATCCAGAATGTTCCCACCGAGCTTGGCATATGTCGTGATTGTCTTGCGCAGCACCTGGCCCGGGGCGCCACTTCCAAAGTCATGCTCATCGACTTCCGTCACCAATCCGCTGTGAGGATCAATGAACAGGTCGCGCTCGCTTTGCAGTCCATTATCAAGAGTCAGGAAGGCGCTGACTTCGGTGACGGACACAGGGGTGGTATTGGGCGTGCAGATGCCGTTCGTGCAGGTAACCGATGGAGGAGGCGGAGAGCTACAGTTGCCGTTGTAGCAGGTAGTCGTAGTTTGCAGAGGCACACCACTGGAGTTGTAGACTTTTCGCTGCGTTTCATACGAGTTCTGGAAGGTTACTACCGTCTGGTTGCCTTGGGGGTCGGTAATTGTTGTCGTGGAGGATGCGCCGGAGACAGAGCGCACATAAGTCCAGGTGCCGTCCGGTGTCGTGCGGGTCAAGCCCATGGTGCTGCCATCCGAACAGTTGATTCCGTCGTTGGCGCCTGTGTACTTGTAAGAGATGGTCCCACCGGTAGGCAAAGTTACTGACTGGATGCGGCCAGTGGAATGGCCCGGATTTCCAGGAGTTGGCTCGTACTGAAATTGATACTGGCTGCCATCTGGCATCACTATGCTGCTGACTAAAAACTGCGCGTCGAAATAACTTTCAGTGACTCCAGGACATCCGAATCCTGTTATAAGGGGGAGCGGAGGAGACGTATAGTTCACCGTGACGGTGTTAGTTTCACCATTTAATCCCGGGTATGAGTAGGTGACGATCGTCAACTTGGGAGGTAGGTTGGGAGGTACAGTATCCTGGGTTAAGCCGATGTTGAGCGTGACCCCTGTGGTATCGGTGAAAGGAGTCGTCGTTGTCGTGGTGTTGTTCGGATTGTTCACAGTGGTAGCAAGTGCTGAGCTGATAGTATTTCCATTGGGATCGGTCATCACGGCAAAGGGAAGGGTAAAGTTAAGGCTGCCTGAGCCGTAGCTGATACCGGAGCGATCTTGAATCGTACAGGGGACCAAGCCGCCGACACAGCTTTCAAAATAGCCGGACTGGTCGGTGGCGAAGCCGTCCGCACCGAATTGGCGGTTGGTGCCGTCGGTAAGGTGATTCGAAGGGTCGGCGATGAACTGTCCCCAGCCTGAAACAATCGGCGCCCAGCACTGCGGCGCATTATTCGGACATGGCGAGGTTTGTTGGAAAAATATCGTGCTGTTGTAGTGCAACACCGTGTTCAACGGAAGACGCCGTCCCGCTTTATGCACGATCGGAATACTCAGATGGACATTCAAGCTAGACAGATTGATGGAGTCGACCCCTCCGTTACTTAGGCTGCCAAAAGATGGAAACCCGGGACCGCCTTGAGCGACAACTGGACGCGACGGACAGACTAGAAGCAGAGCTAATACCGTCATTTGCACCACGAATCGCCCCAGGCGCAAAGGCGCTGTCCGGCCCGATATGTAGGACGCCCGCCGGCCATGCGGGTCGTGCTGCGCAAAGTCCTCGGCATTATCGAACAGCAGCTTTGGGAAAATTGCTTCACCAGTCATTTCAGCTCTCCTAGCTCATACGGTTTCTAAACTTTGTCAAACATCCATCACCCGGACATTGCTTCCAGCCTAGACTGCGGTACATGAGGCATGACCGTGCAGGTCGCAATCACAGGCGGTCACTTAGGCTTCCGTTTATGAACCGCCGGTGAGGTTGAACGTATACGCACCACGGGCATTCCCAAAGATGAATTCCGTGGCCAAGCCCACGCATTGGCCGTAGAAACCCTGCCCACACAAACTCGAATCGGCCTCGAAATGGACCGTGTAGTTGCCGCCGGGTCCGAATAATTTGCTCTTGAGAGAAAGCGTGCTCCCCGACGCGCTCGCCGTGACGGGAGCTGCTGTGTTTCCATTGATCTGACTGACTAGGTTCGCAACCAATGTAGCGTCGCTAATATCGGGGTACAAGTCGTAGCAGACGCCGTCTTGGTATGCACCGATTGTAACGAGGAGGCAGCCCTGATCCGTGTCATACTCTGTGCACATATAATCGATACCACTCGAGGCCTCATAGCAAGTGGTTGTCACGGCAACTGTGGTGCCCGAATGGGAGATCGTTAGGCTCCCCGTAGCTTGAGTCGCCACGACGAGGGTAGCGCCGCCGGAGCGGTTCGCACTGCCACTGGTTCCGGTGACATTAAAGGGATTATTTCCGCCCGGCGTTGTGTTTGGAGTAGCAGTTAATCCCGCGGTACCTGGACAATTGAGAGGCCCGCTTCCAGTCGAGAACGACGTAGTAGCGCCTGGAACCGACGCGCTCAATTGAACCGGACCGTTGAATCCCGTGCTGGTCGAACATGTGATCGTGTAGGCCGCTGGCTGCCCTGGGTTTACCTCGATCGAGGCTGGGGATACCGAGATGGCATAGTCGGCGACAGTCAGCGTGACGCTTGCCGCGCGACTAACGCCGCCGCTTGTTCCGCTAACGGAGATGGTGTAAGTCCCCGGTGCGGTTGAGCCCGATGTGGTTACGGATAAGGTAGAAGCGCCGGCGCCGGTGATGGAAGCCGGGCTGCAGCTAACGGTTAGTCCTGAAGGAGTGGGACAGCTCAACGATACCGGACCATTAAATCCATTGATCTCGGAAATAAAGATTTGATAGGTCACGGTTGCAGCCGTACCCACATTGACCGTTTGCGAAGTCGTTGCGAGTGTTAAGGAGAAGTCGCTGAGCGCAACCGCCGCAGTCGCGGTGGCATTGTCGACCTTCGCATCCGCGCGACCGATCGGTCCCGGCGGTCCAGCAGGGCTCGATGCAGCCGTGAAAGTAGCTGTGGCAGTGCCGTTCGGCTGAATCGTCGATTGGGCATTTGACAGGCTGCCGTTGACGGCATTGTTGAAAGTAACGGGCAGCCCGATCAGCGAGTTCAAACTGCCAGGCGGTATCGCACCGCCGGCGGAGTCCTGCAAAAAGCTGGCGGTCAGCTGCGTGGTACCGCCTTCGGAAATCGGAGCAGCAGTGGGCTTGTGCGTCAACGTGATCCAGGGGCTGACCGTAGCAGCGCCATTCACAAGGTCGCACGCCGAAGTGCTGGAGCCGTTACCGCTGACTTCAGCGCGAAATCCCGTGGGGTTTGGACTCGTACCAGCGTTGGTTACCACAAAGTCGAGCGTATTGACTCCGTTGATGAACCCACCGTTGATCGAGAACGGGGCAAACGCGGAAAAACCGGAGGTGCTGCTGTTACCCACGGATACGCCGTTCAGGTCGATAACGCCGGAGTTGTCTGTCGCCCATTGACCGCTGAGTGTGACGGTAGAGAGATTGAACCCGGTCAGATCGACGGTCGTCTGATAGGTGTAGGTGCCCGGATTTAGACCTGCGCCGCCGTTCAACAGCGGTGCAATCCATTTCGAATTGAGCCCGTTGGCCATCCAGGCGGAGGGAATCGGAGACGCAACAATTGCGCCAGGGCCTACAGCGGTTGGATCCGCGGTCCCAACCAGGGAATAGTGCGTGTCGGTGGACCCATCCACCGCCAGCCCGCCGCTCGAGACTACCCCCGTGTTAAAGATTTTGACGGGTGTTGTGCCGTTCGAGGGAGGCGTAGGGCCCTCATTGCAGCCCCACCAGTTGTCCGTCGCCGTCACGGTGCCGGTTCCCAGGTTGGCTAAGCCAGTTCCCATGGTGGTGCTTTTGGCGGTGTTGTTGAAGATCCGATTGAACTTCAGCTGGAGATTGGCATTGCTACCGGCATCCACCTCGATCCCGCCGCCGCTTCCGCCCGGTGCATGGTTCCCGAGGATGGTCGATGTCGAGATCACCACCTGATCGTTTGCGCCAGCCAGGCTGGTGGCGATCCCGCCGCCAGCTCCCTCTCCGTCGTTGCCTTGGATCATGGTGCCCTGATCGATAGTCAGCGGTTGGTCCGTCCAAATGCCGCCGCCCTCGCCTGTACCGCTGGCGCCAGCGGTATTCGAGGAGATGGTGCTGCCATGGATTTGCGACGGACTTGAGGTGGAGCCAACCGGCGCGTTGTTGCACACACAGAAGAACAGCCCTCCGCCCTGCTGAGCTCCACCACCAACAGCGTGGTTCCCACTAACCGTCGTGTTGCCCATGGTCAGGCTAATCGCGCCTTTGAGAGCAATACCTCCGCCGGCATCCAGCGCGTTGTTGTTCTGAATGAGACTGCCGTTAATCGTCACCTGGGCTGGAGTCGTAACCGACGCAGTGTTAAACAGGGCGATTCCTCCGCCGTCATCTGCCTTGGCATTCACGCTATCTGTGGCGTTGTTGGCGGTAAGGCTCACATTGGTGAGGTTTAGCTTGCCCGTCCCGTCAGTTCCGGCTTCCCAAAGCATGGCTCCGCCGGAACTGATCGGTAAAAAAGTTGAGTTTGTCTGCCCACCGGTAATGACGAGATTGCTGATTGCCGTGGTGAAGCCAATCGAGCCCTCCTCGGCAGCGTCGATCAAGAACACCTGGTCCTTCAATGTGGAGTCGGCTTGGATCGTGGTCGTGCTTGAGCCGTTCATGCCCGCTCCCACGATGGTTATCGGGTCCGTAACGTCCAGATGTCCGGTAGTCGCATTCGTGGTTCCCGTGTTGGCGATCGACAGATGGAACGTGCCCGAGGGCAACATGATGGTATCCGGCGACGCAAAATCGTTGGCGTCAGCATTGGCCTTCACCACCGCCTCGCGCAAACTGCATGGTGAGGACATATCGGTGCTGCTGGTGTTGTTGCAAATCTGGCTTGGATCGGGGTTGCCCGACGAGTTCAGCGGAACCGCTGGATCGTCAATGCGATTGACAAAGAACGTGGGATCCGGCACCGGCATCATGACCGAAGGCATCGACTGGCCTTCCTGAAGCACGACTAGTCCTTCGCGGGCGTCTACGTTGACGGGAAAAGAGAGCGCGGTTACCGGCGTTCCCGCAGAGTAAATTCTCGTAGACAGGCGGGCGGGACTAAAAGCAATGGCGTCAGAGTGCACTCTTGCGTGTGCAGCCACAGCCATCCGTCCTTCCTCGGAATCGATCACAAGAATGTCATCCGTTCCCTGGCCGGAGATGCGGGAGCGCAACAACAGGGGGGGATGTACAGAATCGCTGTAGGAAGTCATGCCGGGCAAGGTTTCGATCACTTTCCACCCGTCTCGGGCTGGCCCAGATTCCCTACGCCGGAAGGGATTCGGCTTGCGCTGCAACAGCGCGTCGCGCATGAGCTTGGCTTCGGCCTTGGTCCATCCGTGCGAATCAAACTCTCCGCGGGCAATGACAAAAGCCGTGCCCGTCTGATCCAGGGACGCGATCTGCCGTCTCCAACCGCGGTCATGGATGAAGAAACCAGTAGTAACCGCCACCGGTGATATGGGAAGGGAGAGATTTTCGAGTTCGGGCTTGGCCGATGCTCCGGTTGCATGAAGAATCGAGAGCCGCCCGGCAGCAAGAATCAGAGCATCGGGCTGGCCATCACCGTCGAGATCATCAAGGGCAACAGAGGTAGCCGGAGCAGTTAGGTTATATCGACCAGTAAGAGCCAGTCCTTGGTTGAAGCCCGAGTACAACAGAACAGCAGGCCGTGAGCCACCAATGCCGACGATCACAGTCGAAGGCAGATTTCCAATGCCGAACCGGCCGGCGACCATTGCCGTAACTGGTCCCGGCAAACTAATGGACCGGGGAGCTGCAAAGTTGCCGTGTCCATCGCCAGCAAAAACATACAAGGTGCTGTCGCCGCGTGCGGCTGTCACCAGGTCAACGTGGCTGCCGCCAGCCAAGTTCCCTGTTGCCACGAAGTCGGGGGGGCGCGGTATCGAGAATGCCGCGCCTGTGCTGACGAAGGGGGACGGGAATCGGTTTTGACCTATAGCCAGCCAAGACTCATAGCTCTGCGGAGCAAAGGCGTCTAGGTTGCCGGTATGCAAAACCAGAATTCCGCTGCCATCCGGAGCCGCGTATCCGGCTACAAGATCCTCGATGCCGTTTTCGTCGAAGTCGCCTCTAGCTAAAGAAAGCGGCCGGGCTTGGCCGGAGTCCAGCAGCTGTACGGTGCTCTGCGGTCCCACATGGGTCAGCGAAAGCACCCGCGCATCCTGGATGAAGATGTGAGCTCCGGTCTCCGCCCCATTCGCTTGCAAGGCTGGCGCTCTCTCGGAAGAAGGGCTTGGGGCAAAGAGCAGAAGCAAGACCGAAAAGACGCGTACGTCGAATAGTTTCCAAGATTGGTGGGAATGATCGAACATCTCCAGGTCTCCTTGTCAGCTTCGAGCTGATGACCCGAACAACTTGATTGGTCTACTGCTCTAGGATTGACCTAGTCAGTAAAACTACAAAGAGACGTTCCTGATGGCGTTCAAGGTAAGAATGGCGATGATCGAGAACAACAGCCTTGTGCCATGTCACGCTCTTGCTCCACGCTGCATGACAGCCGAGTCCGATCGGACGCGGTCGCGTGTCCGATCAACCATCTCCGTTGTAGGCACAAGCTAGTAAAGGGTGAACTATCAAACTAAAATGACAAACTAGGATAGTTCCCTAATAAGGTTGGAACAAAGTAAGACTTCGAGACGAGGATGTCAAGTGAATTCTTTGTGACCAGAGGACTTCTTTAGCGAAATCAGTTGTTACAAAAGGTCTACTCCATAACCTGTACCCTGATCTTGTGTCCTCGTTCGAGAGGGTTAAGATACATTCTGGTCATCCGTACAATCCATCGATCACAACAATCCTGCCGGCATAAGCGATTACACCTCTAACCGGGCGAGATTTATTTGCGATAGTATTGATTTGTCACACAGTTAATAGATTTCAGATGGCGGCTTACAGCGGTGGCCGCGAGGCCAACATCGAAGCGTTTGCAGCGCGGGGATGCCGAGCCGGGTAGTGGCGGCACAAGCGGCAGCGAGTGGAATCGCGAATGCCGTGGAGTTGCTGGTGCTTCTTGTCGAGGGTCATCTGATTGACCAGTTGCCAGGCAGGCCCGACAGAAAAAGAACCATCAATCAACAAAGCATTACCATCCTCCTTAGGAATTTCGGAAAAGTAACGCCGGCAGCGTAGTCGAAAGTTCTATGGCGCCTGTTACAAGACCAGCGGGGGGCACTGCTGGTCCTGCAAACAGGGTCTTTCGCCACGAGCGTCTTACAGGTTCAGAAGGCGAACCTCGCGCCGAACTGAAGTTGGCGTGGAGGGTTGGAGGCGGGGACCTGCCCGAAGCCTCCGTTGCTCACATTGGTTCCAGGATTTTGCCAATTGGTGTGGTTGAATACGTTAAACGCGTCCGCCTGCAACGCGAAGCTCATGCTTTCCTTGGGAAGTCTGAAGCTCTTGCGCAATGACATGTCCCAGTTGTTATAGTCAGGGCCGATGACATCTCCCACAGGGGCGTTTCCGGCTCCGCTGGCCGGCCCTGCCGCAAAAGCGGCAGGATTGATCCAGCATTCTTTCGTGGGTGGACAGGTGAAGCCCGAATAAAGCGGGACGCCGGGAACCAGATTGGCACGACGGGTGAAAGGCAAGTTACCAATGTTTGGAGAGCTTGATACGGTAAGCGGCTGTCCGGATTGCGCGCGGGTAACGCCGCTGAATTCCCAGCCGCCGAAGGTCTCGCCGGCGAAGCCCTTCTGGTTGCGGAAGAAGGGAAGTCGATAGTTGTAGGTAGCCACGAATATGTTCCGCCGGTCAAAACTCAGGGGCCCGTAATAGAAGCTTCGCCAGCTCACGACTTGTCCGCCCTGGAGCTGGCAGGTAAACGGGCATTCTGGTTCAGGATTGTCATTGATTCCGCTAGTCTGTCCCAGAACCTTGGAATAGGTATAGCTGAGGCTGGTCGTCAGGTCGCCCTTGCGCTTGGTTGCTGACAGCTGGAGAGCATTGTAGTTTGAGTTGCTATCGCTGCGAAATTGGTTGATATCGACATATCCCAGGGAGGGGCGCATTTGGTTGGTTGTTGTACCAGTCGGGCTGGCGGCGGCGGTCGCCAAGGAAGGCACATTGATGTTGGGCTGGCGCACTTCATGCCGCCCCTGGTTTCCAACATATGCCGCTTCCAGCAGAATGCCGCGAGGCAACTCGCGCTGCACGCTCAGACTGTACTGCGCGGTACGAGCAACCACGAAGTTAGGGTCAACCCCACTCAGGCCAAAGATAGTCGGGGTCCCCGCTGTTGCTCCTGCGGGATTCGCTAGATTGCCGTTCTGGAAGGTCGCCGCCTGAACGAAAGGCACGACGCCGGGTTGACCAAAGATGATATTTCCCTCTGGCTTATCGTAGAAAGTGCCAAAGCCGCCGCGAAGCACGGTCTTGTTATCGCTAAACGGCGAGAATGCAAAGCCGAAGCGAGGTGCGAAGAGGTTCTCCGGTTTGTAGAAGCCGCGTTCGGAAGAGTTGGGCACGGCCGATACGAAGGCGCTGTTTCCGCTTGGTATTCTGCCCAACTGGTCAGACGGCACGTTGCCCGGTCGCACCAATCCATCGATCACAAATCCTTGATCGAGACATGTGCCGGTAGGAACATTGCCGCCGCTAACCGCAGTTACGCATCCTTTGAACAGGCTGGGGTCGAAATTCGCCATGTTGTTACCCTGGGTATAAGTCGGTCCTGTGTGAACGAAGCGTACCCCCATCTCTAGGCTCAGCTGGTGGGTGACTTTCCAGCTGTCGCTGACATAGCCCTCAATATCGTTGAAACGGAAATGCCCTATGGGATCGGCTGACAGTTGGTTGAAGCTCTGAAAGTTCCCTAGAAGGGCGTCAGCAAACGGGTCGCAGGTGGTATTCGGGTTAGTAGCGCCCGAGCACAAACCACTTTTAGGAAGACCCGGGTTGAAATTGATGGCCCCGTTGGGTGAGTTCGGACGTGAGTTCTGATCTTTCCGATCGCGAGCGTACATAGCTCCAAACTTGAAGGTGTGGGCTCCCTTCTGCCAGGTGAAGTTGTCTGAGGGGGAGATATCGGTGATGGGCGCGAGCAGGGAGAAATACGGACCCGCAAATTGCGCGGGCGCCGCGGTTGGGAACGTACTGCCGATTCCGGTGAAGGTTACGTGAGGAATTCCATTGGGAAATCGTCCGGCATTAGGGAACGGCAAAGGGATATTGAAACCGTACGTGGAGTCCTCCCACGTGGTGCCTGTGGGAGGGATTCGTTGCTTGTTCCAGGAAATGTTGATTTTCGCTTCGTTGATGACGTGGGCAGAGATCGTCCACAGATGCGCCCCTTGATAACCGTAACCGGGGCGGATTCGGTTGGTGGGGGTCGTCGGCAGACTGTTTGCGTTGTTGAAAGTTCCAAAGGCATCAATCAGGTTCAGATCGTCGTGAAGGTAGCGAAAATAAAGGCTCTGGCTATCGGTGGCGTGAAAGTCGATGCGGATGATGTCCTCGCGCCAGTTCTGCGGATTGTTAGGCTGAAAGGTCGTATTGTTGCCGGTGTCCGTGTTACTGAAAGCGGCAGCCTGCTTCTCCATCAAAGCGTAGACATTAGCGATCGCCTGTCCATTGGGTGTAATGCACTGGGATGGAATTACATTGCCGACAATCGCGCACCCAGCCGGCGCATTCGCCGGCGTCTTGAGCGCTACCCCGCTGTGGCTGAAGTCGCCTGCCAGTTCCGCTGTGGTAGGAAGAGTCAAGTTCTGCGCATTGGCGGCTAAGCGAAGTTTTTTCCACTCCTGGCCGGCAAAGAAGAACAACTTGCCTCGTTTAATGGGACCGCCAACCGACCACCCAAAGTCGTTGAAGCGAAGAGGGGGCTTCCGTGGGCTGCCGGGCGTAACCGGAAGCAGCTTGGATGCGGGGTTGGTGGCGTCAAAGATGTCATTGCGCACGTACTCAAAGAGACTGCCGTGGAAGTTATTTCCGCCGCTCTTGGTCACCACATTGACTGATGCCCCAGCGTTACGCCCGTATTCCGCGGAAAAGTTCGACGCTTGGATGGCGACTTCACGGACGAAATCAATGCCCACGTTGTCCAATTGCGTGGCGTTCGAGCCTGAGTCCATGTTGTAACCGCCGTCCACGCTAAAGAAGTTTCCGTCAGCGCGCGTGCCGTTGACGCTCGATGGGGTCGTGGACATTCCCGTCGTCAATAGCGCCTGATCAATGGTCGTCAGGGCAGCTCCAGGGATGAGAGAAACCAATTGCACATAGTTGCGCTCGTTCAGAGCCATGTCCTGCACTTGTTCAGAGTCGATAGTGCGCGAGATCTCGCCCGAGACGGTATTGACGGTTGCACCAGTCGTAGTTACCTCTACGCTCTCCGAGACCGCGCCAACTTGTAAGGTCAGATCCACCGTCAAACGGGCGCCGGCAACCAAGTCGTTCCCGATTTTCTTTACGGTCTTGAAGCCCTTTTGTGTGGCCGTCACGCTGTAGACGCCTGCTGCCAATTCCGGAGCCACATAGAACCCTCTGTCGTCGGCAGTGAGGGTCCGCGACAGCCTGGTTTCCTCGTTGGTGATTGTGACGCTGGCGCGGGGAATGACAGCGCCCGTCGCATCGGTGATCGTGCCCGAAATGCGCCCGAAGATGTCCTGGGCGGCGAGGCCAACTGGGGCCACGGCTAACGACACCAACACCAGCACCGTGGCCAACCTTCCGAAAACATGCTTGCAGAGTTTGGGATGGGACAAGAACATTTTCATCTCTCCTCCAGCTGATCACCTTTTTAATGATTTGGGATGTAGCACCCGCTACGCCGGGCAGCTGAAACGCCTGCCGCACAACCTAAAGAGCCTAATGAAGTTAAACAACCTTATATAAGGCAAGTAAAGTTAGCTCACGGTGAATTCACGGTTAGGAACAGGAGTTTTTACAGATTTCAGGAGTTTTTACAGATTTCAGGAGTTTTTACAGATTTCAATAGAATTCAATAGATTGTACGCGGCTTCCTGGGACGGTCTTGGCCCACGCAGGAAGTAGACTGAAGGCTCTTAACTAATGCGGCGTTAAAAATGATCTGTCGTGTAAGTGCCTGACAGACAGTGATTTGGCAAGTGTTGCCGGGTTCTCCACTGACCCCAGCATCAGGGTGCCGTCTCCCGGCTTCGCGGAACTCTCATTTCTGGACGTTGCTGGCGAGCGCCTTTTCTGTAACCCAGTCAGTCCAGACGGCTGTGGCGCCGCTCGACAGCGGAGGCTTGCCTTCCAGCACTGCATCCACGAAATCCTTAATGCACGGATAGTGAGGGTTGGGATGCGCCGGCAAATCTTCCCTGCCGCGGCGCGAGACCAGGCCGGGCCCGTTGAGTGGCGTCAGGTCTATCTCGCTGTCCGTGCCTATGATGCGAAACTCGTCCCGGACGGTGTGAGAATTCCAGCGCACGTCGACGACGCCGTGCAGTCCATGCGGATACTTGATGAGCACCGTGGCAGAGTCCTCGACAGGGATGCGATGCACGGCGTTGGACAGGCAGGCGCGCACCTCATGCGGCGTTCCAAAGAGGTAATTCAGCAAATCGATGCGATGAGAGCCAATGTCGTAAACCGGTCCCCCGCCGGCTTGAGCTGGATCAAGTAACCATGATCGTCTGGTCTGATCGGCAGGCACCTGGCCGTGACAAGATGCGAAGGCCATGACCGGCTGGCCAATCACTCCTTCTTGGATCAGCTCCATAGCGCGATGCACTTTCGGGTATGTCCGTCGATAGTAGGCCACGCCCAATGTTCGGCCATGTTGTGCCGCCACCTCCACCATGAGCTGTGCCTCGCATAGGCACATGGCCATGGGCTTCTCGCAAAGGACGTGCGCGCCAGTCCGCAGCGCTTGCATGGTCTGGGGCCCATGGAGGAAGACGGGCGTGGCCACATAGACGGCATCAAAGGCGCCATCGCTCAGCGCTTCGTCCAAACTGGAAAACGCTCGTGTCCCCACGGGAACTGCTTTGGCGGCGTTGCGGGTCACAATCCCAGCAAGGCTGCTTCTCGGTTCTTCAAGAATCGCGGGGATGACCCGTCTGGTCGCGATATCCCCGAGTCCGACGACAAGCCATCGCAACATGCGTTCGATCTTAGCGCGTTTTTGTTTATCTGCAATTCCAGGGGCCAGCGGTCTGCCGACTGAGCCTGACTTGGTCCAGGCATGGGGAATCGTCCAGTTTCCAAAATACTCCCTCCCGCTCGTAACCACTTCCTCACCGTGAATTCACGGTGACGTAACTTCACTACGGGACAGGCGCTTCGTTTAATCTCGCTGACGTGACAGGACTATGTCTATGTAGTTGAAAACGCCAACCGGGAGGCGTCAGCCCATGAACAGGAAGACAGAATATTCGCTCGTGTTTGTCGTCCTACTCCTGATTCTCTTAGCAGCCATCAACGCTGCGGCCCAGGTGAGTGTCGTTACCCAACACAACGATCTTGGTCGAACCGGGCAAAATCTGAACGAAACAATTTTGACGCCCTCGAACGTGAACGTGAACCAGTTCGGCCTCCTTTTCAAGTTTGCGGTGGACAACCAGGTTTATGCGCAGCCGCTGGTGGTGGCCAACGTCAGTATTGCGGGGGGAACGCATAACGTGGTCTACGTGGCCACGACGAGCAACAGTGTCTACGCGCTAGACGCCGACACTGGTACCCAATATTGGCATGTCAATTTGGGCACCCCGATCTCAAACGCCAACTACGGCAGTGGTTGCGTCGACATCAACGGCAACGCTGGAATCGTAGGTACGCCGGTAATCGATCCGAGCGCAGGAACGCTCTATGTGGTGAACTCGCTCAATAACGCCGGAGCATTTTCTTTCATGCTGCACGCGTTGGATATCACGACCGGCGCCGATAAGACGGGAAGCCCGGTTCAGATTACCAATACAGGCTTCAATGCTCTGACCCAGAACCAGCGGGCGGCTCTTGCGCTGTCGAACGGCAACGTGCTGGTGCCGTTCAGCTCCCACTGCGACATGGGGACGTACCATGGTTTTCTCTTTGCCTACAATGCAACAAGCTTGGCCAAAGGCAACGTCTTCAATACCTCCCCAACCGGCAGCCAAGACGCCCTGTGGATGTCAGGACAGGGGCCGGCCGTGGATTCCTCCGGCAACATTTATTTCGGAACCAGCAACGGCACCTGGGATGGTGTCTCGAATTTCAGTGAGAGCTTCATCAAGCTGAGCCCCAGCCTCGCGCTGGCAGATTGGTTTACCGCTGCCAACCACGCAAACCTGGATGGCGGCGATTTGGATCTCGATACCTCCGGCCCCCTGCTGGTTCCACCCGGTGGACGGCTGATCATGGTCGGCAAATCGTCCACGGGGTATGTGATCAACTCCGCCAACCTCGGACATCTGGGCGATGCCAGCGCCGTGCAGACGATCAAACTTGGAGGCGCGCTGCATGGCAGCGCCGTGTACTGGAATGGCGCGACCAATGGACCGGAAGTCTACATGTGGGCGCAAAGCGACAACCTGAAAGCATTTAAGTTTGATGGTAACGCTTTGACCATGCCCAACTTCCAGCTGGGGCCGGATTTTATTGGCGGTGAACCTGGCGCGTATCTTTCAATTTCAGCCAACGGCAACACCAATGGGATCGTCTGGGCCAATGCGGTTCTCAGCGGAAACGCGAATCACGGTTCGGTTCCCGGCGCCCTGCGAGCGTATGACGCGAACAACGTAGCCACCGAGCTTTATAACAATCAGCAGAATGCCAGCCGAGACACTTGCAACAATTTTGCCAAGAACGGTTACGCGACCATTGCTAACGGCAAAGTCTATCTGGGAAGTTTTGGTACAGCCAATGCCGGCAGCGGCCAACTGTGCGTGTACGGTCTTCTTCCGACGAATTGCTCCATTCCCACAGTTCCAACTGGCTTGACTGCGACCGCGGTTTCCGGCAACCAGGTGAATCTAAGCTGGAACGCAAGCACCGCGAACTGCTCGGTCAGCTATAGCGTCTTTCGTAGTACGACGTCCGGGTTCACGCCCTCGAGTGCCAACCAAATTGCCAGCGGCGTGTTTGCCACAAGCTTCTCCGACACCAGCGCCGCGCCTTCGACGACCTACTTCTACCTAGTCGAGGGTGTGGATCCCGCGGGTTCGTCGGCTCCGTCCAACCAGGCTAGCGCGACGACGGGTCCGGCCATCACCAACATCGCTATCAACTCCGGCGGGGCGGCGGTGAGCCCGTTCCTTGCGGACCAGGACTTCAATGGTGGCTCGACCATTAGCCACGCCAACACGATTGACCTGAGCGGCGTGACGAATCCCGCGCCCATGGCCGTCTACCAGACGGCCCGAGTGGGAAATTTCACATATACGATTCCAGGCTTTGCTCCGGGATCGACTCAGATAGTGCGATTGCATTTTGCCGAAACTTTCTTTGCGGCCGCCGGCTCACGAACGTTCAACGTGAGCATCAATGGCGCCCAGGTACTGAGTAATTTCGACATCTTTGCCACAGCCGGAGCCAAGAACAAGGCCGTCATTGAAGAGTTCTCGGAGGCGGCAAACTCCAACGGACAGTACGTCATCCAGTTCACGTCAGTCATTAATCAGTCGCTGGTCAGCGGGATTGAGACCACCGGGGCCAATTGCACTGTGCCCACGGCGCCCAGCGGTTTGGGCGCAACCGCCATATCCAGCAGCCAGATCAATTTGACCTGGATGGCCAGCACGTCGTCCTGTCCGGTCACGTACAACGTTTTCCGGAGCACGACTTCCGGCTTCACTCCCTCGGCCAGCAACCGGATCGCAAGCGGCGTGAACACTACATCGTTCTCGGATACCGGCCTCGCGCCTTCGACTACTTACTTCTACTTGGTGGAAGCAACCAACGCAGGAGGGACATCCGGGCCCTCCAACCAAGCCAGCGCGACCACGCAAGCCGGGTCGGCAGGCCCTGTCCAGATCAATTCCGGCGGACCAACAGTTAGCCCGTTCGTTGCCGATACAGGTTTCACCGGCGGCGCCACGATCAACCATGTCAACACGATCGATTTGAGCGGCGTGACCAATCCCGCGCCGATGGCGGTGTACCAGACCGCTCGTATCGGGAACTTCAGCTACACGATCCCGGCAACGGCCTTTGCAGCGGGGTCAAGTCACACGGTCCGACTGCACTTTGCGGAGACGTTCTGGTCAACAGCCGGTTCGCGCGTGTTCAACGTGAGCATCAACGGCACGCAGGTGTTGACCAATTTCGATATTTTCGCGGCCGCTGGGGCCAAGAACAAGGCAATCGTCGAACAGTTCACCGTGAATGCCAATGCGAACGGCCAATATCTGATCCAGTTCACCACTGTGAAGGACAACTCTCTTGTGAGCGGGATCGAAATCCAGTAGGGAACCCCCGGTTGCGCCGCTCGGCGCTTTCCGCGACGACGAGAACCCGAGCGCGCCGACCCTGGGGAAGTGGAGAAACGCGACATTGAGAGGTCGCTGCGAAGGAGATATCCATGACGACGAAACTGCCGGCAACCAGGGAGTCCGGATGTCCTGACTCACGCGCGGTGCGCGTCCCTTGCGGGCGTCGGGTGCAAACGTTCACGTTTACAGCGTTACGAATGGTGCTTCTGTTCACAGCCGCTGTGCTGTTGCTCGCGCCGCCCGCGAGCGCACAGACAAACTGGGTGCTGGTGTGGAGCGATGAGTTCAATGGTCCGGCCGGGCCGTTCACGCCGACGAGCAGCAATAACCAGTTCTGGACCTTCGAGACCGGCCAGGGGATTTTCGGTACCGGCGAGATTGAAGACATGATCTCCGATGGCACCACTTCTTTTCTCGACGGCAACGGCAACCTGGTGATCAAGACCTACCTTTCCGGCAGCACCTACTTCTCCGCGCGCATGAAGACGCAGATGAACGGCAGCTTCGGCAAAGACTTCACCTATGGCAGAGTCGAAGCTAGGATTCAGATTCCCACCAGCCAGGCCATCTGGCCTGCCTTCTGGATGCTGGGCGACAACGGTGTCAGTTGGCCGGGCCGCGGCGAGATCGACATCATGGAGAACAATGGCGCCAAGCCGCTCCAGGTGAAGGGCACAATTCACGGTATTGGCTATGCGAATACCGGACTGGGTGTGCATTTCAATTCAACTGTACCTTTCGCCGATGCATTCCATATCTACGGCCTCATCTGGTCGCCTTTCCAGATCCAGTTTTATGTCGATGATCCAAGCAACATCTACGCCACCATGACGCCCGCCGACGTCATGGGCGTCGGGACCAATGGTGCGGCATCAACTCTCGGTCAATGGGATTTCTGGGGACATCCGTTCTTCATTCTCTTTGACGTTGCTGTGGGCGGGGGCTTCGTGGGACCTCCGGGTTCCGGTACCGTCGTGCCCCAATTCATGAACATCGATTATGTCCGCTTGTATCAGGCCGCGGTCCCGGCCGGGCCAACGTCATTGACTGCTACCCCCAACTCCAATAGCCAGGTCCAATTGAACTGGACTGCCAGCTCCACCACCGACACAAATATCACCTACAACATTTTTCGCAGTACGACCTCGGGCACAGAGCACTCCATTTCCAACACCAACATGGCGAACATGATTGCCACCGGCGTGACCGGAACCAGCTTCACCGATGTGATGCTGACTCCGGGCACGACCTACTTCTATGAGGTCAATGCTACGAGTCAGGCGTCTGGGGAATCGTCTCTCTCCAACGAAGCCGTGGCCAACGTGCCAACTACCGGGACCAACGTTCAGCCCATTGCCATCAGCTCCGGAGGTTTGGTGGGGGTCAATAATTTCGTCCAGGACACAGGTTTCGCTGGCGGAGCCACGAACGCCTACCCCGACGTGATTGACGTATCCGGTGTGGCCAATCCCGCCCCACAATCGGTTTATCGCACCGAACGCTGGGCGCCCTTCACCTATACCATTCCCAATTTGACTCCGGGCGCGAGTTACACCGTGCGTATACACTTTGCGGAGACTGCCTTTGCCGCCGCCGGCCAGCGGGCCTTTAACGTTGCCATCAACGGCACGACAGTCCTGGCGAACTACGACATCTTTGCCGATGCCGGTGCGGAGTTTAAGGCGACCGAGAAGGTATTCACTTCTACGGCCGACAGCGCCGGCAAGTTAACCATTGCCTTCACAGCCGGCACCAATGGAGCGCCGCATACGAATCCCAGCGTCCGCGGGATTGAAGTCATTCCAGTCGGTGGTGGCTGCACAGCGCCCGCCACGCCCACTAGCTTTTCCGGAACCGCGGTTTCCAGTAGTGAAATTGATCTGAGTTGGACGGCCTCAACTGGGCCGACATGCGGCGGGATCACTTATAAGGTGACGCGTGACGGCACGCAGATTGCCTCTGGCCTTTCTGGCACAAGCTTTAAAGACACGGGTTTAACCGCATCGACCACTTACACCTATACCGTTACCGCCGTGAACTCAGCTGGAAGTTCCGCCCCTGCTTCCGCCAGCGCAACCACTTTGGCGGGATGCAACGTCCCAACTACTCCAACCAACTTTACGGCAAGCGCGGTTTCCAGCAGCGAGATCGACTTGAGCTGGACGGCTTCGACGGGTCCATCGTGCGGCGGCACTATAACGTACACCGTCACGCGGAACGGCAGCCAGATTGCGACGGGGCAAACCGCTACCAGCTTGAAAGACACGGGCCTGGCCGCTTCCACTACCTATAACTACACGGTGGCAGCCGTTAACTCAGCGGGCGCATCTGCGACCGCCTCGGCCAGCGCGACCACTAAGCCGGGACCAACGAGCGTCCAGATCAACTCCGGCGGTCCTGCGGTGAGTCCGTTCGTCGCTGACTTGGACTTCGCGGGCGGCGGCACGATCCATCACACCAACACCATCGATCTGAGCGGAGTTACTAACCCCGCGCCCATGGCGGTGTATCAAACCGGTCGGGACGGCAATTTCACGTACACCATTCCCGGCTTCACCGCAGGATCGAGCCATACGGTCCGGCTGCACTTTGCTGAGACTTATTGGTCGACGGCGGGTTCCCGAATATTCAACGTGAGCATCAACGGCACCGCAGTTTTGACCAATTTCGACATCTTCGCGGCCGCCGGCGCTAAGAACAAGGCAATCATCGAGCAGTTCACGGTGAACGCCAATTCCAGCGGCCAGTATGTGATTAAGTTCACAACCGTGAAAGACAACTCCTTGATTAATGGGATCGAGGTCCAGTAACTGCAAAAGAAGTCTGGATGGGACCGTTCGGTCTCATCCAGACAGAACTTAAGCTGCCGCCTGACAAATCATGATTGGAGTATCGGCGCGCCAACACTCGATTGCGAGGAATAAGCCGATTTCATTGATTGAAGGACGTTGTGAACCTGTCGATTTTCTGCTTTTGATCCAGAAAGGGAGCTCATATGAAGACCGCATGTTGTCTTTTGGTAATCGTACTGTCTCTGGGAATTGGAACTGCGATGGCGGGAACCTGTCCTCCCGGACCGCCGACGTCGCGTGGCAACGGTACGGTCGCCGGGGTAACGGTACCGGGTGGGACTCAGTACTACTTTAAAGACGCCCTGCTCGCTGGTTTCGATTGCTTCGAACAATTGAGCGCCTGGTTTCCCTCATATTTCACCTCCTCGAACTCGATCAGTCCGACTCATGTTGTCGTCGACATGGCCTATGCCGTCCAGGGCACGGCGACGTGGTTCAACGTGGTGGTTCCGACGACCGGCAATTACACGTTGACGGTTCGGTACGCCTATGCTTCAGGGCTCTTTCCGGGCATTACCGACCGGCCTGAGGGGATCATGGTGAACGGCGTTGTCATCACCAACGACATGCACTTCCCAATTACCAACAATTTCGAAAACTTTCAAAACTCCAGCATTACAGTTCCTCTGAACGCCGGCAAGAATACGGTGCAAATGTTCAACATAGCCAGTGCCAGCATTTCCCGAGCCGATGCCCTGACCATAACCTCGGCTGGAGGCGGCAGTTGCGGCGGCGTGCCCAGCGCGCCCGGAGGGCTGAATGCGGCGACTGCTTCCAGCAGCCAGATCAACCTGAACTGGACGGCAAGTACAGCGCCTTCCGGCTGCTCGGTCGGCTCTTATAGCGTGTTCCGCAGCACTACATCCGGGTTCACACCATCCAGCAGTAACCAGATTATGAGCGGCGTCACAACGACGACCTTCGACGATACAACGGCGCTGTGCAACACCACGTACTACTACGCCGTTGAGGCGGTCGATTCCGATGGCGCTTCAGCACCCTCCACTCAGGCCAGCGCCACCACCAGCGCTTGCCCCGTCACCAACGGCGTGCAGATTAACTGCGGCGGTCCCGCAGTGAGTCCGTTCGCGACCGACGCAGACTTTGCCGGCGGCGCTACCATTAATCACGCCAACAGCATCGATGTGAGCGGCGTTACCAATCCGGCTCCTATGGCCGTTTACCAGACCGCGCGCACTGGAAATTTCAGCTACACGTTCTCAGGATTTACAGCCGGATCGAGCCACACCGTACGACTGCACTTTGCTGAGACGTACTTCTCGACTGCCGGCTCCCGAACCTTCAACGTGAGCATTAACGGGACGCAAGTGCTAACGAACTTCGATGTATTCGCGGCCGCGGGAGCCAAGAACAAGGCAGTCATCGAGCAGTTCACTGAAAATGCGAGCTCCACCGGCAATTACGTGATTACGGTCACCTCGGTAATCAACAACTCTCTGGTGAGCGGGATCGAGATCCAATAGCGGGTCCGAAGGAGCGCCGATGATGAACGTATCGCACAGAACTGGTCTCGCCTTAGTAAAGGTTGCTCTGGGTCTCTTGCTGATGTCTCTTTCAGCAGAGGCCCAGACTCGCCAATTCACCATCAAGAACAATTGCTCTGAGACGGTTTGGTTGGCGGGGGCCGGCACTCCGACGCCGGTATTCAACGGTTCGCCCGGTGGTCTGGAAATGGCCCCGGGTACAACTGTAACCACTACCGTTCCGGTGCCCTGGGTTGCAGGCCGGTTTTGGGGACGCCGGAACTGTACCTTTGATAGCTCTGGCAAAGGATCCTGCGCGACCGGTGATTGCGGCCAGCTGCAGTGTACCCACAGTGGCGCCGGCACCACTACCCTGGCCGAGTTTACCCTAACCGGTTCTGCGACCGGCAGTGACAACTACGATATCAGCCTGGTGGATGCCTTCGATTTCCCGGTTTCCATCCAACTTGATGATCCGGCCCCGAACCACTGCATCAATTCCGCCTGTCAGGCTGATCTCCGCAACGTCTGTCCGGCAGACATGCAGAATAAAGATGCCGCCGGAAACGTAGTCGGATGCAAGAGCCTGTGCGGCAAATTCAGCACGCCCAATTACTGTTGCGGTGGGCCCTATGGCGTGCCTGGATCGTGTAACAACGTTGCTTGGAATTTGAATTTCCGCGCAACTGGAGTCAAGAATCATTGCCCTTCCGTTTACGGCTATGCCTATGATGATGCCTCCAGTGACTTCAACTGCCATCCGCCCGGCCAGCCTGGCTACATCATTACGTTCTGCCCGGCCTCGGGTGTCCCCAACACGGATCCGAATGTCAGTCCAACCTTTAGCATCACGGCCACCGACGACAATCAGACAGTCGCGCCCGGCGCCTCTGTCTCCTACCATCTCAATGTCACTGCCAGCAGCAACTTCAACGGGACGGTGACTCTGAGCGCCGCCCATCTGCCGCAAAGCTGCACCTGGGACGCCACGGGCAAGCCAAGCTGCAGTGCAGCCGCCTCCAAGGCAACCTTCGATAGGCCTTCGGTTGCGCTTACTCCCGGTGTCACTGTGCCGGTCGTCATGACAATTCAAACCACGGCCAGCCCCGCGCCGATCTTGAGTACTGCCGGCATCGAAGTGATCGGACAAAGCGGGGCTCTTGAGAATGTCTGGGAAGGCGCCTTAACCGTGGCCGATGCGTCGGCTCCCGATTTTTCACTTCAGGTTTCTCCGGCAGCACCGCAAACCATCAAGCCAGGCGGCTCCATTGTTTATGACATGACCCTGACACCCAAGAATGGTTTCAGTGGGACAGTGACGCTCAAGTCCTTTGGCGCGCCGGCGGGTACCAGCGCACTTAGTCCGGGACAGCTCACGTTTTCCGGCTCAGCGCAGGCCCAGACGGCCACGCTTACGCTCAATACTTCGGCCTCAGCCACGGCCAAGACTTACTTCCCGTTGATCACTGCATTCAGCGCAAACCAGCTACACGATTTCCAAGGCACGCTGACGCTATCCAATTCTTCTACCCCTGACTTCACCATCTCGGCCACGCCGGCTTCGCAGACCGTAGTGGCGGGAAACAATACCAGCTATACAGTTACCATCGCTGCGCAAAACGGGTTCACCGGCACGGTGGGGCTGAGTGCAGGCGGTCTGCCATCGGGCGCGTCCGCGAGCTTCAACCCTGCGTCGATCAGTGGCTCAGGGTCTTCGACTTTGAACATTACCACCGCTGCTTCGACCGCGACCGGGACGTTCACGTTGACCATCACTGGCACGAGCGGCAGCTTGTCCCATTCTGCAAACGTAACGCTCGTGGTAAATCCGGTGAATCCCCCGCCGCCGCAGCCACCTACAAACCTCGCTGCCATTGCGGTTTCCAGTTCGGCCATCAACCTGACCTGGACGGCCTCGCCGACTGGCGGCGTGACCTACAGCGTGTTCCGCAGCACGACTTCAGGATTCACGCCCTCGAGCAGCAACCAGATCGCAAGCGGCGTGAGCAGCACGTCGTTTTCGGACTCGGGGCTCGCAGCTTCGACGACTTACTTCTACCTGGTGGAGGCCGTCAACTCGGGAGGCACATCGGCACCCTCCAACCAGGCCAGCGCCACCACGCAACCTGGGACGACGGGCCCCGTTCAGATCAACTCCGGCGGGCCGGCCGTTAGTCCGTTTGTTGCCGATAAGGACTTCGCCGGCGGAGCTACCATTAACCACGCCAACACCATCGATTTGAGCGGAGTCACGAACCCGGCGCCGATGGCCGTGTACCAGACCGCGCGCATTGCCAATTTCACGTATACCATTCCAGGTTTTACTCCGGGGTCGAGCCACACGGTGCGGCTGCACTTTGCCGAGACCTTCTGGTCAACTGCTGGCGCCCGCGTGTTCAACGTGACCATCAACGGCACGCAGGTATTGACCAATTTCGATATCTTCGCGGCCGCCGGCGCCAAGAACAAGGCGATCGTCGAGCAGTTCACGGTGAATGCCAATTCCAGCGGCCAGTACGTGATCCGGTTCACCACCGTGAAAGACAACTCACTGGTAAGCGGGATCGAGATCCAGTAGTCGTGACGGCGAACTCGATTGGAGCACGGGTATGAGAACGCACGATGGTTCATATAGCACCATAAATCGAGTGGTTCTGTCTCTGCTCGTCATCGTCATTGCCATCGTCGCTGCTCCGGCAGCGGCCCAAACCCGTACGTTCACGGTCAAAAACAATTGCTCCGAAACCGTCTGGGTGGCGGGGTCCGGCAGCACGGTCCCTGTCTTCAACGGCGCGTCTTCCGGGGGTATCGAATTGCTCGCCGGCGCAACCGCAACCACGACCGTTCCCGATACATGGTCTGCAGGAAGGATCTGGGGGCGCCGGAACTGCACCTTCGATGGCTCCGGCAAGGGATCATGTGCCACGGGAGACTGCGGCGGCGTTTTAAATTGCACGCATTCAGGCGCCGGGAACACCACGCTCACTGAGTGGACCCTTGGCACGGGCCCAGCCGGCGACAACTATGACATCAGCCTGGTGGATGCTTTCGATTTTCCGGTTTCGATCCAGCTCGACGATCCCAGCCCAAACCACTGTGTAAACCCCGCATGCTCGGTGGATCTTCGCAACTTTTGTACCGGAGATCAGCGAACCCTGGATTCGGCGGGAAACGTAGTCGGGTGCAAGAGCCTGTTCGGAAAATTCGGGACGCCGAATTATGGCTGCTTCGGTCCGTATGGTGTTCCCGCGTCCTGCAACAACGTTTCCTGGAATACCAATTTCCGGGGAACGGTCGTCAAGAAACACTGTCCTCCGGTTTACGGCTATCCGTATGACGACCCTTCGAGCGACATTGCTTGCTTTCCCCCTCCCACAACCGGCTATATCATCACATTTTGCCCGGCCTCGACGGTCCCAAACGCCGACCCCACGGTTACACCGACTTTCACCATCACGGCTTCCAATGACGGCCAGACAGTGACCCCGGGCAACTCCGTCACCTACAACCTGAACGTCGCGGCAAGCAGCACGTTTACCGGAACCGTGGCTCTCAGCGTGCACGACTTACCGTCAAGCTGCACGTGGTCCGGCGGTTCATCCAGCTGTAAGGTGGCGTCGACGGCCACGTTCAGCGCGACGTCGGTTTCGCTGACGCCGAACGCCGTTGTGCCGGTAACCGTGACCATTCATGCGAACACCAACCCCGCCCCTAGCCTTCAAACCAGCGGCATCGAGGTGATGGGGCGAAGCGGCGCGCTCCAAAATGTTTGGGAAGGTCAGATTACCGTCGCGGATCCAACCGCGCCGGACTATACGCTTCAGGTGAGCCCGAACACGCCTCAGACGATCCAGCCGGGCGGCTCGATTGTCTACAACCTCACCCTCACGCCAGTGAACGGGTTCAGCGGGACGGTGACCCTGGCTTCCTTTGCGACCGTTCCGGGTACAGCGACATTCAATCCCGCCACGGTTACTCTTTCCGGAACAGGTTCCCAGACGGCAACGCTCACAATCGCCAGTTCATCTACGGCGGCGAAGAAGACTTATTATCCGCTCATCACCACATACAGCGGGAATCGCCTGCACGATTTCCAGACTAACCTGACGCTGTCTACGGGTGGAACTCCAGACTTCACGATCGCAGCCACGCCAGGTTCGCAGAGTGTTGCACCAGGGAATAGCACTACCTATACGGTGTCAGTCGGTGCCCAGAACGGGTTTACTGGGAGCGTATCGCTGGCCATCAGCGGATTGCCCCCCGGCGCGACCGCAAACTTGAATCCCGGTGCGATCAGCGGCTCCGGCTCGTCCACGCTCACAGTTACGACTGCAAGCTCGACTCCGGCGGGCAATGATACGCTCGTCATCACGGGGACGAGCGGCAGCTTGTCGCATTCCGCCAACGTTACACTGACAGTCACGGGCACGCCACCCCAACCACCCTCCAACCTGGCGGCAACTGCGGCCTCTAGTTCGCAGATCAACCTGAGTTGGAGTGCCTCGCCAACTTTTGGCGTTACCTACGACGTATTCCGCAGCACGACATCGGGTTTCACGGCCTCGAGTAGTAATCAGATTGCGAGCGGTGTGACCAGCACCTCCTTCTCGGATTCAGGACTGACCTGTAACACGGCATACTTCTATCTGGTAGAAGCGGCAAATTCAGGCGGCACCTCGTCGCCTTCGAACCAGGCCAGCGCCACAACCCAGGCATGCGTCGGAACGCAGATCAACTCTGGTGGTCCGGCTGTGAATCCGTTCGCCGCTGACGTGGACTTCGTTGGCGGCAGTACGATCCATCATGCCAACACCATCGATTTGAGCGGCGTCACCAATCCTGCGCCGATGGCCGCGTATCAGACGGCGCGAGTCGGGAATTTCACCTACACTATTTCGGGCTTTGCGGCGGCGTCGAGTCACACAGTACGCCTGCACTTTGCCGAAACCTTCTTCGGCACCGCCGGTTCGCGAACCTTCAATGTGAGCATCAACGGCACGCAGGTATTGAGAGCCTTCGACATCTTTGCGGCTGCGGGCGCCAAGAACAAGGCCATCATCAAGCAGTTCACAGTGAACGCGAATTCCAGCGGCCAGTACGTGATTCAGTTCACGTCGGTGGTGAACCAGTCCTTGATAAGCGGGATCGAGGTGCAGTAATGCGTATT